>OJNU01000288.1_pt1 | contig 44514 bp, 85 predicted proteins | sample 1597941 | NCBI WGS metagenome assembly OJNU01 (sample SAMN01915228, study PRJEB22387) | human gut metagenome | isolation source: stool | host: Homo sapiens | place: USA | reverse complement strand
GCAGCTCCCGGTCGGAATAAGCCATCGTTCATCATCCCCTGTTGCGTTCGGTCCGCGATTCTGTTTCGCTGGCCCATTCTATGCGGGCTGTGGGCGGCAGGTGCTTCCCTCGTCAGCAATAAAGAAAAACCGGAACGGCAAAAGCCGTTCCGGTTCCTATGCGGTCACAAATGGGTGCTTACTTCTGCGCCATGGCCGCTTCCAGTCCGCGGGCAAACTGGTCGGGGCAGGAGGTGCCTCTGCCGCCGCAGTTGATGCCCTTCAGACGGGTAATGGCCTCCTCTGCCTTCATGCCCTTCACCAGTGCGGAAATACCCTGGAGGTTGCCGTTGCAGCCGCCTACCACCTGAAGATCACGGATCACGCCCTGATCGTCCACCTCTACCGACATGGCCCGGGAGCAGACGCCCCGGGGCTGGAATGTATATGTCATATTGTGCTTCCTTCTTTCCTTATTCGTTTGGAAAACAGGATAACACAATTTTTTCTCTCTGCCAAGCCCGGTTTCTGATTTTTCTGCAAATATCGGAACCGGAGACGTCAATCCTGCCAGGCTTTTCCGTTTTTCTGCTCCAGTGTCAGCCGGTCGGCGATCATGGCGATGAACTCCGAATTGGTAGGTTTGCCCTTGGAAACGCCTACGTCAAAATATAACTAACCCCCCGGCATTTGCCGAGGGGGTTAAGTTTAGCTTTCCAATTTCCGCATGACGCTATTATAAACCCGCTCGTTGACCACTTTCAAGCTGTCCATCAGCTCGTCCATGACCTCCCACGCACGGGCTGGGTCAACGTTGGACACTGCCCGGAGGAATTCGCTGTCAGGTGCGGGAGCCGCAGAATACGCCTCGATCATGCGAGATTCCCTCACCGGCGCCCGGTTCTGGTTTTGGATGGTATACAGCGCCGCCAGCTTTTCGTAGTTTGACCAACTGGATTCTTCCGTCTCTAACCGCTTGATCCATAGCGCCACTTCTCGATCGTCAATCATTGGGGCCTACCCCCTTATTCCTCCATCATGTCCATTGCACGGCGCAGGGCATCCTTGATGCGGTCATCGTCGGTCTCGCGCATCATATCGTTGATCTGGCTGCGCAGATGCTCAGTTGCGTCCGTGCGGCTGTAATGACCTCGGACGTAATGCCGACGGGCATAGGAGCTGCCACGGCTGTAGCCGCGCATATCATCGTCCAGATAGCGCCCGGAATATCCACGCTCGTCCATCGCCTCGATCTTGTCGATGTTTTTGATGGTATCCGTCAGCTTGTGGGCAATGTCCAGATCCCCGGCGCCCAGCTCGCCCTTGCGGATCAGCTCGTCAAGTTCCTTGCAGAGCATATCCCGCAGTTCATACATAGATTTCATTCCCATTGTGTTCTCCTTTCTCAGCAAACTCTGGTAATGATAAGGTTCGCGTTGCTCACGTCAATGTCCTCGCCACTAACGTTGCGGATGGACAGCGACGCGCAGCAGCCCTTTGTAACGTCAACGTACTCGGATGCAGCCACGTTAAAAAATGCCCCCGCAACCGTGGGCGTCACCGTCGCAACGGAGGACGGGAGCGGCTCACCGTCAACCGCAATGGCAATGGAGATGGGACCGGGTGTCCCGCCGGTGCTTACGGCAATATTGCCGATAAAGTCCACCTTGTAGCGGACGCGGCACTGGGAGCAGTTACCACGGAGGTTAAACAGGCCGGAGCCTGCGCGGTGCGTCACAAGGCCCTTAGTGCAGGGAATCGGTGCTTCTGTAAAAAGCACGTTCTGGTTTGCCGCTACGGTCTGTGCGGCAATGGCAGTGTATTCAGGCATAGAAATCTCCTTTCATAAAATCAGCGGCAGGGCTACTGCCCCGCCGCTTTGTCATCAGTATCGGCACGGGGCCGAACATTTTGTTGGCGTCAACAAAACATTGCCAACAAAAAGCTACGCTATGCAGTTGTCAGCAGCCGCATCCGGCAAACTGGTTGCAGCAATAGGGGTTCTGCACCGTGTAGGCCGGGATGGGAGAAGGACGGAGCTGAGACACCAGATAGCTGTTCTGTGCCGCCTGAGATGCGGCCAGCTTCAAACCCTGGTTCTCGCTCTGGAGATCCTGCAGCTTGCTCTGGGTCAGGAAATCGAGGATCGCGCGGCTGTTGCTGTTGGCGTTGTCGATGATGTCCCGCGTTGCGGTCTGGATGGTGTTGCGGGTGTCGCAGCCCTGCGTAGCCATGTCATACCGGAGCTGTGCCGTGTCGGCCCGCTGGTCGCAGCAGCACTGCTGGGCCTGCATCTGCATGGCAGTCAACTGCTGCATGAGAGCCGCCTGCTGGTTGCTGCGGGAAAGCTCGGCCTGTGCAAAGCCGTTTGCCATCGCCATGTTGGTGCCGTTGACAAGCTGCGCCTGCTGGTAAAATCCGTCGCAAAGGCCCTGATTTACACTGTCGATCTTGCGCTCGACATTGGCAAAGTCAGAGGTCAGCACATAGCCGTCGACCACGCCGCCGCCATTGCCGCCGTTGTTGCCCCAGCCGTTGCCGCCCCAGCCGCAAAAAACAAACAAAAACAGGATAATGATCCACCATGCACCGTCACCGCCCCAGCCAAAGCCGTTTCCGCTGCCGGAGGTGTTGGCGGGAGCCACAGGCATGGTCATCGTCGGCATACCGTCAGATAGAGACATAATATCTCTCCTTTCAAAATTTTATCAATCAAATCGTGGCCACGATTTTGATTACCGCAAAAAGCTCTCAAATTGCTTTGCCATTTCTTGCAGCTGGTTTAACTGCTGCTGGCTCATTTTGCCGGATTGCAGCAGCTTTTCCACCTCCGCTTTTGGATCGCCCTGAAACGTGGCGCGGAACTGGTTAAATTGCTGCATGAGCCGCTGGAATTGGCCCATCGGCCCCGGCATCTGACCGCCGCCCATGGCCTTAAAAAAAGGATTAGCCATCAGCGTCAGCCTCCTTTACTTTCTTCGCGGGCTTTTCTTTGCCCCGAATTTCGCCCACAATCGCCGCCAGACGGTCAAACTCCTCCCGCGTGACAAAATCCACGGCCTTAGCCTGCGGTGCGGCAGGCGGCGTCTGAGAGCGCTCTACGAGGTCATAAATTTTAAGGGACGGTTTGCCGCTGGCGTCCGCCTGCTTGAGATATACCGTTGGGGCCGTGCTGTCCCACAACGCCACGGCGGCGTTAGGCGCGATCATCCAGTTGCGGGCTTCTTTCTCACCGGCTACCCACTGGACGCCGCTCTGCGCCACCGGGTTTTGCGGAGCCTGCGGCATCTGGGGCGTCATGGGCTGCATCTGCTGCTGGCGCATCTGCATGAGGTTATCCGGCATAGGCGGTGCGTAATAGGGATTTTGCCATCCGTAAGGTGTGTAAGCCATTTTAGTCATCCTCCTTGACCCAGTAATACAAGATGTTCTCATTGCTGCTGTCCCAGCTGTCCCAGATCATGCCGTCGCAGACGCAGACCACATGGCCGGACAGAGCCAGAATATAGGTGCCTTTTGGGTGATCCTCCGCAAATTGCCCAACCGTGTAGCAGTCCGGGCAGGTGTCCGGCGCAATGTACCGCCGGTATCCGATGCTGCGGAGATACCTCCCCCAACAAGCGTTTGCCGACGGCATATCCCCATCCAGATACCCTTGGATACAGAGCCGCAAATAAATTTCGCCCCAATCCTTGCCGGTAGCCTTGACGATTGCCCGCACGGTACAGTCCCCCACATTTTTCCCGCAGGGGTTGGGGTTGAAATGGTTATACATACTCCCTCCGGTCATCGTATAAAAGCTCAATCATGCGCACACAGCGTTCCAGCTCCGCCGGATCGGTCTGTGCAACAATATCTCGCGCCAACTCCGCCGGATACCCGCAGGCCAAAAGCCGCTCGTACATTGTGTGCGCCTCCTTTACACTTCTATGATACAAAAAATCCGGACAGCCAAACTGCCCGGAAACTGCCTGCATTCTGCCTTTAAACTGCCTTAAAAATATTTTAAATTTTTTGCTTTTTCCTCTTGACTTTACGCTAATATTAGCGTATAATAAAAGCATAAAGAGAGGGGAAACCCAAGGAGGAAAAAACAATGATGAAGAATACGATGAACGCGATCCAGAAGAAAATCAGCAGTGGTGAGACCCGCTTCCACATCGGCAAGTATTATTACGAGTGCGACGTCAACGGCATCATCCGCCGCCGGGAGCAGACCGCCGGTTGCCTGCCCACCTCCGATTGGGAAAAGGTCGCCGACTGGAACCCCGCCACCGGCATGATCGAACAGTAATGAGGCCCACGATGCGCAAGAAATACGCAGACTGCCAGCGGGCAGACGGAGACTGCACCGCCTGCTCTTTGGTCAACTACGGCCGGGACTGCCACAACCGCTCCATCACCAAGCTGGAGTGGTCCCGCCGTGTGGCCGGCATGACGCAGGCACAGCTTGCGGAGGCGTCCGGGGTCAACATCCGCCAGATCCAGCGGGTGGAGCTGGGTGAGGCGGAGGCCGGGAACCTCACCGCCAAGAACCTGATCGCCATCGCCGATGCGCTGGGTGTGGACGTCCGCGACCTGATATGATCCGAAAATGTGTGATCTGCGGCGTGGAATTTGACACGCCGCCGTCCAACAACAAGCGCACCTGCTCCCCGGCCTGCTCCTCCGCATGGCGCAGCCAACAGCATAAGGGGCGGCACAACACGTGGAGCGCCGCCGCCAAACGAAACGCCGCTGCGGCAGCGGAAAGAACCGGCAATCTGGCCCACGGCACGGAGGCCGCGCTTGCATTGCCGGAGGGCAAGCGTGGGCCGCAGAACCGCAACGCTAAGATCTGGCACTTGCGCACGCCGGACGGTGAGCCGGTTGTTGTGACCAATCTGACGGACTGGGCCAGACAGCACGCCTCCGACTTTGGCATGGAACCGACGGAGCAAAGCGCCGCCGCTATTTCCTCCGGTTTCCGCCAGATCAAACGCTCCATGGAGGGCAATTTCCGCAGGGCGAATGGAAAACCCTGCACAGTTTCCACGTATAAGGGGTGGACGCTGGTAGCATGGGAAGAAAAATAAGAAAGCCGTGTCCGAATCGGACACGGCTTTCTTTTTTATCCCTGCATATCATCCGCAATTTTGGCGTAGGCACGCCGCCGGATCTTGGCGAGGCCATCAACACTGACGTGGAGCAGCGCCGCCGCTTGTAGGCAGCTCTGGCCGTGGACGTCCACCGCCAGCACCGCCGCTTCCTCGTCAGGCGGCAGACCTACCAGCCGGACGGCCTGCGCCGCCCGGGCCGGGGCCATCGATGACAACAGCGCCCGGATCTCTCGGTTTTGTTTTTCCATGTGGTTTCCAGACTTGCAGAGCGCGTTCCCGCGTGGATGTTGCCATCTTCTGGCCCTCCTTTCAAATGTTTAGCCTGTCCAGTCGGCCTTAGTCTCCCGGACGTCGATGTGGGTGAAGCCTTTCTTGGCGTAGATGCCCACGCCGCCCCAATCGGGCATCAGCGTCCGGGCGAAGGCCGCCACCGCTGCCGGAGTCTGGTCCTTGACGGAGATATCCGCCGCCATGCCATAGCAGTGCTGGCTGTGGGCCGCACCGTTCACCTTCGCGTTGTGCTGCGGCGTGCGGTAGGCGCTGTGGATGACCACCGGAGCGCCGAAGTGGGCACGGATGGTTTCCAGCACCATCACCAGCCGGGGAGCCACCAAAACAGCGTCAGACCCGTCTCCACACGCAAACTCCCGCACCTTAAAATGGGCGGAAAGCTGCTTGCCCCCGGAGGCGGCTTTGCTGTAAGCGTGGATCTCAACCATGGTTATCCCCCCAGATCTGATACAGCGCCCGAACCATGTCGGCGCGGGTCACGGTCTCCCCGGCGTTGGCGTCCGTCAGCAGGCCGTGAGCCTTGCCCCACGCAATGGCCGGATCCTCTGCCTTGGAGGCCTCTGCCTGCCAAAACAGCAGAAGGGTGGGGACCTTGCGAATGCTGAAGACGGTGCCCTTGGGGAAAATGCCCTGGGTGGAGCCGCCGCCGTCCAGCATGAGGGCGTCCACAACGCCCAGGCCCAGCAGCTTGTCCTGGAGCTGGTCACGGGTCAGGCTGGTTTTGTCGCACCAAAGGCACACCTTGCCGTTGGGCATCCAGCCCACCGCCGTCCGGGCAGCGCTGCGGGCCACGTCTGCGGTCAGGCCCCGGTAGAGCTTGGCCCCGGCCTTGAGGATGGGCACGCCGGAAAGAAAACTGCCGCCCCGGTCAGTCAGCATCTGAGGCTTTCCGTCATTGCCGATGGCCACGCCCCAGTCCTGGTATTTGTCCCGGCTGATGACCTTTCCGTCAATCACCGTCCACCCAACCGGCTGGAACTTGCCATTAAAAAGATATCCGTTGATGATGTGGCTGCACCCGGTCTCCGCCTTGATCTGCGCCGGGGACTTTTTAGCCGTGTTGTGGTATACCTGCGCTTTGGCGCAGGCAAACGTATCAACCATGGACCCGCACCCGCTTGTAGCAGTAGCCCTTGCTGTCGTAGCTCAGCTCAAAGCCGCCTGCCGTGATGGTGGTGTCCGCCCGGGAAGGGTCAGGGTCCATCATGGGGATGGGTGCGCCGTAGTCCGCGCCGCCGTAGGGCTCGGGCCGGGTGGAAATGCGGATGTCCTTACCGTCAGATGCCTTAATGTACTTTTCCATATTTGTGCTCCTTTCAATTTTCGCGGCTTTTCAGCCGTTTTTCCGTTCTTCGTCCCCCGTCTCCGGGGGCTGGTTTCCAAAGGCGGGGGCCGCAGCCCTCGTCCCCGTCTCCGGGAGATGGGTTTCCAAAGGGGAGAGGGCCGCAGCCCTCGTCCCTTTGTGCCAAGAGGGGGTATGGGGGACGGTGGCGTCCCCCATGTTTCTGGTGGGGGTCTAAGGGGGAGGCATCTTTGCGCCAAAGATACCTACCCCTTGCCCGTGGCAGGGGCCTGCCCCCCCTGCGGGAGCAGTCAGGACTTGTCCTCTGCCACCCGCTGGGTGCCGAAATAGAAGCCAATGACCACCGTAAAAATGGTGAGGAAATCACTCCCACTGATACTTTCCCGCAGCGCCAGCACCGCAAAAATTGCGGTGAGTACCAGCGTTACAAGGCTCTTGACCGTCAGCAGATTGGCTAATCGCTTCTTCAGGTTTTCCATTTTTTACCTCCTTTCTCTCTCTAAACCCGCGATGCGGTGGTTAATGACCTTGATTTGTTCTTCCACCACCGGCATCCGCTTGGCAAAATTGTTGTGCTCCCTGACCTCACGGGTCAGCTCCTCGATTTTTTCCTCCGTCACCGCCTGCGCCCGGCTGTTGGTGACAAGGACCCCCGCTAAGGTTATACCGCCCGTAATCAGGGCGCAGATGATTGCCTCTGTCATGCGTCACGCTCCTTAATTTGCAGCTTAAGGATTAAAAATCCGACTTACTATCGTGCAGTTGTCCCGCCGCTGAGTATCTCCGCCGCCTCCCCCTCGGTCAGAACGCCCTTTTTTACGGCGCTGCGCACCATGTCGGCGGTCCACAGCCCTTGCGCGTACCATTTTGCGATTTTGTCTCTCATATCAGCCCTCCAAAAGTGTGCCGGTCATCATGGCGGTGTAGGTGCTCTGCGCCTCGATGCGGTCTAATTGGGTCACGGGGATAGGCGGCTCATACTTGTCCCCGATACGCGCCCCCTCGTAGCTCTCCACGGCTCCAAACTCTGCCGCCGTGGCGGCGTCCTCGCACACGATGATATTGACGATGATGCCCTCACTGTTGACAATGCAGCAATCCATAATCACACCCCCTTAAAAATGGAAGCGGAGATACATTTGACCAGAGCTGCCATCGCCGCCGTTGCCATTAGTACTACCAGCGCCGCCGCCACCGCCACCCGGGCCGCTGCCGGAAGTCCCGGAAGGCGTTCCGTCTTGTGTCCCTCCTTTTCCGCCATACGGTAAGCCGCCGCTTTTGGCTGTTGCATCAGTAGCATTATTGCCGGAAAAGCCTCCCCCACCGCCTCCACCACCGGCAAGTCCAAGTCTGGAATCGTTAAAAATATAACCAGAACCGGAACCACCCGGTTGTGCAACATTCTCATATCTTCCGCCATTGCCACCGCTTCCGTTTCCGCTTCCGCCCGCTGTTGGGCCTGATGAGCCGCCTGCACCACCCTTACCGCCATTTGCGGTAAGGGCTGATACCCCATCAATTTGCAACGATGTATCTCCACCGTTCCCGCCAGCTGAAACATTACCATCCGCATAATTTGACCCCCAGCCCCTGCCGCCAATTGTAATTTTGAGCAATTTATCAACACACTCTACACCAATCTTTGTCGAGACATATCCACCACCACCACCAGCACCGGCACCATCATATATTGAGTTTTGGTTGTATCCGCCGCCACCTCCGCCACCTCCGACAGCGGTGACGTCCATGGTCTTTGCCATGGGAGACACCTTGGCGGTCTTGCTGCTTGTTACGGTAATCATATCCGTGATAGAGGTCAGCGTCAGCGTCACATCGGTAATCGTCCCCGTGGCGGTGACGCTCTGGCTGGCCGGGGCCGCTTGGTCGATATAGGGGCTGGTGCAGCTAATCGTCACAGTCTTGCTGGTGGATTTACCCAAAACAATACCGTCTGCCCCGGATACCAGCGTGGAGCCGGTCAGGGACGTAATGCCGCTGACCGTTGCCCCCTCCACAGGCGTACCGTCAGAAAGCTGGATTTTGACCCGGTAGCCATAGGTGCCAATGCCGATAGTCAGCGCTAAAAAAGCATCATCTGGGACCGCAGTATTGGGCAAGCCTAAAATAGAGGCAGTCACATCTTTGAGCAATGTGGCCTTGTTCAGCGGCGTCCCCTCCTGCGTGGGCTGGTCGGCCCGGGCCATATCAAAGGTGTTTTCCTGTCCGGCCACCGGGGTCAGCGTTACCCGCCCCGGGTAAAGTGGTACTCTGTCTTGCATATTGTCTCCTTTCAGGTCTCTCCGGCGTACAGATCGCCGGAGAAAAACCACGCCTGCTCCATGTTGGTGATAAGGGTGTCGAGGTCCTGCAAAATACGCTCAATGTTGTTGGCCTTGACGTAATTTAGCGCCCGCATGGTCTCTGGCGTCTCCGGCGTGGCCGCCATCACGGCGATGACTGCCCGCAGACTTGCAATGTTGCCCCGGTACGTCTCCATCTGGCTTGCAGTCGGCGTGTCCGATTCGGACCAGTCCGCCTTTGGGCTGACCGACACGGCGTAGCCGTAGCCGCTAAACCGCTCCGCAATGTATTTAACGGCCGCCCCCACCCGGTTAAGGTCCGTCGCATTGTAAGAGCCTTTTTCGTTCCGGGCAGCCACATCCTCCAGCGTTCGGTCTGTTATCAATGTGGAAAAATCAAACATACGTCCTCCGTGTCCGATTCGGACCGTTATTTTTCATAGTAGACCACTACGCAGCCAAGCGCACCAGCCTTGCCGGAGCTGCCAAGACCCGGATATCGATGGACTTCCCAATAGGTTTGAGACGCGCCGCTTTCATCTGTTTGTGTCTTTTTTTCACGCACGCCCTGTTCACCTCCAGCGCCTCTGATGCCGCCATCTCCGGTCCCCGGCCTTGGCTTTGCCACGCCTGTCCGGGCGAAGCTGTCGCCGCTGGCCACGTCCGTGTAGCAAAAGAGATTTTTCATCCCCTCGCCTCCACCTTGTAAACTACAGTGTTGGATAGCTTGAAGTCCATCCTACTCAGATTCCCGGTGTTAAGCGTTCCCCACGGTGTATAGATGCTCTTGCACTCGCCCAGTTTTTCACCATCGTATACAATACTTGCGGAAATCAAGTCCCTGCGTTGATAGTAGTCATACAGGCGTTGCGCTGTTTCTTGACCAATGTCAGGGGAAACCAACGTTGCATCTTTGATTTCTTTCACATTGATTTTGTCTGTTGCAATTACATCCGGATTTGCGACTGAATAAATGGTTTTTGTGTCACTGTATTTCTTGCCATTGATTTCAATTTCGCCGTTACTGGATTCAGCATAAGTGTGGGCAATCACGGACGCTTTTGTCACAATTGCCGATGTTTTAACGTTTGCACCTGTAAAAGTGCGATTTGGTGGGATTGTTTCAGGCGCAGATGGGAGATTAAACACGCGGATGGTTTCCCCTCCGTCTGTTGCCAAACATACACCCCACGCAAAAATCACATGCTGCACCGCTGCGCGGTTCGTGCCTGATTGAATTACACCTTTAAGCGTCCGATCCGTTACGCCATCTGCATATTCAACCGTGAATGGATTGCAAAGCGCTTCTAAAAGCGTTTTCGCACTAATGCCGGATAGGTATGCCCCTCCGGAGAAACGTGCGTCATCAAGTACCCCAAGAGCATCCTTGCAATTGATTCTATACACACGGGAACTCTTGCGGTCACTGCCGTCAATGTAATACACGCCGAGGGTTTTCCCATCATTTTGTACCTCAACCGGCTGTTTGAGCTGGAATAGATAATCCACATCTTCTAAACTGTCCAGTGTCCACTTGAACGTAGAAATCGGCAGTTCAAGAGAACTTTCATCCATTTTGTTCACGGCTGTTGCATCGCGTAGCTCGTTCATGTTGAAAACGCGTTCGACACCAAAAATGATGCGGTTGATTTTTGCCCTACGCTTTGCAATAGAGGTCTTTTTTAGCGTAATTGTAATTTTGTTATAGCTCTCCACACGTTTTGCGCAGAAGTAAAACGTTCCGGTTGGTGAAAAATCTTGATCCGCTTTCAACGTATCATTCTGATACCATTTGATATTCAGCAAAGAAACATATTCTCCGACAGCATCATCAAACACAAAACTTACTCCCATGCTTGAGATCTGCTTGGAAAAAGAAATGGTGATAACAGGTTCAGCTTGGAGTTTGCCATCTGCATCACTCATATCTTTTGACCAGAACGCAACCGTGCTTTCTTCATAAAATCTGTCGAACGTGCCGTCTAACGCCCAACGGTTTGGCTCTAACGTAATAATTTTCCCCGGGTCCACACCGGATGGAATCTTTGAGAGAACACTTTCTCCCGTTGCCCCAACAGCAGAAACCTCTGCGTTTTCTTCGGCTCCTACCGCAATATCACGGTAGATAACCTTTGTTTTTCTCGCCATGTTTCACCTCACGGCTTCACTTGTGCGTCCATAGGGATAAAATTCACTTCAACCTCACCCCAATAGTTCACGCCATTTTCAACCTTTTCAACATCCTGAGATGCGCTGGTGTAATATGCTTCATAGGCAATCGTTGTCTGACCATCTGCAGCTTCCAGCATTACAGAATCATCTACGCTGTGAGCAAACAGGTAATCCCAAAAATCATCAAGTCCTTTGTAGTTGTCGCCGCGCCGGAACACTGTGATTTTGTGGCCAAGATAGGAGCCAAGCACGTCCCGCACCATACGGCCTGTCATAACACGCCCAGCGTTTTCCCCATCAAGGACGTTGAAGTACCGGTTGTACTTGGAAATCGCAACATCCGCGTCAAATGTGATTCCGTTGATTTTGATATAACTCACATCACACCTCCGCGAGATTTACGCCGTGCTGTCGCGCAATTTCTTTTTGATTCTGGTAAATGACTTCGCCGTCCAACATAAGAACATTTTCAATCACCTGTCCTTGCCCGCCTGCGGCTCTCAGCCCCTCAATAACCATTTGCCGGATCAACTCTGCCGGTGCCTCGATGTTCGTCCCCTGTTTTTGGTCACCAAGCACTGCCAGAAATTCCCTATTGGGCGGGATGACCGCACCGGTCGCCAGCTTTGGCAGCGGAATCTGTGGAACGTTGATGTGCCCAACATGGCTATAAAACCTTCCGGTCAACTCCGCAAGGCTATTCGCCGCGTCCACTAAACTATTAAGCGCATCAATGGCGTTATTTACGCCCTGCTGCAAAGTGCTAAGAATGTTGTTCCACTTGATTGTGAACGTCCGTCCCATGAGAGACCAGAAATTCGTCCACAGCTCAGAAAACGTTGTGCGGAACTGCGAAAAGCCTAACAGGAAATTTGTCTGCCATGTGTTGAACGAAACATCGAGGCTGTCAAGCAGCGTTTGGAACACCTGAAGCACAAGGCCCTGACTTTCGGTAATGCCGTTTGCCATGCCTTGCATGAGGTAATCGCCCATTTGCGCCGTTTCGGTGGAGGGGGAATGAATACCGAGAACATCTTTCAGCTTGTCAATGATGCCGGTTCCCCAATTCTGGATAGTGTCTTTTGCTCTGCTTAGACCACCCAGAACAGAATTGCTCCACCAATTTTTAATCTGCTCCCAGCTTGTTTTCAGTGCATCAAGCATTGCGTTCCAGTTTGGCTTGATTGCAACGGCCAATCCGGCAGAACCGGCCAAAAGCAGGCCAAGGCCCAACGGAATACCGGCTCCGCTAAACAGCAGGATTGCACCAAGTACAAGCAGCGCAGAGCTTACAAACGCTGTCACAGCGCCAATAGGGCCGCGCATTAGCTCTTGTACGGTATTCCAGTTTGCCGCTACAGCCGTTGCAAGGCCGATTGCGCCGACAATTATCATACCGATACCAAGTCCAATGTTGGCCCCGGAAAACGTCAAGATTGCGCCAATCACAAGCAGTGCGCCGGATATTAGCGCGGTAATTGCTCCAATGGGGCCTTCCAACAGTGACTTAATTGTGTCCCAATTCGCCGCAATGGTTGCCGCCATGCCAAGCGCACCAACAACCATAAGGCCAAGGCCAAGGCCGATATTTGCGCCAGAAAACAGCAGGATTACGCCGATTTCAAGCAGCGCGACACTCAACAGCGCCGTTAATACGCCAAGCGGGCCTTGCAGCAGTGCCTTGATTGTGTCCCAATTTGCAGCGATTACAGTTGCTAACCCAATCGCACCGGCAATCATTAAACCCAAACCTACCGGGATATTGGCCCCGGAGAAGACAAGCAGTGCACCGATGACAAGCAGCGCCCCCGATACAAGCGCAACAACCGCGCCTAACGAGCCTTGCAATAGCTCTTTGATTGCTTCCCAATTTGTAGTAACTGCGCCCCAAATTGCCAATGCGCCCAGCGCCATTAAGCCAATGCCAAGCGGGATATTAACGCCGGAAAACGTCAGGATTGCGCCCAGCGCCAAAAGCGCCGCACCGGCAAACAGCGAAACAATCGCGCTGAGTTGGTCATTGATGCTTGACGCAAAATTGGGAGCTGCTGACCCTGCGCCCCCGGAATTATCGCCGGAGATTTTATTGATTTCATCAAACGATGCAAGGGACTTGCTTGCCTTTTTAGCCGCTCCGCCCACACCTTTTAATGCGTTTTGCTCGTCATATAGATTTTCGGCGGCTTGTGCGCTTTCTTCAACTGTTGTGCCGAAAATCATAGATACAAGCTGAGATACAGCATTAACTACGCGGGTAATCACGTTGACCAACAGCGTAAATGCTGGTATAATCAATTTTAGAATAGGCTGTGCAAGTGTCCGCAGCGCCCCTTTGAGCTTTGCAATGGAGGCCATTGCTTCATCATTGGTCTGGATTGCGCTCCAAACATAATCTTTCAGGGACCGCAGCGCCTTTGTGATTAAAGTAAACACAAACACGCGCCGCGCAAGGCCCTTAATGCGGTTAATGAATTTTTGTATGCGCTTATCCGCTTCTTCAGCCGCATCAGACATATTATTTGTTTCTTCTGTTGCGCCCGCTAATTGTGCGGACAAATCTCCCGCTCTATCGCTCATTCGTTCAAGGTTTCGGGTATCTTTGGCAATGGACGCGTCCATGGTCTCAACCTTTTTTTGCACACCGTCCCATTCCTTTTGTAATGATGCTACAGTCTGCTCCTGCTCTTTTAATGCGGCAGATGAAACAAATTCGTTGCCGCTTTGCATTTCTGCGAGCTTTGCTTTTGCGGCGTCAAGGTTTGCGGCAAGCTGCTTTGACTGTTCCACCAGCGGCATTCTCTGCTGTTTCTTGTCGCTGATTTTATCGTTAAGCGTATCGATTTTTTTAGTCAGCCGGTTTAATTCAGTTTGGGCCTCTTTATCGTCGATTTCGGCTTTAATAATAATAGAGCCATCCGCCATAAAATCACCGCCTTACTTTTGCTAAAATATAAAACTAAATTTGGGAGGGTGTATCATGATAAACTTTAACAAGAACTCTGTTTGGAACTTAAAACCGATTGATGTTTCTGCCGTTCGTTCAGAAGTTACGGGGCTTCTCGTATCCGGCGAAGAAATTGTGTGCGCCTTTAAAACCATTCGGGACCAGCTTGTTTTTACAAACAAGCGCATCATTTCCATTGATGTTCAAGGCATTACCGGCACAAAGAAATCATTTTCTTCTTTGCCATATTCAAAAGTCCAGTTCTTTGCAATTCAGACCACCGGCATTATGGAAATGGTCCCTGACGCTGAACTGTTTTTAATGTTTTCCAGCGGTTTTACGGCAACATTTGAGTTCAAAGGCAACGTTGATATTGCCGAAATCGGAAGGATGATTTCAAATTACGTTCTTGCATAACTCCGCCGCCCTCATAAGAGGGCGGTTTTTTATACCCACTTGCTGATAATGTCCTCGTCCTGCGCGGAATACTGCTTCTTAAAATCAATCAAATTGCGGTTCTGCTTGTAAAATTCTTGCTCCGCTTTATCCAGCTTTTTACCCTTCGCTTTCTTACTGCGAATGCTGACAACCTGAGAAAATGTACATTCCCCGATTTCCTGATACGCTGAAATAAACGTAAACCAATGCACCTTTTCGGCGCGGACTTCCTTGTTTAGCACCCGGTTAATGGGCGCGACAATCAACGGGAAATCCTGATGCCAGTCCATTAGCTTAGGCCCGCGTTTCTCTGCCAGCTGTTCTTCTCCGCAGTTCATGAACTTAACGCACTGCCTTATGGCTTCTTCATAATCGCTCTGCGGCATTTCTGAAAAGGCCGGGTAAAAAATGTCAAGCATTGCTTCAGCCTTGTCCTGCTCCGTCAAATTCGGGTCAGAAAGGGCCTCAAAGATTGTCAGGATGTCCCGATAATCTGAGCGGATTTCGTATTCCGTTCCGTTGACCTCTACAGAGGTCGGCAGGTCGAAAATCATTTGTGATACTTCTTAGTGTACTTGCTAATGCGGGGATTGGTTGCTTTGCTTTCGCGGGCAAAGGTGGTGTCAACCTCATCCATGATGGCAAGCATCAGGTTCGCCCACACAGGCAGCCCGTCCGCCAGCGCATATACGTTCATCTCGCCAAACAGGGCAGAGCAAATGTCGAAGCCGAAAACATCGTTGATGATTTCACGCATTTCCTCGTCCATCTTCCGGGCGGTTTCAAAAACCTCCCGCTTGTTGGCGGTCTTTTCAACCTCTGCCTTGTACGCATCCTGCTTCTTGTCAAGGATATCAAAGGCATTAAACAGCTTTTCCACAAAGGCGCTGTCGGTGGGGTTAAAAGAGAATTCGCATTTGCCGTTGATGTTGTAGGTAACTAAACCGGTATCGAAAATCAGGTCTTTCATAATAGCCTCCGAAATTGGGGCGGGTTTGCGCCCGCCCCTTTGTTTTTAAGCCCCTGCCGTAAAGGTCACGCCACTGGTGTCCTTCTTGATCGTGCCAAGTGTGCGGTTTCCGCCATAGGTGATCTCACTCGTGATGTTGAGCGTACCGCCGCCGTCGCCGCCGATGCCGGTCACGGCAATAGCGCAGGAATCATACCGCTCGGCAAACTTCGCCTCGCCGGACGTAGCGTAGAAGTGTCCAATCATCATATCCTGATTGGCAAGAGCCTGCGCGTCATGATCCTTGACGGCAAGGTTCCACATCTTCACCGCAGCAGCGTCACCGGCATCCAGAGGGATGGGGTCAAAGGTCTGGGAAATAACGGGCTTCTTCATAGTGGTGAAGGTGTTGCCCAGGATGTCCTGTTTGCTCTCCTGACCCCAGTCCATCTCTTCGCTGGAATCCTCCACGCGCTTACCGATGGCGCTCCAAGTGGGAGCTTCCTTAGAGCCGGTATTCAGATACGCGATCAAAAGCTCACGGTCAATGGTCTGACCTTCGGGCGTCGCAAAAGTTAAATCTGCCATTATACATTCACCTCGTAAATCAGTTTTAGCGGGACCATGTAGTCCTCGTATTGGTCGCTTGTCGCGCCGAGATACGATGCAAACGCAGAAGTCTCAACGCGGAGGGCGCGCCTGCCCTCTCCAATGTCCGGTCGCTGCATCTGCGCCCAGTCCGCAAATTTGTTCAGCACTTCAACCGCCTTCAAGCGTGTATCGTCGCTCTTGCCGGGTGGTGCGATCTGGTAATGGATTTCGAACGAATACTCCGCCTGATATCCGCCGCAGATATACTTCTTGGTGATAACGGCCCCCTGAACGGAGGAAAGCGCCATGCCTACCGTTTTTGCCGCGAAATACTCGTACTTGATCAGATCCACATTCTCCGGAATACCGGGGAAACGGTTTGCCCAAATCAGCATCAGGCGGTCAAGGTCTGCCTTTTCGCTGCTGGATGCCAGCATTACAGGTTTTTCTTTAGAGATCACGCTTCACCGCCTTTTCTGCTACACGAACCCACTTCTCCATGTTCTGTGCCTTGGATGCTTCGAACCAATGGGAGCAGGTCCCGGTTCTGTGGAAAATCAAATCCTTCTCCGGCACTGCCGGAACCTTCGTAACGCCCTTCCGCGCATAAGAGCTTCCGGTCAGCGGATCAACGTACAGTTTGCCGTAGTACAGATATCTGGCATACGGCCCTGGATAAACAACCGTGTTTCCCGTTACCCGTGTACGCGTCCTTAGAGAGCCTGTGAGCATAGGTACGAACGGAGCGGTATCTTTTGCGACCTGCACCGCCAGAACGTGTTCTGCGCGATCACAGCCCTTGGAAACGGCCTCTTTTACAGCGTCCATGCCGTCCGTCTGAACGGAAAATTTCAACGCCATATCACACGCCTCCGACCTGCCAGTGCTGCATATCAACGCTGCCGAAATCCTTCTCGTCAACCTTGGTCACGGTGTAGCAGTTGTCCTGAGCCAACGCTACAGTTTCATTGTCCGTCACAAACTCGCCTTTGATGAAAAACGTTGTCCCACCATTGCCTTTGACAGAAAGCGTCCACAGGTCTGTTTTGTCCTCTGCGGCGTAAAACCGCTGCGGACCGGCATAGGTTTTCTCCTTGCCGGTAAAGCCGTCCACAGCTTCCACGCCAAACGGAATGTAGAGGTCAACTGCATCCGCTCCGGCAAGACCGCTCTCGCGCACGTTAACCGCCTTGGATGCTTGCAGCATCACGCCACGGAGTACGGTCACATACAGCTTTTGCGTTTCCTGAAACGTATCCTTGTCGGTTTCTTTGACCGGATTGTAGATCGTTACAGTGTGGGGAGCGTACATGATCCGCACCCCCTCCCTCGGTACAGCAAGCCAGTGTGGGCGAGATACTCCATGCAGGTCTCTGCGAGCAGCTTTCTTGCCCCATCCGTAGCGTTCAGCGCAGAAACGGCAGATTCGCCGCCGGTCGCCAGTGTGCGGGAATAACCGCCTACCGTCTCGCTTTTGACTTCTGCGTCATTAGCGGCAGCAGTCGCAAGGTTCTTCATTGCAAGCGCCTGCGCGGCTTCGATGACCGCGTACTTGTCAACCAGCGCACAGCAGCACATCTTTACCGCATCCAGATCCACGTTGTCCTTGGCTCGGTTCTGCGTGAAATAATCGAGGAAGGAGCCGGCCCGGACAGCCAGACGCGGAAAATCCCCACTGCTTACAGTGCCCATATAGACACCGGAGTAGTATGTGTAATCAGCGTATGTCAATTGGGTCAGCTCCTTTCAAATCAGCCAGAAACAGTGACAGTAGCAGTGCCGGTCTTTGTGCCGTCCTGCTTGGACTTGGCGGTAACGGTGATGCTACCCTTGGTCTCGGCAGTGGAGACAGTCAGGACACCCTCATCGCTGATCTTGCTCTTCGCACCATCCTGAGACCATTCAACCTCGCCGTTGATGATGCCCTCACCGTCAACCTTGGCGGTAAACAGCTTGCTCTCGCCCTTCTTTACGGTGGCGGTAGCAGGGGACACAGCAACGGTGGAAATAGCACCGCCCTTGCCGTAAACGGAGAAGGGGAACGGGTTCACCTTTTCTGCGTTGTAAGCGTTGATGGGGTTTGCAATCTCCCAGCCAAGACGCATAACAGCGCGCAGTGCGACCATATCGTTCTGCATGAGGTTGTAAACGATTTCCTTCGTGGCGGGGTCTTGGATAACGCCCTCGGTAAAGACCTTGAAGGTCATATCCTGGCGAATAGCATAGACGAGCTGGCTCCAATCGCCGACGATCATCTGTGCTTGCGCAGGGTCGAACGCGCCGTTCATGGGGAAGTACATGTCCATGCCGTCGAGGCCGTAGCGGGTAGCGCCCTGCATATCGGTCTTGAAAATAGGCTGGCCGGTGGTGTCTTTCAGCCCACGGAGCTTGCCGCGCATCTGAATAGCGGACATCACGCCGTTGGGATTGAAGCCGTCCAGCTCGACCTTGGAGATCAGACCACCCTCGTCCATGATGTCGGCGTAAATGTCAGAGCTGACAGGAACACCATTTCCCGCAGCAATAGCAGAGGGCACAATGCCATCACGCCAGGTGCTGGGCTTATTCTTGCCAAACAGCATAGCGCCGTCAATGACATTGCCGAAAGCCTCGGTCAGGCGGGGCTTGACCTCGCCCCAAATGTCATAGTCCGCATCATCGAGAGCAGCCTCGGGGATGGGGACGATAACAGCGATCTCCTCGGCGTACAGCTTCTTCTTGTCCCACGCCATCTTGGTGGTCTGCTTGAATGCCTCACCGGCGCCGCCGTCAGTGGCCTCGCCGTTGACGAAATACGCGGAGGGAAGCGCGTCGAGCACATTGATGGTCTGCGTCTTGCTGGACATATTCGCCAGTCTGCGGCCCATACGAAGAACGGCAGATTCAGCGATAGCGCCCTGCATGATCTCGCGGGTTACGGGTTCCGGGATCAGGCCAGAAAGTGCGGAACGATCAATACTTGCCATGTTATATTCTCCTTTTTGTTACTTGAGTGCGCCGCGAATCAGATTGTTCATCGCGGCATTGGTGTCAGTTTTCTTTTCACCGCCGCCAACGGCAGCGGACCAGTCAATTTTTACGCCATCCTGAAACGCGGACGGATCGGCGCTGACTTGTTCCTCGTGCCATTTGTCAAACCCATCAAGTGCGCCGTCTTTGATTTCAAGGTGCTTTGCTTTCAGGTCTGCCAAATACGCCTTCTCGGCAGCTTTAGAGCTAAACTTCACGCCTTTCTCAGAAAGCGTTTTACGGATAACGTCTGCGTAGTCATAATCGGCAATCTTGGACTTGTAGCCCTCGATCTCCTTTTTGAGTGCGTCCGTTTCCGCGTTGCCGTTTGCTAAAAACTGCTTGTTTTTTTCCACTTCCGCGTCCAGCTTGCTCTGAACAGTCGAAAGCGCCTTTGTGATTCGCCTGTCAAACTCCGCCTTGTAGGTGGGGTCAGCCAGTATTTCATCAAAAGTCTTAATTTCGTCTGCCATTTTTTATTCTCCTTTATTCCACAGCGTCATTCCCCACTGCGTATTACAACAAAAGAGCCAACCACCGAGAAAAACTCAGTAGTTGGCTCCTATTGCCCTTTCCCGCGCCCAATTACGCGGGAGTTGAATATTTGATTGTTTTCTTGACCTCTAGCACGATGTATCCGTCACCCTTGCGCCGGATCTCCGCGTCATTGCCGCGCCGGATAATAGCCTCGATGGCCTGCATCAATTTATCATCCATTAGCCCACCCCAATTTCTTTCAAGTACGCCTCGTACTCATATGGGATGCCAATGTCATAATTCTTGTAGTAATGCAGAAAATCAAGTGGGAATCTGAAATCGCCATCAATGTATTGACCCGCTCGCAATCTTTCTCCCGTAAAAATATCAAACGTTTCAAAACACGCAAGGGCTGGGGTTAATGATTCTATATGTTCAATGATTTTATCTCGGCTGATAGTATTTCTAAACGTGCGATACTTTTCAAAGTCATCGCCATGAGTGCTATATTTCATGCCTTTAAAATACCCGAACAGCATCATTTTACCCGCCCCCTTTCGTTTGGCTTATACGTTTCAAAATATCCCTCTCCGCTGTCCCCCACATACATTTCCCCATTAGGTGGTATGTATAGAACATCGGTTGGCGCTTTTACTTTTACGCCAAGCGCATTTGCAAGTTCCTCTGCAAAGCAATAATCATTTTCAATGCGCTTACCTGTGTCGCATGACAGCAACCTCACTTTTTTCCCGTTCCATCCGTTACTATGTCGAATTACAGAAGCAAGCAATCTCGGCGACATATTCGTTTCTACTGACCCGAATCCAACTGCCGTCTGGCTTCCGTGCATAGCAACGTCAAAATACGTTTTGAGAGGTTTTACCATTTTAACATTTTCGTTTAGCGGGTCGCCGTCCGGGAAGCAGGCAAAGCCATTTTCCAGCTTCATTGTACGTCTTTTCACAATAGAATTCAAGTTATCTCTTGCGTCTGCGCCGAAAAACTTAAGAGTGTCGCTATCGTCTTTAGCGTTAGCCGCTGCCACTTCCGCCCGATGCGTTTTCATGGCATTTGCCGTTTTTAACGTTGCGTCATCCGTGAAATAGACGCGCATCCGCTCCGGTTGCTCCGGCAGGCCAGCTTCCGCACTGAACGCCTTGTATTTAGCGTTTAACCGCCGTAGCCGTATGTTTACCGCAGTCTCATCTTCATGCAATCCTGCGGCCTTGTAGGCGGCTTTTTCGCGCTTTAGCTTTCTAACCGTCCGCTCAATACGGCGCTGCATCTGGGTTGCCTCGTATGCCGTGTAATCCTTGCCATCAAACGTGCAGCCGTGGCCATCATCGATGTGTTCCAACTGTTCATCCGTGTAAGTGCGCTCGGACACGCCCTCAACCCACGGGAACCGCCTGTGGCGGCAGTTGGCCCCTTCCAGACCGTCAACAGCGCCCAGGCCGCAAACGTCATAAATGCTCGGGTAAATGTCCCCAGTGCGGACGCTGTAAACGCGGCCTTGCCAATCCTTATGCGATGACCATGGTGACGGTCCCGGCTTATCTCGTGCGCCAACATGGGCCGAAACTTCAAAATAGGGTGTATCCAGATATTCTGCGGATTGCTCCGTATACTTGGCGCAGATTTGAGATACGCCGGTCATTACGGCTCTTCGCACGGCAACATCGACATGATCCCGATGGCCACTTTCGTAGTCAACCACTTTCAGACCGCTATCCGCAAGGTCCTTTACCGCCGTTTTAATCGCCTGATTGTAGTTGATTGCGCCGCTTTGCACCTGCAACGCTGCGCTGTCAAGTACCCATTGGTACGCTTTGGCAGGTGGGAGCATTGTACGCCCAGCGTCCACCAGGAAGCCCATGGATGCGGTCAGATTGTGGAATGTATCAAGTGTCTGCGTCCTGATCGCCGCCACTTCCGCAGCGTCAACCAGTGTCTCAGGCTGGGTGATATGCGCAAGGTCAATCATATCGGTGTAATACTGTTGGTTCCTTGCGACCACATCGCCCAGCAGCTTGTCCAGCTTAGTTTTGCTGATGCTGGAAGTCTCGCGGATTGCTTTCTTGATTTCTTTTAGGTCGATGCCGTTGGACCGCAACGCCCGGATGTCCTGCACCGTTACCTCGTTCAGTTCATCCGCAGCTTTCAGCCGGGAGCAGATTTCATCCAGCAATACGAGTTCAAGTGACCGGAACAGTTCTGCCAGTTCTTCCGGCAGCGCATCAAGGATTTCCGGCTGAAACGGATATTTCATTTGCTTTCCTCCGTTTCACAATATCGTCGTAATGCGGTTTTACGCGAATTACATTCCAGTCGCATTCCTCCGGCACTTTCCCGTAGAATATCACCCATTCCGGCGAAAGACGTTTCATCATTTCTTCGTAACCTCGCAGAAAGAGCCGCTTGCTTTCCTTGTTCTGCTGTGTCCCTACTGAGCTGACAGCCACCACCCCGCCGACAGGCTCACCGTCAAAGCACCAATCGTAACTGCTCTCATCGCTCCATGAGATAGAGGGATATGCCGTCATGCCGTGCATTTGCCAGTATGCCGCCAACCAGTGCTTGCGGTAATGGTTGTATATCTGCATCGCCAGCGGCATATCTGTGTAAGTGGAGAAGTCCGGCGCGCACACCGCCGCAAACTGCGACAGCTTCTTGATGTATTTATCCGGCGTGTTCCAATGGCGGATGAATTGGTAATCATCCACGAAGAAATGGACAATCTTACTCGCTGGATTCTTTTCCGCGTAGTGGTAGTTTACCGGGATAAATTCGCCTTGTGGGTACTCCTTGACCGGCTCAATTTGTGGAATATCGTACCTCCCAACGCCGTGGAATGTGAACTTGTCGAGATTTTCAAAGTTAATCATATAGCCCCCAGCAAACAAAAATGCCGCAAGATACATTCCTGTACCTTACGGCATAGCAAGCGCCCGGAATCAAACCGGAACTTCCTCAAACAAAGTGTGCTGCCATTACACCACTACTTGCTACGCCGATTGTACCATATTTTTTTGACTCGCTCAACCATTTTCTTTTCGGTTGGCGTTAGATTCGCGTATCCCTTTGCACCGTCGTTTTCATTGTGTATATATCCGTGGTGGGTATGCGGGGAAACTTTATCATGCGGCCTGTCAATATCTATTTGTTTTATGCGCTTGTTCTTAGTGTCGTAGTATGTAATTGCTTTGATGTTATCGCTTTTGTTGAGCGTTACATACACGCGACCACTTGTCATTGTCTCCATTGGCGTTTTCTGCGCACCGTCAACCGCCTTGACAAACTTGATATTACTCTCTTTGATAATCGTCTTGAACTCGCTACCGTAAGGCTTGCCCTTTACGCTCATACCGCTGCTTGCGCCGCGTCCACCCATGAATTATCTCTCCATTTACATCCATTGTCCGCCGCGCCTCTTTGCTTTTGCATTTCCTGCCGACGCTTGCCGTTTGTACCTTTCGTACTCTGCTCGTGCGCCTTCCATAGCAGTAACCGCCCGTTCCTGCAAAGAAATTTTCTCGCGCAATGCGGCTTTCATGCCATCAATGGACGCTTGAGACATACCGTAAGACTTTCCCATTTGGTTTGCCTCTCGCAAATCGCGTTTTAGTGCATCGATGTCTTTGCGAGTATCCGCAATCAGACTTCTTCCGGTAACATCTTGGTGGACATACATCTGATAGCCGGTTGTCTCTTTGGTCGCGCCGCTTTCAATAGCAAACGCAGCTTCAAAGCTACGGGCGTTCTCCATTTCGATATTGTATGAGTTTTTGTAATCGGGAGAAGATGCGTTTCGACTCCCAATGCCGCCACCGGTTCCACCTCTGCCGCCCATTACTCCACCTCCTGTTGCTGTTCCGTTACCATGTCCTGCATCTTTGGCAGCGCCGCCTTTGCGGTCGCCTCGTCCTCGTTCATGTATTTTGCCCGGAATTCCCAGGCGTTCATAATTCCTGCGTTGAGCATTTGCAGGTCGCGGGCAAATTCGCTCTGCTTGTCCTCAATAATGGAATCATCAAAATCAATGCTGATTTCAACATTTTCATCAAGCCCTGCGCCCAACGCCTTATTACCAAGCCGCAGAAGAACCCTGCAAAGCTCAACCAGAACACTTTCCAAAATGACTTCATGCTTTTTGATCGTGCGGAACATGGTACTATTCTCGCTGATTACCTGCGTGGCCGTTGCCATGCTGCCGCCATCGAATCGATAATAGGTTTCACCGAACCCACATTTGCTGGAAAGCATATTGAGTTGGTCTTGCAGGCCGACATTCAGCGCAGCCGTCCGAAGTTCCGGTGCAACGGTCTCAACGACGCTCCCCTGCTGTGTATCTTCCGGGAGAAGGTAAAACCGCCTGTCATTGTCATCCAGTGTCGGTTCACCGTCTTCATACTTTGTCGCTGGCATTTTGACCATCATCATCATAGGGCCGTTTTCAAACTCATTGACGTAGCAGTCGTACGCAGTATCAACGCCGCGAAGAACATCAATGGAATTTGCAAAAACGGAAATGCCAACAGGCAAAAGATAATTGAAGTTGTTTGCAATGTTCGGCTTGTCAATTACAAACTGCCGTTTATTGCTTCCGGTGTATACCACAGGGGGAATGCGCTCAAACCCGGAAACATTTTTCAACTCTTCATCGGACAGTTGCTCGTTCTGGTATCGGTAAATTCGGTTTTCGATTACATACGTCCCATCATTCGCTCTGCGGTGGATCTGGAAATACACATAATCCTTTCCGTCTCGCGTAACCCTGGAAGTAAAAGCGCAATCATAAATAAAGCCGTTCTGCCATGCAAGTGGGTAAATGTCATGCATCGTGGCATAATCAATCACAATGCTGGACGCGTCACCGGGGATGATCTCTCCGGAATCCGTCACGCCCTGCCCCGTCACGCGGGGGATATATGCCACCGTCCCCAGTGCGGATTTCATCTCCTGCATCTCATTAGCTTTGACGGTGAAATTGTTCTCCGCCAAAACGCGATCGATGAAATCCTGTTCTTTTTTGCCCTCAAGCGTGATTTTGACTTTTTCGTTCATGAGCAGGTTCGCCCAGTCCTCGCAGACCTTTTTTCCCATGCTGAGCGTTGCTCTATTGTGTTTAGTCCACTTGTGGCCGTTATATCTGCGGTACTGGTGGAAGCCCTTCACTTTACCAACGTACCACGATTCCCACAGATCAACTTGCCCATAAAACTCTTCAGAGATCGTTGTATAGCCAAGCTCTTTTAACTTTTGGATAACTGCACTGCTCATGCAATAACTCCCATTCTGCGGCTGACAGGCTCCAACGCATACCGGGTCGCGTCAATCAGGTGGTTGTTCGCGTCTGGGTATCCGCTGATAATGTCACCGTCTTTGTTTCGTTCGTATTCGTATCCAACAAATTCATCGTAAGCATGCGGTGTGCGTCGCCTATCAATAACAATCTTTCTCCGCTGCAAAAACTTCATGCCATATTCCACAGAGCCGGGGCCTTTGACCGCTTCATACGCAGGTAGCCCCATTGCGCGGAGATCAGCAACGCTCTTCGGCTCGGCGCTGTCGCAGATTGTCCTAATGTTGTTATATTCGCGCTGCTTAATCATGGTCGCGCTTTGCTCGTTGGATAATTTGTTTTGGTAAATCTCGTCCAGCAGATAGATGGTCTCTCGCGCCCGATCATAATGCAGCCGGATAAAAGCAAACGGGTCGGGGAACCAGCCGAAGTCCACCCCCTGATAGATGCGGTCGAAACCCTTGACTTCTTCATCGGAAATCTCCCGCAGTTCCAGCTTGTCAAACACATTTCCGCCGGTCCCTACCGGAATGCCGAGATATTCGTGCTGATATGCGCGCTCGTCCGTCTCTTTGAGGTGTTCCGCTTCTGCCAGAAACTGCTCGCCCAGCCACTCAGGCGGTGCTTGCAGATACGTTGACTTGTGGCAAAGGCGGTCAGCGCGTTCCTCCAAGCTGTCCTTGTTCGCCCAGTTGTCACGCGAAATAGGTGGGTTATAGCTTTCAAAATTCCAGAACATCGAGCCACCGCGCATGGTGGACTGTAAAATAGTTCGGATTTCCGCACGTCCGGCAAACTGATCTTTTTCTTCAAAGTGCGTCACGGCAATGTAGCCAAACGGCACCTTGATAGACTTGATCTTCATCGGGTCATCAGCGCCGCGAAACATGATCTTCTGGCCTGTCGGCTTATAGATCAGCTCCATCGGGGATACTTTCGCTTCCCAATACGTCGCCATGCCCAGCTCACCGATTGCCCAGATATACTGTGCATAAACGCTATCGCGGATCGTGTTCGCCACCTTGCGCAGAACAAGCGCGTGCGTTCCAGGATTGGAAACCAGCAGAAGCGGAACGATAATTGATACCGTGGACGATTTCCCCGAGCCGCGCCCACCGCTGAAATCGTAATGCGTGTGCCCATGATGGAACACATCGTGAGCCACATCGTAAAAAGCCGAGCCGATTTTTTCTGACAGGAGAATATCAGACATCAATAACCACCTTGACGGAATCCGTGCTTGTTTTTTTCTCGTTCACTTCACGCCAGCCGAAATTGCAGCCAAGCGAGAATTTCGCGCCGTTCGCACCGTCTTTGTCGTAGAGCCGAGATTCGGCGTATTCCTCGCAGCGGGACTTCGCGCGCGTAACCGTGTCCGCAAACTCTGGCCTCGCTTGATAGTCCAGCAGTGCTTGTCTTCCTGTGAATCCAAGCGCCAATGCAAGCCCTGTGATTGTCGGCGGCTTTGCGTTGATGATGACCGGCACCCCGTACTTATCTCGCACAGCGCAGCCGTCATCTCCGATAAACGGTTCGCCTTCGCACTTTTTGAAGTAAACGTCAATAGCTTTCTGCATCGCGCTTACGCTTTTCCATTTTCTTGGCGCTCCGCCAGCCATACGCTCACTCCCTTTCGTTTTGCTACCGGCCCCCGCCCCTTGGCCTTACATAGCAGACTTTACCCGCCCCGAGGGGCTACAACGCCGCCCACATTGGGCGTTATTCTTTTCACAGGTCCCGGCATTGCGATCTGTTTGAATTGCTTACACAGCGGCCTAATCATACGATTGCCGCCACCACGCCGCATCCATTAAACGCCTCGGCACTCGCGCAGATTGTAGCAATGCCGGTATCCCACGGAACTTTTCAGCCCTGCGCCGGTATGTCGGTCGCATCCGTTTCTTCATTCATAGGCCGGAGCCAGCAAAATAATGATTATTCGGCCTGCCGCTTTCATACAGCGCACAGGCAAGCCCCTTGTAGCGGTCTTACCCTTCCGTGGTGCCGCAATGCGGTAGCATACATCTGGTACGGCATTGCAGTCCTGCCCTGCTTTAGCGCTTCAGGGAAAGTCCCCGTCACTCGCTGTGGTCTCCCCTTACGGGGCACCTATGCCGTGAATGTCCCTCCTGGGACACATCGTTGAGAGGTGCGAGGGGTCCTGTCAAACCGGAATTGCACCGGGGCATCAAGGGCAAGTACCAGTTGCCGGAGATGAGCTGCTTTTACAGGCCGCAGCTTATATATTCTTGGAGCGAGGACGCATCACCCGAAACGCTCCCCGCCATGGTGCAGACGGCTGGGCTTGAACCAGCGACATTTTCATTATTGGCGAAATGCTCTGCCTACTGAGCTACGTCTACATATCCCCGGCATCCGCCGGGGTCAGGAGGAAAGAAAGGATGGATGGAAAGAATGAGGATACGGATATAACCCCGCACCCTCATTCTGACACATATTTTTCTACGCTTGCCCCGAATTAGGGGCAGAGACCAATTTTTTTTGCGATACTATAAAGGTTTACTCTCTCGCTCGCCCTCGTCCCATGCAAGCTCATCCAAGCTGACGTGGTAATGATTCGCTATCAGCTTCAATTGGCTGAGAGCCGGTTCGTTCTCTCCGGTTTCGTACTTCCGCAGCGTATCATGCCCAATCCCAATCAGCTCCGCTTTCACTCTCATGCTTTTAGCAGGCCGCTCAGATTCCCTTAACTTCCGCAGCCGTTCCGGGAATGTACTCACATAACCACCTCACATAGCCGGAAATTCTCTACCACGGGTCCGCCCGCCGTTTCCGTCCGCACACTGACAAATCGGCCATTTGGGTGGATGTAAATTACCTCTCCGCGCCGGAACGGATACAGCTGCTCATACGTTGGGTGCTGCCGCTCCAGCTGGGCCGGTAGGGACCGGAATCTGGCTCGAACCACTTGACCGATTTTCATGATTCCTCCATTTCCAGCAGCTTCACCAAGTCCCAGAACTTCCGTGCATCCAGCCCGGTTTCCGTCTTGATCTTGCCCAGCCGATAGATCACGCTGTTATGATGGATGTCCATCTCCTTTGCGGTTTTCACGCAATTCATATCATTCTTCGCATAGATGCGCAGGAGCGATATATCTTCCTTCTGCATAGTTACCTCCCATAACGGACCTTTTTCAGATCCTTGTATCTGTCCGGGAAGGGGATCAGCTCCGCGCCCCGCCGTTGAAAATAAGCGGATTGTTTAGCCATTAGCGCACTCCTTTTCCGCTGCTTGCACAGCCCACTCGTAAAAACTTACGATTTCACCATTATCTTCCAGCTCAATAAAGTTCCTGTCATGATCCACTGCCCACTTCAACCGCCTTTTTGCCGCCGCAAGCTGTTCTTTGAAAAAATGAAGCCTGCGCTGTTGATAATTTACAGCAACCAGTTTCATTGACATCACCCGTTGATCCCTCGCAGAATATCGTTCAGGATTTCAAGATTCAATTCTGCAATGCCCTTGCACCCTTCCAAAGCATCCTGCGCGCACATAACGTCTGGAGACTTTACTGCGTTTTGCGGCTTATCGCCGAATAGTTCTTTTTGAATTTGCGTTATCAGTTCATTGGCTTTTTTTACCTCATCAGACAAAATCATGATCGTCTCCTTCATGCTACCAGTCATGGGAGACACGCAGCCTTCTTTTGCACAGCCGTAATTCAAATTATCATTCATTTTCGTTATCCTTTCTCTCGCCATAGCTGCAAAAATCGTCCGGGTTACGAGTTTGCCACGAATCTTTTTGTGCGTTGCCATCCGAATAGATCTTCAGGCAAACTCCTAAATCATAGTGCTTGCAGTCCTTGCACCGCGTCACGACCACGGCATCCACGGTGGGGGCATCTTCAATCCGGTGTAAAAAACTTTCTTCGGCGTGTGCCCAAGACGTTGGGGAAACACGTTGATTCCACTCGTTTTCTTTGCGCTCTTTGGCCTGACACTCCAAAGGCGTTGCATCAATCAGCCTCATGGTCAGCACCTCCGTCCATCTTCGCCCCGCATACAGGACAGTAATTCCAGTTGTTCAGGTGATACTCGCTCTCTGTCAGTGCGCAGCCGCACTCGGTACACCTAACAGCAGTCCCACCGCCCGGAAATGTATACCGCCCAGAATCATCCCACCGCCCATGCACCACCGGTTTCCAGTCCTTGAGGTTCTCCGCTTGCTGTGCCACCCATTCCTGAGATACCTTCGCGTTATGCTCTGCGGTGCGAAGCAGCTCAATAATCTCCTTTTTGGGCATCCTAAGTAGGGTGCTGTCGGCTAACGGCTTATACATTTTCGTTACCTCCGTCCATTTTCGCCCCGCAGTGGGGGCAGTATTTGTCTGGCAATAATCGAGCAAAAGCATATCCGCATACGCTGCAGGCCTTAAATCTGTCTGTTACTTGCCACGCTCCATGCACCACCGGGGCCACGTCGGCGACGGGCAGGATCTCAATATACTGCGACGGCTCAAGCCCTTTTGCCCACGCGTGCTTTGCGGCCTTAATCGCCGCGTCCCGTCCAATGTACTCAGCCATCGTCAGCCCTCCTCCACATAGCACCAGCTTTGGGGCGGGCGGTGAAGATATAGCCGCCCGTCCGTGTTGCAGTCCGTTTCGTCGCCATCTCCGCAAACATTTTCGCAAGACCAACAGTTTGTGCTAAGCTCCGAGTATTCCAGACAGTCTCGCCAAAACTCCCCCAGCTTTTTCGGTGCGTCGTAAATACGCAGGTCGGAGATGTGCCAGCCGTAGCCATCGCCGCCAGCAAGATAGTCCGCCAGCTCCGGATATGTCAGGCGGGCTGCATAGAGCAAATCGTTGATGGGTAAGACACTCATATTGCTGTGGCTGCAAATGCTGTACCTTGACGGGACGGGGAAGCCGGAAAAACCGATCCGAGTAATCCAGTCCACCTTGTTGCAGACAAACTCCCCAATGACCTCTCGCCCTCCGTTACAATGGCAGATCATCCCATTAGGGCATCTGTAAGACAGATTCCCCGCCGTCACGTACAGATAGGCCTTAAATGGCGTCGCCAGCTTTGGCCTGGTCTTCCGTACCTCGATGGTTTTCTCTCCGCTGGCGATCTTCTCCACCCACTTGGGGCGGATACTCAGCATAACAGCCTTACTCATCCTTCATCGCCTCCAATGCTCTCATATCCGTCTCTGTCAATGTGCGGTTGCTTGCAATATATGTTACAGCCTCACTTCTGTTTTGGCAGGCTACACACTCACACCTATTGCAACTACTTGACGTGTTTTCTCGAAAAGGGCATGAATAATTAAAGCAATCCACTATTTCATCTCCTCCAATGCTTTCTCCGCCTCCTCGCGGGTGAGAAATACGGTCTTGCCAACGTCTGCGCCATCATTACGCAGACGATACGCGCAGAACCCGTCCGGCTTACGATTGCACGTTGACATACACAGATTATCCTCATCCGTGCAAACAGTTCTGATGTCCGGGGCCTCAAGCTCCATTTCTCGCGGCACATTGTCACGGCCGGTCACCCATAGCGTATCTCCAACCTTGCACGGCAGCGCCACCACGCGCCCGGCCTTGTCGGCCTCAGCCAGTTTCTCCAACCGGTCAAAATCGCAGTCTCGGCACAGATGGCGGAGCTGCTCTGCGGCTTCGTGATCCATGTCGATTTCTTCCGGCGTCAACTCCGTGTCCTCATATTGCATGATCCTGCCCCGCAGTTCTGCGTATGACCATGCTGCTGTATAAAGCAGGGCAAGCAGGCCTGTCGGCTCATCAGGGCCGTCCAGCAAAAGCTCACCCATCGCATAGTCTACGCCATCATCATCCACTGGAAAGTCCAAGTCCGGCAGTAAAATCTTTGCGGCTTTGCGGATAAAATCGTAGAGCCGGATGTCTGGGTAATCCGGGCCATCACCTCCGCCCCGCACCCACGTCTCGAAGTCTTTGATGTAAAACAGATTCAGGGCGGCATCAAGGTTGTTATCAGGGCAATTAGTTGTTAGTCTTTTCATTTACGTTTCCTCCTTCAGCGGTTCCGGCAGCGGCATCCAGTGCGTGACGGCGATATCGGATCTGTCCCCAATGCCGATATGGACAGACCATGCCGCCCTTTCTGGAGCACACCAGCCCATATAAACGCCCCATCTTTCGTGCCAATACGCGACAACGAGGACATCGCTACGATCTTCCGGCAGGCGCTCTGTCACCGGTATCCAGCGGGGCAGCTGCCCCCGCAGTTTCTCAATTTCTTTCGCCTGCGCTTCAATCCGGTCGGCGGCTTCTGTCAGATCATCGCCCAGCGTGATCGGCGTTTCCCACTCATTTGCCTGCGCCCATCCTGCGTGCTCCCGCAGCGCATTTACGAGGTCTTGATCGTTCATAATTCCCCTCCCAATTTCATAAAGCAGCCCCAAAAGGTCTGCGATTTTTTCCCGCTGTGGTTTCCGAAAAGAGGTTTTTCCCCAATCGCTTTCCAGACATCGGCAGCTGGGATCTGTGTTTCCGCCCACTTAAAAATCAGAACTCCGTCCGGCTTGAGTACCCTCATACATTCTCGGAACCCGTCTCTGAGCATATCGGGCCACCCTTCCACCAATTTCCCGTATTTCTTCCGCATCCATGCGTTTTCCCCTACCCGTTGCAAGTGCGGGGGATCAAACACAACCAGTGCAAACGAATTGTCTGGGAACGGAAGATCTGTAAAGTCGCACTGCACATCAGGATGAATAATGCACGTTCTCTCCGAATCTCGATTTGTGCTTTTCCATATCGCAGTACATTCTTCGTCCCGAATGTCGCAGTAAACCGCCGCCGGATGTTGTTTGTCAAACCAGATTGTTCTTGATCCGCACGTTACATCGAGGATCTTTTTACCATCCAGCGCATTTACGAGGTTTGTATCTCGCATAATTCCTCCCTTATGTCTCCGCCCCATTGCTCCGCCATGGCTCTGGCGATGCCGGGGAAGGTTTTGCTTCGGGCTTTTGCCCGTTCCTCCTTACTTCCGCCGCAATCCATTTCCCAACAGGAGTAGCGGACAGTTCCGTTTCTCAGAACCATCTTTCGTCCCTTAACCGGCTCTACGATGTTTGTTGGCTTCAAGGGGAGTACCCCTCTTTCCCAAAGACAGGTTTTCTTGGTTACGGCGTGTCCAAACTGGAACGGCTGAACAATTTGAGAATACTCAGGTAGACAGAAAATCTTGGATGGAACTGGATTTTCAATAACCACCCTCAGAATATCCGCATCCCAGAAACGCATAAACAAATCTCGTGCTAAGATACCCTTTTGCACTCGATCAGGCTGGAGCTGACCGCCTTTCCAAATGTGCCTTGCCCCGGCGTTTGTCAGGTATGTGCACGGCGGGTGCGCGATCAGCAGGTCCCACTGGTCAACGTCATGCGGCTCCCCGTCCATTGTGGTCACTTGCCCCCCCTCGATGGCCTTGAGCGCATCGCCTAAGATGTGCCACTCAGGATGCCCGCCGGACGGCTCCTGGATGTCGCAGCTATACGCCTCGTGGCCCAGCGCCCGGAACGCCTTGCAGACTTCCTGCGATTCCTCGCAGGCTATCAATACTTTCATACGCCCTCCAATTCCCCGCCGCAGGCGGCATATCCGGCGAGGTCAATCCAGTTATCTGCTTTGCCGTGGCCGGTGGCGATGCGGGCCAGTTTAAACAGGCACATCATAGCCCCCACGTCAGCGCCAGTGATGCAGACGTCCGCATCCGGCCCGACGCATTTCTCGCGGATATACGGCTCCCACAGCGCAGCGATCATGTTGAAAGACGTTTCCGGGCTACCGTAATCCTGGTCCCGGTCTCCGCACACGCACTGCTTGGCAGCGGCTAAAATCTCTTCACGGGTCATTCCTCCACCTCCGCAAGCCAGAACTCGCGGCGGCAAATATCACAGCCTCTTCCAGTCGGGCAATGTCCGCGTAACGTTGTATCAACAAGGCATGGGTCTAAAGCAACGTTATGTGTGTTCGTATATATTGGCGCATTTGGAAACTGCTCAAGAAACACGCTCTGCCTGGTTTTGACGGGGTGCTCTGCGGCCCACTTTTCGACAATGGCAACGGCCTCCTCCGGGTGGGTTTTTCTCCAGACTGTGCAGGAGGTCACAAAGCCGCAAAGGCGTTTGCCAAACTCGCAATTTGTGCAGTGACGATCACACATTCTGTGCAATGTTTTCAAAAACTCCACAGCATTCATCATTCTGCCTCCTCAATTTCCACGCGGATCGTATCTCCGCTCCAAAATTTGTGTTCCACGGCGCGGAACCACTCAGGGTTGTCATCCGGTAAAATATAGCCCTTCATCGCGTCCACAAGGGCCTTGCCCAGCGCACCGTGATTGTCGATGTCCAGATTGTCATTCCAGAAAAATGTCACCTTGACGGGGTGATTTATCAGACGTTTTGTAATTCCTGCTTTGCGCATCGCACAGTGGGCAAGCTCGTGCAGCTCTTCCGCGTCCTTCTTCCGCTGCGACCAGTGCTTACCGGCGTAATACGCATTCAGGCCAAACCGCTTGTTCCACGCCGCTTTACCGCGCTTTGTTGCCGGATAGGGGATCTCAAATGCAATCACCGCTTTTCCTCCTTGCCATCGGTAATGACGCTGACCACCCGGACGCGGCCCAGAGGCTCCAGCAGCATGGCCACGGCTTCCTTGGTTGCCAACAGGTCGCCGTCCTCCTGGATGTCAATCACAAGCCTAATCACGTCAGTCCTCCAATCTCCGCCCGCAGATGGGGCAAAAAATGATTTTTACCGTCATGTGGGCAAATCTCTTTTGGGTAACTTCGAGCTGCCAGCCGCCATGTATCGGGTGATGATGCCAGATATACGCTTTCCCGTTGCCCTCTCGCGGAAGATTCTGGGTATACCCGTCCTTGTTCGTGTGGCAATAGGGGCACACTGCGCAAGCACCTTGTGCTTCAATCATCACGCCGCACCTCCCGTACAAACAGCGGGCAGCCCCGGATTCTGTACGATTCCGTGTTGCCGCATTTTGAGTGCTTTACGATATACACAGTAGGCGTCGCGTCCCACCCCGGCACTGGCCGGGACATTGGCCTGTGCGTTTTGGGGTCAATCGCCGTCCATGGGCAGCCGCCGTATGCGTTGGCGTAATCCCAGCAGAGCTGCCCCGTGGTTGTTGTCAGGCAGTCTGCCAGCATAAAATCACTTGCCATTACACATACCCCCATGCATCCTTGCACTCGAATTTCGGGCTTTTCGCGCCCTTACGGCCACCGCGATCTTGTTCTTTCGCCAGCCAGCGAGTAATGAATCCGCGCACACCACGTGCCGTTTTCCGCTTCGTCGGGTTATTCAGGCACCATTCCCGCATCTCCCGCAACTGCTGTATCACGTCGACAGCAGGGTACACGCCCGCCAATTCCTGGCATTGCTCCTGCGACACCGGATATTCAGTGCCGTCATTGAGGGGGATGGAAACCACCGGCGGGGATGCCGTTTGCGGCTCGCCGCCTACTTCTTCTGGATTCTGGATTCTGGATTCTGGATTCTGGATTGGATTACGGGCGCATTTGCTTTCACCTGCTTGCAATTGATTGCAATTGATTTCAGATGCAATCAATCCGTCAGCAGGTGCCGGGAATTTGCTTACTTTGTTCCTCACCGTCTGGTGTTCGCTCCAGTTTGGAAAACATAGGTACGGCTCTCCGTCAACTTCATAGAGGATCACAGAGCCTATGGTCGCCAATTCTGCAAGCGTCTTACTGATCGTTCCCTCAGTCACACCTTTTCTGCGGGGGAATACAAAGCCTTTGAGCAATTCCGGGTCTGCGCTTCCGCGCCCATAATCATCAACGTAGGTAATCAGGTACGCCCACAATCGGAACTGAAAGTCCGACATTGCGTTGATGCTTTTGCTCGTCCTGATGCTATCCTTGATGATCCTGTTCGGCATTCGCCCACCGCCTTAGAACGGGAGGTTCCCATCATCCTCGATCTCGCTGAAACCGCCCTGTAGTTCGCTCTGCGCAGCGTCCCCGCCGTCCCGCTTGGAATCGCCAAAGTACACGCTGTCAGCCACGATCTCGGCGGTGCGGCGCTTGTTGCCGTCCTTGTCGGTCCAGTCCCGCAGCTGCAAGCGGCCCTCCACCACGGCCATACGGCCCTTAGAGAAATACTTGCTCACAAATTCTGCGGTGTTGCGCCATGCCACCACATCGATGAAATCCGTTTCCTTTTCGCCGGATTGGGACTTAAAGTCCCGATCAACCGCCACGGTAAAGGATGCCACCGCCGTACCGCTGTTGGTGCGGCGCAATTCAGGGTCGCGGGTCATCCGGCCCATCACAATAATTCTGTTCAGCATGAAATAGCTCCCTTTCTGTAAATCATGTCCTCCCGGTTCCAATCCGGGTAAAATGCTTTCATGTGCGCCACCAGCCGCACATAGATGCGCTCGCGGTCTCGTAATGGCCCCTCGTCAAACAGGCGGTGGCAGCGGGGGCAGAGGGTTGCAATGTTCTGCTCAATTCCTCTGCCGCCCTGCGAACGCCGTACCACATGGGCCACCGGCGCGCCTGCGGGAGACCCGCAGATCACGCACTGGTGATTGTCCCGCGCCCATACAACAACCTTCACGGATTGCGGAATGGACGTGGCCTTTGTCATTTTGTGCATCCCCATTCCTCCATCATCCCCGCCAGCTTCTCCGGAGGCAGGGTCTCAATGTCTTGCTCCACGCAGTCCTGCACCGCCATATCGATCAAATGTGACATTTGCCGGGTGTTGTAGGTGCTGGAGCCGTAATACAAAATCACGTTGGTGCAGCCGGGGATCCTGCTTGCCATGGTATCCGTCTGCCAGCCAAGCCCATTGTGTTCCCACCCGTTCCGCAGCTTTTCCACGGCTGAATCGATCACGCAGACCATTTCATGATTGCCGCCGATCTCCCGAATGTATCTCCGGTAAATATCCGTCTTGGGAATCCGCAGCTTTTCAGCCAGCCGGTCAACCAGAACCCAGAAGTACGCATTCGCATCGAGGCTCCGCTTCTCCCGGTGTTCCTTGATCTCCACGTCATAGACTTGACCCTCTTTCAGTGCGTCAAGCACCTGTCGCGCCTTGTTGGTCTGGACGCACAACCAATCACCGGTGGCATCCATCGTCCAGCGGAACGCCTTGGTGTTAACCAGTTGCATAAAATTCCTCCATGCTGGGCCAATGCCCTGTCCGCAAGCATCTTGCCAAATACCGAAGCCTTGGCAAATACGCGTCTCTCACCCAACACTCATCATACTGGACTTCATGGCTGGATAATCGCCGGGTGTCCACTGCCAAAAAGTAATTCTGCATTTCGGCCTCAGTCAAACGGTATGCCACAATGTTGCATCGCTTCCGATGTCTCCAAAAACCGTAGCCGCTGGCAAACATTTCAACCTGGCATTGTTGCCAATATGCTTTGCTGACCTTAAATACCGGTTTCCCGTAGGTTTTTACCTCAATGATCGTATCCGGAAACTCGCCGTCATAATTTACCCGCAGCCGATATCGCCGTATGCGAATCTGCTTGTCCATAGTTCTTACGCCAATTGCTGACAAGATGCGATGCTCATATGCCGTTCCGGCCTGCATGGCGGGCGTCGTAAAGTGTTCTTTACGAATCCCTATTTTTTGCAGCCACCAGCGGCGGAATGTTTCCGTGTCCCACCGACCCATGATGATTGCTGTGTCTGATGCCCCAAACCATTCGCTCCGGTCATGGTTGTGGATCATAGCCGCATCACAGCCTTTTCCAGCTTATCAATCGTTGCGAAATATCCAAGCATTGTGCCTAACTGTTTTTCGTTGATATTCAATGCGTGCAGCAGATCTTTGTGGTCAAGACCCCGCTGCTCTTTTGCCGTAATGAGCCGTTCCAGTCTCTCCTTGATGGCCCAGATGCTATGACGGCTCAAATCATCCTCGCCGTCATCCGCATCGGATTCCGCCCATAAGTCAAATCCAAGACCGGTTCTGATGGCAACGCCCTTCACAAATGCTCTGGCAAGGGCATTGTTGATCCGCAGCTGGTTCAGAGTGTCAGTGTAAACCACCAGGGATCCATTCAGCAGCGGCGTATCGTATACAAATTCCAAATCATCAATGTGGATCAACACCCGCACAAACCAGCATTCCGTATCGCGCCCTTTGCTGGTGGACACTTTTGCTTGGGGCCAAAGATAAGTGTGAGTGGTTGGGCACTCCACCGGCGCATACCACACATCATTTGCTCCGTTTTCGTGCAGCAGCTTCACACATTTGCCCCAACTCAAATACGGGACTTTGATTGTCTTGCCGTTTTCGTCTTTGGCATCCCGCGTATCGCATTGTGGACGCACATCGATTTTAATTAACTCGTTAAATGATTTCAGTGCCATTTTCTTTCCTCCTATATCTCGCAAACCGCACAGTCTCGCCATAGCGGTTCTTCTGTGTGACCGTCTCCACGTCCAGCGCCACGCCGTCCCGCCGCAAGTCAGAGACCCGCGCCGTGAAATTGGCGATCCCGCACTCGCTCATGGCCTCGGCCCGTGTGATACTGCCGTGTTCATCCAGATACTTCAAGATCCGCTCACACTGGTTCATATCAGTCCTCCGGGATGTCGACGATCGCGATCCCCATGGCCCGTGCCACGGCTTCCGGATCGCTGTCAACCTCATCCTTGAGCCAATCCTTCGCGCACTCCGGGCAGTAGCACTCGCCGTTGATCAAAAAACCCGGAGCCACATCGTCAAACGCATTGGGGTTCATGACGATGGAACATCTCGCGCACACCGGATAGATCTTCATTTCCACGCATCCCCTCTCTTCCACGCCTTCGTGGCGTTGGATTGCTGGGCGTAACCCGCTGTGATAGCGCCGCAGGTGGAACACCGTACATAGTGCTTAAACGGTGCGTCCGTGGACTGCACCCGCTCACCGCTGTCCATGCCGCATACCTGGCAGAGATCCAGCGGATAGCGCTCATGCCGGTTCTTTCTGTTCATCGCGCGCTCACCACCATGTACGCAATGGTGATCAGCAGCAGGGCCAGAAAACTCATAAAGCCAATCCATGCGGAGGCGTCCGCCTTCCGCTGCTCTCTGGTGCGCCGTTCATGCTTTCTCATGCGGATTCCCTCCTTCGATGAAATCTACAACCTTGAATACCCAAGTGGCCGCATACGCCACGCCCAGGATCATAAAAAACAGGTTCCAGCTCATTGTTTGATGTCCCCCTCTTTGGTGTAAACACCGTCAAACTCAAGGCCATGCTCCCTCGACCAGATCTTGCCGAACTCCGTCATGATCTTCACCGGGTCAGGCGGAGACACCCAGATCACCCGGTATTCGATTTTTCGTTTCTTCGCCATTGCCTTTTCCTTTCCCCTGTGCTAAAATAGCCACAGGATACATATCTGAGCCTAAGATTTGTTCCGCCGCCCTGCCCGGTCTGCAACACCGGACGGGGCATTTTTTATACTTCGTCTCATACACTTCTTAGCTGCGCTACTCAATTCCATTGCCGCGCCGCGCCTCACCATTCCTTTGCTGTTCTTAGCGATACGTAACTTCGCTATTCCACCGCTATTCTCATCTAAGCATTTCCTACGCTTTTCCTTGCATTTCTCTTCCTTGGCTTTGCGCTGAATTGCTTCTCTGTGCGTTGCCTTTGCATAGCAAATCACTGCATTTCCGTTGCTACGTCAAGCATTGCTGTGCTACGCCATTCCGCTGCGATTCTGTACCGTTCTGAACTATTCCATTGCATTGCCTTGCGCATCTGTGCATTGCCGTTGCAGCTCAATACCTGTCTATTCCTTTGCGACGCCTATCGCCTCTAAGCCCTCCCGTTGCTTTGCGGAACGAGCCGTGGCCTTTCCATAGCGCCTCTATGCAATGCTATGCCGTTGCTTTGCCACGCTTGGCACTGCTTTTCCGCTGCGTTACTGGAGTTCCTCCCAGGTGAACCGGCCCTTGCCGCTGTTGCGCCACTGACCGATGCCGGAAAAGCGGCCATAGTCCAGCCATTCCCGGACAGCTTTCTCGTGATCGTCGCAGAGGCAGGTCACCCGAAACTCACAGGTAGCGCCTGCGGGGATCTCTTCACTCATGGCAAGGCTGATGCGCTCGCCCTGGGCCGTCTGCGCTCTCAGGGGGCGCTGGCACTCACCAGTCGGGCCGTCAAACTCCAGCGGGATTACTCGAGGCTCCGGGAAGATCAGCTTATCAATCTCCTTCTTGTAAGCCTTGATCTTCTCGGACGCGGTGCCCTTGACCTTGCGGAGACCGCCGCAGGTGTCCTTGAAAAAGCCTTTGATCTGGTAGTCATACAGGAACGGGGTACCGTCCTCCGTCCGGGGGAACACCGTCATGGCCTTTTCCGCCACGGCATCAGCGCCCAGCGCGGCAACTTCGTCCTCAACGCTTAAAGCATCCGGGGATTTGGAACCAATAAACTCCCGATATACGTCTGGGTTTGCAGGGCTTGTGCCAAGAATGGGTTCCGTAAATGTGATCCGTACCTTAATTTCCTTCATTCCTTTTTCCTCCTGTTATTGCTCACTGCTGGGTTCGAACAGTTCGTTCACCGTCACGCCGTACATCCTTGCCAGCTTCTTGTGGTACTTACGTGCCGGTCGCCAGTCGCCCAGTTCCCAATGCGTCACACAGGACAAGTCCACATTCAGTTTCTTCGCTACCTGTGCACGGGTCAGGCTGGAACGTTCTCGCAGTTCTCTCAATGCCAAATCATGCATCCTCCTTTCAATACCCGCCGAAACCTCATGAATGTGAGAAATCACGCTTGACACGGTCCGGAAAGCGTATTACAATGAAATCGCCAAAAGACATTGCAAAAGCCGCTTTTATGGGGGCTGGTTTTCGTGTACCCTTTTCCGGTGGGCTTAGGTATATGATACCTCACAATATTTAACTTTGCAATAGCGATTCCTAAATTTTTTTAACTTTGGCGAATGTGACAAATCTGAGGTTTATTTATGGACATTGTGTTGGAGCGCATATTGAGCCTTATTCCAAAAGGGCCAGACGGGAAATATGTGCATGGCGCAAAAACGAAATTTGCAAAGAAGATTGGGTACAACGATGGTGCAATCGTTGCTATGTGGGAGAACGGAAGCAGTATTTCGTACAATAAAAAGCTGTACCAGATAGCTGACCAATACCACGTATCCGTTGAATGGCTCCAGGGCAAAACGGAAGATAAGAGCATAAAAGAAACCCCCGATCCGAAGATCGAGGGTGTGGACGATAAAATCGCGCAGTTTATCCGCTCCGCATCTGCGGATGAATTAACTGAGATTTCACGCTATATTGAATATCTGGAAAGCAAGAGGGATAAGACATGAAACTCGACCCTGACTGCGTCCGAGATTTAATGCTGTTTTGCGAAGATAATACTTACATCAAAACAGAAGAAGTCGGCAATTATACTTGCGCAAGTTATCATGTTTTATATATTGATTCAATGAGGCTCGTCCCGCCACTGAACAAATACGATACAGGGGCTTTGATTTATCACATCATTCAGCTTTCGGAGAGTGGGTATCTGGCAACAGATTTCCATTTTGATCCCATTACAAACTTCCATCACAACAGTCTGCCGTCTATTTACTATGTCACGCCAAAGGGGCATGAATTTATCGCGGCAATCGAAGGAAAAACGCAATGGGAAAAAACATCAAAATTGCTGCGGTCATTTGGCTCCGTGTCTTTAACAGTGATTGAAACAATCTCAAAAGGGATTGCATCAGCGGCTATTGAACAAATAATAGCGCCAAAGGCGTGACATCACAGCCCCCGTTTTCCTCATTGACCTTTACGGGCGTTGCGCGAAACGGGATGCTTTGCGCGGAAATCTGATTGCTTGCCTTGATCGCACGATCTAAGCAAAAGGGGAGATATTCCGCGCTGTCCGCGGAAAGCCCGCAGGCCGAAATGGCGTCCATGCACCGATTTACCGCATCAACCATTTTGGAGTCGATGTACCATAACTTAGCGGCCTCTTTCATTTTTCTCTTCCCCCTCAATAAGTTTCAAAAGCTCAAGCTTTGCTTCATACGGAAGCGCCAGCGCGGCGCATACCAGTTTTTCGCGCAGTATTTCAACATCTGCTCTGTTTATTGTATCACATTTCGCGTCATTATACAACATCTTGCGTCCCTCCCAATAATTATAGTAACGGGGCTATATGTCGATTATTGCACTTTGTGCAGTCGAAAATATAAGAAAATGGAGAGTTAAGATGAAAAAGTTTTTGCTTATCGCGCTGTCTTCAGTTCTCGCGCTCGGCATGTTAACCGCCTGCGGGGAAACGAATCAGGCCGAGCCAGAAAACGAGCCGGTAACTCCACCCGATCTCGTTGGAGAGTGGAAGCAGACAAACAGCAATGCAGATGACGCATGGCAGGCCGCTACTATTGCCGGAGATGCCATTGAGGTGTATTGGGTATCTGATAACGGAGAAACCAAAGCCCTCTATTGGGCCGGTTCTTTCGATGCCCCTACCACGGCGGATGAGCCGTACACCTGGGAATCGGAAAATGATAAAGATCAGACCGATATGGCAATTCTCGCCAGCGGCGATGACACAAAGACGTTTACCTATCAGGACGGCGTAATCAGTTACGAAGTGTCTGCCATGGGAGTTACGCAGACCGTAAAACTTGAGAAGCAATAAGTAACTAAAGGCCCCGCCGCCCTCTGCAACAAACGGCGGGGCCGGAGGGCAAGCCTTGGGGGGATTGGCTTGCCGTAATCAAAGCGTAGCAAAAACAGGGTTGGGTGGGCAAGTCCCAAAGCTTGGTTTTTGGCATTTTCAGCCGTTTAAAAGTTTGTGCCGCCTTTACCCATATTTTGATTTTGGGGGTAAGGAGGCACTTTTTATGACAATTCAGGAAGTTTGTAAGGAGAAACGTAACGCTTTGGGTATGACCATTCAGGACATAGCTGAAGCATCGGGAATTCCGCCGTCTACCGTCAACAATTTCTTTACCCATGCTTCCAAGGCCCCCTATATCTCCACGGTTGGGCCAATATGCGCCGTCCTTGGCGTGTCGCTGGATGAATTTTACGGCATCGGAGATCATCTGACGGCCAGTGAGGAAACGTTGCAAGCGGAAAAGGACGGACTAGAACACCGCCTTGAGAATAAGCGGCAGACCATCGGCCTGATGGACACAGAACTGTGCAATCTTTGGCACTCCGTGAAGCTATACAGGTGGATCATACTCGGTTTGTCACTATTGATCATCGGGCTTTTTGCCTGGTGCGTTTGGGTTGACATCCATTGTGCTAACTATGGATTTTGGAGGGGATAACATGTGCCAAAAAATAGTGGTCACTCTACCAAATAATCTACGCATCCGTGTAGCACTGTACATCAGGGTATCGACCGAAGAACAGGCGAAGCACGGCCTGTCCCTGGCAGACCAGCGGGAGGCTCTGATTGCATATGCCGCCGCACACGGCATGGAGGTTGTGGGCATTTACGAGGACGCCGGAATCAGCGCCAGAAAGCCGTATAAAAAGCGTCCGGCCTTGATGCGCCTGCTTGATGATTGCCGCGCCGGGAAAATCGACACCATCCTTTTTGTCAAGCTGGATAGGTGGTTTCGGAATGTGGCGGGGTACTACGCCGTGCAAGAGGTTCTCGACAAAAATCATGTGGATTGGCAGGCCATCAGAGAGGACTACGAAACGCGGACTGCATCAGGGCGATTGAAGGTCAATATTATGTTGTCGGTAGCGCAGGACGAAGCTGACCGCACCAGCGAGCGAATCAAGGCCATTAACGAAGGCAAGCGATTGAAGGGCCAGCCTACCACATGGAGAACACCCATCGGTATCTGCGTGAAAGACCGGCACTACGCCATAGATGAAGAAACCGCAGATGCGGCGCGAGATATGTTCCCTGCCTTTATACGGCTACAAAGCATCCTTGCACTAAGGCGGTATATGGCAACGGAGTGGGGGATCAAACGCTCGTACAACAAATACAAGGATGCGTTGTCGAATCGATTGTACTTAGGTGAGGCGTTCGGTGTGGAAAACGTATTGCCAGCGCTTGTCGATCAAGAAACCTTTAACCTTGCCGGGAGAATCCTGGAACAGCGAAGCCAGCGGAACGCCAGTGCGGACCGGATATATTTGTTTACCGGGATTCTCCGCTGCCGGGAGTGTGGGAGAAACATGCAGCCGGAGACTGTAAAACAAGTGTACAAGTACTACCGATGCAGAACGCACACACTTGACCCAGCCGACTGTCCGCACATTCTCAGGATCCGGGAAGATGTGCTGGAGGATTACCTTCTGCGGGAATTTGAGGGGATCGCAAAAAAGTATTACTCCAAATCAAAAACCGCAGAAAAAAAGCCGCCCAAAACGGCGGAGCAAATCAAGCGGAAAATGCAAAAACTAAAAGACCTGTATCTGTCGGATTTGATTGAAATCGAAGAATATAAAAAAGACTATACGGAATTGAAACAGCAGCTTGCGGCAATAAACCCCGAGCCTATAAAAGAATTTGATCTCGAAACCTTACGGCGGGAATTGAAGGAATATCCTGATTTAGATCGGCAGGCAAAAAAGGAATTCTGGGTACGCACGATCCAGCGCATCGACGCAGACAATGACGGTGCGTTTTTTGTAACGCCAAGTTAGTCTTATTTTCATGTCGCAACACTAACTGTATATCCGAAATATTTTTGCAAGGTCTCCAGATCGCCCCGGTCCCAGGCTACCTCGATGGCGTGGCGGATGGCCCGTTCCACCCGGGAAGGCGTTGTGGCAAACCGCTTGGCCACTTCGGGATAGAGAACCTTCGTCACCGCGTTGATGACATCCATATCCCGCACCGTGATCATGATGGCCTCCCGCAGATATTGATAGCCTTTGATATGCGCAGGGACGCCGATCTCATGGATTACGGAAGTCACCATGGTTTTCAGACTGGGTAAGCTCTCCTGGGGCGCTTTGAGAAACAAACCCCGCATCTTATCCAGCAGTGCGGCCGTTTCAAAAGGCTTCGGCAGAAAATACGCCGCCCCCAGTTCTGAGGCTTCCGCCAGCATCCGGTCGGAGACAAAGCCGGAGACCAGAATGGTCATAGGGGCGTCTCCCTGTTTCTGCAGTTGCCGCAGCACGCTGATGCCGTCCATGCCCGGCAGCATCACATCCATAACCAGAAGGTCCGGCATTCGTTCCTTTACCCGCTTCAGAATCTCATTTCCATCCCGCGCGATCTCCACAGAAAACTCGCCTGTCTTTTCCATTTCTTCCCACAGCAGCGTGCGAAATTCCTCGCCGGCGTCTGCCAGCAATACCGTCTTACGTTGATCCATAATGCACTCCCTTTTTCCCAAATTTGCGACGGTTTTAACGGTTTCAAGTCGCGTTTTATTTAAAATAGCACGTTCTCCTAACTTTTTCAATGAATCACAGCTAAATTTTCCAACAATCGTTCGACATTTTTCACGAGACAGCCTATTTTCCAGCACTTTCCGCGTTCTTTTGTTCTTATTTTTCACAAAATATGGTGAAATCTGTCCAGTCTGTCTTCTTTTTTTGTGGTAGTTCTTTTCTTCTTCCACAAAATATGGTATGATAAGCCCAAGAAATATTTTGTCGCTTTTT
>OJNU01000282.1_pt1 | contig 45010 bp, 39 predicted proteins | sample 1597941 | NCBI WGS metagenome assembly OJNU01 (sample SAMN01915228, study PRJEB22387) | human gut metagenome | isolation source: stool | host: Homo sapiens | place: USA | reverse complement strand
TGTAACAGAGTATTTCTCAAATTCTGGTGTGTAACATATGTCTTGACAACCAAGACTCGACAATTGATGATGATAAGTGGAATAGCATGCGCTTTTTATGTTATAATAATATGGATTAATATGAACTGGTTTGTTAAATGTTCTGAAAACGACAACTTTTGAGTTAGGAGGAGGTTGATACGAATGAGTAAATCCGTTAAAGTAGCAATTTCTCCTAATATCATTAATTGGTTGCTGAATACTAAATTACATGATTCTACAGACAATGACACCATCATGTTGTTGCGTGCATGGCTTGGTGGCGAAAAAAAGCCGACGCTTGCTCAAGTTAGGGATTTGAGCCGTAAGCTGCATGTCCCATTCGGCGTTTTCTTTTTGGAGGAGGCGCCGCAGGAAAGCCCCGCGATGACGGAATTCCGTACAATGGACAGCGCACATGCCGGCAATCTGAGTCAGGATCTTCAGGATACCATCATGAAGATGCTTCAACTTCAGGATTGGATGCGGGATGAAGTAAGGGAAAACTATGGGGAACTGTCTTTTGTCGGGTGTTGTGGAAATGTTACCTCTACAGACAGAATCATTTCTGTATTCCGGGAAGTTTTTCAGGTTTCCTTAGAGTGGCATTTAAATTGCAAGACTGCCAATGACGTGTTTAACCTGGCCCGCAAAAAATGCAATCAGGCGGGCATTCTGGTTTTTATGAACGGTATTGTCGGGCAAAATAACAGACGAAAGTTAAATTTGAAAGAGTTTAGGGCGTTTACGCTGGTCGATCCTGTAGCACCTTTAATCTTTATCAATGCTTGTGACTCCATGCCGGGGAGAATTTTCTCTATTTTACATGAAATGACGCATATTTTACTAGGGTGCAGTAATCTGTACGATGAGGAAGAAATACATGCAGATTTCAGTAACTCCCAAGAGGCAATCTGTAATAAAGTTGCTGCTGAAATATTGGTGCCGGATTGTTTGTTTAGAAAACTTTGGCAGAGTCGTAATGAGGAAGTATTGGAGAGGATCAGATACGTATCCAGATTTTTTAAATGCAGTTTAACGGTAGTCGCCAGGAAAGCTCTTTCCAACGATTTCATTAATAAGGGTCAATATAACTATTTCGCTCAGCTTTTTAAAGAAGAAGCCGAAAAATATAGTGCAAAGCATAAACCCTCTGGCGGGAATTATTATGCTATGCAAAAAAGCCGCCTGGACCCTCTCCTTTTAGAAACTGTGGTCCGTAGTATCGATGAGGGAAAAACTTCCTATACGGAAGCATATCGCCTGACTGATACTACAAGAAAAACTTTTGATAAGGTTTTAGCCGCTGTAGAGGGAAGGGGTGAGCAGTGACTTGGGGACAAAATATTTGGTTGATGCAAATATCTTGATTTCTGCTTGCCGTAAATTTTACGCATTTGACATTGCCCCTGTTTTTTGGGAATTGATTGCTTCACATTTGGGAGTGGACTTATTCATTCTTGATAAGGTTCAAGTCGAGTTGGCCGGTGAAGATTCATTAGCGCAGTGGTTAGACAAACAATATGCTCGTGTACCTGCATGCCTTATTTCTACGAATGATAGTTCTATCGTCTCGTCATATCAGGAAATCATGCAATATGTTTCGAAATGTGGGTACTATAACCCAGTGGGGCAACAGAGCTGGCAAGATTACACGGCAGCCGATCCATGGTTGGTGGCAACAGCCATGGCAGAGGGGTATACCTTAATAACGTTTGAAAAACCAAACAACAACTTAAGTACAAACAGAAAGTCCAAGTCAATAAAAATCCCCGATGTAGCAAATTACTTTGGTGTAAGGTGCAGTGACTTGTTCGAGTATATGCGGAGGCAGAAAATTTGCTTTGAGAAATAAGGTACATATATATCTCAAGACACATCACAAAAATTCCTTAGAGCAACACAGAGGAGGTGTCCAAGCATTATGAATAAAATCGAATATAACGGCTTGATAGCGTTTCATCCCGGTTACTATGTGAGACACCATTGAAGCGATGGAAATCACGCACAGTGAGTTCGCAAAACGCCTGGGAACGACGGGAAACACCGTAAGTAGGTTGGTAAACGGTGAAATTCCCCTGTAGCATGATCTGGCGTTGAAGTTGTCCAATATGCTTGGTACGGGAATCGAAGTCTGGCTCAATTTGCAGGCGGAATTTGATGAACAATGCTTTTTGATGAAGCAGGAAAAAGCGATGAATCCGCGTGCAGTGAGTCACAACTGAATGGGCCCAAAGTGATATTCCCTTTTCCCTGAAACTGAAAAATGGAGTCAGATATAATTTAAGCCGTTCCCGGCATCCTCCGGGAACGGCTTTTCCCATGTCTGCGGTTTTGCAATTACTTTTCCCCGTACGCCCCGTCCCAGACGATGCGCCGGTAGTTTTCCCGGTCCGTGGCCCCTTCCGTGGAGATGCACAGGACCTGCGCGCCGCCGTCGAGGCCCAGTTCGTCCCGCAGGCCGTGCAGGGCGGGATTGCGCAGCAGCTCCGTGACAAATCCTGTCGTGGCGGCGCCGCTTTCGCCGGAAATGATCCGTCCGTCGCCGGGCAGGGGCGCGCCCAGGATGCGCATGCCGTTGGCCGCTGCTTGGTCGGGGATGGAGACGAAGTAGTCCGCCGTCTCCTTCAGCAAATCCCAGGCGAGGGAGCACGGTTCGCCGCAGCACAGTCCCGCCATGATGGAATGGAGGTCCTGGACGGCGTGCAGTGTCCCGTCATCGGCCCGGGCCGTGCGGAAGAGGCAGTCCGCCCCGTTGGGCTCGACGACCGTGATGACGGGCTTGGCCGCGCCGGGATAGCGGTCGGCGAAGTAGGCCGCCACGGCGCCGGCCATGGATCCCACGCCGGCCTGCAGGAAGAGGTGCGTCGGCGGACACGGCAGCTGTTCGGCCGCTTCGTCGGCCAAAGTCAGGTAGCCCTGCATGATCCACCGCGGGATTTCCGTATATCCTTCCCACGCCGTGTCCTGCACCAGGATCCAGCCGTTCCGCTCCGCCTGGGCGGCCGCGAAACGCACTGTGTCATCGTAATTGCCGTCCCGGATGGATGCTTCCGCCCCGAGCCGGCGGATGTTCTCCAGCCGTTCCGCCGCGCTGCCTGCCGGCATGTAGACGACGGCCTTCTGCCCGAGCTGCCGGGCCGTCCACGCCACACCCCGGCCATGGTTTCCGTCCGTCGCCGTGACAAAGGACATCGTACCCAGCCGGGCGCGGGCCTCCGGACCCGCCAGATCCGCAAAGCCCAGCTCCTGCAGCGGGCGTCCCAGTTTCCGCGCCAGCACGTTCGCCATGCTGTAGCTGCCGCCGAGGGCTTTGAACGCGTTCAGACCGAAGCGGTAACTTTCGTCCTTCACAAAGAGGCCGCCCAGGCCCAGTTCCCGCGCCAGGTTCCGCAGTGGCACCAGGGGCGTTTCAGCATACTCCGGGATGGTCCGGTGGAAGGCGCGTACCTGCCGGGCCTGCGCCACGCCGAACGCCGGCGGGATGCTTACGGAACGGGGATGCTGGCGGTGTACGGCTTCCATGTGGTCCTGCATATGATTGGTCATGGTGGCTGCCTCCTTTTCCTTTTTCCCATTATACCGTGTTTCGTCCTGCCCGTCGACACGGGAGCACCGTTTTTAATACGTGCCGGAAAAATACGTATAAAAGCGATACGTATCAAATGAGCCGTTTTATTTGCGGGACATATACGGGGGAGGACCTCCGGCCGATACCGTTTGCAAATTCCACGGAAAGTGTGCTAGAATTTTGGCGTAAACTTCTCTCGCTGCTTTTCATGGAGGAGTATTATGGCACTGACCAACAAAGAAGACATTGAACAGTTCATCAAGGATTCCTGCAAAACAAATCCCTTTGCCCAGACATGCGATATCCGCGTGGATTCCGTAAAACGCGGGGAAGCTGTGCTGCACATCGACATCGATGACAAGCACACGAACATGTACGGCGCCGCCCACGGAGGCCTGCTGGCGACGCTCATGGACACGGCGATGGGGATCGTGGCGCTGAGCATGGCCCGGCGGGTCGTGACATTGAATTTCAACATCAACTACATCAAGAGCATCTTTTTCTGTGATACGGCAACGGTGACGGCACGTGTGCTGCACGACGGCATGTCGACCATGGTCATCGAGGCGGCTGTGACGGACCGGAAGGGCGATGTGGTCTGCAAGTCGACCGGTACGATCTTCGTCGTAGGGCCGGTGGACGAAGTGCCGGCCGCGTGGTGAGAAGCCCTGTACAGGGCAGGATGTTGAAGGGAAAAGCGGGGGATGGGAACGATGGATGCATTGAAGAACATGGTGACAGGCGTGGGTTCTGCCGCGATGCTGCTGGCCATGACGAATACGATGACGGATGAACAGTATATCAAGGGGCTGTTGCAGACCATGGGCTACAAGGTGGCGGTGACGGAAGTCGGCGGCAAATACCGGTCCACCTCGTTCCAGGATGTGATCATCAAAAGCGTGATGGGAGCGGCACTGCACAACAAGGTGATTGAGAAAAACACCTACGAGGTGCATGCCGTCCTGCATGCCCTGATTGATTCGAAAAAAGGCTTGTTCGGGGAAAGCGGGAATTCTTCCAGCCTGAATGCGAAAATCGCCATTGCCAGAAAGGATTCCTGGATTGCCGTGGCCGTTTTCGGGCGCTCCGCCATTTCCAATTTGATGAACCATGAGCGTTCCGGATTAGGGATCATGCATATTTGACGGTTCCGTATATAGGACATATGCCGTTTTGCTATAGGCTGAATTGTTTCTTAAAAAGTTCTTGACAAATCTTTGAAGCCCGATATATGATTCATGTGAGAGAGATGTCTGGAAAAACACCATTCCGGGCATGAGAGAAAAGGTGCAGTAATCCTCTGAGATTCTACCCGGAAAATTAAACATTAGCAGCGAGAGTTGGAGAAATGGAGTGATACTCTGTTTCTCCTTTTTTATTTTTCCAGGCTTGTCCGGACCGGGCTTTGGAAAAACGGGGAATCTCCAGGGGAAAAAGGACAAAAGAAAAAAGAAAGGAGAAAGACAATGAACATTGTCGAGTATGCAGCTTTTGCGTATCTGGCTACGGCGGTCATTTCGCTATTGTTGATTGCCCTGATCGTTGTTTTGAACAAATTCATGGGCGGAAAACCGGGGAATGAGAACGGGGAAGGGGTGGAATAAACGATGGATGTAACGACGATTGCTATGAACATGTTTCCCGGCATCGCGAGCTTCTTCACACAGGATCCTGTGATTGCAGGCGCCCGCGTCGTGCTGATCATTTTAGGCTTTATCCTTGCGTATTACGGGTTCAAGCGTACGCTGGAACCGCTGATCATGGTGCCCATGGGCATCGGCATGATCTGCATCAATACGGGCGTCCTGTTCCTGGCGGACGGGAATACGGGCACGTTGTTCCTGAATCCGCTGATTGCCAATCCGAACGAACTGATCAACATCATGCAGGTCAACTTCCTGCAGCCGATCTACAACTTCACTTTCTCGAACAGCCTGGTTGCCTGCATGGTCTTCATGGGCGTCGGCGCGATGTGTGAAATCGGCTTCATCCTGGCAAGTCCCTGGACTTCCATCATCATCGCCATCTTCGCGGAAGCCGGCACGTTTGCCACGCTGGTACTGGGCGTATGGTTCGGCCTGGCCCCGAACGAGGCGGTTGCCGTGGCATCCATTGGCGGCGCGGACGGCCCGATGGTGCTCTTCACGTCCCTGATGGCGGCGCCGGAACTGTTCGTCCCGATTTCCGTCATCGCCTACCTGTATCTGTCCCTTACGTATGCCGGGTATCCCTGGATCGTAAAGTGGATGGTCCCTAAAAAATACCGGGGCATGGACATCCTGCTGGATATGCCCGAAGTCTCCAAAAAGTCCAAGTTCATCTTCATCATGGTGGCATGCGGCACCCTGTGCCTGCTGCTGCCGATGGCGGCCCCGCTGATCATGTCCTTCTTCCTGGGCATGGCCATCAAGGAAGCGGAAATCGTTCCGTACCAGGACCTGATTGAAAACACCGTCATGTATACGGCGACAATCCTGCTGGGCCTGCTGCTTGGCTGCCTGTGCGAAGCTTCGACGCTGCTGAACCCGAAAGTGGCCATCATCGTGGCACTGGGAATCCTGGCCCTGGCAATTTCCGGCGTGGTCGGCGTGGTCGGCGGCTGGGTCGTCTATTGGGCAAAAGGCGGAAAGAACTTCAACCCCGTAGTCGGTATCGCCGGTGTCTCCTGCGTTCCGTCCACTGCCAAAATCGCGCAGCATGCAGCGGAGGATGAAAACCCCTTCGCCGTCGTCATGCCGGTTGCAATGGGCGCCAATATCGCGGGTGTCATCGTTTCCGCCGTGGCCTGCGGCGTGATGATCTCCACCATCGGGTTCCTGAAATAAGTTTTCCAGGGGGCGGCTTCGGACGGCAGCGGATTTCCTGCTCCTTCCGGAGCTGCGCCGGAACCTGGAAAGGGGTGTTGGACATGGACACGGAACAGGGTGTGGAATATCCGATCCAGGGAAAACCGGTCCATTATTTCAAGGAACTGGATTCCACGAATACGACAGCGATGGAATTCGCCTCCCGCGGAGCGGAGGAAGGCACGGTCATCCGGGCCGGCCGCCAGCTGCGCGGCCGGGGCAGGCTGGGCAGGGTGTGGGAATCCGGACTGGATGCGGGACTTTGGTTCACGCTGATCTTACGGCCCCGCCGGGATTCCTGGTTTGTCGCCCAGGTAACGCTGCTTGCCGCGGTTGCGGTGGCAGAGACATTGCGCGGGACCTGCGGGGTCCGGGCAATGATAAAATGGCCGAATGATGTGATTGTTGACGGCAAAAAGATATGCGGCATCTTATCGGAAATGCGTTTGAATGAAACCGGTACTGAGTATGCGATTGTCGGAATCGGAATCAATGTCAATCTGGCGCAGTCGGATTTGTCGGATGAGTTGAAGGAGAAGGCGACCTCCATCCTGATTGAGTCGGGTTCCAGGGCAGATTCTGATTTGATACTTGGTAAATTCCTCGAAAGTTTTGAAAAATGGTACAACCTTTGGCAGGTGAGCGGGTTCTCCCGCATCCGGGAGAAGTGGATTGAGTATAACGGCACGTTGGGCAGGCCGGTCCTCGTGAAAGATGACGACCAAGTCATCTGCGAAGGACTGGCGACCGGAATCAGCGAGTACGGCAGCCTGCAGGTGCAAGCCAAAGACGGAACCCTTCAGGAGTTTGATTTCGGAGAAATCAGTATCCGGTTTTAAACGGAATGAGCTCAACGCTGAAGGAGTGCACTATGAAAAAGGAAGCGGAGATCCCTTTTGGGGACAGTCTCCAGTCAGCCAGCGTCGCCGCCATGCTGCTGGCGTTGACCAGGACCATCCACGACGAGGAGGAAGCCAAGAGAATGGTCCTCGCCATGGGGCATAAATTCGTGGTCACGGAAGTAGGGGGAAAAACGGCGACGAACGGGTTCCAGGACCAGGTGAACCGGGCGGTGATCGGTGCCGGGCTGAATGCCGGCGTCATCCAAAAGCTCCCGAACGAGATCCATGCACTGGTACATGCTACGGAAGAGGCACAAAAAGGGATTTTGGTGAATGTAGCGACCAGTTCCAGTCTCGCCTTGAAGATCGCCATTGTCCGCAAGGAACACTGGATTGCTGTAGCCATTTTCGGACAATCTGCTTTGCATTATATGACGAACCATGAACGCGCCGGATTGGGCGTGATGCACATCTGATGCATATCTGAAGCATCTTGGCAACTGAATACGGAATGAGGATATGAGAGCATGAGAGCCTTTGCAAGAGGGGTTTTTATGCTCTTTTCCTTTTCCCTGGAAACGGGGATTCCGTCCGGTGATGTGCGTTTTCAGGATGCTTTTGTTATATGGAAGATTTAAAGTCGCGAAAGGAGAGAACAGTATGGAGTTCAAAAGCACACGGACTGAATGGGATACCTTGAAAAAGGATACCCAGGAACGGATGAAAGCAGCTGCTCCCTTTGTCAAAGAGGGCAAAATCGTTGACCAAAAGGATACGGTTGCTTTGCTGGAGGCGGTCATCAAGCCTTTCGACAAGGTGAACATCGAAGGCAATAACCAGAAGCAGGCCGACTTCCTTGCCAAATGCCTGTGCCAAGTGGATCCCAAGAAGATCCATGACCTGCACATGGTACAGTCGGTCCTGACCCTGCCGGAACATCTGGATGTATTTGAAAAGGGGATCGCCAAAAAGCTGGACATGTCCTTCTCCGGTCCCCAGGCCGGCCGCATTGCGGAGTTCCTGCGGGAAGGGAAACTGGAACTGGGCGCCATTCATACGTACCTCGAACTGTACGGGCGCTATTTCGTCGACCTGACCCCGAAGGTCGCCCTGGTCGCAGCCACCATGGCGGATAAGGACGGCAACCTGTTTACGGGGTTCAGCACGGAAGATACGCCGGCCATCGTGGAAGCCACGAAGTTCCGCCAGGGCATCGTCATCGCGCAGGTCAACAAGATCGTGGACAAGCTGCCCCGCGTCGATATCCCCGGCGACTGGGTCGACTTCGTCATCCAGTCCCCGAAACCGTTCTATATCGAGCCGCTGTTCACCCGTGACCCGGCCCTCATTACGGACGCCCAGGTGCTGAAAGGCATGATGGCGATCAAGGGCATTTACGGGGAATACGGCGTACAGAGCCTGAACCACGGCATCGGGTTCGATACGGCGGCCATCGAGCTGCTGCTGCCGACCTACGGCGAGGAACTGGGCCTGAAAGGCAAAATCTGCTCGCACTTCATCCTGAATCCGCATCCCACGCTGATTCCGGCCATCGAAACGGGCTGGGTGCAGTCGGTCCACAGCTTCGGCGGCGAACTGGGCATGGAGGATTACGTAGCTGCCCGCAGCGACGTGTTCTTCGTCGGGCCGGATGGTTCGATGCGTTCCAACCGTGCCTTCTCCCAGACGGCAGGCCATTACGCCATCGACATGTTCATCGGCGGCACGCTGCAGATCGATCCGTACGGCAACAGCAGCACGGCGACGGCGACCCGCGTCGCAGGCTTCGGCGGCGCGCCGAACATGGGCTGCGATGCCAAAGGCCGCCGGCACAGTTCTGGTGCCTGGCTGAAATGCGGCGAGGAATACGGCATCAAGGATCAGCTGTTCGGGCCGGAACTGCACCGCGGCAAACGCCTGGTGGTCCAGCTTGCGGAAACCTTCCGTGAAAAACTGGCGCCCGGCTTCGTGGAGGAACTGGATGCCTTCGCCCTGGCCAAGAACGCAAACCTCGCAATCGAACCGGTCATGATTTACGGCGACGACCTGACCCATATCATTACGGAGGAAGGGATTGCGTACCTGCATAAATGCCGCACCATGGAAGAACGCACTGCCGCCATCCGCGGCATTGCCGGATTCACGGAAGTCGGCATGAAGGCGGATCCGAAGGAAACGCAGCGCCTGCGGGAACTGGGCATCATCAAGACCGCGGCGGACCTGGGCATCGATATCTCCCGCGCAAACCGCTCCATGCTGGCCGCCAAGAATGTACACGATCTGGTGGAATGGTCTCACGGCCTGTACAATCCGCCTGCTAAGTTCAGAAACTGGTAATGAGGGAGGGATTTATAGTGGCTTTACAAGTTTTAAATTTCAAATTCAAAACCGAGGCACCGAAAACGATTGCCAAGAAATGGTCCCATCTGGGCGTCACCGGTTCCGGGGACCTGGAAGTCCTGATGGAACAGAAGGAACTGGGCGGCGCTGTGACGGCCAAGGTCGTTACGCCTGTCAAAGGGTTCGACGCCGTCTGGGAAAAGATGCTCGGCAAGTTTGTGAATGACTGCCATGTCGGCGACGTCAGCATCGAAATCAACGATGACAATGCGACCCCCATTGTCGTTTACATGAGATTGCGGCAGGCTCTGGCCGAAGCAAACGCAAAGGAGGCGGAATAAGGATGAAAAGCTACAAGGAACTGCAGAACGCCAGCTTCTATGATGCGAATGCCCGGGAAAGAGCCATCGCCATGGTGGACAAGGGAACCTTCACGGAACTGCTCGGACCCCTGGACCGTTTTACGAGCCCCCATCTGCCGGTCCTCGGCACGGCGGTCGAATTTGACGACGGCACGGTGACGGGCGTCGGCCTGATCGGCAAACACCCGGTCTTCGTGGTTTCCATGGAAGGCAAATTCATCGGCGGCGCCATCGGCGAAATCAACGGCGGCAAAATGGTGGGGACGATCCGCCTGGCGGAAAAGACTGCGGCGGCCATCAAGAAGGCCCATCCCGATGAATACGCGGAACGCCGCCCCATGGTCGTCATCTCCTTCGAAACCGGCGGCGTCCGCCTGCATGAGGCCAACGCAGGCCTGCTGGCCCATGCCGAAGTGATGGATGCCTTCCAGGACTGCCGCAAAAAACTGCCGGTCATCGCGGTTGTCGGCTCCAAGGTGGGCTGCTTCGGCGGCATGGGCTTCGTCGCGGCGGCAACGGACATCATCATCATGAACGAGGAAGGCCGTATCGGCCTGACCGGCCCGGAAGTCATCGAGCAGGAAATGGGCAAGGAAGAGTTCGACGCTTCCAACAAGGCCTTGGTCTACAGGACGACGGGGGCGAAACACAAATACATCATGCAGGACTGCAACTATCTGGTGGAAGACAACTGCGGCGCTTTCCACGAGGCCCTGAAAGAAGTGGCCGGCCTGCCGATGGACAAGATTGAAGGGATGCGCCGCATCGGTTCCCCGGCCGCTGTCGCAGAACAGATGAAGCTGGTGAAGCTGATCGGCGACATGCAGCCGAAGGACTCCATGGACATGTGGAAACATTACGGCAATGAAGATCCGGCCGCATTGCCGGAAATGACGACGGCTGAATTCCTGAAGGTCGTGAAACGCAGACCGCGCAACTAAGGATAGGAGGTAAGAACATGGACGAATTTGATAACACGATGATTGGCCGCGGCCGCGATGCAATCGAAATGATTGTGGATCCTGGCACGTTCCAGGAAAACCTGATCGAAGGGTATTCCTTTGATGCGGAGTATGGCCCCGGCGCCGTAGTCGGCACGGCAAAGATGGACGGACAGGACACCACCATCATCGCCAATGACGCCCAGGCTTTCAATGAGCGCTTCCCTGTCGTGTTCGGCGGCGTCATCGGCCTGGAAGAAGGCTACAAGATGGCAACGGCGGTGTACCGTACCATGAAGGCCGATGAAGCGAAACCGATGAGCAAAAAACGCCCGATCGTCCTGATTGTCGACACCCCGGGCAACGGCCCCGGCAAACTGGAAGAAATCTGCGGCATGAACAAGTCGACCGGCGCGTACCAGCTGGCCTTGGCGGAAGCCCGCAAACTGGGACATCCGATTGTGGCCTGCGTCATCGGCCGTGCCATTTCCGGCGCGTTCCTGTGCCATGGCCTGCAGGCTGACCATATCCTGGCCCTGTCCAAGGACTTCGGCACCATGATCCACGTAATGCCGCTGACCTCCATCGCCCGTATCACGAAGATGGATATCGAACGCCTGGAGGAGCTGTCCACGAGCAACCCCGTATTCGCGGCCGGTGTGGACTTCTTCTACAAGCTGGGCGGTGTCCAGGAAATCATCAACAAACTGGAAGATATGCGCCCCGTCATCCTGAAACATATCCAGGAAGTCTATGCCCTGAAGGCCGCCGGCAAGTTCGAGGAGCTGGGACCCTGGGGCCGCGGCCTGCTGGGTGACAAGCGCGGCGGCCGTACCCATCGCCTGAAAGCGATGGCGAAAATGAACGAAGAATTTGATGCCGTAGCAGACAAATACATCAATGCATAAAGCAGACAGGACCCGGGAAGAGGAGGTGTATGGACATGGCAGGCTTGTTAAAGGAAATCAGCGCCATGGTGCGCCAGTTCGGTTCCGCACCGACACTGGCGGAAATGCCGCGCAGGACGCTGCAGGACAAAGGGATCGCAGGACCGACGTCGGCACACACGATTGAAGAAATCCATACACCTCTCAATCTCGCTTATGTCACGTTTACGACAGGGACATCGGCGTTCCAGAACATCGTCGGCATCACGTTCGAAGAATTGCCGGAACGGATCAAGGCTTCGCAGAAGGCATTGGCCATGGCCGGCCTGAAACAGGGGGATACGGTCGTGGTGACCTATCCGCCGCTGGTCAATGTCTTTTCCGGCCAGGCTCTGAAGGAATCGGGCCTGACCTGGAAGTTCCTGCTGCGCTCCAGCCGGGACGCGTTTTTGGCGGCCCTGTATGAGGAACAACCGGCGGCGGTCGTCGGGGAATCCTCGTTTCTGCGGGCGGCCCTGGAAGACGCGGTCCATCTGGGCGTCGCGGAAGAACTGCCGCAAGGCCTGGTCCTGCTGGCAGCGGGGACGCCGCTGGATCTGGAGCTGATTCCCGTCGCGAAGAAAGTCCTCGGGGCAGCGGTGCATGACCTGTACGGCTGCCAGGAATTCGGCTGGGCGGCCCTGGACGGCATCCCGCTGCGGGAGGACATAGAACTGGTTCCCTTCCGGAACCGGGCCGGCAATGAGATGTATGAAATGGTTGTCGGCGGCATCCCGACCGGGGACAGCTTCCCCGTTTCCCCGAGCGGCCATGTCTGCAACCGGGAAGGAACGGTCATCACGTACCGGCGGGAACGCACCTACCCGGAATACGAGGTTGTCGTCAAAGAGACGCCGGTGTCCAGCAAAGTGACGGTCGACCGGGCTGCACGAAGCATCCTCCGCATCAAGGGGAGGGTCGTCAAGGTGGCACCGGATGTCAGGACCGGCGCGGCCTGCACCAGACTGGAACTGATTCCGGATGCGGTGCAGGGAACGGCCGGCGCCCCCGCCGTCATCACCGGGCCCGTCAAGACGAAGCTGTTCGACGACCTCGTCCGGGCGCAGCTGGATTACCAGCAGAACGGAAAGGCGGACCCCGTATGGAAAAAACGGAGCTGAGAACTTACGGAAGACACAGTCTGGCTGTCCTTTCGAAGGAAGAACGGCTCCGGATTTCCGCCGAAATACTGCAAAAGAGTTCTCCCGACATTTTGTCCGCGCTGAAGGAACTGTTCGCCTTTGAGGGCGCCGATGGCACCGGCATGCCGGGAATCGTCCGCCGGTCCGAAACGGTACGGCCGGGGATGGTTCCGCTGGGCTTTGTGCCTCTCCGCCGCCACCAGGGCCAGCGGCTGCGGATCAGTACTTTTGCAGAAGAAGCGGAAATCCGGGAGTACATTACGCCGGTCCGGCTGCTCCATTCCGATTTTGAGGAACGGACCCGTGTGTTACGGGCCGCAAAGGAAATAGCGGCCTGGAATGAGGGGAAGGATCTGGGTGTATTGGGATCGGCCGGGTTGGAAATCTTTACCGGCCTTCCCTATACAAATGACGATTCCGACCTGGATCTGCTGGCAGGGGCCCGCCCTGTCGGCGAACTGAAGGAATTGTACGGAAGGCTGACGGCCCTGGGCCGTCGCTACGGCTTTGCCGTGGACCTGGAGGTCGCCCTGCCCGACGGATTCGGCGTGAAAGCTGCCGAGTTGTTCATGAACACGAAAACGCTTTTAGGAAAAAGCATGCGCGAAGTTTCCCTGCTGGATCGGGGAAAGGTGGAAGCCATGCTGAACAGATGACAGGTTAAGAGAAAAGGAGACATCATTCATTATGGAAATCAAATCCCGTGTACCTGGCAAGATCGTCCGTTTCGAAAAGAATGTCGGTGACGCTGTAAAAGCAAAAGACATCGTCGTCGTCATGGAAGCCATGAAGATGAAACAGGTCGTCCCTTCCCCGGTTGACGGCACCATCAAGGAATTCAAGGTGAATCCCGGCGACCGCGTATCCGCCGGGGCGGTCCTGGCCATTGTGGAATGATCCGGGTTGCAGAACCCGAGCTTGCGTTGTTAAAGAAATCCGTTGAATCAGTGTAAAGTTGAATCAGTGTAAAAAGGAGAAAAACTATGGAAATCAAATCCCGTGTACCTGGCAAAATCGTCCGTTTTGAAAAGAATGTCGGTGACGCTGTAAAGGCAAAAGACATCGTCGTCGTCATGGAAGCCATGAAGATGAAACAGGTCGTTCCTTCCCCGGTTGACGGCACCATCAAGGAATTCAAGGTAACCCCCGGTGACCGTGTATCCGCCGGTGCCGTCCTGGCCATTGTGGAATAATCACAGGCATTATTCCGCCTGGTTGTTTCAGATTTCAGTCTGATAATAAAAAATTGTACTAAGGTGGTGTGAATATGGCTATATATGGCGTAGCTTTGTTGGCGGCCTGTTATATTGTCGGTATTTTCCTCGGCGATATCTTCGGCGCCCTTGTTGGTGTCAAGGCGAATGTCGGCGGTGTCGGTTTTGCCATGCTGTTCCTCATCCTGCTGACCAACAAGGGTATTGATGCCGGTTGGCTGGACAAAAAGTCCCAGAGCGGCATCTCGTTTTGGAGTGCAATGTACATCCCCATCGTGGTGGCTATGAGCTCGATTCAGAACGTCGTAGCCGCACTGCGCGGCGGCCCGCTGGCTATCGGCGGCGGCCTCGTCGGTGTCGCGGTTGCATTTGCCTTTATCCCCATCATTAACAAGATCTTCGGAAATAAGTCGAAACAGGGGGTGAAACCATGAATCTCCTCGATATGTTTACAAAAGTAGCGACGAAGAACGGCCTGGTTTTCGCATTCCTGCTGATCGGCGTCATTACCCTGATTACGTACAAAATTTCTGCCATGACCAAAGGCAAGGTGCACGGCTCCGCCATCGCCATCTTTGCCGGCCTGGTCCTGGCCTACATCGGCGGTGCCACCACCGGCGGGTCCAAGGGCCTTGCCAGCATTCCGCTGTTTGCCGGCGTCGGCCTGATGGGCGGCGGCATGTTCCGTGACTTCGCCATCGTGTCGACGGCCTTTGGCGCCGACCTGCGCGAAATCAAGAAATGCGGCATCGTCGGCGTGTTCTCCCTGCTCATGGGCATCATCAGTTCGTTCATCGTTGGCTGCGTGATGGCATACATGTTCGGGTACAAAGATACCGTGTCCATGGTGACCGTCGGCGCCGGCGTATGCACCTTCGTGGTGGGCCCCGTAACGGGTGCTGCCCTGGGGGCCGCCTCCGACGTGATCGCCATCTCGATTGCCGCAGGTGTCGTCAAGTCCGTAGCGGTTATGATTGTGACACCCTTCGTAAAGAACATCGTCGGCCTGGACAACCCACAGAGCGCCATGATCTTCGGCGGCCTGATGGGGACTTCGTCCGGTACGGCGGCAGGCCTGGCGGCCGTAGACCCCAAACTGGTACCGTACGGTGCGATGACGGCAACCTTCTATACCGGCCTGGGTTGCCTCCTGTGCCCGTCCATCCTGTACCTGGCCACAAAAGCGATCATGGGCTGAACCCCGGCCAATCTCCTAGAAAGAACTATCCGGCTGCCATTCCGGCAGCCGGATCCTGAAAGGTGATCCTTATGAATTCATCGGAACAGTTAAGCAAATACCTGTCCCAGGCCATTCTGCTGGAAGTGGCGGCGGCCCCGAAACCGGGACTTGTCACGCGCCATTCCAACGGCGCCCACCGGGACATGAGCCTCTTGACTTTTGCGATGAGTTCCGCCGTGGCAGCCAGCGCGTTCTTCGCCTCCGGCCGGATCGGAAACGCACACGGCGGCTCCCTTCCGGAACTTTTCCAAGCCTTGCGCCGCTACGGCAGAGAGGCGGAAAAAGAGCTGCTGCAAAGCACCCAAGGTGTCAACACCCAGCGCGGCATCCTGTTTGCAGGCTGCCTGTTGGCCGGAGCGGCCGGTTATCTGGAGCAGGAGGGGCAGGCGCTGACCGTCCGGAATGTCTGCCGGACCGTGGCCGCCATGACGGAAGGATTGGTGGACAGGGAATTGAAGTCCCTGAAACAGGAAGCGGCAGTGACAGCCGGGGAAAAACTCTATGTGCGACACCATATCACCGGTATCCGCGGGGAAGCAGAAAAGGGATTCCCCAGTGTGATGACGCACGGACTGCCCGGCCTCCGGGACGCCTTCAAAAACGGCGCGACCCTGAACGATGCCTGCGTCCACGCACTGTTGGCGCTCATGACGGTCGCCGAAGACAGCAACGTCGTCTGGCGTACGGACTATGAATCCCTGCTGTGGCTCCGGGAACGGGCGGAACAAGTCTTTTCCCTCGGCAGCATCTATACCGGCAAAGGGTACGAAGCCATCCGGGAACTGGACCATGACTGCATCGAACGCCGCATCAGCCCCGGCGGCTGCGCCGACCTGCTTTCGGTGACCCTGGCCCTGTATTTGTTGGAAAATAAGGAGTTCCCGACGAAAGTTATGTGACTTCTGACATATAATATATGCATCCAGCGGATATCCGCCTTGGACAAGCGGATGTCCCATCTCCTCCATCCGGTTAGGACAAGAGGTATGCCGCAGGGCGATTATACCTCTTGTCCTAACCATTTTTATGATTCCTTGTGATACTATATATATGAATAAAAGGATAAAGGAGCGGTTCCGGGAATTATGGTTTCCATCATCTTCCATGCCCTTGGCGGCATCTTCAGTATCGTATTCATAATCGGCCTCGGTTACATTCTGACAAAGCGGGGCTGGTTCGACGAGAAAAGCAGCAAAGTGCTCGCCCATCTGGTGACCGGCATTTCCCTGCCGCTATACATGATTACGAACATGACCTCGAACTTCACCCGGGATACGCTCCTCGCCATGGCACCGGAGCTGGCGCTCCCCTTCCTGTCCATCGTGCTGGCCTACTGCATCGGCCGGACGACCGCCCGTTTCATCCATGTGAAGGAAGGGCGGCGGGGCGTCTTCACGACGAACTTCTTCATCGCCAACACCATGTTCATCGGACTGCCCGTCAACCTTGCCCTGTTCGGCGACAAAAGCGTTCCGGCCGTCATGCTGTACTATATCGTCAACACCCTGATGTTTTGGACACTGGGGGTGCAGAACATCTTAAAAGATACGGAAGAAGGTCTCCGGGAAGCGGAACAAGGCACGCATACCCTGGCCGGGGCCCTGAAAAAGTTATGTTCGCCCCCGTTGCTGGGATTTGCAACCGGCATCCTGCTGGTTTTGCTCGGCGTGCCGCTCCCGAAATTCCTTGCGGCCGCCTTTAAATATGTTGGGAATATGACGACCCCGCTCTCCCTAATCTTCATCGGCATTGAAATCAGCCATATCCCACTCCATACCGTCCAATTCGACAAGGACCTGTGCTGGAGCCTGCTGGGACGTTTCTGCGTCTGCCCCGTCTGCGTCCTGGCCCTGGTGCCCTTTTTCCCCGTCGACCCGCTGGCGGCGAAAGTCTTCACCCTGCAAGCCGCCATGCCGGCCATGACACAGATGGCCATCGTGGCGAAGACCTACGGGGCGGATGCGGCATATGCCGCTACCCTGAGCCTCGTTACAGTGCTGGCAGGGATTCTGGTGATACCGGCCTATATGGTGATAGTGTCCCTGGTGATTTGACACAGGGAAAGGGACCCCCTGTTTGCGATATGCTCTATCTCCAGCCCGTCACACGCACTGTTGCGGATTTTCTATGGATTGAACCGGTTTTCAGAACCGGAATTGAAACGATGGTTGTTCGATCGTTTTGCTAAGTCGGACTACGAAACAGCAAAAAAGGATGTCATTCCTTTTCTGGGCGACGCTTCCGGATTGGATCTTTGGAGGACACCTTTCTTCCAGGCCATTACACAAAACCTGAAAGCAGAGCTGTAAGAAACGGCAGCAAAAAACAACACGGACTTTTGGTTGTTACTGAATAGCACAACAGCCGCAATCCCCGAACGAAGGGGATTGCGGCTGTCGTCTTTTTATCTCCGCATTTTAATACGTGTCGAAAAAACACGTATAAACATGACACGTATCAAATGAGCCGGCTTTATTTGCGGGGCCTCTACTCCGCATGATGCATCAGATACGTCAAATACAGACTCGGCTTATGGAGCTTATCCTGCTGCATCCGCAACAGGTCGAGCAACGTCAGGTTGTCGATCAGTTCATTGATGGTGTCCTGGAGGAGTTTCCAGACTTCGATGGTGGTACATCTGTCTGCCCGTTTGCAGGGGTTTAGTTCCTCGTCCAGGCAGGGAACCAGGCAGAGGTCGTTTTCTAGGGCGCGCAAAATTTTTCCGACGGAACAGGCAGAGGGAGGCTGTGCCAGGGAGTAGCCCCCTTTGGACCCTTTGGTGCTCTTGACGAAGCCCTGTTGCACCAGGGTGCTCATGATGTGTTCCAGGTATTTAAGGGAAATTTCTTCGTCGGCGGCAATTTTTTTCAGGGAAACGGATTCCAGCCCGTACCGGTCGGCCAGGTACAGCAGGACGCGCAGTGCGTAGCGTCCCTTCGTGGTGATGAACATAGAACATCGTCCCCTTCCAAATGATGAGTCTGTTAGTAGGTAATCGGAAGTACATCGGTCAAACGACAGGCAGGAGCATGATTTATTGAATCATTATAACATGGCTTCCCTTTTTCCGACAAGCAAATTGAGGGCAGTTTTAATACAATTCTTTAAGATGCAAAAGCGTATACCGACAAAATCGGTAGGTTGTCATTTTGTATTAAAATAACAGTTTCAAAGCATTTTTGCAGGTGTCATACATCGGGGAAGGGGGAATGGGAAACAATAAGCCAAATTTTCAGATAAAAACACATACCGGGTTGGTAGGCGGTTTATAAATAACCCGTCTTGAAGCAAGTTTAATCCTTGTTACACTAAAATTGAAGATTTTGGAAGGAGGGGGACGTATGGAACGACGGGATTTTCTCCGCAAAGGTCTGCCTGTCTATTTTTTCCGCCTCGGCTGCGATTTCGTGAAGGATGCCGGACTGGATGAGGAGGAACCGAAGGATTATTTCGAGTCCTATGAAACGGCCTATCCTTTTTTGAACGAAGTCAGTATGGAGATGCTGTATCAGGCGGCGGCACAGGAGGGCATCGATCCGACCGGCAAGAGCAAGCTGGAGCTGGCACGCGAGGTGTATCGGAACAGAGGAGTTGTGTATCATGACGGTTGAAGATCTGCTTACGGGAGCCCTGGTCCGCTACCTGCAAGGGGGCAAGGGCCGCGAGTTGGAGTATGTCAGCCGTTCGGAAAGCTCTTCCCTTGGCTGGTATTTCTGGTTGCGGGGCATTCCCGGGGTCTATGAAATCGAACGGAAGGAGGCTTCCCTTGCACCGGAGGGCAGCGAGTTCTACGTACGCTACTATCCGGGCACGGAGGAGCCGGTGCTGGAGTCCTATTCCGTACAGGAGCAGCTGCTGCGGTTCGACCAGTCGGTGTTCGACGACGGGCTGATCGAGGCCGGGCGGGAAGAACACGAGGTGTGCCCGTGCTGTGTGGCGGCGGGCAGCCAGGTGGAAGGGGATGGGTGCGGCCATCCGTACCCCCGCGGACACCATGGGCACCACGGTCCTGCTTCTGACGGACGGAGAAAAGGGATTCCGCGGTTGTTGAAAAAGTTTGCGATGAATAAGGAACTGTATCTGATCGGCACCCTGTGCGTGTCGCTGCGGCCGGACGGATCCTGCGCGGCGGAACTCCGGACGAAGGGGCGGCTGATGGAACCGGCGGCGGATACCATCTGGATTATCCAGGACGGCCGGCGGGTGGAGCTGGTACAGAAAGGGACCCCCGACCGGGATGTCCCGGGCTATGAGTTGTCGGCGCGCTTTATGGATTTTTTCGGGCCCCGTTTTTTGGGGGCGGTACGGGCGCCTGCCGGGGACGGGCCGGAAGGGGACGGCAGCGGCGGGCCTGCGGATGCTGTTGCACCGGGCTGTCTGCAGGAGGACGGGTTCATTATCCGGTATGTGCATTAAAAATGTTCATAGAAATTTATGAAAAAAGGAGGCAGGAATATGGAAAACACGGCAACAGGCCAGGAGAAGAAGGAAAAGACCGGAATTTCCTGGGCCGGTGTCATTGTCGGGCTGATTGTCGGCGCAGGACTGTTCCTACTGACAATCCAGATTGTGAAGGCCTTGATGTATTCGCTGACGGCAGCATAGCCGGAAGGAGGTATGCAACATGACAGTGTCCCGCAGGGATTTTTTGAAAGGGCTGGCGCTCGGCGGCACGGCAGGGTATCTTGCAATGGCCGGTGTCAGTTCCACGGTGATGAAGGACGTGTTCCTGCCGGAGGAACCGGTGGGCGACGTGGATATCGGCGCCTGCAAGAGCGTGAAATGCACGGTCGTGTCCGAAACAAGTTGGTTTAACAATTCCGTCACGGTCGGTGACATGATGAAAGCTGGCGGCCTGCTGGTGAACCAGTACATCATCCCCTGGACGCACACGGGCGTCAAGGAAGGGTTCCATGGCGATAACGCCGGCGGTTACAGTACATTGATTGATGTGGAGTTCCTGGACGGGACCAGGAAGAAGATCCTCCTGGACACCGGCTGGAATTCCAATTGGATGCGGGAATGCTTCAAGCGGGAAGGCGTCGACCAGATGCTGCAGAAGGACCAGATCGACCTGCTGTTCCAGACGCATGAACATTTCGACCATTTCTTCGGCATCGAGGCGGTCCTGGAAAACTGCGCCGACATCCCCATGACGGTCCCGAAGGGATTTTACCAGGAAGGATTCGACCTGCTGCAGGGAGCCCATTTCGATGTCCCGCAGGTCAAGAACGACCATAAGCACACGGGCGAGCTGGTGGTCCGGGAGTCCGGCAAGGTGCACAAACTGTATCCGGGCGTGGCATCCATCACGTTCGATTCTTCCATCATTACACGTGTCAAAGGGGAACAGGCGCTGGTGTTCAACATCAAGGACAAAGGCCTGGCCGTCATTACGGGATGCTGCCATATGGGCATCATCTCCCTGCTGCAGGAAGTCCGCCACCGCATCCAGGGCGGCGACAAGATCTACGCCATCCAGGGCGGCCTGCACATTTCGCCGTTCGAGGACTGGGATCCGCAGTACGACGACCTGATTCTGGCAATTCCGAAGTACGGGATCGAAGTCATGGGCTGCAACCACTGCACCGGATACCTGACGGCGGAAAAGATGATCAAGGCCGGACTGCCCGTTGTCGAAGGGACGGCGCGGTTCAAGAGCCGCAAGAAACTGTATCTGGGCAACGGTGACCAGATCGTCTTCGGTTGATGTGGGGAGGTGGGCAGCGTGATTAGTTTGAAAGACCATATGTGGTTGGAAAGCCGGGTCCTTGAAAATAAAATGAAGCAGCCGTGGCGCGGCATTTTGGGCGTGTTGATTTCATTCGCCATCTTTTACGCCATCTGGTGGGTGTTCATGGATGTGCGCGGCATCATGCGCTGGTATACGCCGCAGTATGGCTACATGTACGTCCGCTGGATCCTGATCGTCGTCATCTGGCAGGCTTACATCTTCAACTTCTGGCCCTTCAGCAAATTCAGGGAAAAGGCCCATCCGGTGGTGGCCGGCGCGTTCTTCATCCTTGTGAACTTCGCACTGGTCGGCACCGTCATCTGGGGCTTCTTCTACAATTTCCTGGGCAAGTTCTCGATTCCGTATCTGAGTGTCGACCAGCTGGTCAAACTCAATATGACCCCGTTCTACGCACGGGAATATTCGTCCCTGGCGATCCTGATGTTCGCGGCCATCGCCTCGTGGCTGAGTCCGATCGTCCCGGTCTGCTTCGGTAACCATCCCTGGCAGAACATGAAGCAGCCGGCCCGCGGTATCACTGTATTCCTGGTAACGCTGTTTGCATCGGTGCTGTTCTTCTTCTGCCTGATGCATCCCCATTACCATGTGCTGTTCTGGCCGTTCCAGGAATATGCGGCAGCGTATCCCTGGTGGTACGGGTTCGCCCACACCTTGCACGGCAACTACAACGTCGGGTGGGTTATGTGCGGCACGGTAGCCATCTGGATGCTGGAAATCACCTTTGACCGGTATCCGTTCTGCCTGATCCGCAACAAGATCGTCCGCGGCGTCGTCGGGTTCATCGGCGTCTTCGCGTTCGCCATGTTGTTGTTCTACACCTTCAATTTTGTACAGGACCTGTCCTGGGGCCCCGCCGTCGACGGCGCAAAGCGCATTTACGCTCCGGACTGGCGCTACCTGCACAGCGGCGAACTGGCCATCATGATGCTGATTCCCGCCATGATCCTGAATTTCTACTTTGACAACGGGCCGAAAAAGTACAGCACGCCGGTGAACATCGCATTGCGGATGCTCATCATCCTCGTCAGCATGGGCGTGTTCCATGCACTGTACTACCGCTTCTCCCCGGCCCTGCTGGGAACGCAGGCAGGCTATTCGCACCCGCAGCAGTTCCCGATGGCACCGGGCATCCTGTTCATCTGCTGCATGTTGTTCCATAACTGGTTTATGGACCTGTGGCCCGGCAAGAAACGGGTCGGTACGCGCGACATCATGCTGGATGACGACGGAGAAGCACTGGAAGGGCATGCGGAAACCACTCCGTCGCTCCAGCCTGTGATGGCCATGGATGCAGCCCCGGCGGTCCTGCGCAAGGATCCAGCCGGTGAGGCCGGTCGGGACGATACTGCCGCGCAGCGGGGCGTCTCCCTCAAAATCCCCATCCCTTCCGGGGCGGAAGCGGATTAGCGCATGCCGGACTGTCTGTTGAAAACCCGGAAGAATCAGGCCGCACGCGGGGCTGCGGCAAAACCGCGGCCCTGCGCAAGGCCCCAGGAAGGCTCCTCTCAGTTGGGAAAGGTGGTGTTATTTTGGGAATCGGATTGGGTGAATTCGTCATCATCCTGTTAGTCTCCTTTGTCATCGTCGGCCCGGAAGATTTGCCGAAAGTCGCACGCACGCTCGCCCGGTGGATCCGAACGGCCAAACGCTCCCTGAAGGAGCTCGGTTCCACCCTGGACGAGGATTTGCACAAGGAAGAGCTGGCAGCCGTTGGAACCAGGCTTTCCAATCATGTCCGCAAGGCCGATTCGGAACTGGAACGGGTGCAGAAGCAGGTCCTGGCCAGCGCGCAAAAAGGGCAATAAGTGACGCAAGTCAGAAAGAAGGTACATCATGAGATTGGGAACTACGGAAATCCTGTTGATTCTGGTCATTGCACTGATCGTGTTCGGAACCGGACGGCTGAGCGGCGTCGGCAAGGCGCTGGGCACCAGCATCCGTGAATTCAAAGAGGAAATGGGAGGCGCGGAACACCCGGAGGGTGGTGAAGACGATGTCGGGAATGCAGTTTCCAAATAAAGGCGGACAGCCGCAGGCGGCAGGGCTTTTGCCGGAAGAGGCGGCTTCGAAACCGATCACCAGCCATTTTGCGGAACTGCGGAAACGGCTCATCCGCTGCTTTATCGCCGTCGCCGCGCTGTTCCTCGTCATCATGACGTGCTGGTCCGATACCTTGGTACAGCTGCTTTCCGCACCGGTGAAGCAGCGGGGCATCGAATTCGTCTATATCGGTCTGGCGGAGGCCCTGACAGCGGAACTGGGCGTGTCCCTCATTGCCGCCGTGGTCTTCGCGGCGCCGGTCATTTTCTACAACGTGTGGGGCTTCGTCAAACCGGCGCTCTATGAAAATGAAAAACGGTATCTGCTGGTCTTCATGGGCTGCTCCGTCCTGCTGTTCCTCCTGGGCACAGCCTTCGGGTACGGGGTCGTCTTCCTGTCTGCCATCACCTTCTTCGTGATGACGGGGGAGGGAATCGCGACCCCCATGCTGTCCATCAATCAGTACATCGGCTTCCTGTTTACCTTCGTCCTCTCCTTCGGAATCGTCTTTGAAATCCCCGTCTTCAATTTCGTCCTCTGCAAAGCCGGCGTGGTCACACCGGACCAGCTGGCCGCCATCCGTAAATACGCGGTGCTGGCCATCTTCATCGTGGCAGCCTTCCTGACGCCGCCCGATGTCGTTTCGCAGATCCTGATGGCCGTGCCGATGCTCGCCCTGTACGAAATCGGCATCCTGGTGGCGAGAGCGGCCTGTGCCGGAAAAACGGCCGCAGGGGTGCTGGGAAAATAGGGGAGTGAGAAAACGAGGTGTCTGTGTATACCTGCTCCAGCTGTTCTAGAACAGCGGTTTTCATGGTATCATTAAATCGAGTGAACTGTGTCTGAAAAGGAGTCCCGCCATGAAAAAGCTGTTGTTGATTGATACATCGGAAATCACCCGGGAGATGCTGACAGCCACGCTGGAAAAAGACTTTAAGGTGGTGGCTGCCGAAAACGACCTGCAGGGGCTGGATGTCCTGGACAGGGAAGCGGGGTTCGACATCGTGGTCATCACGCTTTGGCGCACCGGCATCCGGGGCCTCGAAGTCCTGCAGACCATCCGTGCCGATTCCCGCTTCAAGAACCTGGCGGTCGTCATCATCGAGCCCAAGGAGATCAAGGACGAAGTGACCGCCCTGACCCTGGGCGCCGACGACGTCATCATTCTGCCCAGCGAGCCGGAATTCATCCTCCTGAAAATCAAGAACGTGATGATGAACCGCGAACTGCTGGTGTCGTCCAATAACCGGAACGGACTGCAGAACAACATCCTCGACGAATCCTATATGGCGATTTATGTGGTGGATGCCATCAACTACACGCTGTATTACGTCAACCACGCGGCCCGCAAACTGATGGGCTGTACGGAAAAGAACTATACCGGCAAGCGCTGCTACTCCTACCTGATGCAGGAGAAGAGCCCCTGTCCGTTCTGCAAACTGGCCATCGCGCATACGGAACAGAGCACTGCCGAAGTCCATGTTCCGCGCATCGGCAAGACCCTCAAGATGGCCGTCCGCATGATGGAATGGCTGGGCCGGCCTGCCTACATCGTGTATTCGGACGACATTACGGAACAGAAGAAGGCCTACCTGTTGGCGGAACAGAAATACCAGCGCGAACTGCAGCGCCGCAGCCGCGTCGACCTGGACTTTATGGCCTACCTGCTGATGAACGTCACCAAAGGCATCGTTGTCGACCACGACCCGCACGGATTTCCGGTTCCTACGATTTCCCCCGGCCGGCCGATCAGCGACTTCGTGGAGCATGTGCTGCCGACCGTCATCGACTTCGACACGCGGCAGGAATTCGCCGCCATGCTCTCCCTGGGCAACCTCCGGAAATCCTATGAGGAAGGGAACACCTTCCTCCATATCGACTACCGCCGGTACAGCCGCAAAAACAACATCATGTGGGCCCGTTCGACCATCCAGCTCATGAAGGACCCCCAAAGCGGGGACCTGACAGCGTTCCTTTATACGTATGACATCGACGAGGTGCGGACGATGCAGGAAACCATTTCTGCAGCGGTCCGCTACGATTACGACGTCATCGCCCACATCAACCTGTTCACGGCGACCTTCAAATGCTTTGCCCAAAAATGTTCGCACATGAACCCCTTCCTGAAAAAGGAATATCCCTATGCCGGAACGGCGCAGCGCTATATCCGCAAACACGTCATCAAAGAGGCCCGGGAAGAGATGCTTTACAAAGTTGACCTGCAGACCGTGCAGAAAGCCCTCGAAGAAGCCGACTTCTACGAAGTGATCGTTCCCGTCGGGAAAATCGGGGGACCGCACCACAAAAAATTCCGCTTTGTCAACCTGGACAAACAATACGGCCTGGTCCTGTTCACCAGTACCGACGTGACGAGCGTACTGGCAGAAGAAACAAGGCGGCGGGAAAAGCTCGAAAAACAATGGGAGATGTCCCGGCAGGAGGTCCGCAACCGGACCGGCTTCATCGCCAAAATCAGCGCCAGGCTGCGGAATCCCCTGAATACGATCCTCGGGATGACCTCCATCGTGGAAGAGGACCCGCGCAATGAAGAACTGATCCGCAAGAGTGCCTTTGCCATCCGCCAGTCTTCGGACTATCTGCTGAAGCTCGTCGAGGACATCTCGCACCTGTGCCGTCTTGAAACGGGCGGCGGCACCCTGAAGGACGAAATGTTCGACCTGCCCGTAGGTCTGAACCTGCTGAAACGGCAGGTCCGCGGCATGGTGGCGGCGAAAAACCAGCAGCTGGCCGTGGCCCAGCAAATCTACCACAAAGACTGCGTGGCGGACCGGAACCTGATGCAGCGCGTCTTCGTCAACCTGACTCTCGTGATTTCGCATCTGGCGCCGGAAGGCGACATCCTCAAACTGAAGGTGTTCGAACTGCCGAGCCTGGAACCGGAAAAAGTCCATTACCATTTCCTGATGCAGGCAGACCACGTCGAGCTGCAAGGGAAAAAGCTGGCGGACCTCTTCCAGTCTTTCTACTATGCAGACGATTTCGAACATATAAAAGAGCTGACCGGCCTGGAGCTGGCCATTGCCAGGCGGATCCTGGAAACCTACGGCGGCAGCCTCGAAGCGAAGCTTCTGAACGGGAATACGCTGACCTTCATCGGCGACGCCCATTTCAAGGTGAAACCGGCAGCTGCCGAGACGGATCCGGAATCCGAACAGGACAAGTGGAAGGAAACCTCCCTCAACCGGCTCCATCTCCTCATTGCCGAAGAAAAGATGCTCAGCATCCTTGTCATCCGCAAACTTCTGGCAAGCCGCGGCTGCAAAGTGGATTATGTGAAAGATGGCAAATCCGCCTACCGGAAATTCAACGAATCCAAGCCCGGGACCTACGACCTGATCCTGCTTGACCTGAACCTGCCTGAAATGGGCGGCTACATTGCCACCCGGATGATCCGGGAAAGCGCCCATCCCCAGGCCAAGACGATCCCCATCATCGCGACATCCAATACGCCCGGCGAAGACAACGAGGAAAAATGCATCGCCGCCGGGATGAACACCTATATGCCGAAACCCATCAAAGCCGATAAATTCTTTAAGGAAGTCCTGAAACTGGTAGCCAGCCGCGAAACGAACCCGTGATAGACGTGACAGGGGGCGATCCTGATGTTTGCCAATTTGCTCGATACATTCCAACGGGGCGGATACGTGATGTACCCCATCCTGCTGTGTTCCATCTTCTGCATCGCCATTGCCGCGGAACGGATCCTGTTTTACCGCGCCCGCTCCGCCGAACCGGGATTCCTGCGCTCCCTGGCGGAACTGCTGCAGCAGAAGCAGTACGACCAGGCGCACACCCTGGCGGAGCATTCCCGCGGCGACTGTGCGGGCATCGCTTCCTTCTACCTGGGCAGCCACGGCCTGTCGGAAGTGGAAACCCGGGCCAACCTCATGATGGATACGTATGAAGAAAATTTGATATTCCTCAGCATCATCATCACCATGTCCCCCCTGCTCGGGCTGTTGGGCACAATCGTCGGAATCATCAAGGCCTTCAAAGTGTTTGATCTGCGGGCCGGACAACCCTTTGCCATCACTGCCGGCATCGGGGAAGCCCTCATCGCGACAGCCTTCGGCCTCATCGTGGCCATTCTGGCCCTCGCCTTCTACGCGCTGCTCAAACACCGGGCCAACCAGCTCTCGCGGGAACTGATGCATTGCTGCTCGCTGTTGGAAGAGGCGGATGCGGGACTGGCAGGACGGTGATCTGCCATGAAATTCAGGAAAAAGACGGAAGGCATGCCCAACATCATTGTGATTCCGATGATCGACATCATGTTCTTCCTGCTCGTCTTCTTTATGCTGGGCACCATGTACATGACCAACGTCAAAACCGTGGCGGTGAATCTGAGCAAGATGACCGGCAGCGTCACCAGCCAGAGCGTCGCCTTCGCCGTTTCCGTGGATGATAAGGGGGATATCTTCATCGGGGACACCAAAGTGGACCGGAAGACCCTGGGCCAGTACGCCATGACCGAAGTGCAGAAGAATCCGGATTGCTTCATCGTCCTGCGGACCGACAAAGCCAGTCCGTATGAAGCCTTCTCGCGTGCGATTGAAACCCTGCGGACGGCCGGTGTCAGCAAGTTCGGCATTGCGACAGACCAGGGAGAGTGAAACAGAAGCGGACGGCATCAGGGAACACCACAAGGGGAATGACCATGATTGCACTCACACGGGAAATCACACAGGAAAAACGCTTCCTCCTCGCATTCCTGGTCTCCGTGGCGCTGCACGGACTCCTTTTCGGTGGCAGTTACCTGCTCTCCCGGACCGGAATCCTGCAGCAGACGGCGGAAGAAATCTATTCCATGAGCGACGTTGTGGAAGACCTGGTTCCCGCGGAACCCCTGCAGCCCGCCCCGGCCGGACGGAACGCCACCCGCCGGATTGCCGCCAATGTCAGCTTCCTCCTGATCAGCCCCGCAGAAGCCAAAGAACTCTCCGGCAACACGCAGCGCATTTCCCGGGCCATTCGGGACGAAAAGCTGAAACAGCAGCGCAAGGCCATCCCCGTCGTCAAAAATCCGGCTGTAAAACCGAAACTCACGCAATACAGCCCGGTCCCCTATCCGGCTGCAGCAGGAGGAACCTCAGGGACCGTCACCGTGTGCATCCTGGTCGGCTACGACGGCAGACCGGAATACGCCTCCATCGCCGGTTCCTCGGGCAACCGCTTCCTCGACGCTGCCGCCGTGGAACACTGCATCACCTGGCGCTTTACCCCCGCCCGCGACGGAAAAGGGCGGTTTGTCCGCTGCCTGGTCTATATACCGGTGAATGTGAAGCAATAAAACAATACCCCCGCAGCACGACAGCCGCAATCCCCGAACGAAGGGGATTGCGGCTGTCGTCTTTTTATCTCCGCATTTTAATACGTGTCGAAAAAACACGTATAAACATGACACGTATCAAATGAGCCGGCTTTATTTGCGGGGCCTCTACCGGTGGGTCTCATTTCCCCTGTACTGTACACAGGGTGAAGGGCCCCTTTTCCAAAATAGGAGCTGTGCGACGTATTGGGAAAGGGGCCCTTCACCAATAGTGCCGTATTGGGAAAAGGAAACACCCCCGGTACCGCCAAAAAATTTAACCTTCTTTTTACAACTTGCCCCGTGTATCCCCCGAGGGAACCCTTTGCGTGTGGTATAATGAATTAAGGACAATGTCGGATAAATTTACAAGCAGGGGGCGACTATTGTGAGTAAGGTAGAATGTTTGGCCATGATTCTGGCCGGCGGCAAGGGAAGCCGGCTCGGCGTGTTGACGAAGAATGTGGCGAAGCCGGCGGTGCTGTTCGGCGCCAAGTACCGCATCATCGACTTTACCCTGAGTAACTGCCGCAATTCCGGTATCAGTACGGTAGGCATCCTGACGCAGTACCAGCCGCTGGAGCTGAACTGGTATATCGGCAACGGGAGCAGCTGGGACCTGGATTCGGAGGGCGGCGGCACCTTCGTCCTGCCGCCGTACATGAACGACAAGGATTCGTCGAACTGGTACCAGGGTACGGCGGACGCCATCTACCAGAACCTGAATTTCCTGGACATGATTGATCCGCAGTATGTCGTGGTGCTGTCGGGCGACCACATCTATTCCATGGATTACGGCACGATGCTGGCGTTCCACAAGAAGCATCATGCGAAGGCGACGGTGAGCACGCTGCGGGTGCCGTTGTCGGAGGCGCCGCGGTTCGGCATCATGAATGCGGACAACAATTTCCGCATCGTGGAATTCGAGGAAAAACCGGCCCGTCCCAAGAGCGATTTGGCGTCCATGGGCATCTACATCTTTGATAAGGAAACGCTCAAAAAGTATCTGGTCGAGGACGCGGCCCGCCGGGATTCGGACCACGATTTCGGCAAGAACATCATTCCCAAGATGCTGGCGGACGGGGTGCCGGTCTTCGCGTATCCCTTCGACGGGTACTGGAAGGATGTGGGCACGTTCGAGAGCCTGTGGCAGGCGAACATGGACCTGCTGAGCGACAATCCGCCCATCAGCCTCAACGACCCGGCGTGGCGCATCTATTCGGGCAACCAGTCCCTGCCGCCGCATTACGTGGGCCCGCAGGGCAGCATGGTGAGCTCCCTGGCCGGCGAAGGGGCGGTCATTCTGGGGCGCGTCATGCATTCGGTCATCTTCTACGGCGTACAGATCGAGGAGGGGGCCGAGGTAACGGATTCAGTGATCATGCCGGGGGCGGTCATTGAAAAAGGCGCCGTCGTGGACCATGCGATCCTGGGCGAGCGGTGCCGCGTGAAGGCCGGTGCGGCCGTCCGCGGCAAGGTCGGCAGCATCCGGGTGTACGGCAACGATTCGGTGGTGGCACCGGCGGAGGACGATGTACCTGCCGCGGCGTCCGGAAAGGGGGCGAAGTAAATGATGGATAATCCCATCATCGGGCTGATCAATCTGCAAGGCCCCAACTGCATGGAGGAGCTGAGTCCGACGCGGCCGATTGCGTCGGAGCCCTTTGCGGGCAAGTTCCGCCTCATGGATTTCGCCCTGTCGGCCATGGTCAATGCCGACGTGGACACGGTGGGCCTGCTGCTCCCGTTCCACAGCCGTTCGGTCCTCGACCATGTGCGGTCCGGCAAGGAATGGAACCTGGCGCGCAAGCAGCACGGCCTGTTCTACCTGCCGGTCGACGTGGAATCGGAAGTTTCCGACCCCAAACCGGGGGACATCCGCACCTATTACAAGAACCTGCGCTATGTCGAGGTGGAGCGGAACCATTATCTGCTGCTATCGGGCTGCGATGTGGTCCACAACACGGACTACAACCGCGTGTTCCACCAGCACCGCAGCCATAACGCGGACATCACGCTGGTCTACAAGACGCTGGACGAAGAGGATCCGGGCAAGGCCTATGTGCTGAAGACCAGCCCGAGCGGGCGCATCCAGGCGATGGAGAAGCGGCCCGGCGCGCAGAAGGGGGACAAGCTCTTTCTGGGCGCGATCCTGCTGAACGGGGACTTGTTCGTCTCCATGGTGCGGCAGGCCTACGCGCAGAATCCGGACCAGTACCTGAACGATGTCCTGGCCCGCAATGTGAAGCATCTGCGTATCTACGGCTACGAGTACACGGGGTACGCAAAGCGCATCAATTCGCTGGAAAGCTTCTTCCAGGCCAACATGGACATGCTGGACCAGGAGAACTGGAAGGGCATCTTCCGCCAGGACCGCAAGATCTACACGAAGATCAAGGACGAAGCGCCGGCCAAGTACATGGCGGACGCGAAGGTGACCAATTCCCTGGTGGCGAACGGCTGCATCATCGAGGGGACGGTGGAGAATTCCATCCTCTTCCGCAAGGTGCGGGTCGGCCGCAATGCGGTGGTGCGCAACTCGATCATCATGCAGAACGCCGTCATCGGCGAAGAGTCGCAGCTGGATTACGTGATCTGCGACAAGGACCGTTCCATCCAGCCCGAGGCGGACCTGTCGGGCACGAAGGACGAGCCCTTGACGATCATCAAACACGAAGTCATCTGACGCGCGGGGCGGCCCGGAACCTTGCGGGGAACCGGACTGCTCCGGCCGTCAGGTCGGAAAGCAGGCATCAAAACGAAAACTTGGAAGAGCAAGAGAGAATTCAAGACCCTGTTCGTCAAGAAGGCGGACATCCTCTTCGACAAAACGCCGAAGGGGCTGACGAAGGAAGAGGTCTACCAGGTCCTGGCCAATATGGTGAAGGACCTGATCTCCGCGGACTGGATTGCCACGGAGAACCGCTATGACGCGGAAAAACCGAAGCAGACCTATTATTTCAGCATCGAGTTCCTGCTGGGACGGCTGCTGGATGCGAACCTGCTGAACTGCAACATGGAGGCACTGGCGCGTGACGCCCTGTCCGACCTGGGCTTCAGCCTGGACGACATCCTCCCCATGGAGACGGATCCGGGGCTGGGCAACGGCGGCCTGGGACGCCTGGCGGCGTGCTTCATCGATTCCATGGCGGCCCTGCAGCTGCCGGGGCACGGGTGCAGCATCCGCTACCAGTACGGCCTTTTCGACCAGCGCATCATCGACGGCCAGCAGGTCGAGCTGCCGGACGCGTGGCTGCGCGACGGCTTTCCCTGGGAGGTCAAGCGCGCCGACAAGGCGGTCTATGTGCGGTTCGGCGGCAATGCCTACATGCGGCCGGGCAAGAACGGGAACCTGGAATGCGTCTATGAAAAATTCGAGTCGGTGCGGGCCGTCCCGTACGATGTCCCTGTCCCGGGCTACCGCAACCATACCGTGAACACGCTGCGGCTCTGGAAGGCGGAGTACACCCGCGAGGGCATGTACGACCAGCTGCGTTACGGCGATTACCGCCGGGCCCTGCGCTACAAGGACATGACACAGCAGATTTCGCGGTTCCTGTACCCCGATGACACGACCTACGAAGGACGGAAGCTGCGCCTCATGCAGGAGTACTTCTTCGTGTCGGCAGGCCTGCAGAGCATTCTGCGCCATTACAGGAACCATTACGGCGACGTGCGCCATTTCGACAGGTACGTGGCCCTCCATATCAATGACACGCATCCGGCCTTGGTGGTGCCGGAGCTGATGCGCCTCCTCATGGACGAGGAAGGCATGGCCTGGGACGACGCCTGGCGCATCACCGTGAACAGCGTGGCCTATACGAACCATACGATCATGCCGGAAGCCCTGGAGCGGTGGAGCATCCCCATGTTCAAGGAGCTGCTGCCGCGCATCTTCCTTATTGTGGACGAGATCAACCGGCGCTGGCTGGAGCAGTACCGCAAGCTCTATCCGGGCCGCGAGGACAAGGCGGAGTCCGTGGCCGTTTTGTGGGACAACCAGATCCATATGGCGAACCTGGCTTCCGTGGGCAGCCACAGCATCAACGGCGTGGCGCGGCTCCATACGAAGATCCTCGAGACGAACACCCTGGCCCAGTTCTACGAGGTGTTTCCGGAAAAGTTCAACAACAAGACGAACGGCGTGACGCCCCGGCGCTGGCTGCTGGAAGCGAACCCGCCGCTGGCGAAGCTCCTCAGCGAGGCCATCGGCACGAGCTGGATCCGCCATCCGGAGCGGATGCAGGAGCTGGCGGACTACCGCGACGACCCGGCTTTCCTGGAAGGGCTGGCGAAGGTCAAGCAGGACCGCAAGGATGCCCTGGCCAAGTGGCTCCATGACACGAAGGGCATCTCCGTCGACCCCCGTTCCATTTTCGATATCCAGATCAAACGCTTCCACATGTACAAGCGGCAGCTGTTGAACATTCTGCACGTGTACTGGCTGTACCGCCATCTGCAGGAGGACCCGGACTTCATCCTGACGCCCCGGACCTTCCTTTTCGGCGGCAAGGCGGCGGCCTCGTACGGCGAGGCGAAGATCGTCATCAAGCTGATCCACACGGTGGCCCGCCTTATCGAGCAGGACCCCGGAGTACGGGAGAAGCTGAAGGTCCTGTTCCTGGAAAACTACAACGTGTCCCTGGGACAGCGCCTTTTCCCGGCGGCCGATGTGAGCGAGCAGATCTCGACGGCCAGCAAGGAGGCTTCGGGCACGGGGAACATGAAGTTCATGATGAACGGCGCCATCACGCTGGGCACCATGGATGGCGCGAATGTGGAAATCCACCATCTGGTGGGCGACGAAAACTGCGTCATCTTCGGCCTGCGGGCGGAAGAGGTCCAGCGCTACTACGCGCAGGGCGGGTATTCGTCGTGGGACCTGTACCGCAATGACGCGGAAATCCGGAAGATCCTCGAGGTCTTCGACGAGAACCCCATGTTCGGGCAGCTCTATGAAGCGCTGCTGGCACGGAACGACGAGTTCTTCGTCCTGAAGGATTTCCAAAGCTATTGCGACGCCCATAAGGAAATCGGACGGCGCTACGCCGACCAGGAGCAGTGGCTCCGGTCCGCCGCCGTGAACATTGCCGCTTCGGGCTATTTCTCCAGCGACCGTACGGTCGGCGAGTACGCCCGGGAAATCTGGCACGTCCGGCCGCTGCGCGTGTGAACGCACCGCGGCCTGCGGGGAAAGGAGCGCGCAGGAATGCGGCGCGGAAGGGGTGATTCTATGCGCTTGAACGCCATCGATACCTACAGTACCTACCTGTTCCATCAGGGGACGAACTACAACAGTTACCGCCTCTTCGGGGCCCACCGGACCGTCCGGGGCCGCAAGGCCTGCGTCCGTTTCGCCGTGTGGGCGCCCCACGCCCGGAAGGTGAGCGTCGTCGGCGACTTCAACCACTGGGATCCGGAGGCGGACCCTATGGAACGGGCCGATGAAAACGGCATCTGGGCCGCCTACATTCCGGGCCTGGCGGAAGGCGCCATCTATAAGTACTGCATCACGACGGCCTGCGGCGAGCAGATCCTCAAGGCCGACCCCTACGGGTTCCAGGCGGAGCTGCGCCCCCGCACGGCGTCCGTCGTGAACGCCCTTTCCTACAAGTGGCGCGACGCCAGGTGGCAGAAGAGCCGCGCCCAATACAATTCCTACGACAGCCCCATGGTCATCTACGAAGTCCACGCCGGATCGTGGAAACAGCACGGGGACGGCAGCTTCTACACGTACCGCGAACTGGCGGACGAACTGGTGCCCTACCTGCAGGAGATGCACTACACCCACGTGGAGTTCATGCCCCTGTGCGAATATCCCTTCGACGGGTCCTGGGGCTACCAGGCCACGGGGTATTTTGCAGCCACGAGCCGCTACGGCACGCCGCAGGACCTCATGTACCTGGTCGACCAGTGCCACCGCGGGGGCATCGGCGTGCTCCTCGACTGGGTGCCCGGACACTACTGCAAGGACGCCCACGGCCTGCGCTTCTTCGACGGCGGGCCCCTCTACGAGTCGGGCAACCCGCGCCTGTCGGAGAACAAGGACTGGGACACCCTCAACTTTGATTACGGCCGGCCGGAAGTGCGCAGCTTCCTGATTTCCAGCGCCCTCTTCTGGCTGGAGGAATTCCATCTCGACGGGCTGCGGATTGATGCCGTGGCCAACATGCTGTATCTGGACTACGGCAAAAAGGACGGCGAGTGGCAGCAGAACAAGTACGGCGGCCGCGAGAACCTCGAGGCCGTCGGATTTTTGCGGCAGCTCAACACGGCCATCTTCGCCGCGAAGCCCCAGGCCCTCATGGTCGCCGAGGAATCGACGACATGGCCCCTGGTGTCGCACTCCGTCGACGAGGGCGGCCTGGGCTTCAACTACAAGTGGAACATGGGCTGGATGAACGACATGCTCAAGTACATGTCCATGGATCCCCTGTTCCGCAAAGGCAGTCAGGACCTGATCACCTTCTCCCTGTACTACGCCTTTGCGGAAAACTTCATCCTGCCCCTGTCGCACGACGAGGTGGTGCACGGCAAGCGGTCCTTGCTGAACCGCATGCCTGGCGACTACTGGAAGAAGTTCGCCGGCCTGCGCGCCTTCTACGCCTACTGGATGAGCCATCCCGGCAAAAAGCTGCTCTTCATGGGCGGCGAGTTCGGCCAGTTCATCGAGTGGCGTTACGACGCCGGCCTCGACTGGCTCCTGCTCGGCTTCCCCATGCACCAGAAGATGCAGCAGTACGTGAAGGACCTGAACGCCTTCTACCGCGCCCACCCGTCCTTCTGGCAGATCGATTACGACTGGCAGGGTTTCCGCTGGATCAGCTGCGACGATAAGGACAACAGTGTCATCGCCTTCTGCCGCATGGCCAAACCGGACGAGGTCCCGCCCGGCCGGGCCGCAAAGGGGCCGCAGGCCGCGGCGGAACCCGCTGGGGCAGCGCCGCGGGAAACGGTCCTCGTGGTGTGCAACTTCACGCCCGTTGTGCGGCAGGAGTACCGCATCGGCGTCGATGAACCCGGTGCGTACGAGGAAGTGTGGGACAGCGACGCCGAAGTCTACGGCGGCAGCGGCGTCCATGCCATTCCCGAGGGCACGGTCCTCCTGGCGGAACCGGTGCCCATGCACGGGCGGGCACAGTCCCTGGTCCTGACCCTGCCGCCGCTGGCCGTGGTCTACCTGCAGCAGAAGAAGGGCCGCAGGGCGGCGCCGGAACCGGCAGCGGACAAGGCGGCACCCCGATGAAGTTGGCCGGGAAACGGAAGGGACATCGTTCCCTCAAAAGGAGTTTGTAACAGAAAGGGGTCGAAGAGTATGAAAGTGTTGTTTGTTGCTTCCGAAGCGGCGCCTTTTATCAAAACGGGCGGTCTCGCCGATGTCATGGGCGCGCTGCCGAAGGAATTGCGGAAACAGGGCGTGGAAACCGCCCTTGTCATCCCCAAGTATGCGGGGATCGCCGGGGCGTACCAGGCACAGATGGAGACGGTCTACACGGGGACGGTGGACCTGTCCTGGCGCAACCAGTACATGGGCGTCGAAAAGGTCGTCCTCGACGGCGTACCCGTGTTCTTCCTCGACAATGAGTATTATTTCAAGCGCGACGGCCTGTACGGCTATTACGATGACGCCGAACGGTTCGCCTTCTTCAGCAAGGCCGTCCTCGCCATGCTGCCCCACATCGGGTTCAAGCCCGATATCATCCACACGAATGACTGGCACACGGGGCTCGTGGGCGTCTACCTGAAGGAAGATTTCATGAAGGACCCGTTCTACAAGGACATGAAGAATGTCTTCACCATCCACAACCTCAAGTACCAGGGCATTTACGGCCGCGACATCGTGGAAGATGTCCTGGGACTGTCCATGCGGCTGTATTACAACGGGAACATCGAGAATGGGGGCTGCGTCAATTTCCTCAAGGCCGGCATGTGCTATGCGGACTACGTGACGACGGTCAGCCGCACCTACGCCGAGGAAATCCGCTATCCCTATTTCGGCGAGGGCCTCGATGACTACGTGCGCCTGTGCTCCGGCAAATTGAAGGGCATCCTGAACGGCATGGACGCAAGCGCCTATAACCCGGAGACGGATCCCTATATTCCTTATCCGTACGATGACACGGACGTCTTCTCCCGCAAACCGCTCAACAAGGAGGCGCTGCAGAAGGAGCTGGGCCTGCCCGTGAACCGGAAGGTCCCCGTGATTGCCCTCATCAGCCGCCTGGTCGAAGCCAAGGGCCTTGACCTGCTGACCTTCATCATGGACGAAATGATGCAGGAATATGTGCAGTTCGTCGTCGTCGGCACGGGCGACAGGCAGTACGAGCAGGCGCTGCAGGAGCTGGCGGCGCGTTATCCCGACAAGGTGTCCGTCCAGATCCTCTTCAGCGAGGCGCTGGCCCACAAAGTCTATGCCGGCGCGGACCTGTTCCTGATGCCTTCGCGTTACGAAGCCTGCGGCCTGAGCCAGATGATCGCCATGAAGTACGGCACGGTGCCCGTGGTCCGCGAAGTCGGCGGCCTGAAGGATACGGTGGCGAACTTCGAGCGGTACGTGGGCACGGGCAACGGCCTGACCTTCCCGAACTACAACGCCCATGAGCTGCTGTTCACGGTGAAACGCGGCCTGAGCTATTTCGAGGAAGAGTCGGTCTGGGAAAAACTCGTGCTGAACGCCATGCATTCCGATAACGGCTGGGAGAAACCGGCCGAAGCCTACCGCGACCTGTACCGGCAGCTGCTGGAAGCCGCCCCGGCCGCGGAACCCGGTCCGGTTCCGGACCCGGGCAGGCCGGGCGAGTCGCTCGACACGGTGACCGAAGCCGTGCAGCAGGTCATTGAAAAGACGGCCTTTGGCGAGTCGGTCCGCGCGGAAGCAAGGAAAGAGGCTGCCGGTGCAGACAAAGCCGCAGCGGAAGCCAAGGCTGCGGCGCCGGCGGCGGAAACCGGCCCGGCGAAGAAGCGCACCCGCCGGACGGCGGCGAAGAAGGCGGCCGCCCCCGGGAAGGAAGCGGCCGGGAAGAAGCCGGCGAAAAAGGGGTCGACCGGCAAAGGTACGGCCAACCCCGCGAAGGCGGCGCGGACCCCGCGTGCCAAAAAGACGGACAAATAACGATACAGACACGTAAGGAGAGCGCGGGCCCGGCCCGCGCTCCTTTTCAAAAGGACGGAAAAATGGATTGCACATTGTTTCATGATTCGCGCAATACGGCTTACCGGTACCCCTTCGGCGCGGTTTCTGCGGCAACCGTGGTCACCCTGCGCCTCGACGTGCGGGGACGGGGGACGGAAGCCGTTTTTGTGCGCCTCTGGGTGCACGACCACGAAGAGAAGGTCCCCATGCAGGTTGTGTGGGAAGAGCCGGTACAGGAAGCGGCCGGGGATTGTGCCGCGGCACACAGCGGCACCGGCACAGAGGAAGCGGAAGAAGACGCAGCGGGGGACCCTGCCGTTGCTGCCGCCTCCGCGCAGCCCCGCCTGCGCCGCTACGAAGCATCCGTCCCCATGCCGGCCGAAGGCTGCCTGGTCTGGTACTGTTTTCTCGTCCAGGACGGCGGCCGCACCATTTACTATGGGAACAACCGCGCCGAACGGGGCGGGGCCGGGCTGCAGGCCGGGAAGGAACCGCCCTCGTACCAGATCACGGTATATGCAACAGATTCCGTGACGCCGGACTGGCTCAAGCACGCCGTATTCTACCAGATCTTCCCGGACCGCTTCTGCCGCGGCGCCGTGCCGGCGGAACGGTTCCTGGGCAAGCGCGGCGCCGTGCTGCACAGCGACTGGGACGACGAGCCTTTTTATATGAAGGACGCCAACGGCGACATCCGCTACTATGACTTTTTCGGCGGCACCCTCGAAGGCATTGCCGAAAAGCTCGATTACCTGGCGGACCTGGGTGTCACCTGCCTCTACCTGAACCCCGTGTTCGAGGCGCGCAGCAACCACCGCTACGACACGGGCTGCTACCGCCGCGTCGACGCCTTCCTGGGCGGCGAACCGGCCCTGCGCAGCCTGTGCGCGGCCGCCAAAGCCCGCGGCATCCGCATCCTTCTGGACGGCGTCTTCAGCCATACGGGCGCGGACAGCGAATACTTCAACCGCTTCGGTTCCTACAAAGGGGCCGGGGCGTATCAGTCGCAAACTTCGCCGTACGCCCCGTGGTACACGTTCCACCCCTTCCCGGACGAATACGACTGCTGGTGGGGCGACAAGAGCCTGCCCGAGGTGAAGGAGACCGAGCCGTCCTATCTGGACTACATCGTCTACGGCGAGGACAGCGTCCTGAAGCACTGGCTGCGGGCGGGCATCAGCGGCTGGCGCCTCGATGTGGCCGACGAGCTGCCCGACGGGTTCCTGGAACCGTTTTACCGCGAACTGAAGCGCGCCGACCCGGACGCGGCCCTTCTCGGGGAGGTCTGGGAAGATGCCTCCTGCAAGGTGAGCTACGGCGTGCAGCGGCAGTATTTGTCCGGCGGCAAGCTGGACGGCGTCATGAACTACGTGCTGCGGCAGATCCAGCTCGATTTCGCCCTGGGAAAGGCCGACGCGCGGGAGACGGACGAAGCCTGGGCGCAGCAGCGGGAGAACTATCCCCGCGAGAACCTCCATGCCATGATGAACCTGCTCGGCAGCCACGATGTGGAGCGCCTGCGCACAATCCTGGAAGAAGCGCTGCCCGCGCCGGCGGCCCGGCGCATGGAGGGGCTGCTCCGGGCCTGGCAGATGACCCTGCCCGGCGCGCCGGCCGTTTATTATGGCGACGAAGCCGGCCTGACGGGACACAAGGATCCGGAGAACCGGCGGACTTTCCCCTGGGGCCGCGAGGATAAGGAACTGCAGGCCTGCTGCCGGGCGCTGATCCGCCTGCGCCGGGCCCACGCCGCCCTGGAGACGGGCCGCTTCGACACGGTCTATGCCGCCGGCGACGTCTATATCTACGCCCGCTTTCTCGAGGGCGGCCGCGATGTCTTCGGCAAAGCGGCGGAAGACGGCGTGTTCCTGACGGCCCTCAACCGCAGTGGCCGGGCGCAGACCGTGTCCGCCGACACGCGGGGCCTGGCCTACGGGCGGCTGGTGCCGCTGTGGGACAGTGTCCGCGCGTTCGGCCCCGTGGAGGCGGAGGCCGCGGAGACAGGGGCGGCCGAACCGGGGACACAGGCCGGCCCTGCGGCGGTGGAGCCGGTCCCTGTCGCGAACGGCCGCTTTACGGTGACCCTGCCGCCCTGGACGGCGGTAGTGTACCAGTGCCAGGAGGCAGGGGGAGAGGGATATCCCCGCTGCGCCGGCATCCTGCTGCACCCGGCCTCCCTGCCGGGCAGAACGGGCCGGGAGCGCCTGCAGGCAGCCAGACGGTGGATTGATTTCCTGGCGGCAGCCGGCCAGTCCGTGTGGCAGATCCTGCCGTTGAATCCGCCGGGCCCCGGCGATTCGCCGTACCTGTCCGTGTCGGCCTTCGCCGGCAGCGGGGACCTGTTCGACGACGGACGGCTCGTGGAAGAGGCCGCCTTTGCCGCCTTCTGCGAAAAGGGGCGGTACTGGCTCGACGATTACGCCCTGTTTTGCGCCCTGAAAGATAAGTTCGGAGGCAGACCCTGGCAGGAATGGCCTGCCCCGCTGCGCCGGCGCGACGCAGCCGCCCTGCGCCGCTATACGGACGCACTGGCCGGCGCCATCCGCGCTGCCAAGGAACGGCAGTTCCGTTTCCGCCGGGCCTGGCAGGACCTCCGCGCCTATGCGGGAGAACGGGGCGTCCGCATCTTCGGCGACATGCCGATCTTCGTGGCCACGGACAGCGCCGACTGCTGGGCCCACCAGGAGTACTTTTACCTGGACGGCGAAGGGTATCCGACGGAAATCGCCGGTGTGCCGCCGGACTATTTCAGCGAACGGGGGCAGGTCTGGGGCAATCCCCAGTACCGCTGGGATGTCATGGCCCGTGACGGCTGGCAGTGGTGGGTGGAGCGCTTCCGCGCCCTGGCAGAGCTGGCCGATTTGGTGCGGGTGGACCATTTCCGCGGGTTCGCCGCGACCTGGGCGGTCGACGCCGTGTCGCAGGACGCGCGCCAGGGCCATTGGACGCCAGGCCCCGGCAAAGCCCTGTTTGAGGCTGTGCGCCGCGCCGTCCCGCAGCTGCAGCTCGTGGCCGAGGATTTGGGCGTCATCACGGACGATGTCATCGCCCTCCGGGACGCGTTCCATCTGCCGGGCATGCGGATCCTGCAGTTCCATTTGGTGACGCGCAGCGACGGGCAGACCGCCTTCGACACGGAACCGGACTGCGTGGCCTACACAGGCACACACGACAACAACACCCTTTGCGGCTGGTGGACGGAAGAACTCGATGACGCGGCACGGCAGCGCGTGGCTGCGCTGGCCGGGCTGCCGCCGGACGCCCCCGCGGCGGAACGGAACCGCCGCCTGATCGCCCATCTGTACAGCCGCCGGGCACGCCTCGTCGTGGTTCCCCTGCAGGACCTGCTGGCCTTGCCCGCGGCCTGCCGCATGAACCGCCCCGGCACCGCCACCGGCAACTGGCACTGGCAGCTGGATACTGCCGCGCTGACACCGGAACTGGGCGCCTGGCTGCGGAACCTGGGTGCAGCAACTGGGCGGATTCCGGCACAGGTCCGCACTCCCCGGACACCGGAAAAAGGATTGTAAAATCCCCCTCTGCATTTCCGAAGGGAAAAATTTAAATTCTGACAATTCCGCGAAATGAAAACCGCATGGGGCCGCCCTCCCTGACTTATCCACAGAAAGTCAAGCATCTTTTTCAAATAATTTACAGGGCCTTTACAGATTTTACACTTGACAAGAAGAGCAAAAACACCTTATATGGTGCTTTTGCTCTTTTTTTATGGGATAAACCCCATATGTAGTGTTGTGCATAATCCCCAAGATATACACATGACTTATCCACAAGTTGTGGATAAAAAAGTGGGCAAGCTGTAAAAAGGGGGAAAACTCCTGATTTTTGGCAAAAACAGTGGAAAAGGCCTGTGGATAAAACGGAAATCTGTGGATAACCCTGTGCATAATGTGCATAAACCGGGAAAAAAGGAACACGGTGTAAACCGCAAATGTTGTATCGTGCCATGTGTGGACATTTGGCAAGAGGTTGATTGGCAACCAAAACGGGGAGAGGACAAAAAAGACGAGACAGGCATATCAAGAACAGGGGGTTGGTTTATAGACAGCGAGATACGGGGGATAGAAAATCTGGAGAACTTTACAGGAATCAAGAAGTTTCACTTACGATGACGGTGCTGCTTTTTTGTTAAAAATGTCTTGCGGGGGGGGGCGTTTGTGTTATTCTAATGAAAAGTATGGATGCTTCAAGGTGTTGCAGAATCCGTGTCCCCAATAAGCTTGCCGTTTCGAGGGGCACATCTCTATGGCTTAGTGGAAGGCAGTATTTTAATTTTTGTATAAACTTTTTATTTTTTATTGCAATTTTATATTTGTTTATACAAAACGATGCATTATAAACAATTCCATGCGGACATCTGCAATTGCATAAAATCACGATACCGGAAACGAAAAGGAACCTGCCGGCCCGGAGCTGCAAAGAAGGCACGGGGCGAGGTCTACAAAATGTCCGGTGCCAGACAATCGGGTTGCCATCCTACACGCCAAGGGTGATGGCGGAGTCGTTTTTAAAACGGGAAAACAAGTAGATTTTATTGTTTCATACGTTTTATAAATGCATGAAAATTCATATAAAACGATATTGCTGACATAAAATCAAGTCCATAATATCTTTTGAGTGTATTGACTAAAAAGCTGAAATAAAGTATAATTCCTCAGAAAGACAAAAATAAAACACAAAAAATGATATGACAAAGCAGTTAGAGAAGTTAAAGAAAGGGCAGGGAAGATGATGAACAAGAGATTCCAAGTCATTTGGAGTGAGGCAAGAAACTGCTATGTAGTGGTTTCAGAAATAGCTGGACGGAACAGCAAAGCCGCCAAGGCGGGCGTAAAGCGGACGGCAGCTGTGCTGGGCGCACTGTGCCTGGTGTCCCTCGGAGGGGCAAATGCGGTGCTGGCGGCGGATACGACGCCTGGCGCCGGGAGCGGCGTGGCGATCGGTACCGGCAGTAATGCGCCGAAAGCGGAGAATGTAGCCATTGGGAAAGGGGCCGGCATCTCTTATTCCAACGGAGTAAGCAATGCTACCGGTGATATTGTGGTCGGAAATGGCGCCAACATCAACAACTATGCCAGCCAGGGCGGCAGCATCGCCATCGGGAAGAACGCAAAAGTGGAAAATATGGCTGGCGGCGGAGAAGCCAGCTTTGCCTTCGGGCAGACGACCTACAGTGGAGGCTGGTGGTCTTCGGCAAGGATCCCTGCCGATCCGACGAAAGTCGTAGGCAGCGTTGCCATCGGCGATAACACCTTTGCCCGTACCGGCAGTACGATGATCGGCTCCCACAACTATCAAGGCGATTTGGGGGATACGACGGTGGACAGTGCCTCGACAAGGACGAGCGCGCTGAATGTCTACGCTACCACGATTGGTGCCAACAGCTTCAGCAATGGCGCGTTTACCACGAGTACCGGTGTGTACAACATCATCTCCAGTGACTATAATGGCGGACGCCTGGCAAATCCCGTGAAGAATCTGGGGGCCACCATCAACGGGTCCTTGAACAGCATTGAGTCCATGACAGGTAACTATTATTCGGGGATTGCCAATACGGTGAGCGGTGTGGCAAACCGCACGTTCAATGCCAACGGGGCTCTGGTATACGGGGCTGGCAATGAAATTACAAATTCCGTCGTCAGTTTATCCAGTATGCCTACGGATAGCGGTTCCTCTGCAAAAGAGTTCTCTGACAAACTGAGAACGGCAATTAGTGGTAATGAAGGCGGCGGCGCCACCCTGGCAATCGGCGGCGGCAATAAAGCGGATTATACGCAGAAAACATCCATCATCGGCGTCAATAATACGGTGACGGGGACCAGTGGCGCTGTAAGCACCTATAATTCCATTACGGGTTTCAAAAACACCGCAACGAATGTGAAGCATGTCACCGTGTTCGGCTCTGAAAACACGGTGACGGACACCGAGGGAGCCTTGGTCCTGGGCGACAAGCGGACTGCCAATGGTGCCGATGGCAGCATCATCCTGGGCTCCTCGGCCGGCGGGACGACGACCAGCGTTAAGAAGGCGGTGGTCCTTGGCGCAGAAGCCGATGTGCTCCATGAAGGCGGCGTAGCGTTGGGCGCTGATTCCAAAGCTTCCATTGATAAAGGGGTGGCGGGGTATGATCCCGACACCCAAACGGGCTCGACAGATACGGGCAAAACATGGACGGCAACCGCCGCCGCGGTATCCGTCGGTGATACAGCTAATAACATAACCCGTCAGATTACCAATGTGGCGGCCGGGTACAATGACACCGATGCCGTCAACGTGGCGCAGCTGAAGAAAGCCATGGCTTCTGCCGGCACGGGGGGAGTTGCGAGGGATACCCGGAATACGGTTCAGGCAGGAACCCATGTCCAGGTGGATGAAACTCCGAATGCGGACGGCAGTTCCACCTACACGGTATCCGTCAAAGCGGACGGCAAAGTGGAAAATGGCAACACGGGGATTGTGACCGGCGGCACCGTCTATAACGAAACCCGTACGACCGCGGACGGTACCTATACCAAGGTATCGAATACGGCCGGTGAAAACATCATGGCCCTGGATACCCAGGTAAAACAGAACACCGACGCAATTACGAACGTAGACAACCGGGTAACCAATCTGGACAACAGGATGGACCGGATGGATGGCCGCATCGACCGGGTCGGTGCCGGGGCGGCTGCGCTGGCAGCGCTCCATCCGCAGGATTTTGATGTCGAGGATAAATGGGACTTTGCGGCAGGGTACGGCCATTATCGCAGTGCCAATGCCATGGCCGTCGGTGCGTTTTATCGTCCTGACGCCAAAACCATGGTCTCTGTCGGCGGCAGCATGGGCGGCGGGGAGAACCTGCTGAATGTGGGCGTGTCCCTGAAGTTTGGCAAAAGCAGCCCCTACGCCGGCTCTTCCAAGGCGGCCCTGGCTACGGTGATCGAGGACCAGAAGAGGCAGTTGGACGCCCAGGACGGCACCATTTCTGATTTGAAATCCCGCAATGCGGCATTAAGCGAAAAAGTGGAAAAGCAACAGGCCCAGATTGAAGAGATTCTGCGCCAATTGGCGGAACTGAAGAAATAAGGGAATGTTTTCCTTATCCTGAACCACCTCCTTCCAACCGGTATGGGATTGTATCCTGTACCGGTATTTTTTGCTCCGGCAACCCGTACCCATGGGTTTCCTGCGACAGGCCGGCAGGAAACGGCCCTGTATTTCGGCGCGGCGCGCCGTTTCCCTAAAGGCCCCGTTCGTGGTATAATGATTCTGTATACGGCGCTGACGGAAATGGCGCAGGAATATCCACAG
>OJNU01000272.1_pt1 | contig 46065 bp, 45 predicted proteins | sample 1597941 | NCBI WGS metagenome assembly OJNU01 (sample SAMN01915228, study PRJEB22387) | human gut metagenome | isolation source: stool | host: Homo sapiens | place: USA | reverse complement strand
TGACAATGGGGATGTGGAATGACGAAAATGGGGAAAAATGCTTGACGAAAAACACGCGCCTGTACACCGGAGCATAATGGCACAGGCAATGGGGATGGGCCGGGTTCACCGGCGCCGCATCCTTTGGGAAAACTCCCTTCCCCAGGCCGTACAGGTCCGCTTCGGCGTACATGTGCAGATGTCTTCCGCCGAAGTGCCGCTAAAGCACATCCACGTGTTCCGCCACACCTTCGCTACCTACGCCCTGGCAAAAGGCATTCCGGCCTTGGAGGTCGCGCGAATACTTGGACACTCGACCGCCACGACCACGCTGTCTATGTACGGGCACGCTATGCCTGGATTCAACCGGCGGCTTGTGGCGAAGGTCAAAGATCGGAAGGCCAGAATCACGAAAGCCGCTAAAGGCTGATTTTTTTAGTGCTGTTTTTGGCGCAGTTTTTGGCGCACTCTTGTGCTAAATACTGTTAAATAGTCGTCACTTGTGTAAGCGCAAGGCAAGAAGCAAAAAATCCCCGGAACCGCTCTACGGCACGGTTCCGGGGTTGTTCTTCGTGGTACTCGGACTGGGGCTCGAACCCAGGACCTCTGCCATGTGAGGGCAGCACTCTAACCAACTGAGCTATCCGAGCATATAAAAACCATGCACCACGGTTTACCGCCCGGTATTCTTCGTACCGGGGCGCGGCAGACTCTTCATCATGCCTCAGATGCATGGACAGGGGATATTGCTATCTCCGTTTTTTTATTGTACTACTTTTGTGGCAAACTTTCCAGTCTTTTTTTCATTTGCAGCAATTTTTTTTGGGATACATCGTTCCTGGAACGCTGCCGCCCCTGCTGTCACCAGCGCAATGGCCGGATACTAAAAGCCGGCAGTTCGCGAAGTCCGCGCCTGCCGACAACTGAATTTGGTTATATCTTCCACATGGTTTTTAGTCCTGACGGATTGAGGTGGCCGTGGCCAGTACTGTGCGCTTTCCGGAAATATTCCTCCAGGTAAGATTTCAGAATGCGTTCCGTGGCCTCTGTTTTCGTCTGGCCAACCTCGTCGCTATACCGTTCCAGCAGATCCAGAACTTCCGTCTTCATGTAGAAATTCACACGGCGGCCGTCTTTTTTTGCTCTGCCCATACTGATACCTCACATACTTTCTTGAATGATTTGGTCGAAACGCGGCTGAAAATTGTGTCGTCACGCGCCTCCTTTCCTTTTGAAATATTCCGTCGCGCTGTCTTGCGTGCCGGCATATATATATGCTCCTCGTTTTGACTTCATTATACAAAATGAGGAAATTTATGTCTACATTTACTCAAAAGAAAATTTGAAAAGTTTCACATTCCAATAATTTAGACGCTTTCTCAGAACCCTTCCGATATAGTATAATTATAATAAAGAATAGCGGAGTGCCTGTTTCCTGCCTGCGGGCGGGCCACAGCACTACAAACCCGAAGGAGGAAATGAAATGCTCAAAACACGTAAAGTCGTCATTATCGGCAGCGGCCATGTCGGTTCCCATGTCGCCCTGAACCTGATTCAATCCGGCGAGGCCGACGAAATCGCCCTCATCGATATCGTTCCCCATAAGGCGGCTGCCCAGGCCATGGATCTGGACGACGGCATTGCCGGCGCGCTGTGCCGCCGCGACTGCAAAATCTATGAGGGCACATACGGGGATTTGGACGATGCTTCCTTTATGGTCGTGGCTTTCGGCCGTTCCCGCAAACCCGGCGAAACCCGTCTCGACATGTTCGATGACTCCATCCGTTCGGCCAACGAGGTGCTCAGCCACTTGAAGAAGGTCAATTTCAAGGGCATCATGATCAGCATCTCCAATCCGGCGGACATCATTTGTGAATACATTCGCCGCAAAATGGACTGGAACCCACACCGCTGCTTCAGCACCGGCACGAGTCTGGAAACGTTCCGCCTCATGCGCGTCGTGCACGAAGTGACCGGTGTGTCCCGCCACTCCATCCAGGGCTTCTGCATGGGCGAACACGGCAATTCCAGCTTCCCTGTGTGGTCCCATGTCTCCATCCAGGGTGTGCCCTTCCTCGAACTGCGGAAGCAGAAGGCGTCCCTGCGCAAAATCAGCCTGGACGAGCTGCAGACCCGCATCCGCCGTGCCGGTGATGTGGAAATCGACGGCAAAGGCTGCACGGAATTCGGTATCGGCAATGTGGCCGGCATGCTTATCTCCGCCATCCAGCACGACCAGAAGCTGGTCTGGCCCTGCTCCACCGTCCTGACCGGGGAGTACGGCCAGAAGGACGTGGCCTGCGGCGTGCCCTGCATACTGGGCAGGAAGGGCATCGAAAAAGTCCTCGAAGTGAAGCTCCTGCCGGAAGAACAGGAAAAGCTGGACAAATCCTGCGATATCCTGCGCAGCTTCCTGGAACGGGCTGATTCCGTCAAATAAAGCCTGCCGGCCGCTCCGGCGGCTTATAGATACCCGGCACCGTCGCGGTGCCTGACCATATTTCATCATATTGGAGGTGCATTATGAAAGGTTATGCAATGCTGAAGATCGGCTCATCCGGATGGATTGAAAAAGACCGTCCTGCCTGCGGGCATATGGATGCCATCTGCAGACCCATCGCTGTCGCAATCTGCTCGTCGGACGTGCATACGCTGTGGGCCGGGGCACTGGGAGAACGGCACAACATGATCCTCGGTCATGAGTGTTGCGCAGAAGTCGTCGAAGTCGGCGACATGGTGAAGGATTTCAAGCCCGGAGACAAGGTCCTCGTACCGGCCATTACGCCGGACTGGAATTCCGCTGCCGCCCAGGCGGGCTGGCAGCAGCATTCCGGCGAAATGCTGGGCGGCTGGAAATTCTCGAATTACAAGGACGGTGTCTTTGCCGATTTCTTCCACGTCAATGATGCAGACGGCAACCTCGCCCACCTGCCGGAAAGCATCGATCCGGTGGACGCCTGCATTTTGTCCGACATGGTTCCGACGGGCTTCCATTCCGTGGAACTGGCCAACGTGCAGTTCGGCGATACGGTGCTGGTCGTCGGCATCGGCCCGGTAGGCCTCATGGCCGTACGCGGCTGCGCCCTGCGCGGAGCCAGCCGGATCCTCGCCGTCGGTACCCGTCCTGTCTGCCGTGAAGTGGCCAAAGCCTACGGCGCTGACGAATTCATCAGCTACAAGGAAGGCCCCATTGCCGACCAGGTCCTGGCCCGCACGAACGGCGAAGGCGTGGACCGCGTCTGCATCGCCGGCGGCGACGTGGACACCTTCGAACAGGCCATCCGCTGCCTGAAACCCGGCGGCGTCATCGGCAATGTCAATTACCTCGGGGAAGGCGACTACGTCAAGATTCCCCGCGTCGAATGGGGCTGCGGCATGGCGAACAAGACCATTGCCGGCGGCCTGATGCCCGGCGGACGGCTGCGCATGGAGAAGCTGGCCAGCCTCGTGACGAGCGGCCGCATCGACCTGCACAAAGAGGTCACCCATGTGTTCCGCGGCAAAGGACATGTGGAAGAAGCGCTGTTCATGATGCGCGACAAACCGGCTGACCTGATCAAGCCCGTCGTCATCTGGGATGACTGACGCGGACGCCTGACAAGGAGTCATTGTGAAAGTACTCATCATTTCCGGGTTCCTGGGGGCCGGCAAGACCACCTTCCTCACCCGCCTCGTCCGACGCATGCCGGATGTAGATTTTGCGGTTTTGGAAAACGAGTTCGGGGAAACGGACATCGACGCCAAAATCATCGGGCAGGACGTGGACTCCCTGAAAATCTGGGAACTGACGGAAAACTGTGTCTGCTGTACCGGCAAGGCGGATTTCCTGACCAACCTCCTGACCATTTCCTCGGCCGTCGATCCCGACGTACTCCTCGTCGAACCGACCGGGGTCGCCAAACTGGGGAACCTGATCCGCAACATCGAAGGACTCCATTACGACCGGATCCGCATGCTCCATCCCGTCACCATCGTGGATGCCCATGCCTTTCTGTCGGAAAAGGAGTCCTACGATGCAATCTGCCTGGACCAGATCGCCCACTCGGACACCCTCGTCCTGTCCAAATCGGAACAGATGACGGAAGACGAACTGGAACCCTGTCTCCGGGAGCTGCGTAAATACAACGGCCATGCGGAAATCGTGACGGGTGACTACGACCGGCGTGAAGATGCCTGGTGGCACAGCCTGCTGACGAATCTCGTGACCCGGGATACCGCCGCGGAAAGCGGTGCGGCAGACGGCGGCCACGCCCATGCACACCACGACCACGGCGGGGAAGAAACGGAAGAACTCCGTACGGTCACCCTGCATGACGTGTCCCTCCCCTCGCCAGTCCACCTGCTGGCCCTGCTGCAGGAAGTTGCAGAAGGCCGGTTCGGTTCCGTCCCCCGGGCCAAAGGGTGTCTGCCCTGCCACACGCCGGGCGAGTGGATCCGGTTCGACCTGGTGGACAAAGGCTGGATGATTTCCGGGTTCCCGGCCCAGCCGGAAGCCACTGTGACCTTCATCGGCCGCGGGCTGGACGAAACAACGCTAACGCAACGGTTTAAACCCTGATTAACACAAGAAGCTCCGCCATCTGCATGGCGGAGCTTCTTCCTTTACGGAGGAGAGGGTCATGTGTGCGAAATCACCCGGCAGCTCCAGAGTCAGGCACCTTTCCAGGGCACGAAGTCCTTGTAGCGGATATGGAACTGCATCAGGATCTTCCCAATGATGTGGTTGATCTGTTTTTCCACCGTATCCGCCCCGTTATAGAACGTCAGCATCGGGGGGACGATGGCACACCCGCACTCCGCAGCTTCTTTCAAGTTTTTCAGATGGATGCGGCCCAGGGGCATCTCCCGCGGGACGAGGACCACTTTGCGGCCCTCCTTGAGACATACATCGGCTGCGCGCAGGAGCAGGTTCCCGGCGAACCCGTTGACGATGCCCGACAAGGTCTTCATGCTGCAGGGAATGACGATCATACCGTCGGTTTCAAAAGAGCCGCTGGAAATGGAGGCCGCCATATTCCGGTTGTCATGGACCACATCGGCGAGCCGGGCCACCTGGTCCAGGGACAGATCCGTTTCATATTCGAAGTTTTTGGCGGCCCCTTCCGTTACGACCAAATGGATTTCCATATCCGGAATCTTACGCAGGGCCTGGAGCAGGCGGTATCCCAAAATGACGCCGTCTGCCCCGGAAATACCGACAATCAGGCGCATGACTGACTCCTTTCCGTATTACCACAACCCAATGATCTTCCACCAGGGCAGTTCCACGACGCAGGTCAGGATGAAGAGCACGACGGTGAACGGTACGCCGAAACGGATGCATTCCTTTTCGCTGTACATGCCGTTTTCCTCGCCTTCCCCGACCAGGATGGCCAGATTATGGAACGGCAGGATGAAGTGGCAGTTGATGGCGGTATAGGCAATGAATACCGGAATAATCGGCGAAATGCCCATGGACGAGGTGAAGGCCAGCATGGCCGGAATGACGATGCCCATGACGGCGATGACGCTGCCGAAGCACATATGGATCACGACGGCGATGGCCGTAATGAAGGCGCCCAGGACGAACATATTCGAGGGTACCGAAGCAGGCAGCAGGGTCTTGGCAATCCACGTGTTCATACCCGTGGCACCACCTACACGGCCGATGGCGACAGCCGCTGTCAGGAACAGCAGTGTCTGAACCGGCACACCGCCCCAGCTCTTGGGCGTCAGGATACCGCCGACTTTCGGCATGGCCATCATGACGGCTATGAAGAGCGTGACCCAGCCGATGTCGATGCCATGGACGGTATCGGTCATCCAGAGGATGATGGCCAGGACGACCCAGAAGGCCGTGCGTTTCTCAATCGGCTTCATGGGACCGAGTTTGGCGCGGGCCACCGCGATATCATCCTTATTGACGGAGACTTCCTTCGTCGGCCGGAAGAGGATCATGATCATAAACATGGTGATGATGCTGGCGATGACCATCGGCAGGCCCATGACTTTGAGCCATGTCATCCACCCCACGGTGACAGGTGCCGTGCTGGCGGCCGCCAGGGGGTTGATGGAGGCATCGCCGGTCAGGAAGATCATGGAGACCGGGATGGATGCCGTGAAGACCGTAAACCCGATTTTGACGGCGTCTTCATGCGGGATGCCGGCACTCTTGATGACGACGGCCATGACCGACATGATCAGGAAGGCACGCGGCCAGGGATGGGGGATCAACAGTGCCAGGATGAAGGTAAGCACGAAGATGGAGACGATGATGCTCCGGAAATTCGTCACGTACCTGGATATGTACCAGTACGCGATGCGTTCACCCAGTCCGGATTCCTTGACGGCCGTGGCAATCAGGTAGGCACCGATGATGAGGTACATCATGGATGTCGTCCACGTGGAGAAGATCAGCTTCGTGTCAGCCACCTTGAAGACTGCCAGAAGCAACAGATAAAGTCCCGATGTATAACCGGGCTGGGCGATACCGAAGGCCCAGAAAATGACGGTCATGAGGGAGAAAGTCAGGCACAGATGGCCTTGGTAGCTCAATCCCGGAATATCGGTGAAATATAAGGCTACGGCTACGATGATACCGAGGACGAAGCCGATGATGCCTTTGTTCTTGCCCATAACGAACCCTTCTTTCTAATCAGCAACGTGTCAGAACTGGAAATCCGGCAGCCATTTCTTAGGATCCACTTCCAGGAACTGGCAGCGCTGGAATTTGTTTTTCAAGGCGAACGGCACGGTGCAGTCGAAGATGGCTTTGCACGAAATGCCGTGGACACGGATGGACGGGTCGAAGTCAGGATCGTTGGACGGGTCCAGGACGTGGGTATGGACACCGGGAATTTCAATGAAGTCCACGTCGCCCTGGAAGCGGGTCGTCAGCGCCCACATGACATCGTTCATATCAAAGATGTCGACGTCTTCATCCACAAGGAAGACATGCTTCATTTCCGAGAAGGCGCTGAACGCGAGCAGGGCAGCCTGGCGCTGGCGGCCTTCGTCATTGATGTTGTTCTTGCGGAACTGGATGATGGTGACGAACTTGCCGCCGCCGCAGGGAGCCGCGTGTACATTTACCAGACGGCCCGGCATGGCGCGTTCCACCATGTCGATGACGCTGGCTTCCGTCGGAATGCCGGCCATGGAGACGTGTTCATTGCTCGGTCCGATGCAGCTCTGCATGATGGCGTTCTTGCGGTGCGTCACGGCCTTGACCTTGATGACCGGCAGGTAGTTCGGCATGTTGTCCGGTTTGGCGTCGCCCGTATAGCCGGGGAATTCCGGCATGGCCTTGCCCGTGTTGCTGTTGATGTCTTCACGCATCGTGATGCCCGGCGTCAGTTCGCCTTCAATCACGTATTCCGCGTGGGCGATGCAGGTTTCATCAATGGAGACACATTTGGCCAGTTCCACCGGTCTGCCGCGCAGGGCGCCGGCAATCTGCAGTTCGTTGAAGCCAAGCGGCGTGGTCGGCGGCTCGAAGCCGGCGGACATGTAGATGGCCGGGTCTATGCCGATGCTGATGGAAACCGGCATGGGTTTGTCCATCTTCAGATATTTGTCCCAGAATGCGCCCAAATGGCGGGAACCGGGGGTAATCCACATGGTCATCTCGTCTTTGGACTGGATACACAGACGGTGGATTGTGACGTCGGTGTCGCCGTTTTCAGGATCATGGCCGGAGCAGAGCCCCATCGTAACGTACGGACCGGCGTCTTCCGGCGTATTGGTCGGAGCAGCTACGAGTTTGCGCAGGTCGAAGTCCGGATCCGTTACACGGTGGATGACTTCCTGGCAGGGCGCCGGTTTGTCCGTGACGACCGGTTTGATTGGATTCTTGACAGCATTGCGGAGCGTCCAGCCCAACCGCTTGTAATCCGTACCCAAGAGCAGGCCGACGCGTTTGCGGCTTGACAGGATGCCGATGGCGACTTTCGTGCCGGGAAATCCCTTGACGTTGTTGAAGATCATGGCCGGCCCGTCCATCTTGGTCGGACGGGACACGGTGCCGCCGGCACCGACATAGCGGTACACGCCGGAAATTTCGGCATCCGGATCGGCTTCCACATCGGTTTCCACCAGCTGGCCGGGCTGCTTCTTCAAAAATTCGATGGCCGAACGGAGATCATAGACTTCACTGTTCATAATGCTGCCTCCTTTGAACTGTACTATGCAGTATCGGTGAAGATGCGCGGCGGCGTAACTCCCGTCCCGCGGCATGGTAAATGAGGATGGTTGCGCCAGGATACCGGGGTTGGTCCTCCGGATTCCCTTACAGTTCAAAAGGTAGATTATATTGTAAGAATACAGTCAAGCGGTTTTTTTATTTTTTCAGGATCCTTGTCCCCTTCTGCCTGTTTCCCGCACGTCCGGCCCGAAAAAAAGCTCCGCCAAAAAGGCGGAGCCGATGGCCTGGGAGGCTTGCTACGGTTATTTTGTCGAAATGCGGAAATAGCCCTTTTTACGGACCAGCGCCTGAAGCATGCAGAAGTCCTTCGCCGTGTCCATATACTGATAGAACGTCGTGTCCAACAGGCAGGCATCCACAATGTCACCAGCCAGTTCCAGGCCGTTCTTATCGATCCAGCGGAGGAACCGGTGCACATGTTCCTCCTCATAGGGCATCCCATATTTGTACATGCAGGCATACTTCCCGCCCGGCAGCACGCGGGCCTCGGCAAACGTACGGTCCCAGGGCGGCAGGAACACGATGCTGCCCGCCCCGGCCAGGACATCGCCCGTTCGGACGGACTGCTGCCGGACCAGCGTTCCGAAGGTACAGACAGGCATCCGGATCCGTTCCGAGATTTCCTGCCACAAGGCCATGACCGTCCGATGCAGGTTCGTGCGGTTGATTGGCTGATCCCACTGCCTGAAGAGTATGCGGCGTTCCTCGAAATCTTCCAGGAACGGTTCGATTTGGCGTTCCATCGTATGGGCTTCGATGGCTTTTTCATAATTCTCAATGCGGATGTTGAGCAGGCCGCGCAGCCGCTGCAAATCCCCGATTCTGCATTCCAGAACCCGCCGCTGGCGGTTCAGCAGTTCCACTTCCCGTTCCGGGGTCCGATTCTGGAAGTGTTCCTGAATCTTTTTCAGCGGAATGCCGGTATGCTTGAGGAAGCAGATTTCCCGTAAATAGGGAATCTGTGCCCAGCTGTAGTACCGATACCCGTTGCTGTCGACCCGCTCCGGCTTGAAGAGTCCGATATTGTCGTAATAGATGAGCGTCTGGCGCGTAAGGCCGTGAATGCGCGCCATTTCGCTGATTGAGATACCGTCTTTCACTGAAATCACCTGCCTGGTTCCTTTTCGTTTTGCCTTATTATTTGTTTTGACTTATTATAACATACAGAAGCCCCAAAAAGTGTATAGCCACTATACAGTTGCCCTGTCAGGAAGGGCATTGGAATTGCTTTTTCAAATTTGATAGGGTACAATGACACCACAAGGAGGGATGTACCATGCATGCGATTGAAGTACAGGCCGGCGAGGGCCGCTATCTCATCACCCTTTGCGGCTGGACCACGGAGGGGTGCGGTATCTGCGCTTTTCTGACCGGCGGGGAACGTCCCCATAACGGCGGTACCGTCGTGGCAAATCCCCGTCTCAAATCGAATGCCAAACACGGCGATGACCGGACGGCAGACCTTTGGGTCAGCGGCGTTCCCGGCCATAAGGATACGGAAATAGGCATGCCCGTCGCCAAGCACCTCGCCGTTGCACTGAATGAGGCAGTGTCCTTGACGTCCGGTATCCATATTGACCATGCCCGCCCTGACGAGGTAAAGCTGTTATGCGACAACTGCTTCGCTGCCGCCGACAAGTTCATTGCTGCCTATCTGGCAGAAAGAGCCGGAAAAGCGTAACGCAAAACAAAAAAAGACCCGGTCTGCCGGATCTGCTTGGATGGCAGAATTCCGGATGCCGGGTCTTTCCTTATCCCCTTGCCCCTTTACGCCAGGGCCGCTTCCAAAGCCTTCTTCACGTGGGCCTTGATGGTGCCGTAGTCGTCGCCGGGGTGCGCTTCGTAAATCTTCTCCTTCCCCACATAAAGGGTGGGCGCATAGTAAAAGTCGTACCGGCTTACCACATCGGGATGTTCCGTTTCCTCGTAGGCGTCGATTTCCACGGCGCCATAGGCCGGATTTTCCTGTTTCAGTTCCTCGAAGGCCTGTTCCGCCTTGCGGCAGTACGGGCAGTAATGCAGATAGAAAAACGTGATTTTTTGCATGATTTCCTCCTTATGGCCCTTAGCGGCACGGGCGGAACCCGTCCGTCAATTCCTAGTTTTTTGGTAATATTACCATATATTTATCCGGTGCGTCAAGAGACTTCGGCACTTCTGTCAGCATCCATAAAACTGTCTAGGCTTTACAAATCGTGAAAATGTGATAGAATGATTGTGAGTATGATATAGATAATCGTAATTAATTCATAATTATTATCTATATCGATACGCAGCCCTTGTGAGGTGATTTTGATGGTCTTTGCCGCCATAGTGCAATTTTACTTTGTCGGTATCGGTTTAATGGTCATTGGAAGTTATCTGAATATCGACAGTGTAGCTTTTTTTGGCATCTTTTGGGCCAGTATTGCCACACTTTTGTTCCCGGAATTTCATCTTGCCTTCCTTGCCTTTCTATCCGTTGCATTGTATTTCGTGTTCTATTTCAGCGGTATGCAAAAGGACAATAAAGCATTGGAAAAATGAATATTCCGGCATCACTATCTAAACGGAATATGGCTGAACCAACTAAGAGGACCTTGTAGCGGACGTGTCCGGAATCCGCTGCAGGGTCCTCTTTGCGTTGGGAAGGAGATTTCTCAAACTTTAAAATGGTGTATCGTCGCCCACATAACAAATAATGTCGTTATCGAGGTAAATTTGCTGGAGTCGGCCCATGGCCTCATCCGTCATATCCCCCTTATCTGCATATTCGTACTGCAGTCCCATCTGTTCCCACTTCGTTTGGCCTAAGCGATGGAACTTCAGAAGGTTGATTTCGAAAAGTTTATGCTCTTTCATAAATCAAAAAAAAGAACGTCCCAAAGTTTGATTTTTGGACTAAAGTCCTAGGACTTTAGTCCTATATTCAGGCCTTATATTAGTGATGATAACAAAAAAATCTGAATATGGACACTCCTGAAAGCTGATTCCCCTTTTTGTGTCCCCCGTCCCTGTTTGTGATATAATAAGATGTAATGCAACAATGATTGCAACGGGAATGTCCATCGGGGCAGTACGTATCCGCTACATCTTACGCTAAGGAAGGGAAATAACATGGCTCTCAGGAAATTCACTTTCGGAATCGGCAAGACGACGCAGGACGTCGAACTGCCGGAAGAACATATCAGCGAAGTGCTGGAAGGCAGCCCGGTTCCGGCCTGCGATGTGAAGCAGGCGGCCATCGAGGCGATGCGCCACCCCATCGGCTGCAGGCCCCTGCAGGAAATGTTCCGCAAGGGGGACAAGGTCTGCCTCGTCATCGCCGATGTGACGCGCACGTGGAACCGCTCGTCCGAATACGTGATCCACGTGGTCAACGAGCTGAACCTGGCCGGTGTGCCCGATGAAGATATGTACATCGTCTTTGCCCAGGGCACGCACCGCGAGCAGACACCGGAAGAGGATATCCGCGTCGTCGGCGGGGAAGTCGCCAGGCGCATCAGGATGTACCAGCACCATTGCCGCAACAACGACGAACTGACCTGCGTCGGCACGACGAAACTGGGCACGAAGGTCCTGCTCAACAAGCACGTCGTCGCCGCGGACAAGATCGTCATCATTGACGGCATCACGGCCCACCTGTTCGCCGGGTACGGCGGCGGCCGCAAGCTGATCCTCCCCGGTGTGGCGGGCTGGGACACCATCCAGGAAAACCATTGCCACGCCCTGGCCGACCATTTCGGCGCCGGCATCAACCCTAAGACGCGCAACGGCATCATCAACGACAACCCGGTCAACGATGACATGGTCGAAGGCATGTCCATGCTGCGCCCGACCTTCCTGGTCCACTCCATCATCAACACGGAGGGCAGAATCAGCAACATCGTGGCCGGCGACCCTTACGAAGCCTGGCTCGAAGGGACGAAGATCTGCTACGCCAACCAGCGCGTCCCCTTCAAGCAGCGTGCCGATGTCACCTTCGCGTGCGCCGGCGGCTATCCGAAGGATGTCTCCCTCTACCAGGGCAGCAAATGCTATGATCCGGCCGATGTGACGACCAAGCATGGTGGCATCATCATCGCCATCATGGAGGCCAGCGACATCAACGAGCCGGCGGAATACCTGGGCAGCTTCAAGTACAGCAACGAAAAGGACATGGAAAAGGACCTGCGGGCCTGCTTCACCATCCCCTTCTTCGTGGCCTTCAACCTGTTCTGCATGAGCCACCGGTACACCATCTACCTGGTGACGCGGAAGGAGAACTTCGAAGCCATCCGCAAGACGAACCAGATTCCCTGCGCCACCGTGGAAGAGGCCTGGAATCTCGCCAAGGCGCAGCTGGAGCGGGAAGGCAGGAAAGACTACACCATCAACGTCATTCCCCACTGCGGCAGCATCATTGCCGAAGAACCGGAACAACACTGAAAACGAAACCGCAGGGTTTGCTGCCCTGCGGTCTTTTTACATCTTATGCGGTTATGCGGCGCTCACTCGTAGCAGGCGCACATGTTCACGACTTTGCCGCGCTGCACCAGGAAAATCAGTTCCTCGCCGCGGGGGCTCCAGGTCTTGTAGATATAGCGCGTGATATGGCTCGTCGGGTCTTCCGATTTGATGTCCGGCGCGCCGTAGACGGACGTCAGGACCGATTCCGCCATGCCGACGACCACGCCGGCCGGCGTAGCCAGGCCATTGTCGTCCGAGCAGTTGATGAAGTCGGCGTACGAGCCGCCGGGCAGTTCATAAAACGTAATGGAATAGGAATTGCCGTACAGATACTGCGTGATGTAGCCGCCGTCCGCCTTGGAATAGACGCGGCGCAGATCTGTCGGTTCGCCGTAGATCTTCTTCACCTGCCACGGCGTCGTCCCCAGGGCCACGCCGCCGATGGCCACGCCGCTCGCGGAGATGCGTGCCTGGCAGGGCGTCAGGATGGCGCAGGACAGAAAGGCCGCCAGCAGGACGGCCCCCAGTTTGCGGGTCCAATGTAACACGATGCACAACCTCTTTCCGTCAGTCCGCCAGCGGGGTGGCGGATGCTTTTCCCGAAATCACTTTCTTCCCTTCCTGGTTCGTGCAGGTCAGGCGCAGCGTGACACGGTCCTCCTTGATGGCGAAGACGTTCGCCTCTGCCGTCACAAAATCACCTGTATGGACAGGCGCCATGAAATTGATGCTGATTTCGCCGTTGGCGACCCAGGCTTCCCCGAAGACCTGCATGAGCAGCTCCTGCAGGAAGGCGGCGCTCAGCATGCCGTGGGCGATGGTGCCGCCGAACCGCGTTGTTCTGGCGAAGTCCGGATCGATATGCAATGGGTTGTGGTCTTCCGCCGCATCGGCGTAGCGGTTGATCATGTCCTGTGTGACATGTTTGGGCGGCAGGGTGAAGCTGTCCCCTTTATGAAGTTCCGTCATTACTCCCAACTCCTTTATCTTTCGAAGTCCTCTGTGGAATCCCCTTCCGGATTCCGGGCCGCCGGGGCCCTCACTCGGGAAGGATGACCGTGATCCGGCTCGTGATGGCCGGCTCTCCCGCTTCAGTACGGGCCTCCACTTCGCGCACGACGAACTTCAGGCCCCGTTTTTCCGCCTTTTCCACGACCTTCCCGCTGAGGATGACCTTCTCCCCCCAGTGCAGCGGCTTCCTGTAATGGAAGGCCTGTCCCGCATGGATCGTCCCGTCGAGCAGTTCCTCGTCCGTCAAGGCTTCCCAGCGTGTGAACACAGCGGCCAGGGCCGGCGGAACCAGCTTTTTCTCTTCATAGATGGGATTCATGTCCCCTACGGCCGCCAGATACTCCCGTATCTTTCCTTCCGTAATGACATATTCCTTTTCCGGATATTCCTTATCCAGGTCGACATCCGCAAATCTGACTTTCATCACAAAACACCTGCCTAACATACTGTCGCACGGCGCCGGGCACCGCGGTCCGCCGGCCTGCGCCGGCGGCAGGTTGCCGCGGCTGCGAAGGGCCGTAGTTGTATATATTTATTATACGACAAAAAACGGGAAAATCCTTTTCTTTTCTCCAAAAGGAACAAAAAGGACCGGGCGGGACTTCTCCCGTCCGGTCTGTCCAGCCGGCTTCTGGTTCCGGGGTGCTTTGCCGTGCCGCCGGATGCGGCAGCGCATCTCAGTCCGCGGCGGACTTGAAGGTCTTGCCGGCATCCTTTTCGTCGGCCTTCTTCTGCCGGCTCTCTTTCCAGAGAGCGTCGGCCACCGGGGCCCACTCCTTGGCGTAAGCGTCGCACTTGCCGCACAGATGGTCCACGCTTTCCCGGGACTGCAGGTCCGTAGAGGGTGCACCGCTGGATTTCACCATCTGGCGCAGTTTCTGCGGATTTTCCAGCATCGGGCAGGGCTGCAGCATGTTCTTATTGAACGGCTGGCCGTTATGGTACGCCATGAAGAGAGGCGACCGCAGGGCTTCGAGGATCGTCTTGCTGCGGATGTTCGAATCAGAGTAATGGATGAACACGCAGGGATCGATGTCGCCGTTGGCGTTGATGTGCAGGTAGCGGCGGCCGCCGGCGATGCATCCGCCCACGTATTCGCCGTCGTTCTGGAAATCGACGGCAAAGAGCGGTTTTTCCGTGCGGTATCTGCGGATACGGCGGTAGACTTCCTTGCGCTGTTCCGCCGTCGGCAGCAGGTCCGGGGATGCATCATTGCCGACAGGCATGTAATGGAAATACCAGATGAAGTAGGCGCCCTTCTCAATCAGCATGTCGAAGTATTCTTCCGATGTGATGGATGCGAAGTTGGCCCGCGTATAGCACGAGGAGATGCCGAAGAAGAGCTTCTTGTCGTGGAGCACCTTCATGGCGTGCTGCACCTTGTCGTACACGCCCTGGCCGCGGCGGCTGTCCGTGGCTTTTTCAAAGCCTTCCAGGGAGATGGCCGGTACCAGGTTGCGGACCTTCAGCATGCGGTCGGCGAAGGCCTCGTCAATCATCGTGCCATTCGTGAACATAAGGAAGATGCAGTCCGGATGGCGTTCGCAGATGGTGAACAGGTCCTCCTTGCGCACCGTCGGTTCGCCGCCTGTGTAAATATACATGTAGACGCCCATTTCCTTGCCCTGTTTCACGATATCGTCGATTTCGTCCAGGGTCAGATTCAAGCGATGGCCGTATTCCGCGGCCCAGCAGCCCGTACAATGCAGATTGCAGGCACTCGTCGGATCCAGCAGGATCGTCCAGGGAACGTTGCAGCCGTATTTTTTGCGGTATTCTTCCTGCTTCCGCCAGCCGATCAGGTCGGCATTGATGAAGAAGTTGACCAGGACCGTCTTAGCCACCTTTTCATCCACATTCTGCAATATGTGCCGGATATATTTGCGGTACGGATGGTCCGGATTGTCCAGCACCTGGTGCAGGGCTGCGCGGGCACCGGCATAGTGGGAATCATCGAAATGATCGGCCCAGTCCAGGATGCGGTTCAGGTTCTTTTCAGGATCCTTGTACACATAGTGAATCGCCTGCTCCAATCCAATTTTCTTCAATACTGCTAACGTATCCATTAAAAAACGCCTCCACTGAATTTATATGTAACTACAGATAATAAACAAAACGGCAGAAACCGGTTGAAATCCGCTCTTCTCCCGTTTACTATGGTAGCAAAACCAGCCGGGGAAAACCATGGTCAACTGGGCCGCAGATGTACAAATTCGAACATTTCCAATAAAAGTGTCTAAAAAACTGTCATCTTTTTTGCAAAAGGAGTATAATGTTTTTATGAAAAGGTCGGACCCTGCATGTACGGACAGAATGCAGGAATGTAAGAAGGTGTCTGCATCATGCGCATTACGGAAAACCTGATTTTCTCCACGGTCCTGCAATTGCTCGAAGAGCGGCCGGTCTCGAAAATCACCGTGACGGACATCGTCCGCCGTTGCCAGATCAACCGCAACACGTTCTACTACCACTTTGCCGGGATGGAGGACCTGGTACAGCACCTGCTGCAGGCCAAGACGAAGGAGTTCCTGGGCCTGAAACGGCGTTTCCGCCGGCCGGTCACGTTCCTGTTCTACATGATGCTCGTGGCCTCCAAGTACAAAACGGTGGTCCTGAACCTGTACCATTCCGATATGCGCGGCGCCCTCGAAGCGACCATCGAATCGATCTGCCACCATTACGCCCATCTCTATATGGCGTCCCTCCAGAAGATGAACCTTTCCGACACGGACCGGGAACTGCTGATCCGTTACTGGAAGACCATCGCCAGCGGCATCTTCCTGGACTGGCTCAAACACGATATGGAGTATGACATGCCCCATGCCATCAAGCGGATCTGCTTCCTCATGGCGGGCAACAAGGATCTGTCCTCCTTCGACCAGTTGAAAAACTGAACAGGAAAACGTAAAAAGCAGTTTTGCCGTCCCCCGCGGGAACCCGCATGGGGAGGCAAAACTGCTTTCTGTTTTCTGCTTTCCGGTTTTTCCGTTATGGCGCGGTCCGGCTCACTTGCCCTTGGCGTCCGCCTTGGCCTGGAACTTGTCGCTGAAGACGGCGGCCCGCGTATGCTTGCCGCGGGAAATGACACCTTTCGCGTCCGTTGCTTCCAGGTCGAATTCGAAGATACGGCCTTCGTGCTTCACCAGGGTGGCTGTCACGGTGAACTCCATGCCCAAAGGCGTCGGGGCGTCGTGACTCAGGGAAAGGGAGCAGCCCACGGTCGTCGTCCCGGCCTCGCAGTACGTGCCGGCCAGCAGCTGGGCCGCCTGTTCATAGAGCCGCGCCAGGACAGGCGTGCCCAGGACGCGCAGCGTGCCGCTGCCTACATGGACAGCCAGCATCTCTTCCGTAACGGTCTGCGTCAGCGTCTTGCTGACAGGTTTTGCAGTTTCCATAGTTTCATCCTTTCCGATGGCTGCGGGAGATTACAGCTTCTCCAGCATGGCCAGTGTGTTGTCCAGGTACGGCAGATCCGCCTCTTCCAGCGTACCGGCATCGACGGCCCCCGCCAGTTCCGGGTCCACGGGGATGCGGTCCCGGCAGGCCAGGCCGTAGGCCTGCGCCACTTCGTCAACGCGGCTCCTGCCGAAAATGCTGTATTCCCTGCCGCAGCCGGGGCACTTGAAGTAACTGTAGTTTTCAATCAGGCCCAAGACCGGAATGTCCATCATCTTCGCCATGTTGACGGCCTTTTCCACAATCATGCCGACCAGTTCCTGCGGCGAGGCGACGACCAGGACGCCGTCCAGTGGCAGCATCTGGTAGGCCGTCAGGGGCACGTCGCCCGTTCCGGGAGGCATATCGACGAACAGATAGTCCACGTCGCCGTAGATGACGTCGGTCCAGAACTGCTGCAGGGCACCGGCGATGATGGGCCCGCGCCATACGACGGGATCCGTCTCGTGCGGCAGCAGCAGGTTGATGGACATGACCCCGATCCCCGTCTTCGTGCGGGCCGGGTAAATGCCGTCCTCATCCATGGGCACGCGGCCCTTCAGGCGGAACGTTCTGGGAATGGAGGGTCCCGTGATGTCCGCGTCCAGGATAGACACCTTCCGGCCGGCCCGGCGCATGCGCACCGCCAGGACCGACGTGACCAGCGATTTGCCGACGCCGCCCTTGCCGCTGACGACGCCGATGACCTTCTTTATATGGTTCTGCGGATGGCAGGGTTGGCGGAACGATTCCTTCCCCTGCCGGTCCCCGCAGCCCTCTTTTTCGTTGCAGTGTTCGCAATCGTGGTTGCAGTCTGCCATTGCCTATCATCCTCTCCTTGTTTCTCCGGGCCCCTTTGCAGGCACCCGGTTTTACTCTACATCAAGTCCTGCACCCTGTCAAACCGGGAATCGCGGATTTGCTTTTTTGTCCTTTTCGTGCTAAGATGTATTGTGCAATGGGGGTGTAAAGGTTTCGACGGGTATAGGTGCCGTACGATAAGCGAGCCGTGGTTCCATCTGCACGTTAATCGGTGGACGTTTAAATTTAAACGCAGATAACGATTTTGCACTGGCTGCCTGATTTCAGGTGACCCGTTCTGCCAATCCGGCTCCCGCAGGAGCGGACAGGACGACATTTAGCGGGATCGCCGGGTACTGACGTCCGTAAGTCCCGGTCAGAACTACGGAATAGCGATTGCAAAGCCGGTCGGCAGGCGTTGTGAAAGCGAATCCCAGTATGCTGTCTGCGCTCGGAGAAATTCGTATGACAATATGTTCGGACAAGGGTTCGACTCCCTTCACCTCCACCATTTCTGACGCCGGAAAATCCGGCGCCGCCAGCCAAAAACAAAAACGGAAAAGCGTTGGCCCCCGGTGCGTTACCTGTCAGCCGGCCAGGGCTTTTTTTATTTTTATTATGATACAATCATCCGTCTGATTGACTTATAATAAAGGTGTAACGATATGCAGGTAAGGAGGGATTTCATTGCTGAACCAAGATGCCCTGGACTTCATCCAGGCCAACACACCCTTCGCGCAGAACCTGCTCATGGCCCTGGCCCGGATTCCTTCCCCTTCGCTGCACGAGGAAAAACGGGCCCGGTTCTGCAAGGCCCTGCTGGAAAGCTGGGGTGCCCGGGACGCCTATATCGACGAGGCCCTGAACGTCGTCCTGCCCATGGACATCGACAGCGGCAAGCCCCTTGTCGTCTTCACGGCCCACTCGGACGTGGTCTTTCCCGATACGTCCGCCCTGCCCCTGCGGGATGACGGCGAACGCCTCTTCTGTCCCGGCATCGGCGACAACACGGCCAACCTGACCACGCTGCTGCTCTGCCTGAAATATATCATTTCGCGGCACCTGCAGCCCCGCAAATACGGCGTCCTCTTCGTGGCCAACTCCGGCGAAGAAGGGCTGGGCAACCTGAAAGGCATCCGCCGCATCGACGGGGATTACGGGTCCCGTATCAAGGAATTCTACAGTTTTGACGGCAAAATGAACGGCATCACGGACCACGCCGTCGGATCCAAGCGCTTCCGGGTGACCGTCCGCACTGCCGGAGGTCATTCCTTCAGCGGATTCGGCAGCAAAAACGCCATTGCCGAACTGGCCTCCATCATCGGGGACATCTACCATATCCAGCTGCCGCAAGACGGCATCGCGACCTACAACGTAGGCACCATCACGGGCGGCCTGTCCATCAACTCCATTCCCGCCCAGGCATCGCTGCTCTGCGAATTCCGGGCCGATTCCCTGCGCAACATGAAGTATCTGGACAAGTGTTTCCGCAATATCTTTCTGGCGCACCGCCAGCCCGATGTGGGCGTCGAAGTGGAAGAGCTGGGCTGCCGCCCCTGCGAAGCCCTGGGATTCTTTGCCGAGAAACGCCGCCAGGAGATGGTGCAGGCAGCCCGGGAAACAATCCGGCGTTACAACCCGAACCTGCAGGTCTTCCTCTGTTCCGGTTCGACGGACTGCAACATCCCCCTGTCCAAAGGGATCCCGTCCGTCTGCTTCGGATTCTACTCCGGCGCCGGGGCGCACACGCGCAACGAGTACCTGTGGAAATCCTCCCTCGTACCGGGTTACAAAGTGTGTTTCGACACCGTGCTTCCTTATTTCCAGCCTGCTCCGTGATGCCACTCCGCCCGCTGCAGCAGCGCAGCGCGGGCTGCCAGCCGTTCCGCCGCGTCCTGCCGGGCGCTGCCGTCGGCCAGCACCTGCTCCCAACGGCCGTACACGGGGTTGGGCAACAGGATGAAGCGCGTGCCGAAGTCCGCCGCCTGTGCGTCTGCAGCGGCATTGCGGTGTCCTTCGTCCATCCGGGCCGTCCCCAGGGGAAAGTCCGTCAGGCTGTCCCCCAGGTAGCAGAGGACGCGGTACCGTTTTTCCAGTTTTTCGAAGACGGGCTGCTTGTTCCCGTCGCCCCCGTTGAGGAACAGGTGCTCCTCATCGGCGTCAGGGAACCCCAGGCGTTGCAGGGTGCGCAGCGTGGCCTCCCGGTCTTGCGGGCCCCGGTTCGTCACATAGAAGGCCTGGACCCGCCACCGGCGCAGGTGGTTGAGGAACCGGACGGCGCCGGGCAGGGCTTCCTGCCGGCCGCTGTCAATCCAGCGGTTCCACAGGGCCAGCCGTTCCCGGCCGGCCGTATCGGACTGCGCCACGGCCGCCAGATAGGGCCCGTTGTCCAGGAGCGTTTCGTCCAGGTCGAGGACGACGGCCAGTCGTTCCCGGTCCGGATGGTACCGAGGGTGCGGCGGGACACGGCGGAAACCGGACAGGCGCAGCACCGCACTGTACACCCGGCGGTCCGCCAGTTGGAAAGCCTGGTGGCACAGTGCCCGGTATTCCGCCGCCTGGCGCTGCCACAGGACGGCCGTCGTGCTCTGGCCGTTCAGCTGGCGCCATTCCCCGGACGGCGCGGCCTCCGGATGAGCAGGACCGGCAGCAAGCAGGGCCGCGGCCAGCAGCACCGCGACCACGCGGCAGGGCCGGCAGACCGGCCGCAAGGAGAAGGACATAAGGACACCGCCTTTCCGGAAGTTGAAACATAACATCCTTTTATTTATTACATGTAAAATCCGTATTTTACTTTATATGTATTCCGCGTTATAGTAAAAGGGAAGAGAAAGGAGGTACCCATTATGGCTGCTCAGCATGTATCGGACTACAACGAAGAAGATCGTCTGGTGATGGAACGTCTGGCCTACATTGTTCCGGTGGAGCGCAGGACGAAAAGGACGTACGGAGACGTCTATATTTTAGGCAATCTGGAAAACGGAGACTGGGATAAGATCGACCATTACGAAAACCTGCTCCAACGTCACATGGCAGGCGTAATGCGGTATCAGGGCGTCCCCATCAATTACAGGTACGAAGGCCCGTTCGTAGCCTGAGGGCCAGTGGAATGGCCCCGAACCTGTGGTGAATCCGGTGTACAAAAGGGCCGGCTGCGGCAAGCAGCCGGCCCTTTTGCGGTGTCCTGGAGCGGAACGGCCCTGTCTCCGGCATACGGCGGCACCGTCCCGGGTCAGAGTTTGCAGCCTTCCGTATCGAGCATCTTCTTCTTGAGGTCCCACAGCTTGCGGGACAGGTCCACATTGTAGACATGGGGGTTCTCGAAGCGCTTCACTTCTTCCCACAGCGTCTCCGTCTGGGCCTTGCAGTACTGCTGGATTTCCGGCAGCGAAGGCTCCTTGTAGACCAGTTCGCCGTGCCGGAAGATGGGCACAAGCAGTTCCCGTACGCGAAAGCCTTTCAGGGTGCGCTGCTTCCAGGTGGCCTTGGGGTCGAAAATGGTGTGCGGCAGCGCCTCGTTCACGATTTCGTTGTGCAGGCAGATTTCATCGGCAATGGCCTTGCCGGTCTTCTTGTCATAGAAACGGTACACCTTCTTGAAACCGGGGTTCGTGATCTTGTCCGTGTTCTCGGAAATCTTGATTTTCGGCACAATGACGCGGTCCTCCCCTTCCACGGCGGACAGTTTGTAGACTGCGCCGAAGACCGGGCTCGAGCTGGACGTGATCATGCGCTCACCCACGCCGAAGGAGTCGATGACGGCGCCTTGTTGCAGCAGGTCGTTGATCAGGTACTCGTCCAGCGAATTGGATACGACGATTTTGGCATCCTTCAGGCCGGCTTCGTCGAGCATGACGCGCGCCTTCTTGGTCAGGTAGGCCAGGTCGCCCGAATCCATACGGATTCCGTAATTGGCCATGGTACGGCCCGAAGCAAGGTATTCCTTGAAGACGCGGATGGCGTTGGGAATACCGCTCTTCAGCGTGTTGTACGTGTCCACCAGCAGGATGGCGTTATGCGGGTAGGTTTCCGTATAGAACTTGAAGGCACTGTATTCGTCGTCGAACATCTGGACCCAGGAATGGGCCATCGTACCGGCTGCCGGTACGCCGTACAACTCGTCGGTCAGCGTGCAGGCCGTGGCGACGCATCCGCCGATGTAGGCGGCGCGGGCCCCGATGACGGCAGCGGCAATGCCCTGGGCGCGGCGGGAACCGAATTCCATGACCGGGCGTCCTTTGGCGGCCCGTACGATACGGTTGGCCTTCGTGGCAATGCTCGACTGGTGGTTGATGCACAGCAGGAGGAAGGTCTCCATGAGCTGCGCCTGGACAGCCGGAGCCTTCACCGTCACGATCGGTTCGTACGGAAAGACCGGCGTGCCTTCTGGCACGGCGTAGATGTCGCCTTCGAACTTGAAGTCCTTCAGATACGCCAGGAACTTTTCGTCGAAGATGCCCTTGCCGCGCAGATAGGCGATATCCGCACCGGAAAAGTGCAGGTTCCGCACGTAACGGATGATGTCGGACAGGCCGCCCGCGATGGCGAAACCGCCGTTATCCGGCACCTTGCGGAAAAAGATGTCGAAATAGGTCTGTTTTTTACTGAAGCCATTCAGGAAATACCCGTTGCCCATGGTCAGCTCGTAAAAGTCCGTGAGCATGGTCAGGTTTTCTTCACATACATTCGGTTGCATCGGATGATCCCCTCTCTGTTCCACTTGCTGTAACGTTCCCTGCTCCTTGCTTTCATGTGTTTCGATCTGCAGGTATGGCAGGGTTCCTCATTCCACGTTGATCAGGTTCCCGTCGTGGCCGATCTCCTGGGTGATGTCGACCAGCAGGCCCTGCTGGTTTGTCGGGATGATGACGCTGCCGGGCTGGCCGTCTTCGCGCTGCGGTTCCGCATCCGGTTCGAAGGAAACGAGCTGGATGCCGCCGTTCCCGTTACGGACGAGCATATCGACGATGGTCTCTCCCTTGTTGCAGAACAGGACCAGCGTCTTGCCTTCCAGCAGGCCCGTCAGGGCACCGTCCTTTTTGCGGGACGCGGTCTCACGGGCAATCATGCGGGTTTTGGCGAAATGCGGGATGATCAGGTAGGCATCCCCTTTGCCGGCGCGGATGATTTTATAGTTCTTCAGGGCCTTCGGCACCACGACGCTCCGCTCCGGCGTCCCGTAAATCTTCAGATGCGCCACGGCGGCCATCACACGGCCTTCCGTCATTTCCACGGTCGCATTGGGGCCTCCGAAGAGGATGTCATAATCTTTGGCGACTTTCGCGCTGTCCGCGTCAGCGGCAAAGACACAGGCACAGAACGACACCAGGGCAAACAGCATCACGATGGTCTTCTTCATGTCGGCAGCCTCCTTTAGTTGTCCGGAAGGGCTTGCGCCCCACTATCTTGTGTTGGTTATTTTATTTATTATACAACCTGTCGGCCGTCTGCGCAAACACAGCGTTGGAATTTTCCGGGCCGCCCGGCATCCTTCTGCGCCCTTTGCGGACTTTGGGCCCGTTAGCCCTACCACACTCCCGTCTTCTGTGTTATAATGAAGCCGCAATCCCGTTGGCATCTTTTGAGGAAACAGAGAGGAAAAGAAAGGAGGAACTGACATGAAGAAATACGTTTGCAACATCTGCGGCTACGTATACGATCCGGCCGTCGGCGATCCCAATAGCGGCATCGCGGCAGGCACCGCCTTCGAAGACTTGCCGGAAGACTGGGTATGCCCCCTGTGCGCGGCTCCGAAGGAAGACTTCACGGAAGAATAAGGCAGAAAAGGAAGGCCCCTGGACAGCGGTCCAGGGGCCTTCCTTTGCGTTACGGCGCCTGCTCAGAGCATATAGGCCAGGCGCTTCAGTTCTTCACGACGCTGCCGCCAGGCCGGATAGGATTCATCCATGCGGGCCTTGAAGCGTTCGCCGTGGTTGCCTTCCCACAGGTGCGTCAATTCGTGGATGACGATGTAGGACAGGTATTCCGGCGGCAGGTGCACCAGCAGCAGGTTCACACAGACCCGTCCCGTGCGGATGTTGCACGTGCCCCAGCGGGTCGTCATTTTGCGGATGTACCAGCTGGCGGCCCTCTTCCCCACAATGGTGCTGCAGCCGCTGAACACGAACGGCAGGAACGTGCCCAGCTGCCTGCGGAACCAGGCCTCCATCCAGGCACTCCGTTCCGCCGCCGTCGCCTGCGCAGGGCAGGCCAGGATCAGCGTGTCCCCGTTCTGGAGGACGCCCGCCTTCCCGCTGCGGACGGCTTCTTCCGCTCCGGCGCCGCACATCTGGCGGATCATGCCAGGGTCGGTCAGTACCTGGAGCTTCAGCGGTTTGCCCCACAGGTACTCCGTCTCCCCCGTCACATAAGCATGAGCCGGCGCCTTGGGCTGGCGTGCCAGCCGTTCCCGCTGCCGGGCAATCCACGCCTCATTATCCCGGACGAAGCCGTCGATGGCCTTCCGGCTGACGCCGAAAGGCGCCGTCACCAGGACCAGCCCGTCCGGCGCGTTAAGGCGCATGTTGATCCGGCGGATCGGTTTGAACTGCAGCGAATACCGCACGCTGCCGGTCGTGTGCAGCTCCGGCGGCGTGCCGCGCGCCGGGTTCTTTGCCGTGCCTGCCTTCTCCCCCATCGTTTCCGTCCTTCCTGCTGACTGCCAGCCTCCGCCCGGCAGTTTCTCAATACCGGTTGCGTTCCTTGACGACGCGCTGCATCTCGCGTTTGGCGTCGCGCTCGGCCATATCCCGGCGTTTGTCATAGTTCTTTTTGCCCGTTGCCAGGGCCAGCTCCATCTTGACGATGCCGTGCTTGAAATACAGTTTCAGTGGAACCAGGGTGCAACCCCGTTCCTTGACCTTGCCCAGCAGCCGGTCGATTTCCCGGCGGTGCATGAGCAGGCGGCGCGTGCGCAGCGGGTCATGGTTGTAGACATTGCCGAACTCATAGGGGCTGATGTGCATGCCCATCACAAGGAGTTCGCCCTTCCGGGAAATCTGGACATAACTGTCCTTCAGATTCACTTTGCCAGCCCGCAGGGACTTGACTTCCGTCCCCTGCAGCTCGATGCCCGCTTCCATGGTTTCCACCACATTGTAATCGTGACGGGCCTTCCTGTTTTCCGTAATGATCTTGATGGAACTCTTCGTTTCGCTCATTCTTCAACCTTCATCTTCTGTGACGTTTCTTCTTTTTGGGCTGGGCGGCGTAGTGGTTGCCGCCAATGCCGCCCTTGCCCTGTCTTTCGCGGGGTTTCCTGCGGTCTCCGCCCTTCTTGCGGCTCCCGTGGCGGCCGCGGGCCTTCTGCCCCGTGCCTTTCCGGGTACCGCCGCCCTGTTCCGCATCCTGCCGGGACGGCGTCTGGCTGCCTTTCGCATGGGGCGTACGGCCGCTGCGCCGGTCCAGCTGGGCACGGATGAACTCCCGCATGGCCTCGTTTTCCCCGGCCCGGATGAAATCGATGCTCCGGTCCTCCATATTGGCGCGCAGCACTTCGATCCTGATGGCATCGCCCAGGCGGTACACCTTGCCCGTATGGCTGCCGACGAGGCGGTACCCCTGTTCGTCGAATTCGTAATAATCATCGGTCAGGCTCGAAATGTGCACCAGGCCTTCCACACCGTTCGGCAGCTCGACAAACATACCGAACGATGTCACCCCGGAAATGACGCCCGCAAATTCCTCGCCTATATAGCCAAGCATGTACTCGGCCTTCTTCAGGTCCACGGTCTCCCGTTCCGCATCGATGGCCTCGCGCTCCATGAGGGACGCGTGTTCCGCCATCTTCTGCAGGCTCTGCGTACGGGCTTCGCGGCGTTCCGCCGTCATGGACGGATCCTGCAGCCATTGATGGAGCAGCCGGTGTACCAGCAGGTCCGGATAGCGCCGGATCGGCGAAGTGAAGTGGCAGTAGCAGTCTGCCGCCAGGCCGAAATGGCCCACGTTCTCCGTCTGATACACGGCCTGCCGCATGCAGCGCAGCGCCACCGTGTTGACGAGCCGTTCCTCCGGCGTGTCCTTCAGCCGTTCCAGGGCCTGTTGGACCGTCTTCGGGCGGATGTTGCCGTCCCGGGGCAGGTTCAGGCGGACGCCGAAGGTTGCCAGCAGGCGGGCCAGCCCCTCCATCTTGTCTTCCGCCGGGATTTCATGGACGCGGTACACGCAGGGCCACTTTTGGGAAGAAAGATGACGTGCCACTGTTTCGTTGGCAGCCAGCATGAATTCCTCGATGATTGATTCGGCCAGACCGTGGACGCGCTGCTTGATCTCCACCGGATGTCCCTGCTCGTCGAGGATGACCTTCTGCTCGGGCAGGTCGAACTCAATGGCACCGCGGCGCGCCCGTTTCTTCTGCAGCACGCGGCACAGGGCCTCCATATCCTTCAGCATGGGGACGATGTCGGCATATTGCTGGCACAGCTCCGTATCCCCCTCTTCCAGGATGCCGCGCACGATATTGTAGCTGAGGCGGTGATGGGAGCGGATGACGCCCGGCGCAATGCGGTAACGGAGCACGGTACCGTTTTTGCGGTCAATCTCCATCTCGCAGCCCATGACCAGGCGGTCTTCCCCCTCGTTCAGGCTGCAGACGCCGTTGGACAGGCGCTGGGGCAGCATGGGCAGCACGCGGTCCGCCAGATACACGCTGGTGCTGCGCTGCTGCGCCTCCCGATCGAGGATGGTCCCTTCCTTCACGTAATGGCTCACGTCGGCAATGAACACACCGAGCTCATAGTTGCCGTTGGACAGGCGCTGCACCCATACGGCGTCGTCCAGGTCGCGGGCATCTTCGCTGTCGACGGTCACGACGGACAGATTACGCCAGTCCCGGCGTCCCTTCAGGTCCTTCTCCGAAATGTCCGGCACGCGCCGGGCGGCGCGTTTCACGTTGTCCGGAAAATCCAGGGGCAGGTCGTGCTGTTTGATGATGGACAGGATTTCCAGTCCCGGATCGCCCAGATTGCCCAGGACTTCTGTAACCGTCCCTTCCGCGTTACGGCGGTCCGTCGGCCATTCCGTGATCTGCACGACGACCTTCTGGTTGTTCCGGGCGCCGTGGAATTCCTTCTCCGGCACGTAGACATCCGTGCCGATCCGCTTGTCATCGGGCGTTACGAACCCGTAGTCCTTGCTTTTCCGGAACACGCCGACGATGCGGTCATTGGCGTGCTCGATGATGCGGATGATTTCGCCTTCCGGTTTGCGGCCCATGGCCGCCGTATCGATACGGGCCATGACGCGGTCATTGTTCATGGCTCCGTGCAGTTTGCGGGGTGGAATGAAGACATCGGGCCGTTCCCCCTTGTTGTCGGGAATGACGAAACCGAAGCCCTTGCTGCTCAGCTGGAACCGGCCGGCCACCAGACCCATCCGTTCCGGCAGTCCGTAGGTTTCAAAGCGGGTCTTGACGATGTAGCCGGACTGCTGCAGCTCCAGCAGGGCCTGCCAGAATTCATTGACCGGCACGTCCCGGACGTCCATGGCGGAGAGCACTTCTTCCGCCGTCATCGGCGCATAGGCGGCGCCGCGCATAAAATCAAGGATGTGTTCCTTCAGGTTCTTCTCTGTACTCATTTCGTTGCATCTTTCTCCAACATCATATGGCTTTCCGCTTCCGCCGCAATGGTCCCGTCTTCGTTGAAGATTTTCCCTTCCATGATGACGAGGCGGCCTTTGCGTTTGATTTCGCGGCCCACGCACTTGATGGTCGACCCGATCCGTACGGGTTTGCGGAAACGCAGGTCGATGCGGGCCGTATAGGCCGGGGTCCCTTCCTTGCAGAACAGGTAGTTGCCCATGATCTCATCCAGGAGGACCGTGATCAGGCCCCCGTGCATACGGCCGTTATAACTCTGGTGTTCCGGCAGCGGCGTGAAAAAGGCCATGCAGCCGTCGGGAATGAGGAAGAAATGCAGGTGCAGGCCGATGGGGTTCGCTTCCCCGCAGGCAAAGCACATGTTGTACGTCGGGGTTTTCGACAATTCTTCCAGTTTTTGGCCGAGGCGCGCCTCTTCGGCAGCCAGGAACCGTTTTTCCGCCTCGTTCATTTCCAGCGCTTCCGGGCGGACCGGGGCGAAGCGCGGCGTGCTGCTGTCTTGATTCATGGTTCCGTTTCCATTCCTTTTTTGAAGAATTCCAGGCATTTGGCGAAGACCCGTTCCCGTTCGTCCCCCAGGGTGACGATGTGCCCGGATTGGGGGAGCCACAAAATCTCCTTTTCCTGCGCAGGGACACAAACGAGATGGTCGTATATGTAGGTCGCGCTCTTTGGTTTCACCGTGTGTTCACTCCGCGACTGGACGATAAGGACCGGTACGCGGATGCGGGCCAGGTATTCCCGTTTGCACCGCCGGATCAGCTGCAGCAGGCCCGGAATGGGCTTCGTCGGCATTTCCGTGTACCCTTTCAGGTACTCTTCCGGCACATTATAGAACCAGTTGCGCTTGCGCAGCCGTTTGATGAAGTGGCACAACAAGCCCGCGAAGAGGCTGCGTTTGTCATAGACGAAGACCGGCATGGACAGGAGGGCGGCACGTTCCACCGGCAGTTCCGCTGCCGCTTTGGCGGCCAGCAGCGCGCCCAGGGAAAGGCCTGCCACGAAAACGTGGCGGCACGCAGCCTGCAGGTCGGCAACGCCCTTTTCCACATCGCCGTACCAATCGGCGCACGTGACCTGCTCCAGGTCCTCCACGGTCGTGCCGTGACCGGTCAGGCGGATGCCCGACACGGTGAATCCGCCCTGGTCATGCAGATAGTCGGCCAGCAGCCGCAGTTCCGGCGGAGCGCCGGTAAAGCCATGAATCAGCAGGATGCCGTATTCCCGGCTGCCAGACAGCCAATAGGCGCCGGCCCCGGGGCGCACCGCCGTCGTCATGGGGACCCCTCCTCCCTGGTCGTATTCTTTGCATACTCATACAGAATAATTATAGCACAAGGGACGGAAAAACGAAAACCGGCCGAAGATTACGGAATGCAATCTTCGGCCGGTCCGAAACGGAAGAGCCTCCCTTCCGTCTGTATACCAGGAAGGGGTCACCTCAAGCGGCCGGCTTCACCTGTAGACGGATTATTTGAACAGGTTCAGCAGGATGCCGCCGTGGGCAGCCAGTACCGGAGCAAACACCAGGGACACGATGGTCATCAGTTTGATCAGGATGTTCATGGAAGGTCCGGAAGTATCTTTGAACGGATCGCCCACGGTGTCGCCGGTTACGGATGCCTTGTGGCAGTCGGAGCCTTTGCCGCCGTGTACACCGGATTCGATGTATTTCTTGGCGTTATCCCAGGCGCCGCCCGCATTCGCCATCATGATGGCCATGAGGACGCCGGAAGCCAGCGCACCGCCGATCATGCCGCCCAGGGCAGCCGTGCCGAGGAGCAGGCCGATGACGATCGGGAAGGCAATGGCCAGGACACCGGGCATTACCATCTTATGCAGGGCAGCCTGCGTGGAAATGTCAACACAGCGGCGGTAATCGCCACGTGCTTTGCCTTCCAGGAGGCCGGGGATTTCACGGAACTGACGGCGTACTTCAACGACCATTTCGTTGGCTGCTTCCCCAACGGCGTTCATGGTCATGGCGCCGAAGACGAACGGCAGGGTGGCGCCGATGAACAGGCCGATCAGCACCAGCGGATCCAGCAGGTCGATGGCCTTCAGGCCGACAACCTGGGAATAGGCGGAGAACAGGGCCAGGGCGGTCAGGGCTGCAGAGCCGATGGCGAAGCCTTTGCCGATGGCGGCAGTGGTGTTGCCTACGGAGTCCAGCGTATCCGTAATTTCACGGACGTTTTCAGGCAGTTCAGCCATTTCGGCGATACCACCGGCGTTATCGGAAATCGGGCCGTATGCATCGACTGCAACGGTAATGCCCGTGGTTGCCAGCATGCCGACAGCGGACAGGGCGATACCATAGATGCCCATTTCCGGATTGGCTACGCCGCCCATGACGAAGAAGGCGATGAAGACGGCAATGCAGATGAAGAGGATCGGCAGGAAGGTGGAATACATGCCTACGGCCAGACCAGCGATGATGACTGTGGCATGACCGGTTTCGGACTGATCGGCAATCTTCTTGACGGAAGAATAGTCAGCGGAAGTGTAGATTTCGGTGAACTTGCCAATCAGCAGGCCGACGACCTGGCCGGCTGCAATAGCCCAGAATGCGTTCAGGTTGCCGAACAGCTTGTTGGACAGGAATGCGGCAGCGATGATGGTCAGGATGCCGGCCACATAGGTGCCGGTATTCAGGGCCCCCTGCGGGTTCGTGGACTTGCTGTGACGGACGTACAGGATGCCGATGATGGAAGCAATGATACCGCTCAGGGCCAGCAGGAACGGATAAGCCACGCCTGCACCGCCCTTGACCGCTACAGCGCCCAGGGTCAGGGCGGAAATGATGGCGCCTACATAGGATTCGAACAGGTCAGCGCCCATGCCGGCGACGTCGCCGACGTTATCGCCGACGTTGTCGGCGATGGTGGCAGGGTTACGCGGATCGTCTTCCGGGATGCCGGCTTCTACCTTGCCTACGAGGTCAGCGCCTACGTCAGCGGCCTTGGTGTAGATACCGCCGCCGACACGGGCGAACAAGGCAATGGAGCTGGCGCCCAGACCGAAGCCCGTGACGATGTCCATGTTGGCACCGCCTTCCCCGAAGATGGCGAAGGCCAGTGCGACACCGGTGATGCCCAGACCTACCACGGACAGGCCCATGACGGAGCCGCCGGAGAAGGCGATCTGCAGAGCCTGCGGCATACCGTCTTCGGCAGCGCGGGTCGTGCGGACGTTGGCGCGGGTTGCGACGTTCATGCCGCAATAGCCGGCCAGGATGGAGAAGATGGCGCCTGCCACGAAGCAGATGGCGGTCATCGGGGTCAGGAAGATGCTGATGATGATGGCGACGACGATGATGAAGACCGCCAGAGCCTTATATTCACGGGAAAGGAACGCCATAGCGCCTTCGTGGATATGGCCGGAAATTTCCTGCATCAGCGAATTACCGGCATCGGCCTTCATGATGGAGCTGCTTAAGAAAGCCGCTACCAACAGGGCCAGGATACCGGCGATGATGGCAAACATGATAAAGCTACTCAAGATGTAATCCCCTTTCATTGATTTGGATTAAGATATAAAATTTTTTAAAGGGCCGTCTACCCTTTAAGACAATGGGAAATGCCGGTCCGCGACCGGCGCGCGAAAGCGCTTAAATACTGATTTTGGCGAGCACCAGGGTCACGATGCCGAAAACGGCACCCAGCACAATCGTTGCCTTGGACATGACGGTATCGATGTCGTTGCCCTTCCCAAAGAAGGCTGTATCACTACCGCCAAAGGAACCGGACAACCCGCCGCCTCTGCCGGACTGCGCCAACACCGCCGCAATCAGGGCGATACACACAATCAGGTCCACGACGCTCAGGACAATTACCAGCATCCGCTTACCTCCTTCTCCTTCTATCATCTGGCTGCGGTCGGGGCCGCAGTATTCTCAGGTCAGTACCACAGTATTTTATCACACTCTGAAAATGGTGGCAATATAATTGTTAACTTTTTGTTAAATATTTATCAGTTGTCCATGCCCTGCAGGCAGAAACGGAAATACAGGCCAGGTATTGGATTCTTTTCCCGCACAGGCGTAAGATGAAGCCGTACAGAGATATTAACAGACCTGCCCCCGTTTCGTCAAGGAGATCCCGGACGCGGCGCCGGACAGTGAAAACAGGAGGATGTATCATGGAAAACAAGGACCGCAGACTTCCGGAAAACTTCAGCGTGTTCCCGCTGGGAAACAAGAATGACGCCTATGCGCAGTACTTCATCGGCCAGAGCTATCTGCAGCTGCTGACGAAGGAACGCCTGGTGACGGCCAATGTGACCTTCGAACCGGGTTGCCGCAACAACTGGCACATCCATCACAAAGGCGGCCAGATCCTGCTCGTCACGGCAGGCCGCGGCTATTACCAGGAATGGGGCAAGCCGGCCCGCGAACTGCACCCGGGCGATGTCGTGGACATTCCGCCGGAAGTGAAGCACTGGCACGGTGCCGCACCGGACAGCTGGTTCGCCCACATCGCCATCGAAGTGCCTGCCGAAGGGGCTTCCAACGAATGGTGCGAACCCGTGACGGACGCGGAATACGGCAACTTGAAATAAGGACAGACGAAAAGGAGAGGCCCGGCGGCCTCTCCTTTTTTTGCTTTCCCTATGTTGTTTTGCGACCTTCCGGTGTTACTTCTTCAGGTTGTAGAACACCTTCATGCCGCCGTAACGGGCCGTCGGACCCAGGCTCTCCTCGATGCGGAGCAGCTGGTTGTATTTGGCGACACGGTCCGTGCGGGCTGGCGCGCCCGACTTAATCTGACCGGCGTTCAGGGCCACGGAGATGTCCGCCATGGTCGTATCTTCCGTTTCGCCGCTGCGGTGGGAAATGATGGCCGTATAGCCGGCGCGTTTTGCCATTTCCACAGCCCGGAAGGTCTCGGTCAGGGTGCCGATCTGGTTGACCTTGATCAGGATGGCGTTGGCTACGCCCTTTTCAATGCCCATGGCCAGGCGTTCCACGTTCGTCACGAACAGGTCGTCCCCGACGAGCTGGACCTTGTCTCCCAGCTTCTTCGTCAGGTCCTGCCAGCCCTCCCAGTCGTCTTCGGCCACGCCGTCTTCAATGGAAATGATGGGATACTTCTCCACCAGGCCGGCCAGGTAGGTGACCATCTGGGCCGAAGTTTTGGGAGCCCCTTCCGCCAGCATATGATACTTGCCGTCGTCACCGTAGAATTCGCTGGCGGCCACGTCCATGGCCAGCACGATGTCCTTGCCCGGTTTGCAGCCGGCGGCCTCAATGGCTTCCATGATCACATCGAGTGCTTCGGCGTTGGTCTTCAGGTTCGGCGCAAAGCCGCCTTCGTCGCCAAGGCCCGTGCCCAGTCCCTTGCCCTTCAGGATTTCCTTCAGTTTATGGTAGATTTCGCAGTTCATGCGCAGCCCTTCACTGAAGTTCGGGGCGCCCACCGGCATGATCATGAATTCCTGGATGTCGACGTTGTTATCGGCATGCTGGCCGCCATTGAGGATGTTCATCATGGGTACCGGCAGTTCGCAGGCGTTGGTGCCGCCCAAGTACTGGAACAGGGGCAGGCCGGCGGAGTTGGCGGCGGCTTTGGCCACGGCCATGGAAACGCCCAGGATGGCGTTGGCGCCTAATTTGCCCTTGTTCGAGGTGCCGTCGAGGCTGATCATCAGCTCATCGACTGCAATCTGGTTCGAGGCGTCCATGCCGGTCAGGGCGTCGGCGATGACATCATTGACATTTTCCACAGCGCGGATGACGCCCTTGCCGCCGTAACGGCGCTTGTCACCGTCCCGCAGTTCCACTGCCTCGTGCACGCCCGTCGAAGCACCGGACGGCACAGCGGCACGGCCGAAGGACCCGTCGTCCAGGAAGACGGTGACCTCTACCGTGGGATTGCCGCGGGAGTCGAGAATTTCCATTGCATGAATATCCGTAATCATTGCCATAGCAAACATCCTTTCTCTTTACATTAATCGCCTGTGCAGGTCAATTCCAGCCATATTGTCCGTTCATCCGGTTCAGTCGTCCAGCAGGCTCTTGCCCGTCATGGCTTGGGGCTGCTTCCGGTGCAGCAGGGCGAGCATGGTCGGCGCAATGTCGGCCAGCCGGCCGGGATGCAGACGGTGTGGCGCCCCGTCGTCGACGACGAGGAAGGGCACGCGGTTCGTCGTATGGGCCGTGCAGGGCGTGCCGTCATCGTTGACCATCTTTTCCAGGTTGCCGTGGTCCGCCGTGATGCAGACGATGCCGCCCAGGGAACGGACTTTTTCCACCACCTTGCCGGCGCAGGTGTCCACGGTCTCCATGGCCTTGACGGCCGCCGCGATGACACCCGTGTGCCCGACCATGTCGGGGTTGGCGAAGTTGAGGATCACGATCTCATACTTGTCTTCCGACAGGGCCTTCAGCAAGGCCTCCGTCACGTTCGGCGCACTCATTTCCGGCTGCAGGTCGTACGTGGCAACCTTGGGCGACGGAATGAGGATGCGGTCTTCGTTGCGTACCGGCTTTTCCACGCCGCCGTTGAAGAAGAACGTCACATGGGCGTACTTTTCCGTTTCGGCGATGCGCAGCTGGTGCAGCCCCTCCTTGGCCAGGACATCGGCCAGGATGTCCTGGTAATGTTCCGGCGGAAACACCGCGGGAATACCGATGGTCGCGTCATATTCCGTCATACCGGCCAGAAAGACGGGCCGTACATTGGCAGGCCGGCTGAAGTAAGGAAAATCCCCGTCGTGCAGGGCCCGCGTGAGTTCCCGCGCCCGGTCGGGCCGGAAGTTGAAGAAGATCACGCTGTCCCCCTTGCGGATCCGCGACGCGGCTTCGATACGGGGTTCCCCGGCCGACGCGCCGGATTTGGCGATTTTAGCTACGCGGAACGGCACGACGAACTCATCGTTCACCCCGGCGGCGTAGGAGGCCTTCACGCCTTCTTCCGCCGATTCGTACACAGCCCCTTCCGCCTTGACCAGGCAGTTGTAGGCCTTTTCCACGCGGTCCCAGCGCTTGTCCCGGTCCATGGCGTAGTAACGGCCGCTGACCGTGGCGATTTTGCCGACACCCTTCCACTTCATGTACATTTCCAAGGACTGGATGTATTCCAGCGCGCTCTGGGGCGGCACATCGCGTCCGTCGAGGAAGACGTGGACATAGACCTTTTTCAGGCCTGTTTCCTTCGCCATGTCGAGCAGCGCTTCCAGGTGCTTGATGTGGCTGTGGACGCCGCCATCGCTCAAGAGGCCCATCAGGTGCAGGCTCGAGCGGGTACCTTGCAGGCGTTCCATGGCCTCGCGCAGCACCTTGTTCTGGAAGAAGCTGCCGTCATCGATGGCGTTGGAGATGCGGGACAGGTCCTGATAGATGACGCGCCCGGCGCCGATGTTCAGGTGCCCTACTTCGGAGTTGCCGATCTGTCCGGCCGGCAGGCCGACGGCCTCACCGCTCGCTTCCAGTTCCGTATGGGGATAGCGTGCGAACCAGCCGTCCAGGTTCGGCGTGGCGGCCAGGGTGGCTGCATTGCCGGGACCGGGCGGGGCAATGCCCCACCCGTCCAGGATCATTAAGACTAAAGGCTTCTTTGCCATACTGTTTTGTTACTCCTTAAAGCGTCCTGCGACGCTTCCTATCCTCCAAAAGCCCCTGTTCAGAAGCTTCTGGCAATGCGGGCGAAACTGTCTGCCTGCAGGCTCGCACCGCCGACGAGGACGCCGTCGATTCCGTCCATCCGGAAGGACGCCGCGTTGGTATCTTTCACGCTGCCGCCGTAGAGGACGCGGATATGGCGCGTCACGTCGTCGCCGAACATGTCTTCCAGTTTAGTGCGGATCAGCTTGCAGACAGCCTGGGCGTCGGCCGGTGTAGCCGTGTTGCCCGTACCGATTGCCCACAGGGGCTCGTAGGCCACGGTCAGCAGTGCCGCCTGTGCCTTCGTGAGGCCTTGCAGGTCACTTTCCAGCTGGCCCGTGATGCTGGCTTCCGTCTTCCCTGCCGCCCGTTCTTCCTGCGTCTCCCCGACGCAAAGCAGCGGTTTCAGGTTGTTGCGGTACGCCGCGGCCACCTTCCTGGCCACAATCCCGTCGCTTTCACCGAAAATGGTGCGGCGTTCGCTGTGGCCGACGAGGACATATTCACACCCGATGTCGGCAATCTGGGCGCCGGAAATGGCACCCGTAAAGGCACCGGCATCTTCCCAGCACAAATCCTGGGCCCCGTAGCCCACGGCGCGGCCGTCGATGGCGTCCGCCACGGATTCCAGGGCCGTAAAGCACGGGAAAATGACGACCTCGTTGACCGTGCCGTTCGTTTCTTCCACGATGCCTTTGGCCAGTTCCAACGATTCCCCGACCGTCTTGTGCATCTTCCAGTTGCCGGCAATCAGATAGCGCCGTACGTTGTCCAGGGCCGCCACGCCGGGCAGCATCTTGCCTTCCAGGTATTCCAGGGAGGCGCCGCCGCCCGTCGAAATGTGGCTGATTTTGTCTTCCAGCCCGATCTTCTTGATGGCCGCCACGCTGTCGCCGCCGCCGACGATGCTGACGGCATCGCTGGCCGCGACCGCTTCGGCCACTTTTTCCGTGCCCTTGCAGAAGGCGTCCATCTCAAAGACGCCCATGGGACCGTTCCAGACGACCATCTTGCAGTCCTTCAGGGCATCCGCGTAAGCCCGGCACGTGGCCGGACCAATGTCGAGGGCCATGCAGTCCTGATTCAGGCGGTCCAGGGGTTCCACTTCGTGTCCGGCGTCCGCCTTGAATTCCGCCGCCATGACGAGGTCCGTCGGCAGGAGCAGTTCGACCTTCCTGGCCGCCGCGTCCGCCATGATTTTACGCGCTTCATCCAGTTTATCTGCTTCCACCAGGGACTTGCCCATGGCGATGCCCTTGGCCGCCAGGAAGGTATTGGCCATGCCGCCGCCGATGAGCAGTTTGTCGACCTTCGTCAGCAGGTTCGTGATGACGCCGATCTTGTCACTGACCTTCGCGCCGCCGATGATGGCCGCGAAAGGATGCTTCGGATTGGACACGGCACCGCCGAGGAAGCGGATCTCCTTTTCCAGGAGGAAGCCTGCCGCGCTGGGCAGGAAATGGGTCACGCCTTCCACCGACGCGTGGGCGCGGTGGGATACGCCGAACCCGTCATTTACGTACAGGTCCGCCAGGGAAGCCAGCTTTTCCGCAAAGTCCAGGTCGTCCTGTTCCTCTTCCGGATGGAAACGCAGGTTTTCCAGCAGCAGGACCTGGCCTGCTTCCAGCTTGGCCGCCGCCTTTTCCGCTTCCGGGCCGATGCAGTCCTTTGCAAATGCAACAGGCTGCCCCAGCAGTTCTTCCAAATGCTTTGCCACCGGCGCCAGGCTGAACTTGGGATTGACCTTCCCTTTCGGCCGGCCCAGATGTGACATCAAAATGACTGCGGCATGATGCTTCAATAAATACTGAATGGTCGGGAGCGCCGCGCGCATACGGTTGTCGTCCGTAATGCTGCCAGCGGCGTCCTGGGGTACATTGAAATCGACGCGGACAAGGACACGCTTGCCCTTCACGTCGAAATCCGTCAGGATTTTCTTATCCATAAGACATCAGACTCCTACTCAATCCGCGGTTTGTTCCTTACAGGCCCTTTTTGCCGATGTAGGCAGCCAGGTCGACGATACGGTTGGAATAACCCCACTCGTTGTCATACCAGGATACGACCTTGGCCAGGCGCTTGCCGATCATCATGGTGGACAGGCCGTCGATGATGGAGGAACGGCTATCGTCCTGGAAATCACGGGAAACCAGCGGTTCGTCCGTATAGCCCAGAATGCCCTTCAGCGTCGTTTCGGAAGCCTTCTTCAGGACCGCGTTGATTTCTTCCACCGTCGTGTCGCGGCCCAGGTTGACCGTCAGGTCCGTAATGGAGACATCGGGCGTCGGCACGCGCATCGCGAAACCGTTCAGTTTGCCCTTGACTTCGGGGATGACCAGGGCAACGGCCTTGGCGGCACCCGTCGTGGTCGGGATGATGGACATGGAGGCAGCACGGGCACGGCGCAGGTCCTTATGGCCCACATCGAGGATGCGCTGGTCGTTCGTGTAGGAATGGACCGTCGTCATGAGGCCGCTTTCAATGCCGAAGTTGTCCAGCAGGACCTTCGTGAACGGGGCCAGGCAGTTCGTCGTGCAGGAAGCGTTGGAAATGATGGTGTGTTTCGCCGGGTCGTACTTATCTTCGTTGACGCCCATGACGATGGTGATGTCTTCGTGCTTGGCCGGTGCGGAGATGATGACTTTCCTGGCGCCGCCCGCCAGATGGGCTTTCGCCTTATCGGCGTCCGTAAAGCGGCCCGTCGATTCCACGACGATTTCAGCGCCTTCCCGGCCCCAGGGAATCTGGGCGGGATCCGCCTTGGCATTGACGACGATCTTCTTGCCGTCGACGGCGATGTAGTCGTCGCCATAAGTGACTTCGTTCGGCAGCGTACCATGCACGGAGTCGTACTTCAGCAGGTGCGCCATGGTCTTGGCATCCGACAGGTCATTGACGGCTACGACTTCCACATCCGGATTGCCCATGGAAGCCCGGAGAACCAGACGACCGATACGACCGAACCCATTGATACCGATTTTTACTGCCATGATGAAATTCCTCCTTAATTTTTTAATTAAAATATGTTGAACTTCGTGAACTGACTGCGTTGCTGCCGGGCTGCCGGGGTACGATGCCCCTGCCTTACAGTCCGGGAATGCGGTCGAGGCCCTCTTCCTTTTCCATAACGGAAGCGACCTCCATGGCCGCCGCCTCGTCCGTAATCAAGATGTCCTGCCGCGTCGCGCGGGAAACGGCGAGAATGGCCCTGGCCTTGGATTTGCCGCCGGCTACGCCGATGATGGTGCCGATATGCGGCAGGTCGTGCATCATGAGGCCCGCGTTGTTGGTCATGTAGACCTGGCACCCCTTGATGTCGCTGTACTGCCCGACAGCCTCGCCGACGGCACCTTCCTGCAGCAGGCGGTCGATGAGGGGCTGCGGCAGATGACGGTGCCGCGCCATGACATCGGCCCGGCCGATGCCGTGGACCAGGATATCGGCGTGCTTGATGGTGTTGACGACCGCCCGGATCCCTGCATCTTCCGCCAGAATGCTGTTCAGGATCTCCTGGCTGACCGAATCCGGCACATAGAGCTGCCGGTATGACGCCTTCAGGTTCCGCGCCATGACGGTTGCGATGGTGTTCGCCTGCAGCTCCAGCGTATCGCCGAGTCCCCCGCGGGCGGGTACGACCACCACATCAGGGAAATTGCCCCGGATGTTCTGGGCCGCCGCCGCCAGGGTCGTGCCGCCGCTGACCGCGACCACGCGCCCCTTGTCTTCCTCCAGCAGCGAAACCAGGGTGTGCGCCGCCGCACGTCCGATTTCCCGTTTCACGACCTGTTCCCGGTCGCTGTCACCCGGAATGATGATGACCTTCTTGATTGACAGCCGTTCCAGCAGGAACTGTTCCAGTGAAGAAAGTCCCTGCAGCTTGCGGACATACTCCGCCAGCTCCTGCAGGATTTCGTTGCCTTCTTCCGTTACGGACATACCGGCTGTGGAATAGCTCAGCAGGCCGCACCCCTTCAGGAAATCGACCTGGGACCGGAGCACCCGCTCGCTCAGGTTCAACCTCCCCGCCAGGGCACGGCGTCCGATAGGCTGTTCATTGCTCACCTGCCGCAGAATCCGGTACCGTTCAATCAGGAGGTCCGTCATTTCGGGGACGATCTTTTTTTGCAAGTTGACAAGATTGTCCACAGTTTGCCTCCCCGCTCGTGTCCCACGTGGTACGTTTTTAGTCCCACTCAGGACAGAATATAAGGAAAAAATCCCTTTTTCCTTATTCCCATTGTAGCACAGGATGGCATAAGAAAAAAGGGAGAAATGGAGAGAATGTGTAAAGTTCCAGTGAAATTTTACCGGTTGTCGATCCGTTCGGGATGCATATCGTGGTAATGCAGGCGGTCGTGGGCCGTCTTTTCCCAGTCCGTGCCCCTTTTGCCGTAATTGGCATAGGGATCGATGGACAAGCCGCCGCGCGGCAGGAACTTCCCCCAGACCTCCATGTATTTCGGTTCCAGCAGCTTGACGAGGTCGTTCAGGATGATGTTGACGCAGTCCTCGTGGAAATCGCCGTGGTTGCGGAAACTGAACAGGTACAGTTTCAGGGACTTGCTTTCCACCAGCTTCTGGTCCGGTACATAGGAAATGTAGATGGTGGCGAAATCGGGCTGCCCCGTCTTGGGGCACAGGCTGGTGAATTCCGGGCAGTTGAACTTGACGAAGTAATCCCGTCCGGGATGTTTGTTCGGAAAGGCTTCCAGCACTTCCGGCGTATAGTCAAAGGCATACTTCGTCTTGCCGCCCAGCAGGGTTACGCCTTGCAGTTCCTCTTTCGTTCTGCCGCTTGTCATGGTCAGGCACCTCTTTCCCTTATTTTTCAGACGACGGATCCGCATACCGCACGCAGGTCCGCTCCAGTGCATTGACGAGCAGCATGCCGGCGATACCGGAAATCAGCTGGCCCACGAGCAGGGACGAAACCAGCACCACGTACGGGATATGCAGGAGCAGGGACAGCCAGACCGGCACGCCCAGACCCGGTATCAGGGTCACGGCGACGGCGACGACCCAGTTCCTCCAGCCGCGGCGCTTGCCGAAGACGATGAGGCCCGTCGTCAGCAGGCCGACGCAGAAACCGCCGATCATGTCGATGGGTCCCAGCCCGCCCAGAAGGGTGTTGCTCAGGATGTTGGCGATAGCCAGCGGCACGGCGAGGAACGGAAAAATGGCCGCCAGGCCGTACAATCCCGTCGCGATACGGATCTGGTACTGGCCGAAAGCGAAGTTCTGGGTCGCAATCATGACCACCAGATACAGAGCGATGCTCACTGCCGATATTGTCAGTTTTTGTGTTTTCGTGAATTCCTTCTTCATGATGTTCCCTCCGTTTTACAGGGTCCCGGCGCAGGAATGAAAAAACCGCCTGTAAAACTACAGGCGGATCCAATTCCGTTTACGCTCCGTTACCAACACCGGTAAAACAGGGCGGGCCCGTAGTTTTGTTTAGAGACAGGATGGTTACGAACTGTCTGTTTTGAAATTTGCCCATTCAGTATAACGTAAAAAAGGGAGGTTGTAAAGTACAACCTCCCTTTTATTCAGTTTCAGTCTGCCGGAGTAGCTCCCGGTTTGGCCGGTTTGGGAGCCAGCAGCTCCTTCAGGCAGGTCTTGACGATGAGCACCGCCAGGATCATCAGAAGGATGGCCACGACGAGCTGCAGACCTTCAACCAACAGGTTGAATTTGCCCAGGCCGATCTTCACGTAGATGCCGTAGACATGCATGGCCAGGGCCGTCATGGTAGCAACGAACATGAAGGCCATGGGTACGTACAGCATCCACCCCTTCCGGCCGGTGACACGCAGGAACACCGCCAGGCCGCACAGTACGACGGAAGCAATCAGCTGGTTGGCGGAGCCGAACAACGGCCAGATATTGAGGTAACCGCCAAGGCACAGCAGGTAGCTCGGAATCAGGGTCACAATGGTGGCGACGATGGGGTTGCTGATGGATTTCGCAAAGCCCGTGCGTTCCTTGCCCGGTGCCGGTGCGAAGAATTCCTGGATGGTCATGCGGCCGATACGCGTAACGGCATCGATGGTGGTCATGGCCAGAGCGGAAACACACATGGTCACGATTGCGGAGCTGACCATGGGCGGAATGCCGAACATCTTGAAGTACCCACCGATGGCGCCGCCGAAGATGGCGAACGGAGAAGCTTTCGGCAGCACGCCGTTCGTGGCTGCGGAGCAGGCGATGACCAGGCAGACAACGCCCAGCGTGGATTCAATCAGCATGGAACCATAGCCGACGGTCAGCATATCCTTTTCGTTGGAAATGGATTTGGACGATGTACCGGAAGATACCAGGGAATGGAATCCGGAAACAGCGCCGCAGGCGATGGTGATGAACAGGATCGGGAACATGGGTTTGTTGTTGACCGTGAAGCCGACAACGGCAGGCATGTTCAGGGTCGGGTTGCCGACGATGACGCCGATGACACCGCTCAGGATCATGCCGAGCAGCAGGAATACGGACAGATAGTCACGCGGTTGGATCAGCAGCCACATGGGCAGGACGGATGCGATGAAACAGTATGCATACGTCACGTACAGCCAGGTCACGCGGTCGGCGTAAATCGGATAGGCGATACCGCCGGCAATCATGGCCACGATGAAGATGATGGCGAGGATCAGTTCGCGGATGCCGGAAATCTTCGTCTTCTTGACGATGACGCCGAAAATCATGGCTACGAAGATGTACAGCATGGAAATGGAAGCCGCCGCGGCGTTCGGAGCCATGGGGGCACCGGCCTTGTTGAAGCCGTTGAAGGTCGTCGCCATGATGTCGGAGAAGGCGGCGATGACGAGCAGGCAGAACAGCCAGCAGAAAGCCAGGAACAGCTTGCCGCCCGTACGGCCCACATATTTTTCAATGATCATGCCCATGGACTTGCCGTCGTTCTTGACGGAAGCATACAGGGCGGTGAAATCCTGCACAGCACCGAAGAAGATGCCGCCGATGATCAGCCACAGCAGCGCCGGCAGCCAGCCGAACATGGCTGCAATGATGGGACCCGTGACAGGGCCTGCGCCGCAAATAGCGGAAAACTGATGGGCAAAGACGGTGAACTTGGAGGCCGGAACGAAGTCCTTGCCGTTTTCAAACCGTTTTGCCGGCGTCTCTGCGTTAGGATCGATGCCCCAGGTCTTTACGAGCCAGCGGCCGTAAAAACTGTACGCACAGACAAATACAACGATTGCCAGTACGACCAAAGTCAAACCATTCATAATCCTATCTCCTCTACTTTCCCTTTTACAGGCCATTCTCTGTTTCGGACATCTGCAGGATGCATCCGTGGTCTGTATTCTTAAAAACTAACACTTTGCCCTCAATTTGTCAATGAAATTTTGTACATTCCGTGAAATCTTTTTGCCCCCGTAGATTTATTCTTTCAAACGTAACAAAAACATTATTTTTACGGACATTTATCCTTTTGTCACGGATGTATTCAGAAAATTTCAATCATCTGTCCCGCAGACCCGAAGCAATAAAAAAACCTCTCCACGATTTCTCGTGAAGAGGTTCTCTTCAACCGGCAACAATCTATCCTCCCGGGGCGCTTCCACCCAAGTACTTTCGACGCGTGAGAGCTTAACTGCTGTGTTCGGGATGGGAACAGGTGGTCCCTCTCAGCCATCATCACCGGATCTTCAGAAGGCCTGGGCCTTCAAAACTCAACAGAAGAAACTACTTTGCCGCAACCTTCCCTTACTTCCCTTGCTTAAATCAAGCCCTCGACCTATTAGTATCGGTCCGCTCAATGCATTGCTGCACTTACACTCCCGACCTATCAACCTTGTCATCTTCAAGGGGTCTTACCAGCTTATGCTGTGAGAGATCTCATCTTAGGGCAGGTTTCACGCTTAGATGCTTTCAGCGTTTATCCTTCCCGAATGTGGCTACCCAACGATACGCCTGGCGGCATAATTGGTACACCATGGATTCGTCCACTCCGGTCCTCTCGTACTAGGAGCAGCCCCCTTCAAATCTCTTGCGCCCGCGATGGATAGGGACCGAACTGTCTCACGACGTTCTGAACCCAGCTCGCGTACCACTTTAATGGGCGAACAGCCCAACCCTTGGGACCGACTTCAGCCCCAGGATGTGATGAGCCGACATCGAGGTGCCAAACCTCCCCGTCGATATGAACTCTTGGGAGAGATCAGCCTGTTATCCCCAGGGTAGCTTTTATCCGTTGAGCGATGGCCCTTCCACTTGGATGCCACCGGATCACTAAGCCCGACTTTCGTCCCTGCTCGTCCTGTCCGACTCGCAGTCAAGCTCCCTTCTGCCTTTGCACTCTGCGCGCGATTTCCGGCCGCGCTGAGGGAACCTTTGGGCGCCTCCGTTACACTTTGGGAGGCGACCGCCCCAGTCAAACTGCCCGCCTGACACTGTCCCGAGCGTCGTTACCGCTGCGGTTAGAATTCCGATATCGCAAGGGTGGTATCCCAACGGCGGCTCTGCCCTCCCCGAAGGAGGGGCTTCCGTGCCTCCCACCTATCCTGTGCATGCAGTATCAGAACCCAATGTCAGGTTACAGTAAAGCTCCATGGGGTCTTTCTGTCCAGTCGCGGGTAACCTGCATCTTCACAGGTATTTCAATTTCACCGGGTCCCTCGTTGAGACAGCGCCCAAATCGTTACACCTTTCGTGCGGGTCGGAACTTACCCGACAAGGAATTTCGCTACCTTAGGACCGTTATAGTTACGGCCGCCGTTCACCGGGGCTTCGGTCGAAGGCTTTGGGTCGAACCCGGACCTCCTTCCTTAACCTTCCGGCACTGGGCAGGTGTCAGCACCTATACGTCAGCTTTCGCTTTGGCAGGCACCTAAGTTTTTGGTAAACAGTCGCTTGGGCCTCTTCTCTGCGGCCTTCCAACGCTCCGGGAGCTTGTCCCTTCACGCCAGACGGCTACCCTTATCCCGAAGTTACGGGTACATTTTGCCGAGTTCCTTAACGAGGGTTCTCCCGCGCACCTTAGGATCCTCTCCCCACACACCTGTGTCGGTTTACGGTACGGGCGGCAGGTCTCTTGCTAGAAGCTTTTCTCGACAGTGTAGGTCCGGCGCCTTCGGGTCCCTTGCGGTCCCCTCCGCGTCACGCCTCGCGCTCCTGCGGGACGGGTTTGCCTGTCCCGCGCGTCGCACGCTTGCACATGAACTTCCAATCTCATGCGCGCCTGCCTTCCTGTGTCACTCCGTTGCTCTTGACGATTCCTGCCGGTTCCGGAATTTCAACCGGATGTCCATCTCCTACGCTCCATGCCTCGGATTAGGTCCCGACTTACCCTGAGACGACGATCGTTGCTCAGGAATCCTTGTGTTTTCGGTGGAACGGATTCTCACCGTTCTTTTCGCTACTCATGCCAACATTCTCACTTCCCGTCCGTCCACCGCCCCTTACAGGACGGCTTCTGCCCGACGGGAACGCTCCTCTACCACGCAGCCTTGCGGCTGCATCCATAGCTTCGGTTCCGTACTTCAGCCCCGGGAATCTTCGGCGCAGGGTCTCTCGACCAGTGAGCTATTACGCACTCTTTAAATGGTGGCTGCTTCTGAGCCAACATCCTGGTTGTTTGTGAAACCCCACATCCTTTTCCACTTAGTACGGCATTGGGGACCTTAGCTGATGGTCTGGGCTGTTTCCCTTTTGACCACGGATCTTATCACTCGTAGTCTGACTCCCAGGCTCTGCAGCGCTGCCATTCGGAGTTTGACAGGGTTCGGTAACCGTTACAGTCCCTATCCCGATCAGTGCTCTACCGCCTGCGCTTACTGCCTGAGGCTAGCCCTAAAGCTATTTCGAGGAGAACCAGCTATCTCTGCGTTCGATTGGAATTTCACCCCTACGCACAGCTCATCCGAACATTTTTCAACATGTCCCGGTTCGATCCTCCGCGCAATTTTACCTGCGTTTCAATCTGGCCATGCGTAGATCACTGCAGTTTCGGGTCTGCGTATACTGACTTCCCGCCCTCTTCAGACTCGGTTTCCCTTCGGCTCCGCATCTTCTGCTTAACCTCGCCAGCACACGCAACTCGTTGGCTCATTCTTCAATAGGCACGCCGTCGCTTCCGCTCCGACTGCTTGTAGACATACGGTTTCAGGTTCTCTTTCACTCCCCTCCCGGGGTTCTTTTCACCTTTCCCTCATGGTACTATGCGCTATCGGTCGCCATGGAGTGTTTAGCCTTGGAGGGTGGTCCCCCCGGTTTCCCACAGAATTCCTCGTGCTCCGTGGTACTCTGGATCCCGGCCGCCTCCTCGTCGCCTTCGTATACGGGGCTCTTACCCTCTCTCGCTTACCTTTCCAGGTAATTCTACTGGCAACTCGTCGGTTTCCGCCGGTCCGCAACCCCGCAGGCCCGAAGGCCTGCGGTTTGGGCTCTGCCCTCTTCGCTCGCCGCTACTGTGGGCATCTCGTTTGATTTCTCTTCCTCCGGCTACTTAGATGTTTCAGTTCACCGGGTTCCCCCCCTTTCGGGTGACAGCCCATTACGGCTGCCGGGTTTCCCCATTCGGAAATCCGCGGATCCATACTTATGTGCAGTTCCCCGCGGCTTATCGCAGCTTATCGCGTCCTTCTTCGGCTCATGGCGCCAAGGCATCCACCATATGCCCTTCGTAGCTTGATTTCTCTACTTGGGAGAACTGGCTTCGTGTCCCGCACGCCTCGCGGCCTGCGTTCCACGCTTCCGGTTCTTGTCATTATAGCTTTTGCTATGACTCGTTAGTTCTCTTTCTCAGCTTTCGCTTCAAATGAGGTTGCTTAATCCGACTCATCCTCGGATTAAGGCTTTCGTTTCTTCTGTTCAGTTTTCAAGGTCCATTGAAGGTCTTGGAACCTTCAAAACCAAATAACAAACGCCAGATAAATGTGCTTTCAGGAAATGCTCCCTTGCGGTCGCTCTTCCTGTCGACCGGAGTCTCTGCAGGACCTCCGTCCCGCATGTCTCCCTAGAAAGGAGGTGATCCAGCCGCACCTTCCGATACGGCTACCTTGTTACGACTTC
>OJNU01000257.1_pt1 | contig 47840 bp, 40 predicted proteins | sample 1597941 | NCBI WGS metagenome assembly OJNU01 (sample SAMN01915228, study PRJEB22387) | human gut metagenome | isolation source: stool | host: Homo sapiens | place: USA | reverse complement strand
ACCTGCTTGACAAGGCAAAACTTGAAAAGCGGATAGCGGCGTTGGAGAGTGAACGTAAGTCGTTCAACAAAGGACGCGGCGACAGCGAGTTCAAGCTCCAGACCATTACCCACGACATCGCCAATAACGAGGCGGCGATTGAGCGCATGAAAGCCGACTGGGAGCGTTACGACAAGGTTGTGCAGCGTGACAAGGAGGGCAACCCAATCAATAATCTCACGATTGATACCTGCAACCTTTCCGATGAAAAGAACATGGGTATCCATCTGCAAGGGCTGGCACAGCGCACTGACACCCACGGGCTGTATCAGCGTATCGGCGAGGTTTACGGCTTCCCGATCAGCATTATCTCCGAAAGGGTGGTGTCTGACGGTATTGAGAAAGTGCAGAACCGCTTTGTTGTCGAGGGCAACTACAAATATAAGTACAACAACGGTCAGTTAGCAATGGCTGACACCCACGCCGCCTGTATGAACTTCGTGAACGCTCTGGAGAAAATCCCCGGCATAATCGCTCAATACGAGGAACGTACAGCCAAACTCAAAGCCGATGTTCCCATACTTGAAGGCATCATGGCAAAGACATGGGGCAAGGAAAACGAGTTGAAGCAACTCAAATCCGAACTTGCCGCCCTCGACCGCAAAATCGCCGCAGAATTAGCCCCCAAACACGATGAGAAAGACGGTGAGGAAGTCAAGCCTGACACCCAACAACAGCAACCCGCCAAAGTCATTGCGGCTCCACCATCTTCCCAATCTACCAACGATAAAAAGTCAATGGTTGCAGAACCGAGGATGGAGTACTTTCGCCCCTATCCAATTTCGCATTTAAATAGGAAATCAGGAATATTATAAATACAGCAACTCTCCCGAAACGCTTGTATTCGGGAGAGTTGCTGTATTTCAGACATTATACTACTCTATATACAACCGATTGTAGGAATACTTTTTTTGTATAGTCATATCACAGTTTTTTAACGATATTGATTGGGCGTTGAGCCTGTTATTTTTTTGAATAGCCTGCTGAAGTGCTGGGGATACTGGAATCCGAGTTTGTATGAAATCTGAGATATAGTGAGAGCCGGATTAACAAGCATATCTTTTGCCAAATCTATCAACTTTAGCTGGATATGTTCCTGCGCCGTCTTTCCGGTTTCTTTCTTGACAAGGTCACCGAAATAATTCGGAGACAGGCAAAGTTCCCCGGCACACCATTTTACCGTTGGAAATCCGGCTTCACTTTGCCTGCCGGATGAAAAATAATCATCCAGCAGTTTCTCAAATCTTACGAGCACGTCATTATTGCTGGTTCTGCGAGTGACGAACTGACGCTGATAAAAACGGAGACAATAGTCGAGGAGCAGCTCAATGTTGGTAGTTATAAGGCGTCGGCTCAACCGGTCCTCTCCGTTGCCAAGCTCCATCTTGATTTTTTGCAGACAGTCCACAAATATCTCGCGTTCGTTCTGAGACAAATGCAATGCCTCATTGACCTCGTAGGAGAAGTAATTGTATTCACGCATATTGGTGGCCAATGGTGTGCCCTTTACCAAATCGGGATGAAAACATAACGCCCAGCCATGTGGTTGAAAATCCTCGCCGGTATCCTCGATTCCTATCACTTGGCCGGGGGCAACGCATACAACTGATCCTTTTGAGTAATCATATTTCTGTCTGCCATAGATAAGTTCGCAATTCTTCTCGTCTTTCAAGAACACGACATAGAAACTGAATGTATGCCGCATGTGGCGCATAGGGCGGCATTCATCAAGATTTATAACGCTCACGAGTGGATGCGAGGTGTATATGCCGAGCATATTGTTATACTCCCCGATGGTCTCTATATTCAAAAATTGCTTGTTCATCAGTGTAATATGTTTTTGCAAAGTTAATGACTTCTGACTGACTGGCATAATCGCGGAAGCATAATCAGTAAATCAGGTAAGAGAATCCGTAATCCATCTACATCCATATAGATAGAATGATACTACTTTTGCAGAGACCTTCAATCAATATAACAATGAGTAAAGATGTAATGATACTGACCGGAGCGGGTCAGATAGGTATGGCGATAGCCCGCAGAATGGGCTATCGCATGAAGATTGTGGTCGGCGACCGCAATCTTGACAATGCAAAGAATATTTGCACGACAATGAACAACGCCGGTTTTGATGCCGTGCCGTTTGAGATGGACTTGTCAAGCCGTGAATCCATACTCTCTATTATTGCCGAAGCACAGAAATATGGAGAAATCACCATGCTTGTCAACGCTGCGGGAGTATCTCCCAGTCAGGCTTCAATCGAAACGATACTGCGTGTTGACCTTTATGGTACCGCCGTTCTGCTTGAGGAAGTCGGCAAGGTAATCAGCCACGGCGGAACAGGTGTGACTATCTCCAGCCAGAGCGGACACCGAATGCCTGCACTGACATCTGAACAGGACAGTCTGCTTGCCACGACCCCGACAGAAGAACTGCTTTCACTCGATATGCTCCGGCCGGAAAATATCAGCGACACCCTCCACGCCTACCAGATGGCGAAGCGTTGCAATGTGAAGCGCGTGATGGCTGAGGCAGTGAAATGGGGAGAACGAGGCGCTCGCATCAATTCCATATCGCCCGGCATAATCGTGACTCCGCTTGCAATCGACGAGTTCAACGGGCCGCGTGGCGATTTCTACAAGAACATGTTTGCCAAATGTCCCGCAGGTCGTCCTGGCACCCCCGACGAAGTTGCAAACGTGGCTGAACTGCTAATGCAGCCTCAGGGCGCGTTCATCACCGGCGCAGACTTCCTCATAGATGGAGGAGCAACTGCATCATATTTTTATGGACCTCTGAACCCAAACAAAAAATGAAAAGACCTTACATAGTTTGCCACATGGTGGCATCAATCGACGGACGCATCGACTGCTCGATGGTTGACAAAATCAGCGGTAATGAGTATTATGAAACTCTTGAAAAGCTCGACTGTCCCACATTGCTTGAAGGACGCGTGACAATGGAACACTACAACGCGGCGAAAGAACCGTTTGTAGCCAACGATCCAACGCCTTTTGGCATGACTTCAGTTTATAAGGCTGTGGACTCGGATGAGTATATGGTAGCTGTCGATACTCACGGCAAATTACGCTGGCCGGCTTCGGAAATCGACGGTGTGCCACTCATCTGCATAGTCAGCGAAAAAGTTCCGCAGGAATATCTTGAAATGCTCCGCAATGAGGGCATATCCTATATCTGTACCGGAAAAGATGCCATTGAGCTGCCCGCGGCCATGGAAATTCTGTGCTCGGAGTTCGGTGTGGAACGTCTGGCTATCCTCGGAGGCGGCCACATCAACGGCGGCTTCCTTGCCGCAGGACTTATCGACGAGGTAAGTCTGCTGCTTGCTCCCGGCATAGACGGCCGTAAAGGACAGACCGCTCTGTTCGACGGCATACCCGACATGGACCGTATGCCGGTGCGGCTGTCGCTTGAAAGCGTCGAAAAGATTGAGAATGATATATTATGGATACGGTATAAACCCACAGGCAAATGAGAAAAATAATCAGTATGGTAGCATTGTTCATCGCTTCGGCATTCTCTATGGTGTCATGCGCAGGCAACAACGTAACCTCAAACAGTGAATCAAAAGCAACAAGTGATAAAAATATGGAAACATCAATATCAGGTAAAAAGACCCTCGTGGTCTTCTTCTCCCACACCGGTGAAAACTATGGTGTAGGCAACATATCAGAGGGAAACACCCACATAATCGCGAAAATGATTGGCGAGGCAACTGACGGCACGCTCTTTGAGATTATGCCAGAGAAGGAGTATCCCCACGATTCATACGATGAGGTTGTGGAGATTGCCAAACAGGAAAAAGCGCAGAAAGCACGTCCGGCAATAAAAAGAGATGTGAAAGTGGAGGATTATGATGTTATTTTCATAGGCTATCCAAATTGGTGGGGCGACATGCCTATGCCTGTATATACATTTCTGGAGAAACATGACTGGAACGGCAAGACCGTTGTGCCTTTCTGCACTCATGAAGGGAGCGGCCTGTCAAGCACGGAACGTTACATCGGCGAAACCTGTAAAGGTGCGACCGTAGCCAAAGGACTCGCTGTGCGTGGCACAACGGCTCAGAACAATCGTGAACAAGCCCGCAAGACAGTCAATACTTGGATTGAAAAACTATGATTCCCTCATCTGGGTTTCTGAATTGACAGTACGGTATTCACTCGGCGACATGCCGAGGTGCTTGACACAATAACGGCTGAAATAGCTGACGGATGTAAAATTCATCTCGTCAGCTATTTGTGTTATTGACATGTCACTATCATTCAAATAGCTCTTTATGATTGACACCGCAGCACGATTTATATGAGTGGATACACTCTTACCGGAAATACGTTTTACGGTATCTGAGAGATATTTTGGCGATACATTGAGTTCCCCGGCATAATATGCAACCTCTCGCTGAGTTTTAGGCTTGCCACTCTCAATCAGTGTGAAAAACTGTCGGGTTATATATCCCACGCGGTCAGTTGACAGGATGTTAATGTTTGCCTTTGAGTGAAATGCGAAGAGATCATAAATCATTGTCTGTAACAATCCCCCCATCATTTCCACATAAAACGGATGTGTTGTATCTTGTATCCGGGCTTTTATATTTCTCAGATCTCCGATGAAAGTCACAGCCTCGGATGCGGAAACTCTTATAATTGGATTGGTATAAAGACTGACACATCCGGCTATGCTGTAATTATTAGCAGGCAGAAGTGAATGGAGGAATTTTTCCGGTGCAACTATATACTCACATTGGAAATCATCGCTTGCCATTATATCGGATACGGATTGTGGTCGGGATATTATCACAATATCATTAATGCCGATTGTGAAAGGAACGCCGTTATATGTGAAAACGCCCTTACCACAAGTACATATAAGATGGATAATGCACTCATAGTAAGCAGGTGAGTTTATACCTGTAAACTCAGTAGAAAATATGATACTGTCGTGAAGAATATCTTTCATAACAGCAAAATTAGCTCTTTTCGGAGAATTGTACAACACTTGTTGTTATTTGTGAAAATAATATTCCTGTTCTACATACTAATTTTGCAGTGTCGAAAATCACAAAAAACATAATATACATGGATAACAGAATTGAAGACCGCGTGATGCTCAAAGACATGATTGACCGTTACGCAACAGAATCAGACAAGAACAATCAGGATTTCTATCGTGAGATCTTCAGTCAGGATGTGAAACTGAAAGTATATTTCGGTGACAAACTCGGCATGGACATCAATAACGTAGAGGATATGATAGCCCAGTACAAAGCATTCGGTGCTGCCAAAGAATCATTCCATCAGAACGGACAGCAGGTGATTGACTTCATCGACGAAACTCACGCTACTGGTATCTGCTATGCTATTGCCACTCTCGTCACCGAGGAAGACGCGAAAGACAAACTAACATTCCATGCCGTGAGATATTACGACAAGTATATCAAAGTTGACGGTCGCTGGTGGATTGCGGAGCGCGAACAGCATTTCGTATATACCTCTGTACCTCCGTTGGCATGATAAGAAAGGCCTATGTGCTGATGCTTGTAATTATCTCAATTACAGGCATCGCACAACCTCGGCACTATACTAAAATGGATGACGAAGGAATAATATCCGACTTGTATGCCGATATGTACCGGGCTATGATTGACAAGGATACAGCTCGGCTGTCCGGTATTCTTGATGCTGATTTTGTTCTGGTACACATGACAGGTATGAGTCAGTCTAAGAATAGCTACTTACGGTATATATCCGAAGGAACCCTTAACTATTACTCTTGTGAGGATTCTGAACTGAACATTAAAGTTAATGGTGACTGTGCATACATTATAGGACGTAGCCATGTATTGGCGGCGGTATTTGGAGGAGGACGCCACCGATGGCCGCTTCGCCTTGACATAACATTAAGAAAGAGAGAGGATAGATGGCTCATTACAAAAGCCGTAGCATCAACATTCTAAAAACGCATTTTATGGAAACTGATAAGACCGCCATACAGAAAATGCTTGATGGAGAACCCGTAAGCATGGCAGATCCAACATACGCAGATGCCGGAGCACTTATTGCCGAAACTTGGAAGAAGTGTGAGGAAATCAACTGTGTTCCCCGCACATTCATTGAATTACATGATGTGCTGAAAGAAAAACTTGGAATTTTACTGCATAGCAGTTCCAATATAGTTCAACCGTTTCATATCGATGTCGCAGCCGGACTAAGTATCGGTCAGAATGTATTTATCAACTATAATTGCAGTATGATGGCTGCCGGTCGTATAATCATAGAGGACGATGTTCAGATTGGTCCTAATGTAATGATTGTGACGACAAATCATGATTTCAATCATCGCGAAGTCGTACTTCATGCTCCTGTCATAATAAAAAAAGGAGCATGGATAGGTGGCCGTTCTCTCATTCTTCCGGGAGTGACCATTGGTGAAAACGCTGTTGTTGCCGGTGGAGCTGTCGTCACCAAAGATGTGGAACCAAATACCATCGTGGGCGGCAATCCGGCAAGAGTAATAAAGCGTCTTACCCCGAAAGGATAAGTCAGTATGAAGAAAGTTCTGATTGCATATTTTTCACTTGCCGGTGAAACTTATGTTGATGGAAAGATAGAGCACCGTTCTATCGGAAATACCGAAGTTATTGCACGTAAATTGCAGGTGCAAACAAATGGTGATATGTTCCATATTGAAACGATGGTACCTTATCCCCATGACCACTATGAAATCATAGAACAAGCAAAGCAGGAACTTCATGATGGAGCTCGACCGGATATTAAAAATAGAGTCGCTGATATGGAGCAATATGATTGCATCATTCTTGGATACCCCAACTGGTGGGGTACTATGCCGATGGCAGTGTTCAAATTTCTTGAATCCTATGATTTCTCAGGTAAAACGGTTGTTCCATACTGCACACATGAAGGTAGCGGACTCGGTCATAGCGTATCGGACGTAAATCGCTTATGTCCAAGGTCACACATATTGCCAGGTACTGCTATCCGTGGTGGCGGAGTTGCTTTCGCTGACAAGGATGTCGAACGAATTGTAAAATTGATAAAATAAGCAGATATGAAATATGTAAAGTTAGGGAACACCGGTGTGGATGTTTCAAAAATCTGTCTTGGTTGCATGAGCTTTGGTACCCCTGGTGCTGAAAACGGAGTATTTCCATGGGCCAAGACCTTCGAGGAGGCCAAACCTATTTTCAAGAAAGCAGTTGATTTAGGAATCAACTACTTTGATACTGCAAATGTCTATCAGATGGGTTCATCTGAGGAAATTACAGGAAAACTGATTCGGGAGTTTGGTCTTGACCGCGACGATATTGTCGTGGCAACCAAAGTGGACATGCCCATGCGTCCCGACCGTCCAAACGGAAGCGGTCTTTCAAGAAAAGCTATTATTAGCGAAATTGATAAGTCGTTAAAACGCCTCCAAATGGATTACGTCGATCTCTATCAAATTCATCGTGCTGATCCGAACACGCCATTTGAGGAAACAATGGAAGCACTCCATGATTTGGTGAAAAGCGGCAAGGTGCGTTATATAGGAGCTTCTACCATGTATGCATGGCAATTCCAGAAAATGCAAAACATAGCTGAAAAAAACGGGTGGACGAAATTCATAACGATGCAAAACCAATATAACCTGATGTATCGAGAGGAAGAACGAGAGATGATTCCTTACTGTCAGGATACAAAAGTCGGCATCATTCCGTGGAGTCCTCTTGCCGGAGGTCGTTTGACCCATCCGTGGGGAACAGTTACGGAACGTAATAAAATAGACGGCGTTTCTCCAATGGTATGGGATCGAAGTCTAAGCAAGGACCTGCCTGTGATTGAAAACCTGCAAAAAATGGCGTCTGAACGAGGCATATCCATGGCTCAAATGGCTTTGGCTTGGATGCTCAGCAAACCGTATGTCACCGCGCCAATCGTAGGTACGACTTCACCTGAACACGTAGAAGAAGCAGTAGCCGCTCTCGACATAGTCCTTACACCAGAAGAGGTTACAGCTCTTGAGGCTCCATACACACCTCATGCAGTTGCGGATCTTAATGGCTACATGCAGTTCTAAACATGCTGTCCTTACTGTGATAAATAACAGCCAGACAAAAACTACACCCACTCTTGCCGTTATAATTATGGCAAGAGTGAGATTTCATATCCTTTGTCAATTCGTTTATCAATGGACGTGGATGTTTAATACAGTTTGCATATGTGATAGAGCTTATTATTTGCGAGCAGGTCATTATGTTATGTTCTGTAATTTCGGTTATTTAATCCGTAATCTGTTTAAGTCTATTATGCCTGAATGTCTGTAATTTTGCAGTCGAGGAAATCCAGTTTATCATCTGACCAATGGAAAAAGAAAATAAAAACATAACACGACGTGAAGCAATAAAACGCATGGGTACTGCCGCTGCCGGCTTCGGCCTTGGCATCGGAGGGGCTTCAGCTCTTGGAAATGTATTCGGCAATTCATACAATGAGAGAAAAATGAAAGTGCTTTTGGTAAATGGTAGTCCTCATAAGGAGGGTTGCACCTATACTGCTCTCTCTGAAATAGCCTCAACTCTTTCAAAGCATGGCATCGAATCTGATTTTTTGTGGATTGGGACTTCGCCCATTGCTGGATGTATCGCTTGTGGTGCTTGTAGGCAAACAGGACACTGTTTCCGTAATGATGTGGTAAATGAATTTATTGACAAGTTAACTGAATATGATGGATTCGTATTCGGGACACCAGTTCATTTCGCCTCAGCGGCTGGAGCGATGACCGCATTTATGGACAGGGCTTTCTTTGCCGGTTCTTTTCATGGGAAAAAACTGGCAGGTAAACCCGGAGCTGCCATAGCGAGTTGCAGGAGAGCAGGAAGCACAGCAACTCTTGACCAAATGAATAAATATATTGTATTCAGCAATATGCCGATGGTGCCATCGCAATATTGGAATATGGTTCATGGCAATACGCCTGACGAAGTAAAGCAGGACAAAGAGGGTTTGCAAATAATGCGCACTTTGGGGCAAAATATGGCATGGATGCTGAAATGTATTGAAGCCGGCAGACAGCTTGGCATTGAGCCTCCTGTATATGAAGATTTTACACCAACAAATTTCATAAGATGATAAACCGATGGCTCTACGAAAATTAAGAATCACACTTGCGGTTATATTCCTGATTGGAATAACACTGCTGTTCCTTGACTTCACAGGGACAATTCACGCATGGTTAGGCTGGATGGCAAAGATCCAATTTCTTCCCGCTATTCTTGCTTTGAATTTTGGAGTTATAATATGCCTTGTTGTTCTGACTCTTTTATTCGGTCGCATATATTGTTCTGTGATATGTCCTCTGGGCGTTATGCAGGATATTTTTGCATGGTTTGGAAAAAAGAACAAGAAGAACAGATATACTTATTCCCCTGCCAAGAACATTCTGCGTTACATGATGCTTGGCGTCGTTATTGTGGCATTCCTTCTTGGCATAGGTAGTATTGTGGCACTGTTCGCGCCTTACAGTGCCTACGGACGCATCGCTCAGAATTTGCTTGCCCCAATCTGGCAATTTGGAAACAATCTGTTGGCAGACTGGGCTGAGAAACATGACAGTTATGCGTTCTACTCTGTTGATGTCTGGGTTCGCAGTGGTGTCACACTTGCTGTCGCAGTCATCACACTCGTTGTCCTCGGTGTCTTGGCTTGGAGAAACGGACGCACTTATTGCAACACCATCTGTCCGGTTGGTACAGTCTTAGGATTTCTTTCAAAGTATTCCCTGTTCAAACCTGTCATTGACACATCAAAATGCAACGGCTGCGGACTGTGCGCCCGCAACTGCAAGGCTGCCTGTATCAATAGTAAAGAGCATGAGATAGATTATTCACGTTGTGTAGCTTGCATGGACTGTATTGGAAAGTGTCATAAAGGAGCTATATCATATAGATTTAGAAGAAAATATTCGGCAACGACCACAGAAAAACAGCCGGACAATTCTCGTCGCCAATTCCTTACAACCACAGCCATAGTCGCCGCCACCACTGCGATAAAAGCACAAGAAAAGACTGTTGATGGCGGACTGGCAATGATTGCAGATAAGAAAATTCCTGAGAGAACGACCCGCATTGTTCCTCCCGGAGCGAAAAGTCTGCGCAATATGGCTCAGCATTGTACCGCGTGTCAGTTATGTGTGTCGGCTTGTCCGAATGGTGTACTGCGTCCATCCACAAACCTTGAAACACTCATGCAGCCGGAGTCTTCTTATGAGAGAGGCTATTGTCGCCCTGAGTGTACACGTTGCTCGGAAGTATGTCCCGCCGGTGCGATAGTCAATATCACTGCCGCTGACAAATCATCTATCCAGATAGGCCATGCCGTATGGGTAAAGGAAAACTGCGTGCCATTGACAGACGGTGTGGAATGTGGCAACTGTGCCCGTCATTGCCCTGTCGGGGCAATACAGATGGTGCCATCTGACAAGGACAACCCTGATTCTCCGAAAATACCGGTTGTCAACGACGAGCGTTGCATCGGTTGCGGAGCCTGTGAGAATCTTTGCCCGGCACGTCCGTTCAGCGCGATATATGTAGAGGGTCATCAAGTACATAGAACAGTCTAAATGAATTACGTCGATGAAAAATAATAACAATATTGACCGCCGCGAATTCCTTAAACGCATAGGGCTTGGCACTGCCGCAGTGTCTGCCACAGCCCTTGTAGGCTGCAACTCGCGGAGTAACCCTGTTACCGGTAATGCGACAACCAATTCAGAGATACCGACCGACAGCATGACATACCGGACAAATCCAAAAACCGGAGAAAAGGTTTCCATACTTGGCTACGGTTGTATGCGATGGCCAGACTTGGATGGTGGCGCCGGACGCTCGGACGCGGATCTTGATCAGGAAACAATCAATTCACTTGTGGATTTTGCCATAGCCCACGGCGTCAACTACTTCGACACATCGCCCGCCTATTGCAAAGGACGCTCCGAGGCCGCCACAGGCATAGCCCTGAGCCGACACCCGCGCGAAAAATTCTTCATAGCGACAAAGTTGTCAAACTTTGCCCCGCAGACTTGGAGCAGGGAGGCATCGTTGAAAATGTATCATGATTCCTTCAAAAATCTTCAGGTGGATTATATCGACTATCTGTTACTGCATGGCGTCGGCATGGGCGGAGGAATGGATGAGTTCAACAAGCGCTATATTGGCAATGGTGTTCTCGACTACCTGCTGCATGAACGTGAAGCCGGGCGCATACGCAACCTCGGTTTCTCATATCACGGCGACATCGCGGTGTTTGACTATCTGTTGGAAAACTACGATAAATACAAGTGGGATTTCGTTCAGATTCAGCTCAACTATCTCGACTGGCATCATGCCAAAGAGATAAATCCACGCAATACCAATGCTGAGTACCTCTATACAGAGCTTGCCAAAAGAAATATTCCGGCTATAATCATGGAACCACTGTTGGGTGGACGCCTCTCAAATGTTCCGGACCACATAGTCAGCCGCCTGAAACAGCAGGAGCCGGAGCGCAGTGTTGCGTCATGGGCTTTCCGCTACGCCGGCAGTTTCCCAGATGTCCTTACTGTGTTGAGCGGCATGACATACATGGAGCATTTGCAGGACAATCTGCGGTCGTTCTGCCCGCTAAAACCATTGACCGACAGCGATACAGCATTTCTTTACGAAACAGCCGACCTGATGGTGCAATACCCGACAATTCCATGCAATGATTGCAAATATTGTATGCCTTGCCCCTACGGTCTTGACATTCCGGCAATCCTTCTGCACTATAACAAATGTGTCAATCAAGGTAATGTGCCGGAGAGCCAACAGGCGGAAAATTACCGCGAGGCACGACAGGCATTCCTCGTCGGATATGACCGCAGTGTTCCAAAACTCCGACAGGCAAGCCACTGTATCGGTTGCAACCAGTGCTCGCCGCATTGTCCGCAGAGCATAGACATTCCGAAAGAACTGCACCGTATCGACAATTTTGTTGAACATTTGAAACAGGGCACGCTATGATGGATGACCTGATAAAAATACTCCATGAGGGGAATCATTCGCTCGTTGTGGCAAATGGCGAGGTCTGCACATTCGATGGACGTGGCATATCCGACCTGTATAACTTACTGAACGAAGATCCCGGATTTCTGCAAGGAGCGGAGATTGCGGATAAAGTCGTGGGAAAGGGTGCAGCGGCACTTATGATTATCGGTGGTATAACCTCTCTATACGCGGACATAATCAGTGCCCCTGCTTTGGATCTATTGCGACAAAGTCCTGTAAAAGTTGACTTCGGCAAACAGGTTGACAATATCATAAACCGTAAAGGCAACGGTATCTGTCCTGTCGAAACACTGTGTCTTACATGTGCCACAGCTCAGGAGTGTCTGCCGCTTATAACACAATTCATTAGATCAATATAAAATTAACCCATGCAAACATCATCATTAAAACTATACTCGCTCGGGTATTCTGAACTCCGCACTTATGGAGTCACCGCCCTTTTCGTTCTGGGCAATATCATAGTACCGCAGTTGTTCCACCTTATCCCGCAAGGTGGAGTGACTTGGCTGCCAATCTACTTCTTCACTCTTGTGGGAGCATATAAATATGGCTGGAAAGTGGGCCTTCTCACAGCCCTCGCATCCCCTGTCATCAACAGTCTGTTGTTCGGTATGCCTGCGGTCAGCGGTCTGCCCGCGATTCTGCTCAAATCCACTGTACTCGCGTTTGTCGCAGGGCTGTTCGCAACTAAATTCCGTAAAGCTGCCCTTTGGCAACTGATGATAGTCGTGTTAGGCTATCAGATTATAGGTACTGTCGGAGAATGGCTGTTGAAAGACAGCTTATATGCCGCGATGCAGGATTTCAGAATAGGTGTTCCCGGAATGCTTTTGCAGATTGTCGGCGGCTGGTTTATCATTAACTTTTTAATTCGCAGATAACATGAACACATTGCTATTTATCGGAGGACTTGGAATGTCAGAAATTCTCCTTATCGTCCTCGTGGTGCTTCTGTTTTTCGGAGGCAAGAAAATACCAGAACTGATGCGTGGACTCGGTAAGGGTGTCCGCTCATTCAAGGACGGTATGAACGAGATTGAGAAAGATATTAAGGAAACTGCTTCAGAGGAACCCAAATAAACATTATGTCGGAGAATAAAGACAAACAGAGTTTTTGGGAACATCTTGATGTTCTCCGGATCGCATTGATGAAAGTTGCCGTCGTTACAGTGGCTTTCGGCATCATTGCATTCGCGTTTAAGGAAACTCTGTTTGCCGTTGTCCTCGCCCCCAAAGGAGCGGATTTCATTACCTACCGCTGGCTATCCTTTGCCGGAGAACTACTACCGGGAGGCAAGATGTCAGATTTCAACATCCAACTTATCAATACCGGACTCGCAGAACAATTCATCATACACATGAAGACAGCTCTGTGTGCAGGGCTATTATGCGCCTCGCCATACATACTTTACCAGTTGTTTCGGTTTGTTTCCCCGGCCCTATATGTAAATGAACGACGATATGCCGTAAGAGTTGTTGGCTGGGGTTATGTGATGTTTCTGACAGGAGTTGCCATAAGTTACTTCCTGATATTCCCTTTGACTTTCCGATTTTTAGGGACGTATCAAGTCGCTGACGATGTTATGAACATGATTTCTCTACAATCATATATGAGCACATTGATACTGATGTGTATTGCGATGGGAATTGTGTTTGAGATGCCGTTGCTGACTTGGTTGTTTGCCAAAATGGGATTTATAACCTCCGGCTTTCTGAAACAATATCGAAAGCACGCCATAGTCATAATACTAATTGTGGCAGCGATAATAACGCCTACCTCTGACATATTTACTCTTTTAATAGTATCCCTACCAATGTGGGCGCTTTATGAGGTAAGCATACTTATAATTAAGAATCGACACCCAAAAGAATTGATAACAATCTAAACAATCCGGTGGATAATTCCACCACAAAAAACTCACAACATAATGAATACAATCCTCATCGTAGATGCGTCTGCATCCGACAGCAGGATTATGTCTGGATTGCTTACACGCGCCGGATATAATCCTGTTTTTGTAGATAGCATCGAAGCCGGAAAAGTTGAGGTGGCAAAGCTGCCTCCCGGCGCGGTTATCGTCACGGCAATGCGATTGCCTGACGGTACCGCAAAAGAGTTTATTAACTGGTTAAAGACTGAAGGCTTTGGCTTCCCCGTTATAGCCATAGTGGATAATCTTGGAAACATGGATGCCATTGACGTGATGCGTGGCGGTGGTGCGACGGATATAATCCAACGTCCTGCCATTGACAAGCAACTGGTGGAAACGGTCGGTCAATATGCCAAAGCGGAACACGTAGTGCTTACGCTCGACAATCAGTTGTTGCCACGCAAAAGCGAGGCATGGAAGAAGATTGAGGAGAAGATACAAGCCATCGCCACGACCAACGCCAATGCAATCATCTTCGGGGAGTGCGGCTCCGGCAAGGAACAGGTAGCACATCAGATTTATCTCAAGAGTTCGCGTGAGCAGAAACCTCACACTGTCATTGAAGCCGGTAGTGCTGCTTTCATCGGTTTACATGACCCTGCATCTGAGCGCAGTGAACTTTATAACCGCATCAAGAGCTACTTTCACAAGGCCGCAGGAGGTACAATCATTCTGAAGAATGTGCATCTTCTCTCCTTTGAGAAGCAATCAGTGCTGTTGCACATACTTGAAACAGAACACCCCGATGTTCGTGTCATCTGCACTGCGGAACCGGAACTGATGAAGATGGTAACGGAAAAGACCTTCCGCCCCAATCTTTTCTATATACTCCGTCAATCCGATGTTTCAGTTCCGTCGCTGAAAGAAACCACCGAGGACATCCCAGAAATCGCCGACTTCTTCCTCAAACGCTATGCCGCCCAGACAGGCTAGCCGCGAAAGCACCTCGACGCATCGGCAATCAAGGCGTTGAAACTCTACCCGTGGCCTGGCAACGTGCGTGAGTTGAAAGACATCGTTCTTTTCGCCGCCTTCCACGCCAAAGGCGACACCATATCCGAGGCAGACATCGTTTTCAACCTCTCTGATACAACAATAGCCTACGACCTGAGTCTTCGCAATCCACAACGGGAGCGTGACCAAATCCTCGAAGCCTACCAACGGGGTGGCAACTGGAAGCAAGCGGCAAAGCTGCTTAATATCACTGAGAAAACGCTGATAAGTCTTCGCAAAAAGTACGGGATTGGCAGCAACGGTGAAATACAGTCTTGACTACCTCGTTAAAAATTAGTATCTTTGCAGCGTAAAATAGCAAAGATAGCACCCGTAGAGTCGGGTGCATCCAACAATATAGGATAACATAACTTCCGCATAAGTTCTCTTGTGAATCTGGAAAATTTGAAGAACGAGCTTGGCGTGATGCTTATGCTATGCTTAAAGCATAGCGTGCATACACACCTAAATCGTTCAAGGCATTCCAGAGCCGACAAGAGAGTTAGCGTGAAATGCACGCTATTTTTTTGCCCGTAACATTATCTCCGAAAAACACTCAAATCCTTAACCATTCTACAATCACGGCAGTAATCCGGTAAAACCACCAATTTTAACATCTGAATTTTATTTCGGCGCATATTTCACTATTTCAAGCTGTTATAAATTTAACAATCCCTAAATAATCGCTTTTGCAATCCATTCAGTTATAATGTCAAACGAGGCGCAATCCTCGATAAGTTTAACACAAAACACATAACCGAATGGAAGCAACAACTCCACCGAACACTACCGGCTTCAAGAAGAAGCCCACCCGTAAGAACCGTAAGGCTTTCCGCGCTCATAATGCCGGATACCGTAAGTCACACAACATCGCGCCGCACTCAATGCCCTCTGAGGCAACCGCATGGCTCTATGGCTCAATGTTCCTCATGGCAGCAGCCAAAATTCTCGCTCCTTTAATGGGTATGAATGCTATCCCCGTTCAACCCGCAACTTCATCAGCCGAGTAAGAGCATGGAGCAGACCGCAGAGCAAACAGCGGACTTCCAGACCGCAGCACAGGCATACGTTTCTCTCATCGAAGAACGGGCCCGCAGCCCCTGCCAATATCCGACTGGAAACAAACCCCGACTTTTCTTTCACGGCGAACCGATCATCCTGCTTGATGACATCATATCCGGGCTCAATGTCAGCGAAAGGACAATCCGAAGATACCGCGACGCAGGAAAGATTGAGGTTTACGAGAGCATCGAAGGCAATATAAAGTTTGTCCTTCAGCGCGACCTCGACAGTTTCCTTGAACAGACCTTCATAAGTTCTTCCCATCCAGAATACAGAACCTTGAAGCGTAAACCCAAAGCCGGCGGCTCAACCGCCACCACCACAAATCCCCAAACCAAATTAAATTATGGACCAGACCACGGATCAGCAGGAAGTGCTGATAGCCCGCAACAACGAAAGCGGGCAGGTGGGAGCAGTCGTAGGACAGAACCCAGACGGCACTCCCCAGATGGCTGACGCAAAGTCAACGCCACTCAGCGAACTCGTAAAGTTCAACAAAGGGCAGAACCCCCTCGAAGCGTTCTTGTCAAACTTCATGCGGCAGGCAAAGAACCCCACGATGTTCAGCTTCTTCAAATTTCCTGCCGATGACAAATATGATATAATCGCTCCGGCAATGGCTGACCTCATTCAGAAAGCCGACGAAAATGCCGAGATGCTCAAACCTAACAAGGTTGAGATTAAAGCTCCCGCGCAGACGGTTGAGCAGAAACAGGAAGAAGCACCAAAGCAGGAGCAGCAGAAGCCGACGGGCATCAAGCTGGCTCCCATAAATCCCGACCTCATTGACTGGGATAAAATCGAGAAACAGTGGGGCATCAAGCGCGACGACCTTGAAAAATCAGGGGCACTCAGTCAGATGGTATATAACCACAAGTCGCCGCAGCTATTCATGGTTACGCCCCAGTTCGGCGACGAGAAGTATTCACTTGAAGCGAAACTATCGTTCCGAACCAATCCCGACGGCTCATATTCACTCGTGCCTCACTTCGTCCGCACCGAGCCGCAACTCGACCAAGAGTTCAAAGGGTATTCATTCACTAAGGAGGACAAGGCGGAACTCCACAAGACCGGCAACCTCGGTAAGCCTGTGGAGCTTACCGACCCCAAGACCGGGGAAAAGGTCAAATGCCTTGTGAGCATCGACAAACTCACAAACGAGATTGAGGCACTGCCGGTTGATAAGATTTATATCAAGCAGAAGGTCGCCAACATCGACCTCGATATGAGAGCCATTGGCATACTCAAAAACGGAGGCTTGATAAGGGAGCAGCACGTTGAACTCCCCAACGGAGCGAAATTCACCGCCGACCTGCAATACAGCGCGTCCAAGCGCGACATCGTCTTTGTCAATTCGGAGAAATACCGACAGGAACAGACGCAGGACAACAAGCAGGAGAACAAACAGCAGGAGCAGGTCAAAGACACATGGCACCTCGCAGACGGCTCAATCAAGCCGTTGAAGAACTGGTGCAAGATGCCTCTCAACGAACAACAGCAGGCGGATTATCTCGCCGGAAAGAAAGTGCTTGTCGGAGAAAGCAAAGACCGCGACGGCAACGACTGCACCATCTATTTCCAGTATAATCCAGAACTTCGCCAGCCCGAAACCACACGGGTATATCCCGACCGTGACAAGGTTGTGGGCGTCGCGGAGGAAAGCAAGACGCAGCTTGCCGTGAACAACGACGGCAAGACCAACGAGGCTACCAAGAACGTGAACGAGTCTCTCCAGCGCGGACAGACAGCTCCCAAAGACGAAAATCAGCAGCAACAGCAAAAAAAGCCGAAAGGCCCCAAACTCTGATGTGCTGCCGTCACCACTGAACATTCAATACCACAGTCAACACTGACTGCGATTCAACCAAAGTAGTATCCCCAAGGCACGGGGATAGCACCCGCCGTCCCCGTGCCTTTCATAACAACACCACAAATCCCCTTAAATTATGATTTTAATTGTTTGCGAAAATTATCGCACATCCAAGAACGTGGCTCTCGCAATGGGAGCGAACATCGAAACCGCCTACGGCATCTACACCTCAAACAGCATCGCCGTCGCCACTATCCCCGAAAAATTTATCCGCCAGACTCCGCTTTGCGAAATGGCCGACGGACGCTATCCCTTCATCCCGGAGAAGTTCAAGATGTCAGTCACCGATAAAGCGCTGGAGCGCGACCTCAAACCGCTGTTCCGCGAAGCAGACGAGGTTGTATTCGCTTCCGATGGCGGCGCGGACGCTCAAGCACGCTTCTTCAATATATGCCGTCATTTCCGTGTGGGCTGCACCACAAGCCGTATGTGGCTCACCCGTCTTTGTTACGGTGCAATCCGTGGAGCGTTCCATTACCGAGAGTCGGGTCGGCATCTCTACCGCCTCGCCCAGACCGGACTTGTGTCAAAGGGCATGGACATGATGTTTGAATACAACATCAATCAGGCGTTCCTCCATGTAGGGCTTCCTGCCCGTGACCTCACTCGTCAGGAAACCATCGCCCTCGAACACATCGGCAATATGTGCGTCGTTTTCGATGCTCCAACCTCGCCGAACCATACAATCCGCATCAATGTCAACAGCCGTGAAAGCTATGAGTCGCAATCATATTGGAACTCCGAGAAAGCCGCCAACGAAATTCTTTCGGCAGTCAAAGTCGGTGATGAGATTCCGGCGACACTGACCGTGACGGAAACCACGGCATACAACCTGCGCTTTCATACGCTCCACACACTCCAGATGGATGCTTTCAACAATCTCGGCTTCACACCGCGAAAGACCACAAGAGTGGCAGAGAAACTCTACTCAAAAGGGCTTATCTCGTCGCCCATGACCTCATGCTCACACCTGCCCGAAAAACTGCGTGGTCATCTTCAGACGGTGTTTGGCGAAACCAACGGGTATCCGTGGGGCGACAACGAAGCCACTCTCAACAACCACGCCATCATCACCCTCCGCGCCGGAGAAGACGGCATGTCCGCCAGCGAGGTGCAGCTCTACAATCTCATCTTCAACCGCATGAAGGCGGTTGTGGAGCAGCAGCCAACCCGCAAGATTGCGGTAAAGGAGTTCACAATCGGCAATGCCGTTTTTGCCCACGAATGGGAACTGACAGGCGAGGCATACGATGTGACCGAGGCCGGTACATTCGACACCACCGTGAAAATCGAGGATGCTGCAGCCTATCCCAGCGACCCTGCAACACGAATGTCAACCGATTTCTCCAATGTGATGTGGAGTCTGACCGCCCATGCCGAGTATGTTGACGATGTGATGCACACAAACGTGCCGTTCACCAAGTCAACCGAGGACTATGGCAGCGTTATCAGCAGTCTTGTCACGAAAGGGCTGGTATCCATCGAGGACAACGAGCTGTACCTCACCACCGAGGGTCAGGAAATCTATGACGAGTTTTCCGGCAGAGAGTTCAGCGAGGTGTTGCTGACATGGCAGTTCGAGGCAAACGACCTCTACGAAGGCGACCAGACAGGCCGTTCGGTAATTCAAGGCTTCGGCAACTCTCTACTCTGTATGGTTGAGTATATTGACCCTGAAACGGGAGAATAAAATCAACCGCCGCCGACAATTCTATCTAAAAATAATCGGCTCTACATAGCTGAAAATCGGATAGAAATCGTTAACTTTGCCACTGAATCGCAGTCATAATTTATTTGATTGTGGATTTAGTGGTGAGGCAGCGGGAGGGATACCCGCTGCCTTTTTAACTTTCATATCCAACCACCACAAATCCACAATAATTTATGGAAGTATTACTAATTGAGAAGGAAACACTTGACTGTATCCTCGACGAGCACGAGCTTCTATGCAACATGATTGTTGTTTTGGCTAATCGTCTGCGCCGAAAGGAAACAGCTGAGATGATGACTTCCGCTGAGGTCTGCGATTTTCTCCATATAGGCACTACAACCTTACAATCACTCCGCAACAGCGGTAAAATCGGTTATTTCAGGATTGATGACGGCAGTGTCAGGTATCCAGTCACCGAGGTTATCCGCTATATGGAGCAGAACGGTATTCATATAAATCGAGATGCCTATGGGGAATGAGATAGTGACCAAATCGGATATGCGTATTATCGCAGCACGTTCTCAGACCCAAGACGCATTTGAAGCCGTCGGGATAATCCGTGACAGCCATCATCCGGTTCTTGCCGGTGTATGTTTCCTTGATGATAAGGAAGTCGCCGAGCGTCTTAAAGTAACGCGAAGAACAGTACAGAATTACCGCGACCGAGGCATTCTCTCCTATTATATGATATGTGGCAAGTGCCTATATCCGGAGCATGAGATCCAGCAGATGCTTGACGAGAATTTTCATCCAGCATACTACGATTAAACAAAGGGCGACAGCCGAGTATATTACACTCGATTGTCGCCCTTTTTATGTGATGACGATTTTACTTGCTTTTCTTTGGTCGTCCGCGCTTAGGCTGCGGCGGACGCTCAAATGTCGTCGGCTTCTCAGGCAGAGGCTTAATCTCAACCTTCAACCCATCGAATTTATCCCTCATACGGCCCATATCCTCCGATACGGTCTGGTCAAGCATTGTGGCGTATATCTGCGTCGTGGCAATATCGCTATGCCCAAGCATCTTTGATACCGTTTCAATCGGCACATGGTTGTTGAGCGACATCGTGGCGAAAGTGTGACGCGCGATGTGGGTGGTCAGATGCTTCTTGATTTCCGCTTTGCTTCCAATCTCATCAAGATAGGAGTTCATGCGCTGGTTGGAGATAACCGGGATAACACCGTCCTTTTCCACGACTCTTGGATGCCCCTTGTATTTCTCCATCAGTTTGCGCGGTATCTCCAGCATCGGAATAACGCTTAGTTCATCGGTTTTCTCGCGGGCCTTGCGTATCCACATCTCGCCTTTGTCGTCGGTAACAACGTGTTCACGCTTGAGAGTGGATATGTCGGCGAAAGCCAGTCCGGTGAAGCAGCAAAACACGAATGTATCACGCACGAGGTCGAGGCGAGGCAGGTCACTCAGGTCAAGTTCAATGATGCGCTGGAGTTCTGCCTCGGTCAGTTTCTCTCTCTTGGGTTTGGTACGGACGTATTTCTTACCGAGGAATGGGTCGTCCTCAATCCACTTGTTGGCGATGCCGGTTCGTATCACGCTTTTGAGATAGCGGATATAACGCACAGCGGCGTTGTTGGCACACCCTTTCTTGATGCGGAGAAAATGCTCGAAATCGTCCACCATTCCCGATGTGAGTTTTTTCATCGGAATGTCTTTAACATCTTGGTTGTCGATGAGAAATTCTTCCAGATATTTCACACATCGCTCCCAGCGCAGGCGTGTTCCCTCGCAGATGTCACCTCGGTCATGCTTGTCGCGCACTTTCTTGTTGACCTCACGGAAAGCCTCGCAGAGCATTGTCGGCTTCTGGAGCTTGCCGAGAAATGCTTTTTTCAGCGTGTCGGGATTGACCATCTCGTCGCGCATGACGAGCTGGTTGTGGATCTCGCAGATTTTTGTACGGATTGTGTCGAGGTAGCGGTTAAGCTCCAAGTCCTTTTTGGTCTTGCCTTTCGACTGACCTTTGGAGGCATCCCAGTTGTTGGGAGCCACATAGCGGTTGGTATATACCTCCGCACGTTGCCCATTCATCGTGATACGGAGGGCTATGGGTATTTCTCCCTCCTTGTTCGGTCGTGCTTTTCTCGCTATGAAGTTGAGCGAGAAATAACTCTCATTGGATAATTTCATTTGTCTTGTGGCTTTAATGGTTAATACTAAAGTTACAAAATTTTTCTCGGTTTTACAATCTGTAAATCCGAAGGACAAATGAAATGTCAGGGTAGCGAGGGTGCAGATTCAGTGTTTTTCTCCATTCCGATAGATTTGCACCCTCGATTTGCACCCTTTTTTAACACTTTTTAATCGGTAATGTTCCGATAAAAGGGGCTGCAAGGGGCTGCAAAAATGATTTATGCGGGAATATGGAGTTTCGATTTACCACCTTATCCTGCGAACCATTGCACCCTCACAACACCATATGAGGGTGCAGCAATCGCAAAGGTATATCGCTGCAATATATTGAAAAATAGCGAAATACATTCTATCGAGGGTGCAGTTTGCAGCATAAGTTTCACTGCACCCTTCTTGCACACCCGCAGTTTCAATATTTTGCGTCGATCGGGGATAGGGGTAAAAAGAAAAAGTTCTGAAAACCAATGATTTTCAGAACTTTTCGTCGGGTTGATAGACCCTTTAGTGACCCCGGAGAGGCTCGAACTCTCGACCCAATGATTAAGAGTCATTTGCTCTACCAACTGAGCTACGGAGTCAGGGGTGCTACACGGGATGCAACTGGTGCTCCCGCAATTGCAGTGCAAAGGTAAGGATGTTTTTTGACTTGGCAAAAAAAATGGCAAAAAAATGCAATATTTTTTGCAAAGAGGGGTAAATGCGTTATTCCGGGGTGGTGAGAGTGATGGTGCGGGCATCGGTGATGGGGTCCACGGTGATGTCCACTGTCACGGTGTCATCGGGCAGGATGTCGGCTATTCTCTCGGGCCATTCAAGGAGGCAGAGGGCTCCGGAGTCGAAATAGTCCTCAACGCCAATGTCAAAGGCTTCCTCCACGGATTCGAGCCGGTAGAGGTCGAAATGGTATATCAATTCGGCTGTAGTGGCGGAGCGGTATTCGTTGATGATTGAGAATGAGGGTGATGTGGCATAGTCATCCTCCACGCCTAAGGCGGTGCAGAGAGCGCGGATGAATGTGGTTTTGCCGGCGCCCATGGGGCCGTTGAATGCAAAAACTGTGTAGGAGTCCATTGCTTCCACGAATTGCTCGGCGGCTTGCGGAAGAGCGGAGAGGTCGGGAATTTGTATTATGGTTTGTGACATTTTGGTGATATATGAGTTGGGTTATTTGGCGGTCAGTGTGACGAGCGGTATCAGCATCTCTTCCATGGAGATACCGCCGTGCTGGAATGTGCCGTTGTAGTACTGCACATAGTAGTTGTAGTTGTTGGGGTATGCGAAAAAGTCGCGGTTGGTGGCAAAGATGTAGGTGGAAGCCACTGTGGGCGAGGGGAGTCCGAACAGTTTGGGCTTCTTGATTTCATACACTTGCCGCTGGGGGTAGGAGAGGTTGCGTCCAAGTTTGTAACGGAGGTTGGTGTTGGTGTTTTTTTCGCCGGCCACTCTGATGGGGTTGTCCACGCGTATGGTGCCATGGTCGGTGGTGAGTATTATTTTATGTCCGCGCTCGGCGATTTTGCGGAACAGCTCGATGGCGGGTGAGTGGCGGAACCATGACTCGGTGATGGATCGGTAGGCGGCATTGTTGGCGGCAAGCTCGCGGATCATCCGGGACTCGGTGCGTGCGTGCGACAGCATGTCGATGAAATTGAACACAATCACATTGAGGTCGTTTTCTTCAAGCTGCGAGAAGTCGCGCAGGAGTTTTTCGCCGGCGGCGGAGTCGTTGATTTTGTGGTAGGAGAACCGGCATTTGCGTCTGAATCGGTCAAATTGGGTGGCGATCAAAGGCGATTCGTTGAGGTTCTTACCCTCCTCGGAGTCCTCGTCCACCCACAGGTCGGGAAACATCGAGGCGATATCCACGGGCATCAAGCCCGAGAAAATGGCGTTTCGGGCATACTGTGTGGCCGTGGGGAGTATTGAGGTGTACAAATCCTCGTCCACGGTGAAAAAGTCGCTCAGAAGCGGCCTGATGGTGCGCCATTGGTCAAAGCGGAAGTTGTCGATGAGGATGAAGAATATTTTGGTGCCGTTGTCAAGCTCGGGAAACACTTTGCGTTTGAACACATCGGGGCTCATCAGGGGCCGTGATTGGGTATCGGGGTTGACCCATGTCTCGTAGTTCTTGCGCACAAATTTGCAGAAAGCGGAGTTGGCCTCGATTTTCTGCATGTCGAGCATTTCGGCCATGCCGGTGTCGGTGTCGGACAGCTCGATTTCCCAGTGGATGAGCTTGCGGTACAAATCTTGCCAGTCGGCGAGGGTGGTGGCGTTGTTGATGAGGGTGGAAATGTTGTTGAAATCCTGTCGGTAGCCGCCGGCGGTGTGCTGCGACACGAGTTCTCCCGAATGAAGATTTTTCTTGATGGAGAGAAGAATCTGGTTGGGGTTTACGGGTTTGATGAGGTAGTCGGCAATCTTGTTGCCTACGGCCTGGTCCATGATGTTCTCTTCCTCGCTCTTGGTGATCATTATCACGGGCACGTTTGGTGCGATGACATTGATTCGGGCGAGAGTTTCGAGTCCGGTTATGCCGGGCATATTCTCGTCGAGGATGATGAGGTTGAAATGTTGCTTCGACACGAGGTCGAGGGCATCGGCACCGTTGTTGACGGTGACCACATCATACCCCTTGGATTTGAGAAACATCACATGGGGTTTGAGGAGATCGATTTCATCATCGGCCCAAAGTATGGTGTTTTGCTGTGGCATATCTTGAATAGGAGTGATTTAGTCAAACAATGGATCATCGCCTTCCGATCCTTCGGGGTATTCCGGCAGGGCGGGAGAGCTTGGCGCTGTGGGAGCCTTGGGAGTATCGGGAGCCTTAGGAGTACCGGGCTGCGGTGCTTCGGGGGCTTTGGACTCAGCGGGTGCTTTGGTGGGCTCCTGGGTGGACTCCTGCGGTGCTTCGGGTGCTTGCTGCTGCCATGGCTCGTACATCTCTTCGGCGGAGGGGTATTCGTCGGGCGGGAGCACAGCTTCGTGCACTTTGCGGAGGCGGTCATCGCCTGCGGCATCAAAATACTCCTCAAACGAGCGTCCCTGATTGAGCAGGAGTTGGAAGTCGTCGTCGCTTATCATCACCGGCACCACCTGCTCGGGGATATGCACTTCGGGATCGTTGTAGAGCGCGGTGCGGTATTGCTCCAGCTCGCTGCGGTTGGCAAATCCTTTGACCACCAGCAGTCCGAGGTCGCCAAAGCGCATCTGCTCAAGGTCAAAGTCGCGCACCATGTAGGAGTTGAAATTATGGCGGGCTATATCGAATGTGAGCTGATGGCCGTTGATGATTGTGGCCGGATACAGGAGCACGAGGTCCTGGGGAGTGTCAGTGGCGAATGTGAATTTGGCGGCGTCGAGCATCGAGTTGGCACCGGCAGTGGAGTCGTTGCTCAATCGTGTGGCCCATACCATGCCGCGGAGGTTACCGCCTGAGGTGGCGGCGAGCTTACGGCCTTGGGATATGAGTTTCAGATAGTCGGATGCGAGGGGCGACACATCTGTTTCGGGATACCGTTCCAGCAGTTCGCGCAGAGTGGCGGAGAACTGCTCGGGGTTATGCTCCGACACGTAGGACAACGCTTCGATGAACATGAATTTGGGCATTATGCGGCTCATGGGGTAGTCCTTGCGCACCTGCTGATAGATTTGGTGCACCTGTTGGTTGTCGTTGTTGAGATATGCCTGATAGATACGGTTGTAGAGCGACTGCTGCACATTGACCATTTCGCGGAGTTTGTCCATATAATGTGGGTCGCGCATCGCTTCGCCGTATTTCGAGTCGGGGAAATGCGTGAGAATGAGCTGACGGTACTGCTCAGCCTCGGCGGGACGGTCGGTGAGCATATACATCAGATACAGGTTGTAGTAAGCCTCAAGGCGATACACATTGTCGGGGTAGCGCGAGTTGAGCTCCAGGAATTCGTGTTCAGCCGAGGGGTAGTCGTGCATGTTATCCTTGAGAATCAAGCCCATGTTGTAGAGCGCTTCCTGAATAATGTCGTTGGCCTGTGTGCGCTCGGCATCGGTTTTGGGAATATCCTTGAGGTAATATTCCGGATAGTGGGGGTCGGACTGGTGGTCGATAGTCTCTTTGGCTTTGGGGTCATCGCCGTCGGTGGATGTGGAGTCGTTTGGCGCGGTCCCGGGGGAGTCCTCGTCATCGTAGGATGATTCAAAGTCATCAAAGCTGAACGAGGCTTTGTTGCGTCTGCGCCAGTCGTCCTCGAGCTTACGGCTGCCCCATCGTTTCTGGAATTCAGTACGGCCTTGCTGCTTGGTGGCCTGGTTGTAGAAATACCAGGAGTTGTCGGTGTTGAGCACAAACTGGTTTGGAGTGTTGGCGCCGGTGTTCTGCAGCCCGGTGCCCTGAGCCTGCTGGTTGGCCAGATACTCTTCGCGCTTGGCGGCTTCGGCCTCCTCTTTCTCTTTCTTCTTCAGGTCCTCGATAATCTTGTCGATCACATCGCGCTGCTGTTCCGGCGTCATGTAGCTGAGTTTGAGCAGCGAGTCCTGGAGTTCTGCATTCTGGGAATAGACAGACAGCTCGTCAAGCACATCACTGCGGTGCTTCAGGAGCTTGAGGTCGGGATAGTCGTCGGGGAGATTTGGCACGGCATCAGCATAGCAAGGCTGGGCGAGATTGTATTTGTGGAGGTCGTAGTACAATCCCCCGAGGGCCACTTGCACGATTGATTTCTCAATGCCGTTGCGAGTGGATTCTTCCACCGCCTTCTTGTAGTTGTCGATGGCGGCAGTGGTGTCGCGCCGCGACAGATACAGGTTGCCTATAGCGTAGTAGATCTGGTCAAGATACTCTTTGTTGCGGTCATATCTGGTCATGTTGCGCAACGCTTTCACTTCGGGCTCGATATTCTCGCCCTCATACACTTCGCTCTGCTTTATGCGGGCGTTGAGTTTGGTGCGGTAGGTGGCGCTGCCGGATGACGAGGCTTTGCTGAACGCCTTGTAGGCGGCGGTTTTGTTGCCTGTGGCCTGATAGAGCTGACCCAACAGGAAATTCATGCGGGTACGCTGGGGGCCGTCGGCATATCTGATGGCCTCGGTGAGCATCGGAATCGCCTTTTCATATTCGTGCGACTTCACATAGAAATCGGCGTAATCAAAATAGTACAGCCCCTTGAGAGTGGAGTTGGTGAGCTCCTTTTCCTGGATTTTGGAAATCAGGCTCTCGGCCTCGAAAAGCCAGTCGGAAGCGATGTAAGCCCTCGCCTGCCAGAGTTTTGCCTCGGTGACAGTGGCTGGGAGCCAAGAGAAATGCTTGGCCACATAGTAGAAGGTGGAAGCTGCGCCGAGGAAGTCGCCGTTGAGATATTGGCTGCGGCCCTGCATCATCCAGGCATTGTGGAGAAACGGGTTGTACTCCTCGCGTTTCATCCAAGCCTTGTATTTGGGGTCCTGGCTCTTGCCTGATTTTTTTTTCGGTTTTTTCTTTATGGAGCGTATCTGAATGGCTTTCTGAGCCTTTTCAATCGAGCGGTTGAAATCGCCGGTGGGCTGTGGTGCTTTTTCGTCGGCATATGCCTCGGCGGGGTGCATGAGTACAAACCTTGTGTAGTCGTCCTGATATTTCGATTCCATCTCCTTGATGGTTTCCTTGAAATGCTGGTCGCCGTTGAAATAGATATTGTAGCGGGTGATGAAAGCGGAGTATTGCCTTGAAAATGGTGTGTTTTTCTTCAGGCTACACCCGGCGAGCGCAGCCAAAAGAATGAGCGACAGAGGAAATATTCGTAGGCGTTTCAAATCACAAGTTTACTAATCAACGGTTTGGAGGGACGGTTTATTGTGCTTCTGCGTAACCCGGCGGCAGGTGGCTGCGCCGATGCGCACAATGAAAAACATGGCTGTCATCACCAGCACTATCAGTGCCGAGCAGGGCACATCGATGATCACGCTGAGCCACAATCCCGTCATGCAGCAGACAATCGACACTGCCACCGACGAGAGCATCACTGTCAGAAATCTGCGGCTCCATGTTTCGGCAATCATCTGCGGCAAGGCAAGCAGCGACATCAGCAGCATTATCCCCACAAGCCTGATGGTGAGTACTATGCACACGGCTACTATGGCTGTCATGGTGTAGGTGATGAATCTCACCGGCAGGTGCATGACCCGAGCGAAGTCGGGGTCGAAGGCACATGCCACTATCTGCTTGAACCGCAAGGCGAAAAACAATGCAGCCACTATTGCAAACACGGCGAAGGCGGTGAGGTCGGAGGGGGAGATGGTGAGCACGTTGCCAAACAGAAAGGTGTTGAGTTCGGGCACATAACCCGGGGTGAGAAACACAAACAGTATGCCGAGGGCCATACCGAGGGCCCATACCACAGCTATGGCCGAATCCTCGCGCACACGGTAGCGGTGGCTCATCCATTCCACTCCGGCCGAAGATGCTACTGCCACCAAAGCGGCCATCAGCACCGGATTTATTCCGAGGAAATAGCCCAATCCGAGGCCGCCGAAGCAGGCGTGGGTGATACCGCCGCTGATCGACACCATGCGCCGGCTCACTATGTAGGTGCCTATCATGGCACTAACTGCGCTTATTATCAAAAGGCTATATATCGCATAGCGGAAAAATTCGTATTGCCAGATGCTGTTCATTTCCGGGGAGTGTTGCGGTTCTGCCGTGCTTCGGCCACTATCATGATCAGTTCGTCCTTAACTTCAGCGGGGAGGGGGATGCGGCGCAGCTGAATGCTGCGTGCCCATCCGGCTATGTCGTCAGGGAGAAGGGTGAGCAGCACATCGCGAAACTGCTCCACCTCCTCGGGGGTGTAGGTGGAGGGATCTCTGTCGCGGTAGGCATCCAGCTCCTCGTCATCGTAGTACACCACATCGGGGCTCACGGTGGCCAGCAGCGAATCGCGTTCGCAGGTGATATGCATTCCGCAGCACTCCTCATCGTCCTGAGGCGCGGCCTCCTGTGTGGTCTCCTCCTCAGGGTGGAGGCGCATGTCGCGGCGATGGAGCGCGTATAGCACCGCACCGACAGCCACTAAAGCTATAAATATATATAAAGCTACTATCATTGCGGATCAGCGAATTGGGGAGGAATGGGGTCGTTCTCGTCCTGCACAATGAACCCTGCCAGCCGCATCTGCTCCCAGAAGTCGGGATAGGATTTGGCCACACATTCGGCTTCGCGGATGATTATGCCTGGCAGATATGCGGCCACGGGGGCGAGAGCCATGGCCATGCGGTGGTCGGAATAGGAGGAGAATTCGGGCAGAGCCTGGATGGGCCGGGGCACTCCGTCCCAGCTGAGGATGCCGGGGGGCGAAGCGTCAAGCACCGCCCCGACGAGCAGCATCTCCCGGCACAATGCCTCCACACGGTCACACTCCTTGACTGTCAATGATTCCATGCCGCTGAAATTGAACGGTATGCGAAGCATCACGCAGGTCACTACCAGCGCCGGGGCAAGGTCGGGGGTGGCACTCAGGTCAAGCTGCAGCCGTGGCGACAGTTCGGGCGATGCCACCAGCTCGGCTCCGGAATCAGTGTATTCGGTGTCAACGCCAAGGCTGGAGAATATGCGTGCGGTCAGCGCATCGCCTTGCACGGAGGGGTGAAGCTGGCCTTCGAGGGTTATGAACCCGGAAGTGAGAGCCTCTATCTCATACCAGAATCCGGCTGCGCTCCAGTCGGGTTCAATGCTGTTGATGGGGGTGGTGTAGGGGATGGGCTGTATGACAATTGATCCGGAATCGATTTCCACCGATGCTCCGGCGCGGTTCATCATCTCGGCTGTCATCAGTATGTAGGGACGCGATGATGTTTCACCGTCAAGCGATATTTTCAGCCCTTGCTCCATGTACGGGGCAGTCATCATAAGGGCGGAAATGAATTGCGAGCTGATGGTGGCATCAACGGATATATGGCCACCCTTGAGTCGCGACCCTCTGATTTTCAGCGGGGGAAACCCTTCCTGCCCCAGGTATTGTATGGAGGCGCCACATTCTCTCAGTGCCTGCACAAGCGGGGCTATGGGACGCTGCCGCATCCGTTCGCATCCGTCAAGCTCCACCTCCGCGCCGGGTGTGGCGGCATAGAATGAGGTGAGGAAACGCATCGAGGTGCCGGAGTTGTCCACATTTACGGTCCCGGAGAGGGTGTTGATGCCGCGTAGGATGGCTTCGGTGTCGGTGCAGTCGGAGAGGCGCATATCTTGCATATCAGCATGCTGAAGCGTGTTGATAATCACGGCGCGTGCGCTCATGCTCTTGGAAAGCGGGAGCGTTATGCTACATTCCGGCAGCTCTTCGGGTGGAAATATGCGGTAGTTCATCGGTTGGTGGTATATGGTGTTGAACGGTTATATGCTGTTGAGGTTGAGTATCTGCTGGAGAATGTCAACAGCCGTTTCCACGCTGTCCACATTAGCGAATGAGAAGCTGCGTTTGCCGTTCTTCTCACGGATGTTGCACTCACGGGGATGCTGCTGCAGATAGTTGATCATCCGGCCAAACATCGGCGACTGGTAGTAGGCCACGTTGGAGTCGTCAACGAAATAGGTGTACATGTTGCCCTGCTTGAGAGCCACCTTTTCGATGCCGAGTTTGCGGGCCAGACGCCGCAGGCGGGGTATGCGCAGCAGCTCCAAGGCCACGGCGGGAATCTTGCCGAAGCGGTCGGTGAGCCTCTCCTTGAACGCCTGCAGGTCAAGTTCACGCTCAATGGAGTCAAGCTCCTGATAGAGTGAGATACGCTCGCTTTCCTGAGGCACATAGTCGGAGGGGAGAAGCAGCTCCATGTCGCTCTCTATCACGCAGTCGGCCACAAAGTCTTCAGGCTCGGCCACCTGGTCGTCGGTCAGGTCGGCAAACTCCTCCGTGCGCAGTTCGGTGACAGCTTCGCGCAATATTTTCTGATATGTTTCGTATCCGAGATCGGCGATAAATCCGCTCTGTTCGGCTCCAAGAAGGTTGCCTGCGCCACGGATGTCGAGGTCCTGCATGGCGATATGGATGCCGCTTCCGAGGTCGCTGAAGCTCTCGATGGCTTGCAGACGGCGACGTGCCACGGGCGCAAGCGGCTGATGCGGCGGCACAGTGAGGTAGCAGAACGCCTTGCGGGAGCTTCGGCCCACGCGTCCGCGCAGCTGGTGGAGTTCGCTGAGGCCGAAATTCTGTGCATTGTTGATTATTATGGTGTTGACATTAGGCATATCGATGCCGCTCTCCACAATGGTGGTGGCAAGAAGCACATCGTACTCATGGTTGGCAAAATCCTCAATCGCTTTCTCGAGTTTGTCGGGTGCCATCTGTCCGTGGCCCACCACCACACGCGCATCGGGCACGAGCCTGCGTATCATTGCTTCAAGTTCGTGCAGTCCCTCGATGCGGTTGTTAATCACAAACACCTGGCCGTTGCGCGACAGTTCGAAGTTGATGGCCTCGGAGATGAGGTCGTCGCTCAGCGCGCTCACATTGGTGACTATCGGGTAGCGGTTGGCCGGTGGGGTGGTGATGGCCGAAAGATCGCGGGCGCCCATCAGTGAAAATTGCAGGGTGCGCGGTATGGGTGTGGCGCTCATGGTGAGGGTGTCCACATTGGTCTTGAGCTGCTTGAGCTTCTCTTTCACCGCCACACCGAATTTTTGCTCCTCATCCACCACCAACAGCCCGAGGTCCTTGAATTTCACCGATTTGCCCACGAGCTTGTGGGTGCCGATGATGATGTCGATTTTCCCATCGGCAAGGTCGGCGAGTATCTGCTTGGTGTCCTTGGCCGAGCGTGCGCGGCTCAGGTACTCCACCCTCACCGGAAACTCTTTGAGCCTCTTGGCAAATGTGTGGTAGTGCTGGTAGGCGAGCACGGTGGTGGGCACGAGCACAGCTGTTTGCTTGGAGTCGGTGGCGGCCTTGAAGGCGGCGCGGATGGCCACTTCTGTTTTGCCGAACCCCACATCACCGCACACAAGTCGGTCCATAGGTCGCTGGCTCTCCATGTCGGCTTTCACCGCCTGAGTGGCTGTGAGCTGGTCGGGGGTGTCCTCGTAGGCAAACGAAGCCTCGAGCTCATGTTGCATGTATGTGTCGGGCGAGAAAGCGAATCCCTGCTCCTTCTTTCGGGCGGCATACAGTTTGATAAGGTCGCGGGCTATATCCTTGAGCTTGGATTTGGTGCGCTCCTTGACTCTGTTCCATGCTCCGGTGCCGAGGGTGTTGATTTTGGGAGGCACTCCCTCTTTGCCGCGATATTTGGCGAGCTTGTGAAGTGCGTGGATCGACACGAATATGATGTCGTCGTTGGCATACACGAGCTTGATCATCTCCTGTGTGTGACCGTTGACATTGGTGCGCAGCAGTCCGGCAAATTTTCCCACGCCGTGGTCCACATGCACTATGTAGTCACCAGGCTCTATGGCACTCAACTCCTTGAGGCTCAGTGCGAGCTTGCCGGAGCGTGCGCGGTCGGAGCGGAGATTGTATTTGTGGAACCTGTCAAAAATCTGGTGGTCGGTGAACACGCAGCGCTTCTTGAGATGGTCCACAAACCCCTCGTGGAGGGTGGGTGTGACGGGAGTGAAACTTATCTTGTCGCCTCGGTCGGCAAAAATCTCTTTGAGGCGTTCAAACTGTTTTTCACTGTCGGAGAGTATCAGTATCTCATATCCATCATCCAGAAATTGTGTGAACGAGTTGCTGATCAGGTCGAAATTCTTGTGGTATATCCCCTGCGGCGAGCATCTGAAATCAATGGTGGTCACCGATTTGTCGGCGCATCCGGTGCCGGAGGTGAACCATAGTTGGGTGAACTGCCTGAAATCGTGGTCAAACTCCTCGGCGTCAACCACCTGACTCATAGCGTTGATGTCGCCCTCCTCGGCTATTACAGCGGAAGTGGAGAGGGTGTCGGATGCCACTTCTTTAATCCTGGCCACGGTGAGCGCGGCGTCGCGCACTGCTATGAGGGTGTTTGCGGGAATGAATTTCAGCAGCGATGTGCCGTTGGCATCCTGAGCCACGTTGGCTGTGATGCTCACCGATTGTATCTTCTCCTGCGACAGTTGTGTCTCGATGTTGAATGTGCGTATGGAGTCGATGTCATCACCGAAAAAGTCGATTCTGAACGGCAGCTCGTGGCTGTAGCCGAATATGTCGAGGATGGAGCCGCGGTGGGCGAAATGCCCCGGCTCATACACATAGTCCACTTCCTGAAAGTTGTTTTCCCTCAGCCATTTGATGACATCGGTGGGGTGGACGGGCGTTTTCAGGTCAAGATGCAGGGTGTGGTCGGCTATTATCTGTGGCGGAGCTACTCTTTCGGCGAGAGCGTCAGGGTAGGTGACCACGATTTTCACGGGGCTGTTTCTGGTGTGCCAGGCTCCGAGTGCTTCTGTGCGCAATATCTGCGACGGCGGGTCGGGCTGGCCATATTTGATGGCTCTCTTGTAGCCTGACGGGAGCATCAGCACAGCATCATCGCCGAGCATTCGGCTCAGGTCGTGATACAGATAGCCGGCATCATCGAGCGAGTCGCCCACTACAAGCAGCGGGGTGGGGCCGTTGGCGAGCGACGACAGGAGCATGGCGGCGGACGATCCGGCCACGGAGGTGGCGCACACCCTGTGTGCTCCTTTTTCCAAAGCCGTGTTCACGGCCTTGGACCGGCTTCCCGCCATGAATTCGGATGCAATGGCGGTGAGCTGGTTCATTTCTTGGGTGCGCTTAGGAGTTGTTTGTATTCCACCGGGTTGTGAAGCAGATTTATGGCCGAGTCGGCACCGATGTCGCTGCGCAGTGCGGCGCGGACAGCACCGGGCTGATAGTAGTAGCGTTCGGCTATCTCACGCAGCAGGAACGGTGCGATGGCCTGACGGTGAGTGTCAAGGTCTTTGTCCAGCGGATGCTTGAGCATGGCCGCGAGGGTGTTGAACTGTGCGTCGAGGCTGTCGCTGGCATACCCTTCCACCTTGGCGGCTTCGCGCAGGCGGTCGAGGATGGTTTCGCACACCTTGTCATAATTGAACTTGTCGGGGTCAATGGAGTTTTTGAACTGCGCGTATATCTCATCGGTGATTTCAAAGCTGTCGATGGGTGCGATTGTGGGGTTTTGAGCGCGGTAGCGGTTGGCGAAATCAAAGGCCCAGTTGTCGCGCACCACATTGAATGTTATGCGGCTCACTTCGGGATATTTCACTGTGATGTCGGGGGTTATGCCACCACCGTCGCGCACCGCACGCCCGCCTTTTGTGGCAAACTCGTGGGTGAGGCTGTCGGGGATACGCTGGATGGAGCCATCCTCGTTGCGGTGCGAATAGTCAATGGCCTGGATCAGTCGTCCGCTGGGGATGTAATATTTGGCCATAGTCACTTTCAGCAGGCCGTCGTAGGGAAGGTCGCGGGTGGTCTGCACAAGTCCCTTGCCAAACGACCGGTTGCCCACAATCACCGCTCTGTCAAGGTCCTGGAGTGCGCCGGCGGTGATCTCCGAAGCCGATGCGGTGCCGGCATCTATGAGCACGGCGAGAGGCATGTCGGGAGCTATCGGCGAGCCGGATGTTTTATAAACTTTCTCGTCAAGCACCCCTTTGCCGCGTGTGCGGAGCACCTCGGTACCTTTGGGCAAGAAGTATCCCAGAATCTTGACGGCGCTCTCCAGCAATCCGCCGCCATTGTCGCGCAGGTCAAGTATCAACCCTTTCACCTTGTGGCGGTTCTTGAGCGAGTCGATGGCGTTGCGCACCTCCTCGGGGGAGGTTTCGGTGAACGAGGTGAGCTGGATGTAGCCCAAATCGTTGCCTACCACCCCGAAGTATGGCACAGAGGGGTTTTGGATTTTTTCGCGGGTGATTTCCACCGTCAGTATCGAATCGGCTTCCACGAAGGGTCGTTTCACCGTCACCATCAGCTTGGTGCCCGGCTGTCCCTTGAGCTTTTCGCTCACCTCGGGAGTGGTTTTGCCCAGCACGGTGTCGCCGTCAATGGCCATGATCAGATCGCCGGGGCGCAAGCCTGCGCGGGCTGCGGGCGATCCGAGGTACGGTCCTGATATATAAACATTTCCGTTGCGCTGCATTATGTATGAGCCAATGCCGCCGTATTGGCCCGACGACATTGTGCGGAAATCCGCTTTCTCATCTTGCGGTATATATTCGGTGTATGGGTCAAGCGAGCCGAGCATCGCATCGATGGCTGTGCGCACTGATTTACGGGCATCAATGGAGTCCACATAGTTCGACTGTATCTCCTTGACCACGGCATTGAAAATGTCGAGGCTTGCGGCTATGTCGGCCTTTTTGCTCCGGGTGGCACCCTGGGCCACCAGCAGCGCGCATAGCAGCGCGGAGGCTGTGTAAAATAGCTTCTTCATGAGCGTTTGGGGATATGTTATAAAAAACGGCGACCAAAGTTAGTCAATTATTATAACAAACGAGTGCTAAAATATTTCAAAAAAAGGTGTGCTGCATGATTTTTTCAACTTTTTTTGGCCAATCTATTGCATAATTGATTTAAACGGTGTAATTTTGTACCGCAAATCTCGAGAGCGAGGTTTTAAATGCTTCAATAGCTCAGTTGGTTAGAGCATCTGACTGTTAATCAGAGGGTCGTTGGTTCAAGTCCATCTTGAAGCGCAAAAATAGGCAAAGCTTCAGTAGCTCAGTTGGTTAGAGCACCTGACTGTTAATCAGGGGGTCGTTGGTTCAAGCCCATCCTGAAGCGCACTTCAAAAACGCTGGCTTTCATGGCTTAGTCCATGTGGTCAGCGTTTTTTTATAGGACTTATAAGAATTATAGGACTTATACGACTTATAAGAATTACCACCCCCCTATATATTATAATAGGTGTATCCCCTGGTGGTGATTTCTGGAGACAAGAATGGATTTTTTAAAATTAAGAATGTTAAAGGCAAAAAAATTAGTTACAATATTATTGTTTATAATTCGTTATTTACTTATCTTTGTGGCAATTTCAGTGTGTTTTCCTGTGATCGTGCTGGCAAAACGGCAGCAGGTGATGTGAAATTGCGCTTGAAACTAAACCTTAAACAGTTGATAATTAACCATCTTGCGCAATAGACATAGAAAAAACTATAGTAATTATTTAATACCTTATGCTAAAACCAATTAACTCAGTAAGCAAATTGCTTTTGGTTGCTTCGTTATTCGGTGCAGTGGCAGTGCCAGTGACCGTACAAGCAGCCCCCGCAGCCGCGGTTGAGCAATCAGCCAACACCGCAACCGGTGTGGTTCTGGACGAACTCGGTGATCCGTATATCGGTGCATCGGTTCGTGTGGCCAACGATCCTGCAAAGGGTGCGTCAACCAACCTCGATGGTGAGTTCTCCATCTCCGGTGTTAAGCCAGGCACCAAGCTGATGATCACCGCTGTGGGTTACAACGACCTTGAGGCAGTGTGGAATGGAACTCCTCTGAATCTTCAACTCGTAGAGAACACCAAGGTGCTCGACGAAGTGGTGGTAACCGCCATGGGTATCACCCGTGAGGAAAAAACCCTTACTTATGCGGTGCAAACCATCAAATCCGATGAGGTGACCCGTATCAAGGACAACAACTTTATCAACTCCCTGCAGGGTAAGAGTGCCGGCTTGACCATCACACCTAACAACAGCGGTGCCGGTGGTGGTGCCTCCAAGATTATCCTCCGTGGTAGCACATCAATTCTCGGTACCAACCAGCCGCTGATCGTGCTTGACGGTGTGCCCATGCAGAACGGTATGCAGACTCAGGCTTCCGTTGACGGTCTTATCAATGGTGGTGGCGGTTCAGGCGACGACCTTCTCTCGACCATCAACCCTGAGGACGTTGAGAGCATGACCATTCTTAAAGGTCCGAATGCTGCCGCCCTTTATGGTAGCGCCGCCAACAACGGTGTTATCATCATCAACACCAAGAGCGGTGCTGAAGGTACTGTGAAGGTTGACATCAGCTCCACCACTTCTATTGAAACAATCGCCAACTATCCCCAGACCCAGCAGGTATATGGTCTTACCTCCGACCTGCTCACCAGTGGCATCCAGCTCGGTGCCTGGGGTCCGAAGATCGGCACACGTGATGCTGACGAGCTCGCGCTCAAACCTTATATGATGAACAGCGCCCGCAATCCCATCCGTGACTTCTTCAAAACCGGTGTTACCCTCAACAACGGTATTACCCTCAGCGGCGGTACTGAAAAATCGCGCACATACTTCTCCTACAACAACACCTATCAGGATGGTATCATGCGCAACAACAAGTTCACCCGTAACAACGTGATGTTGAAAGAAACATTCTCGCTCTTTGACAAGCGCGTCAACATCAGCGCAAGCTTGAACTGGATCCATCAGAAAACCAACAACCCGCCAAACACCGGTAAGACCCTCAGCGCTCTCCATGCTGTTTACCGTATGCCTGCCGATGTTGATATGCGCTACTTCAAGCAGCACTACAAGCACGCCGGTACCTACAACGATGAAATCGTTGCCAACACCCAGACCGGTAACCCCAAACTGTTAGGTCAGCCCGTTCAGACATGGGACTGGTTCGACAAGAGCCTTAACAACCCCTACTGGGTTACTGATATGTACAACAAGGAGAACAAGCGTGACCGTATCCTCGGCAACATCACCCTTGATGTCAACATCTGGAAAAATCTCAAATACCAGACCCGCTTCAGCGTGGATATGGTGATGAACTCCGATATCAACGAGCAGTATGCAGGTATGTACGATGCCGGTTGGCTCAGCCTCGGTGGTCAGTATGGTGCCGGAAGCTCCCGCTCCAGCGATATCTACAATGACCATATGCTCACCTGGAACGACCGCTTCGCCGACAAGTTTGATGTAAGCGCAGCTGTCGGTGGCAGCTTCACCCGCCATTGGGACCGCTCCCAGAGCATCAGCACCAATATCGACACCTGCGGTATCCCCAACGCCTTCGTTCCCCAGAACTCCAAGAAAGAGCGCCCCGACGGCAGCATCCGTGGCGGTAGCGCAACCAGCGCATCCGACTCCTGGAACTACAAGAACTGGAGCGCCGCCGTATTTGCCACAGCTTCTGTAGGTTTGTTCGACAAGGTTTATGTTGACGGTAGCTACCGTGTTGAATGGGCGCAGGCTTTCCAGCAGTTCACCCAGGGCAGCGGTTACAAATCGTTTGACTACTATTCGGTAGGTGCCAACGTACTCGTTCACAAATTCCTCCCCGAGAGCACTCGCGATTGGCTCGACCAGTTGAAATGGCGCGGCAGCTACTCTGTTGTAGGTAACCCGATCCCCAACACCCTCTTCGCCCGTCAGTCCATTGACTTCGGCACAGGTGTGGTTGGCTCTCGTCCCCCGTTGTTTGATAACCCGCAGCCCGAAACCACCACTTCGTTTGAAACCGGTTTGGATGTATGGTTGTTCAAGAACACCTTCAACTTCGACATTACCTATTATAACTCTACTCTCAAAAATCAGTTCATGAACGTGACCACCGCCAACGGTGAGTCCAAACCTGTGAACACCGGTAAGATCCGCAACTACGGTATCGAGTTCTCCGCCGGCTACCGCTGGGCTATCAACAAAGACTGGACATGGCAGTCCAACTTCAACTTTGCCTGGAACGACAACAAGATTCTCGAAACCTACGATCCGGGTGACAACCGCGAGTACACCGTTGAAATGGGTAACAACGCTTTCAAGATCAAATATATCAAGGATAAGAAATATGGTGACATCTATGTGAACTCCATCACCCGTGGTGACGATGGTTTCTACAAGATGACCTCCAACAATCCTCTGTCCGCTCGTCCCGTGATGCAGTCTGACTACAGCACCTACGTGGGCAACACCACTTCTCCCTACACCCTCGGTTGGAACAACACCATCTCCTGGAAGAACCTTACTCTCTACTTCCTCATCGATGGCCGTATCGGTGGTAAGGTGATGTCGCTCACCGAAGCTGAAATGGACCTCTACGGTTTGAGCCAGCGCACTGCTGACGCCCGTTTGGCCGCTGAGAACAATCCTGATCTCCAGGCCTACGATGAAACCGGCAAGATGGTGCCCCTGATGTACCTCCCCGACGGTTCCGGTCGCAAGATCTCTGTTGAGAACTACTATACCACTATCGGTATGGCTCCCACTGAAGATCACGTGTACAACGCCACCAGCTTCCGCATGCGTGATATCTCGCTGAGCTACCTCTTCCCCAACCTCTTCGGCAAGGGCAAAGGCCTCACCGCTCAGTTCTCGGTTAAGAATGCATTCTTCATCTATAAGGATGCTCCCGTAGATCCCGATATCTCGCTGTCTGCTGCCAACGGTCTGTCCGGTATTGACTGCTACGGTCTCCCCACCCTGCGCAGCTATGCTATAACTCTGAAACTTAACTTCTAAGCATCAACCTTGTAATCTAACATAGAAAATGACTAAAAACAATATATTATCTGCCTGCTTGATGGGTGCGTCCCTGCTCTGCACCGGAGCACTCACATCTTGCGGCGACCAATTCCAGGAAGAGTATCCCTGGATGGTAGGTCGCCAGGAGGACCAGAGCAATGAAGACGAGTCAAGTGCCGGTCGTTACGACATGGATATGCTTGAACGCGAGCTCAAAGGTGCTCTTCCGTATATGATTAACTATAGTCATGCTCCGGACAACTCCTGGATGCCCCATAACTATCAGTACAACCGAGCCAACAACATCGATAACTATTGCGGCTACTGGACCACATCCAAAGGCACATTCGGTTTCGGTGGTAACCTGCCCACTCTCTACACCTATCCTAATGACTACCTCGGTGGTCCCGCCGACAACTCTATCTTCACTCAGAGCTACGATGCCATTCACTATGCAGTGGATATGGTGGACGAGGAAGGCAACCCTGTTGCTTCCAAACCCCACTGGCGTGCCTGCGCTCTCATAATACAGAGCTACACCGCCATGAATGTGGTTGATGCGTACGGTGCCTGTCCTCTCACAGACTGGCGCAACCGTGAACGTAACAAAACCGTTCAGTGGCAGGATGGTCACGAGGTGTACAACCAGATTGTAGCCGACCTCAACGAAGCTATCGGTATCCTCAAGGCTTCCAAGCCCGCCAAGGGTGAGCTTGACAAAATCGAGCTCGATGCCGCCAAGGACCTCACCATATTTGAAGGTGACTGGAGACGTTGGGTTAAGTTTGCCAACTGTATGAAGCTCCGTATGGCCATGAACCTTTCCCGCAATTTCGAGGACGAGGCCAAGGCTCTTGCTGAAGCAGCTCTCAACGATGAAGTGGGTGTGCTCAATGAAACAGACCCCCGCGATATCGCTTACTACTACCGCAACAACAACTCCTGGTACTTCATTTCCCAGACTTGGGGTGATATCCGCCTCAATGCCAACTTGGAGAGCATCATGAAGCACTTCAACAACCCGCTGCTCGGCATATGGTTCGACACTCTCGGTGCTGCCGTAAAGGATAAGAACACCGGTGTGACCACCACCAACGAATATGCAGGTATGCGTGCCGGTATTGACATGGTCGGCAAGAATGCCGGCGGTCGTAGCGACGGTGCCTACGGTTCATTCTCCTGCTTCCAGATCCAGGACTTCCCCATGCCTTTCTTCAAGCGCACAGAGTCACTCTTCCTTCAGGCTGAGGCCGCTCTCCGTTGGGGCATCGGTTCTCGCTCAGTGAAAGAGCTGTACGAAGCCGGTATCACTCTCTCGATGACTGAGAACGGTGTTGACGCCGGTGTTATCGCCGAATATCTTGACCAAGCCGGTGAAATGCCCGCCTACAACTACGTTGACTTCCGTGACGCAGCCAACAATATCAATGGCCGTGTGACCTGCGATGTGAAGTGGAACGAGAGCGACTCCAAGGAGCTCAAGCTTGAGAAACTCATCACTCAGAAATATATCGCTGTATTCCCTCAGGGCGATGCCGCATGGAACGATTTCCGCCGCACAGGCTACCCCCGTCTCTTCCCGGCGAAGCAGAATGGTGGTATGATGGGTATGGATGGAAATCTTGAACTTCAGATTCGTCGTATCCCCATGAAGGTGGAAACCAACAACTCTGTTGAGATGGCCGGTTTGAGCACCGTGCTCGGTTTTGACCAGGCCGATGCATCGCAGCCCATCTTCTGGGATATACCTTACTCTGAGCGTGTGTGGGGTGATGTTGATCCCACCTCGGGTCTCGAAACTCCCGAACGCATGCCCGTTCCCGTTAACTTCTAATCCTTTTATCGATCAGACATGAAACTTTATAAAAGCCTTTTATATTTTACAGCAGCACTCACTGCAGCCGGCGCAATGACCGGCTGTAGCGAGGAAGCTACTCTCGACGGGGCCGATGCGGTCTATCTCGAGATCCAGCCCACAGATATCTCTCTCTGCCTGGGCGACACCGTCCGGATCAACAGCCTTGTGACCAATGTGAGTGGTGATGTAATCCCCACTGAGGTTGCTCTGTCGGTTGATGATGAAACTGTTGCCAAGATTTTGGGTGACACCGCTGTGGTAGCCGTCAACGGTGGCCAGGGTCGCACCACAAAGCTGCGTGCAGCTCTTGTCAACGGTAAGTACGCTGTTACTAATGTGACTGTAAACAAGAATGTTCCCCAGGGTATCTTCGCTGTCGCTGACGAGACAGCTCAGGATACCATCACAGTTAAGAAGAGCTGGGGCGTGCCTCACGAAACTGTTTACTTCTCCATCAATCCTATCGAGCTTCTCAAGGACTACTCGATCGAAGACGGTACAATCAAAGTGGAGCTTGACGGTCTTGAGCCTTGCGATGCTTCGATCTATGATGGTCCTGTCGCTACAATGCAGGAAGTGAAATACAAATACTACCTCAAGGAAGGCGACAATGGTTATGATCCCGATGAACAGAAATTCATCGAAAAGACATACGCCATCGTAACAGCTCACTTCACAAGCCCCAAAGTGGCATCCAACGGTAAGGTTAAACTCACCGTAGGTGAAGGCGGCTCCGCAATGACCTACACTATCGATGTCATCATACAGCCGAGTATCACATTTGCCTCATTCTATGGCGCAACATCCAACGAGGATATCGCTGCTATGCCTTATCTTGGCGGTCGTCCTCCTCTGGGCACCCTCACCATGTACATCGCCGACAAGTGCGACAAGGTGATTGACATCAACTCTTCCGATGAAGTCCGCGTGGCCATGAACGTGGAAGGCGGCGCTCACGAAGAAGTTGTCGAAGCCATGAAGTGCTATGAGTGGAACATTGTCAGCGGCGGCGCTCTGCTCGTTACCCGCAACGAAGCTGAGGAAATCTCCGGTCATGGTTTTGATGCCATACTTGGTGTTCGCTCCGGTGTGCAGACTGGTGATGTGACTTTCCAGTGCTCCACCCCTGTACGCACCACCGAGGATCCTGACAATGATCTCGTGCTCACCCTCAACTATACTGTGGTGAATATCAAGAAAGACTATGCGATCACTGCCATCACCGTTGACAACGATAATGTGGAGATGGATATGAACAGTGTCCACATCATCAAGTTCGGTGTTGAGCCCTCCGCTTCGTTCGCATACCAGAAGCCGACTCTCACCGTTGATGACCCCTCAATTATTGAGATTCTTGACCGCGAGGGTTATGATTGGCCTATCCGTGCTCTCAAAGCCGGAACTGCCACTCTCACATTCTCTGCTTACAACGACTCTCAGCTCGTGACAAAGACTGTGAAAGTGAAAGTTAACGACGCCCTCGGCTCCATCGTGATTGACCAGAATGTCGGTGAGACATATCTCTTCGCCGGTGGCACCACCACCTGGGCTGCTCACCCCTACTCGCTGAGCGGTGCTCTGATGAGTAATGTTGACATCACTTGGAACTCTTCCGATGAATCTGTTGCCACAGTGCTCAACGGCGTTATCTCCGCTATCAAGTCCGGTAACACCAATATCACCGCTGCCAACGGTAGCATCGTATCCGGCTCCCGCAGCCTGATTGTCCGCGAAGCTCCGAATGCCATCAACGCACCCGATGGATTCGAAGGTTTCTACGAAATGGACAACGACCTTGTATTCCTTGATATGGACGGTGGTCAACTCGTTATAGCCAACGGCTTTGCCGATGGTAGGTACGAAGGTTCCTACAACCTGTCCGGCTCCTACTATATGAAGGATGACGCGACTGCTCCCGCCACCGGTACTGTCACCATCGCGGCCGGCAGTGACACCGATGAGTACATTGTCACTATTAATGTGACCATCAATCTCTCGGCTGATCATCAGGTTAAGTTCTCATTCAGCAACGGATCTGTTTACTACTTGCCCGAATAATATCCGGTGCATTGAATAGCTATTAAAGGCACACGGTGCTCCGGAGGTCGTCACTGACCTACCTGCACCGTGTGTTTCTATCCGAATAGTATTCTATACCACAAACTATAACAATATATTGTTAACCTTATGAAAAAAACCTTACTGTTTGCCGGTGGCTTAACACTTGTCACTATGGCAATGAACGCCCAGCAGCTGCGTGGACCGGAGTCGGAAACCGACACCCGCGCATGCTACATCACATGGCCTCAGAGCTATTCGCTGGACCAGTATATCAACGACTGGAATCCCGGACAGGCGATGAACAAAACCTACATCTCCGACCGTGTTTCCAGCACAAGCGCGTGGGAAGATGAAGAGTTCTTCACTTCGCGTGTGAAACTTCGTCCTCTCATCAACAATGTCAACACCCAGGTGGATCAAACCATTGTTGGTGCCAAGGACAAGAACCTCCTGTTCTGGGTTCCCTGCGGTATGTCAACCGGCTACTTCCAGACCGGTTCGCTCCCCAACGGTGTGTTTGACTCGGAAGTGTTCTCCGCATGGAGCTATGTGACTCACTACGGCAACTGGACCGCGCCCTACGGATGGGTTCCCGGTGGTTTTGCCGACGCAGCCCACAAGCATGGTGTGCTTGTGTCGGGTGTGGCTTCTATCCCCAATGCTTCGATGCCCGCATCATGGCGCAGCTGCTTGCTTGGAATGAATACTCTTGCCAGCACTGAAGCCGGCATGGAGAAAATCGGCAAATTCCTCCGTTACCACGGTAATGACGGTCTCGGCTACAACTCCGAGTGGACCGGCAACTGGAGCGCTAATGAGCAGACAGCACTCAGCGCGATGCACGGCAAGCTCGTGAAATACCTCCTCCAGTATCAGGACCGTGCAGAAAACCCCTGGTACGGTGGTGCGAACGACAACGGTTCCGTAGGCGGCTGGGGTGAAGGTCTCGGCACAAGGTTCTACAACACCTTCGGTTACAGCACCGAGCCCCGCACCATCTTCTTCACCAACTACAACTGGGACAATACCTACTACTATTCCGAGGACAAAGCTGCCATGACAGCCACCGGCCGTGACTCCCACGACCTTTACATGGGTATGAACATGCAGGGTGGTTGCAAATCCAGCAACGAATGGACCTCGCATGCCACCGGTGAGGCTTCCACCTACTCCATCGGTCTTTGGGGTGAGCACAGCAAGAACATGCTGTTCCCTGCCCGCGCTGCAGCCGGTGGTACTGACATCCTCAAGCAGAAGGGTTATCAGGAAATTCTTGAGCAGTGGTTCACCAACGGCAAGCGCAACCCCGCTTACCTTATGGATATCCGCGTGTCCAAGAACCTTGGTGCAGGTGAGGATTTCCATGGTATGTCGCGTCTGATGAGCGCCCGTTCAGCCTACGGTTGGGATCTGAGCGAGGAGCCGTTCATCACCTATTTCAGCCTCGGTAACGGTATGAACTACTACCGCAATGGTAAAGTGGCTTACGCAAACGAATGGTACAACATCGGTATGCAGGACTACACTCCCACATGGCGCTGGTGGTGGAGCACCAAGCTCCTTGGCAAGAAAGATGATATTCCTGCCAACAGCATGACAGCGGAATTTGACTGGAGCGATGCCTGGAACGGTGGTTCTTCCCTCAAGATTTCCGGTAGCACTGCCGCCGGTGAGGCTCAGTATCTCCATCTGTTCAAAACAGCTTTCACTGTCAAGAACAATGATGTCATCACCATCCACTACAAAGTCCTCAAAGGCAACGGTGATCTCAGCTTTGTGTACAGCAAGGTCGGTTCTGAATCTACCGAACAGTCTCCCACCAAAACTGTATTCCATAAAACCTCTGATTCTTTCTTCTACGATGAATGGATGACAGCTTCCTTCAAGGTGGCTTCCCGTGGTACCAACGTACTCAGCGCAGGTGACTGGGCAGTGCTTGGTCTGAAGTTTGAGAATGCCAAGGATCTCGAGGTTCTTGTAGGTGAAATGTCGATTGTGCGCGGCACCGCCAAGACTCCTGAAATGCCTGTTGTTAAAACCGCTAAAATCCTTAGCGATGTTGTCACCGGTTTCGATGCCAAGCTCATCTGGTCCATGCCCAACAACAAAGAGGCAGGCGAACCTGTTTACAACACTGATGTCAACACATCCCACTTCAACCTTTGGGCTCAGGTGGAGGGCGGCGAGCCTCAGTTTGTCGGCACCACTACTTCTTGGGCCGGTATCCTGTTCAAGATTGCCAATCCCGACCACAAGAAACGTGCCCGTCTGGGTGTAGAGGCAGTAAGCCTTGACCATAAAGCCACTTCCGGTATTGCATGGAGTGAATATATCAACGCTCCCGATCACGAAGTGTCGGAAGAGGTTAGCATCGACAAGACCTGTATCAAACCCAATGAGGAATTCCGCATCTGGTTCATCGATGACCTCCATGACAATGCTACTCTGTCGCTCTACAACGCTGCCGGTGTCAAGGTAGCCTCCAACAACGGTGCAAGCCGTGAGCTCGTTGCCTCGCTCAGCGAGATCGGTGCATACGACCTCGTTGCCAACGAAGGCACCAGCAAGGAAGCCCGTTATTCCTGCTACGCCCAGGTATCTGACTTTGCTGTAGGTCGTCTTCCCGAAATCGAGACCCTCCTGATCGACGGCGAGGATGTTACCAATAGGGATAACGTTTCGTTCAACATCAACACTGAGCTCAAGGCCGGCTATACCGGTCGCGAAGCAGACGGTTCTGGCTCACGCGCCATCACAGCTGCCTACAAAGTGCTCGGTGGTCCTGTTGCTGCAATGGATCTCGGTTCCAACAAGTCGTTCTCCGTATCCTACTGGGTTCGTCTGACCGTACTTCCCACCGGCGACCTGAACCTCTTCGGTATCGAAGACCGTACCGGTAGCTGGCCTGAAAATAACTGGGGCTTCTTCTGGTCGTCAATCGGTCAGGATGGTCACGTTGAATCCTACACCAAGCGCGGTAACGCCAGCAACTCTGCCGAGTATCAGTACAGATATCCCGCATCCACAAAAGTAACTCCGGGCGCTTGGACCCATGTTACCCACGTGTTTGACTACGACAATCAGAACGCCCTGCTCATGAAGCTGTACATCAACGGTGTATATCAGGCTCCCGCTACATCCGGCATGGGTGCTGACGATGCTTCTGCCAACAACGTGATTGACGGTATTCCTGTCCGTGGTCCCAACCGTTCTACCATGACTTCCGGTATGTGGATGCACATCCTCGGTGGTCGTGGCAGCACACCCGGTTATCCTGAAGCTCTTATCGACGATGTAACCGTTTGGGACGGCGCTATCACCGAAACCGATATCGCCAAAGCAATGGTTGGTCTCGATGCCGACAATCTGCCCAGCAACGTGAAGTGCTTCTGGGACTTCGAGAACGAACCTCAGAACAATGTGGAAGAGAATCGCTCGGTTAACGGCAAATCTCTCAAAATCATCCACAACGGCCGCTTCCTCTCCAAGGGTCAGATTACCGATGCCACCTTCGGCACATTCGACCTCATCGCCGATGAAAACGAAGGCCAGTCCGTGCAGACACACATCGCACCCGTGTATGAGGCAGGTTGCCCCTACGTGAAAGGTGATGCATTCTCGGTAGTCACCAAACCTACCTGGAGCACCCGTCAGGCCACCATCAGCAACGCTGACGGTAGCGACACCAAGGGTGAGGCTTCCATCAACTACGGTGCACATGGAGCCAAGACCATCACCCTTACCCTCAAGAACTCCTGGGGTGAGAATACCAAGACCTATCCTGTGATCGATGTTATGAACGCTATCGACGGCATCGCTGCCGATGCTGAGGATGGCATGAAGGTTTACACCACCAACAAGGTGCTCTTCCTTGAGTTTGCTGAAGGCGGCGACTACGAAGTGAGCGTTTACAACATGAGCGGTATGCTCATGGGTAAAGACGCCCGCAATATCAATGCCGGCGAACTGATGAACATCAATCTCGGTCAGGCAGGTGTTTACGTGGTAAGCATCGTCAAGGACGGCAAGGACCTTCGCAGCGTGAAGGTAGTGAACAAATAATCCGTTCATTCCAATCTCCCTATAGCAGCGGGGCACCCAAATCGGGTGCCCCGCTTTTTTTACTTCGAATTGTGTCGGTTTAAATATTTTTAACCAGGCGTAACTCGGTATATGCGTGAATATTGTTGTATCTTTATCGCGAAATCCGTTCAGTCGGATTTTGTGTCACGCAGAATACTTACCAATCATAATTTTTTTATTCATGAAAAAACAGTTATTTATTGTATCGGCAATGGCAATGATGGCCGGTGGCGTAAGTGCACAGCAGCTTCGCGGCCCTATGAGCGAAGGCGACACCCGCGAGTGCTACATCACATGGCCCCAGAGCTATTCGCTGGACCAGTACATCAACGACTGGAATCCCGGACAGGAGATGAATAAAACCTACATCACCGACCGCGTTTCCAGCACAAGTGCATGGGAAGATGAAGAGTTCTTTATCTCCCGCGTGAAACTCCGTCCCCTTATCTCCAATGTCAACACCCAGGTGGATCAGACCATTGTTGGCGGCAAGGACAAGAACCTTCTGTTCTGGGTTCCCTGCGGTATGTCAACCGGCCAGTTCCAGACCGGTTCGCTTCCCAACGGTGTGTTTGACTCGGAAGTGTTCTCCGCATGGAGCTATGTGACTCACT
>OJNU01000210.1_pt1 | contig 52378 bp, 49 predicted proteins | sample 1597941 | NCBI WGS metagenome assembly OJNU01 (sample SAMN01915228, study PRJEB22387) | human gut metagenome | isolation source: stool | host: Homo sapiens | place: USA | reverse complement strand
AGACGTTCCAAATCAGAAAAAAGTAAATAGGCCCGTTTATAGGTGGCAAAGCGACGGGCAAACCCTATAAGCAGCGCATTGGGATTAAACTTTTCGACAATAGATGCTACCAGCCGAGGGTCGGTCTGGTTCCTGCGTAAATCATCGGCGCATTTCTTTTTCAGATACTCTATAAGCCTGCGTTTCATCTGAAGACGGGTATTCCAAACTTCATTATCGGGTACGTCATAAAATGCTTCCCATAAATGTTTGTCAGACTGATGCTTTGAGAAGTTATTGTCGAAGTATTTTTTATAAAGTTCTTTCCATTCCGTAACACACCAAGTCGGCATATGAACACCGTTGGTCACATGGCCTATGTGCAATTCTTCAGGAAAATATCCTTTCCAAATTGGTGCGAACATCCTGCGAGATACATTTTCATGCAACAGGCTGACACCATTTACCTCCTGACTGGTCTTGCAGGCAAAGACTGACATACAGAAACGCTCATCCACATTCTCCATATCATAACGTCCCAATCCCATCAGGGTTTCCCAACTGATTCCTAAACGGGTTGCATATTGTCCCATATATTTTCGGAAAAGGTCTTCATCGAAATAATCATGTCCGGCACTGACAGGCGTATGTACCGTATAAAGAGATGAAGCACGGACCAGTTCCATTGCTTGTGCAAAACTCATACCTTGCTTTGTATATTCACTCAGCCGGTAAAGATTAAGAAGGGCGGCATGGCCTTCGTTACAATGATAAATGTCTTTGTTCAATCCAAGTTGGCGAAGCAACATCATACCTCCTATACCTAAAAGAATTTCCTGCTTCAAACGGTCTTCCCAACTTCCGCCATATAGATGGTGTGTGATACTGCGGTCATATTCACTGTTCATTTCGTTGTCCGTATCAAGCAAGTAAAGCGTAATGCGCCCTACGTTGGCACGCCATACATTGGCGTGTACGACAAAATAGTCTGTATAAGGTACGTGAACAACCATTTGCCTGCCATTCTCTGTAAGGACTTTCTCAATAGGCAGTTGACCGAAATTTTGAGCTTCGTAACATACGGTCTGCTCTCCATCCATTGAAAGCGACTGGTTAAAATAACCATAACGATAAAGTAACCCTACAGCACAAAGGTTCACATTGCTGTCTGATGCCTCTTTTAGATAATCTCCGGCCAATATGCCCAAACCACCGGAATATATCTTCAATACTTTACTTAGACCATATTCCATGCTAAAATAAGCGACAGAAGGACGGCTTTGATCTACAGGAATATCCATATAGGCTCGGAAACGAGTATAAATATCCTCTAAACATTCCATGAAAGCCTTGTTACAAGTTAATGCTTCCAGCTTGTCATAATTCATTTGTTCGAGTAGCATAACAGGATTGTGCCTTCCTTGTTCCCACAATTCGTTATCAAGACTGGAAAACAAGTCTGCGACTTCGTGATTCCACGTCCACCAATAGTTATATGCCAGTTCTTTCAAGTGCTCAAGTCCTGCGGGTAAGTGAGAACTTGTGGCAACCTCTCTCCACTGGGGAGGGTTCACTTTATAATTCAGATAATCCATAGTAATGCATTTATTATTGTTTATACTATTTATTTTCAAGCCATCTAAACATGGTACAATAAACTTCTTCCCTTACATCCCTACTTGATAGGATAAGGTCATGAAGTCCATTTTTAATAGTAACTTCCTTTACCTGCCGACCTATATGACAACCTATCGTTGCAATGTCATGCACATTCAATATCGCATCTGCATGATGGAAACATTCTTTCGGGTCTTTCGAGCTGGCTGATTTGTCCGAATGCATGAGCAATACAGGTACATTTACACTACCGTTCTTCAACCTTTTCTGACCATTGTCTATTGCACGAACCCACGCAGCATCGACATCAGGCATTATATCAGGCTTCCAAATAATGTTATAACTCCATTCTCCGTTCAAATGGCGGGCAATAGTAGAAGCGTAATTATTGGTACCATCTCCCTTGACTCTTATTCCAGGTGCCAGCACAGCCAATGTTTTCAATATAGGAATGCCCAAACGAATCATTGCTTTGGGCAAATTCCATGCAAAAAACGGACTGTTTAGAATCAATGCTTTTATGCATGGGTCGGCACAACATTGCATATACAATGATGTTGTCAATCCACCGGTAGAATGCCCCATAAGGATGATTTCATGGTTACCGTCTTCTTTCATTGCTTCTATACCTGCCTGTATGTCCGGGAAATATTCTGTAAGATCCCTTACTTGGAACATTTTTTGTCCATCCATATAGGAACGCCCATATTTTCTAAGATCTACAGCGTAAAAATTATAACCTTCCTTTACAAAACGATTCGCCATTTCTTTTTGGAAAAAGTAATCACAGAATCCATGTATGTATAATATACCACGGCTACACCCATTATCTGCTAATTTGCGAACGATGGTACAACATACATCACCTGCATAATCACATCCTTGTGATACATGACGCATAAGGAAGTCTTCGCCCAATACATCAGGCTTCCATTCAGGAATGTTATTCAATGTTTTTTTATTTTCCATTTTATTCTTTACATCTGTTAATCAATAAACTATTAATCTGCCTGTGGTAAAACAAACACGCTATCAGGAAATAGACTGTAGCTTGTATCCATAACCCTTTATACTCGAAGACGATGTCGCCAAGCGAAGCTCCCATACCGGTGAGGCGCACATACCCGTTCATTCCAAAAGTGGAAGGGAACAACCACGATATATATTTCCAAAATGTCGGTATAGCGGCTCCCGGCCACGAAATACCGGAAGCAAACAATAACGGAACGGAAAGAAAAACAAACAGCATGATGCAATCTTCGCGTCGCCAAACAAGAAAAGAAAGTGTCATACCCATGAAGATACATGACAGCAGATAAGGTACAAGAAAAGCAAGGAACGTACCGTAATGTCCCAGTTGCGGCAAGCCGAAGATACGGGAAACGAATGTAAACATATAGATGCCCATCACAAAGTAAAGCAGGAAATAGAACAGCGTTTTGCCCAATACAATATGTATGGGATTCTTGTAGGCTTTATGGAAAGGTATAACACTACCCATATACTTTTCACGCGATTCGCCCATTGACATACCGATGCCCAGAAAAAGTGTTTGCTGGATAATAAGCATCAGCACCGGTGGAATAAGAAAAGCAGCGAAACCACTTTGCGGATTATAGAGTGCTGTTTGTTGGTATTCGATAGGCATACGTGTGATTTCCTCTTGCCGGTCGGTAGTTGCTGGCAGGTAGCGTTCCACTTTGATATCCTTATTCATTTCCAAGGAAACGTTGGTAGTGGTAAGCAACAGGTTTTTATAATAGAGCATAGAACACATATCGCAATAAAGACCGATGTGTGTCTGCTCTCCTTGCCACAAGTCCCGGGTAAAAGAGGAAGGAATGCGGATGATTCCATAAACCTCCTGACGTTTCAACAGTTCCTGAGCCTCTGCCATATCGGTGCAGCGGGTATGAATGCGGACATCGGGAGAAGCATCTATCTTGCGTAGGAACTCACGGCTCAAAGCGGAGTTGGACTCATCAACCACAGCGGCAGGCACCTCCCGCACTACTTCGTTCGTATATACATAAGAGTATAGCAACGGATAGGCCAGCGGAACAAAGAGGATAAAAATAAGTATCCCCTTGTCACGCATAATGGTTATCAATTCGTGGTACCATATCTGAATGATATTTACTATTGTCTTCATTAGAATCATTTATTTAACGTATTTATATTTCAGGAATGCCGCCCGATACCGCCATAACACGGTGCAAGGGAGAAGCAGGAACGCGAGTAACGCCACGACAGAAGACCATACATAAGAGATGGGAAAACCGTCAAGTGCCTGATTGACATAAATGAGATAATAATGACGGAGCGGAAACAGCCACGAAAGCCCTTGCAGGAAACCATCCATTGCAGGAACAGGATAGGTAAAACCTGCCAGTGAAAAGGACAAGATTCCCCATAATGAGCAAAGACACATGGACAAGCGCATCTGTCCGATAAAAGCACCGAACAGGAATACACCGAACGACTGTGCCGCCAATACCGTCACGACTCCGAGCAGCATCATCGGGATGATGCCACTGTTGCAAGGAAACATCAGGAACCGATAGAAATAGACATCATAGAAGATGAACATCAACGAGAATAAGACAGTCTGCGGAAACAGCTTTCCTACTAATGCCACCGTTGAAGAATGTCCGCTTAGGGCATACAATTCCTTTTGTGTATTCTGTTTCCACTCCAATCCGATAGTATAGGTAGTACTAAGCATGATAAGCAAGATTAGAATGCCAGGCAACAGGATATTGTTCAGATAGACAGAATAGTCTAAGTGGGGATTGTTTAGCGGATGTGTCTCTATGACAATAGGCTGGATAATTCCCATCGCCTGTCGCTCTGTCAGTCCGCGGGCATAGAGGTTCTCGCGTGTCAGGGCAAGCCCGGACAGCTCGGAGGCATAACGCAAGTCTTTCATAAGCAACGTTCCGGGTACGAAATAGGTGTCGTTGGTATAGAATGACAATTTGGGCTGGCGGTTGGCTATGGCATCTTCGGTCAGCCCACGGGGAATATAGAAGAAACCATAGATTTCACCCCGTTGCATAGCCTTTTTTGCTTCGCTGAAATCAGGATAACGCGCTACAAAATCGGTTTCCTCCATAGAGCCAAGAATCCGCGCGACTATGTGCGTGATATGTGTGTCATCCTCGTCCACTAAGCCGGCCGGCAACTTGGTAGGCAGTCCGTCAGCCATGAGTGTGGTTAAAAATACAATACAGAGTATTGGAGCCACAATCATCGTGAACAAGAACAACGGACGGTGTGAAAAGATACGCAGCTCACGCCGGAAGATGCGAACAAGGCGGAGGCTGACATCCTTCGTTTGTTTTAAAACAGATTTCATATTACAACTTTATAATAGTGTAATTTACTTCTCCATTATCACCGACATACCGCCACGCACATTTTCCAACCCTTCCATATTTAATGGACGTGCCTTTACCTCGAATGTTTTGAGATCGAAACCATCAAGTGCCTTCGTTGCCTTCCACACGGCAAAGGAACCTACATCCTTCATTTTGGTGATACGGACGGGAATACGTTTGTCAAATGCTGGCAGATAGACTTCGGTTTCCGTACCTACGGTCAAACCGGGCAGCAGGTCTTCGCGGATATTGAAAGTAAACCATACATCGCCCGTACGTGACACGTTCATAATAGGGGCACCTGTTCCTACCAGTTCGCCCAGCTCAGGAAATATTTCCGTTACTATACCATCGGCAGTAGCTAACAATACGGTTTCATCCATATAGGAATTTACTTCAGAAACAGCTCCTTGTGCACGTTGTACCTGTGCTCCGGCAGCCACTTTGTCTTCATGACGGGCACCGTTCACAGCCATATCATACTGCGACCGTGCTGCCCGTTCCGTAGCCACCATTGCTTCGTATTGCGCCTGTGCCTCGTCGCGTTTCTGTTCTGCCATCACGCCGTTTTCAAACAGGCGGTTAATGCGGTGGTAGGTCTTCTCGGCTACCTCCATAGCTGCACGTGCCTTCTGCCACATTTCGTAGGCTTGTTGTACCTGCTCTTGGCGCGTACCGTTCTGTGCTTTTTGTTCCTGTGCCTGTGCAGCGGCATAGGCGGCTTCTGCTTGCGACAGTTTGGCACGGATATCAGGAGCTTCAAGTATGACAAGCGTATCCCCCGTCGCACGTGGTCACCTTCCTGTACCCGTATTTCGCATACACGGGCAGGTACTTTGCTTGACAAACGGTAGTCCGTGGTTTCAGCCTGTCCTTGAATGATGTCGGGATGTTCCGGCAAAGACAATCCAACGACAATAGTTATTACAATGATGCCGACCAGTGTCAGGGCTGCGGCAAGAATGATGGTGAAGTTTTTATTCCTTTTCATGATGATATGCTTATTTTTATGTTTTCAACAAAGAATAAACGCTGCGCCTCCGCATAGCTCAAGCAAGCTTGGCTCTGCTCTCGGTTTGCAGTTTATTTTAATGTTCCTAATGATTTGTGTAAATAAAGATCTGCCAGTCGCAAATCTATCTGTGCCGATACATACTCCGAATGTGCGGACAACCATGCCGTCTGCGCTTCAAGTACATTACTGACAGGAATGACTCCTTCTTGTAATCCCAATGTGGCATAACGTAAGTTTTCGTCTGCTTCCTCACGGCTACGGGTGGCGGTACGCAGACGCTCACTGGCCTCCTCCACTTTTTGACGGCTTTGGTTTACCTGAAGCTCGACTTTTTCGCGCGTCTCTTCCAAACGATAAAGTGCCAGTTTTTCTTCAGCACGGGCAGCTTTTACTTTATAACACCGTTCCCCCCATGTTACGATGGGAATATTTACCATTACCCCTACGTTCCACATCCCTTTGAATTGTCGTTCAAAACTATTGAATACAGAAGGGTTGGAGCCAAGCCAGCCGCCGGTCAGTGCCACAGTGGGCATGAACTCAGCACGTGCCAGCCGTACCTTTTCCTTATAGATATCAGTGGAGAGGGATAGTGCATTCAATTCGGGGCGGTGTGCGAAAGCGGTCTGCACATCGGCCGTGGTTGCCGCATTGAGCATCGGGATGGTATCCGTGTTCTCGTCTGCTAATGTTACAGGTGTATCCATTTCTAATCCACAGAGTTGGCAGAGTAGCATCCGCGAGAGCGAAAGTCCGTTATCAACCTGTATCAATGCTACTTGCGCTTCGTTTACCTTGACTTTTACACTCAGCCCATCAGCCTTTGTTGCAACTCCTTCGGTTATCATTTGTTGTACGTCGTTGTCTAACTTCTGTACTAATTTAAGGAAACTTTCCGCCAAGCGTTTTTTATTCTGCAAGGAGACAATCTGCCAGTAAACTTCATCCACTTCAACGATGACTTCCTGAAGGGTGAGGTCGTGCTGACGGGCGGCTATCTGTTCAGCATAATGGGTAATGCGGTTGTAGGCTACTATCTTTCCACCCATATAGACAGGCTGCGTCAGCATCACGGCTACTGTACCCATGTTACGTGTGTCCGTATGTAGAGCTTCAACCAATCCGGAGCCAACCCCATTCAATGCGTCAGCCATATTTCCCAATGAAGGTACGAGGGAACCGACGGTAGTACCCAGATTACTCAGCTTACTCTTTTGCTCATCGCTGAGCAGGGAGATTTCCTTATTTGTGTGCAGATAGGCACCTGTTGCCGAAACACGGGGTAAATACTTCGTAAACGCAGCCTTACGTTCATACCAAGCGGCACGTTGTTTCATATCCGCCATACGCAACTCCTTGTTATTGCAGATAGCGAGGGTCCGACAACTGTCGAGCGACAAATGTGTTGCCGTTTCCTGTGCTCTGATGCTTCCGGCAAGGAGCAGGGAGAATAATACAATCGTTGTTTTCTTCATTCTTTTTTATAGGTTTATTATAATTCCGGTTGCAAAGTTCGGCAGGAAATAATGCTGATAAAAGGCAGTTCTTAAGGATAAATTGTCCATATTAACGGATTTGGAAGAATTATTTTCACTGTATAAGGCTGATAATGAAATAAAAAGTGGCTAATTATATGGATTTTCACTACCTTTGTACCTGACTAATGAGAAATGACGAAAATGGAACTAAGCAGCATATCTATCAAGCAATTTAAACAGCAAATGTCCGCCCAAGCCACTTGCTACCGCGATGACATCCTTATTAGCAACCATGTGGAACATTTGGAACCGTTTAGACATCCCTGCCGGATTTTTGCCACATTGGTTCTTTTCTGTTTGGATGGAGAATTGGAATTCAGTATCAATTTGAAACGTTACCACATTACCAGTAATATGATGGTGGTCGCCTTTGCGGGTGACATCATTCAGATTCATCGTGTTGAGGTATTGGAAGCGTATGCCGTCCTGCTATCTTCGGATTATCTTAATGATTTGCAGATAGATTTTCGACAGCGTTCAAGTTTTTATATTGATGCACATAACAATGCAATTGTTCGCATACCTCATACTGAACTTATGACCATAGCTCCTTATTACCCGCTATTGAAAACAAATATGGAGAAGAACCGTGCCGAAAGCCCGGAAATTTTGCACGGGTTGATAAGGGCTTTCTCCTATACGGTCATTTCTATAATGCAAGTGTATCAGAAGAATGATGATGAGACAAATCCGGATGCTGTTCTACGCAGTCAACAATTATTCGACAAGTTCATGGCACTCCTCAAATTGCACCATACGGCGGAGCGAGGAGTGAAGTTCTATGCAGACCGTCTCTGTCTTACACCAAACTACCTGTCAGGTGTCATAAAGGATTATAGTGGCAAGAGTGCAACAGAATGGATTAATGAATATGTCATTTTGGAAGCCAAGATTATGCTGAAAAATACAGACCTCAGCATTCAAGAGATTGCTTATAAACTGAATTTTGTCACCCAATCAGCTTTTGGCAAATACTTCAAGTTACAGACAGGAATGGGACCTAAGTTCTATCGGAACGGAAAAAATGATAATGAAGAAAAATAACCTATCCGTTCATATTTCCCGAAATGCAATCAGGAAATATGAACGATTGGTTTATCACATAGAAAGACACTTATTGTTCATGCACGTGCATAATAAATCCCGGTCTCATTTTTTCCATACTCCAGTCTTCCTTCCCGTTGCAGTTCGATGAGAGCCAAACATAAATCTGTACTATCTAAGGAAGTGGCTTGCTCCAGCTCTTTGAAAGTATAACGGTACATCTGTTTCATCAGGTCGTACACTCGTCGGCTGTTTTGCTTGATGATCTCCATATTGAACATACGCTTGCTTTTTTAATGTTAATATCATAATTATTTTATGCAGCCTGCAATGTCTGCCGTAGCTTTGTAGGCGATTTTCCTGTGTGCATTTTTACATATTTCCCGAAAAATGATGCGTTCGAGAAATTTAATTTGTCTGCAATCTCAGCAATGGTTAAACTGGTCGTTTTCAGGTGAAATGTAATTTGATCTATCAAGTAGATATCAATCCATTGCGACACGCTTTTGCCACTGACTTTTTTCACAACTGTGGTCAGATATTTAGGAGTAACACAAAGTTGTTTGGCATAAAACGAACAAAAATGTTCATAGCTGTGCTTTTCTTTCAGTAATGTAATGAACCGTTTGAAAAGATCTTCCTGACGGAGTGATGTCAAAAATATCTTTTGCTGGGATTTTTGCATCATATGCCGGTCTGTCATCCTATAAAGGTCATAGAAAAAACCTTGGAAGAGGCAGTCAATATCACTCGCATAACAATAACAATTCAGCTTTGCGACAAACAGCCGATAATAAGCCAGATAGAGTTTCTGCTCTTCAATCTTTGGCTGTAACAATGGGTTATGTCGTAATTGCAAAATACTATTCCATTGGCACGTGCTGCGCAGGAATAACTTTTGACCGTATTCCCATGACAAACATAACGCCTTACCCTTGCAAGAACTTGACATGATGATACCATACAAAGCAACACCTTGGCTGCAAAACAGCATATCGCCCTTGTAAAGTGTGTAACACCTGCCGTCCATGTTCATTTCAAGATGCCCCTCCGTACAAAAAAGTAACACAATGATGTCTGCCATAATGATACCTTCCTTCGACTTGCCAAAGGGAAATAAAGATAGGTTGTCAATCAGTACGACCTTATCTTCCACGCAGTTGGTCATGGAATACTCCGATAGTTGCCGGAAAGAAATTCCGTTTATTTTATCTAAATGCAATGTATCTATCATATTACCAGTTTTTTATTTGATATATGTATATTCGTTGAACGATACAAAGTTCCGAATAAATGGATAAGGGGAAAAGGCTATTAAAAAGGAAGAATTGGCTGAATTGACGGATTAAGGTAAGTTTTGGAGATATAAAAACACTTATCGAGATAGCTACCAAGCCAAGATTTAGGTAGCTACCAAGTCATTGTCAAGGTAGCTACCTCGTATTCCATCAAAAAAAACTATATTTTATGTATGCTTTCAAGTGATTTACGAGCTACACGATATCCTTCTTCATAAAGTCGGACGAGAGCATCAGTATTGCGTGTCAATGTATCTACGCCCATTTCATCGGACGGACGAATAACTATAGCCTGTCCCATTTTTTCCAATAATTGGATTTTATCCAACATACGGTTATACCGGTAATGCATATCTCCTAAGGCTAACTTTAGCATAGGGAAGTTTTTAAATAACAAATGTGGTGTGTATTCCTTCTGCTCATTTTTTCTATATCCTCTTTTACGGGTCAATACAACTACCAGTTTGTTGAATCCTTCATCTAAAGGACGCTGATAAGGGATGGCATCACATACACCGCCATCGTACATCGGAGTTTCGTCCACCTCAATGGACGGACAAAAAACAGGTAGGCTGGACGATGCTTCACAAAAACGGTAAAGACGTTGCTTGTTCCGTTTCTCTTCCAAGTACATAGCCTTCCCTGTGAAGCAATTACTCGTGACGATAACGAAACGATTAGGATTATGCTGATAAGCCTCAAAATCGAAAGGAATACCAACTTTATCATATTTCTGAAATATGGCATGAAAATCTATAAAGCTCCCGCAGTGCAGGTAATTCAACGGACCAATATACCTTTCTTGTCTTAGATATTCTATCATGATGTCTCGGTTTCGTCCTTGCTGTCCAGACATATAAGAAAGCCCGTTAATACTGCCACCTGATACGGCAATGGTATAAGGGAAAATAAATCCTGCTTGCATGAAACAATCAAGTACGCCAGCAGTAAAGACACAGCGCATACCACCTCCTTCCAACACTAAAGCTGTATGATTTATATCCATAATCTTAAAATTTAAATCCTGCGTTGATATATATTCCGACATTTTTCCCCATGTTGGAATAATTGGTTTGTATGCCTACGGGACCTAAGACAAAATCGTATGAAGCCCTTAAAGCACATCCCCACAGGTCATTGCCACTGAAAATGTGAGAAGTCTTGTGTGCCTCTTTGCCATATTCACCCAAAGCGGTGAGATAAAATTTACCTTTCACCCGATAACGAAAGGCGAGTCTTCCCGTTATAACATTGCGTTCCAGCAAATGTACGTGCTGTACGGTTTCCCATGCCATCTGCCAAGGCAAGTAGTTAGCATCGGAAGATCCTCCGGCACAATTCTGGTAAATGGCAGGTATGGAATTGCCAAACAATAAACGGCTTTTGAGTGAAGGAAGTAAATAGAACCGACGGTTGAGTCGCAAGGCTGTTTCGGCATGGATAGCAACTTCTCCGAAAGGAGTATCCTCGTCATATTGTATGCCGTTATCCGTATGCACGATACCTTGTATCTGTATCCGGCTTCCATGAGTAGGATAATAAAGTCGGTCGTAAGTATCCATCGTACAAGAGACAAAATAATTCAAGAAATGGTCAGACGAAGGAGATAACCGGCTTCCGTTTTGTCTAAACATATCTGAATGGTAATCATAATACTCAAAACTAATACCTGCTTTCAGCCGGAAGTTCCTGATGTCACGGGTATAATAGCCAGCCAATGAATGTGACAAAAATTCCATACCATCCAATTTGTGCTTGCCTGCATAGAGGTCAAAATCATGATATGCCAAACGGTACGAAAAACCTATTTTTGCCCCGAATAAGTGTCCATAAGCATATTCCGCTTCCAAATAAGGATTGCGGGAGATTCGCCCTGTCAGGGCATAGTGGTGGCGGGTGGAAATCTGCTGATTATTGGAGATATTGGCAATGATGCTTGCTAAGTCATTCGTATCGAAACGTGCCCCGATGTTAATGTGGCGATATTCTTTCGGTTCCAGCAGGAATACTAAATCGTAAGGATTCGTATTTGTCAGTCGGTATTCAACCCGCGAGAAGATGTCTAATCCTTGTAGCATGGCAAGCGTGCGGTCTATCTCCTCCGGGCGAATACTCGACTGTTCCTGTAAAACAATCTTTTTCCTTATCCATTCTTTTTCTTCTCCTGTAATACCTTCTATTTCAATATGTCCTATTGGGTAAGCATCGGTATAGGATGGCTTTTGTACTTTGGACGATTGTATAATGGAATCACTCCCGTCAGCATAAATGTATTGCCGCAGTGCCTGCAATTCATTCCATTGTCTGCGGGCGGCTCTTTCGCCACGTATCAGCATAGTGTCTATGGCTTCCGGTTGAAAACTGGCTGCTGTATATCCTTTTAATGGGGGATTGATGTAAATATCAGCTTCCGTCTTGTTCTTTCGATATTTTTTCTGCCCCATAATGCCAATCAGTTGATCCACCACAGCAGAAGCTGAATTCAATTCTTCCTTTTTCTTCCAACCGGTGCTTAAATCAACGCAGATAACAATGTCAGCTCCCATTTCCCGAACCACATCAACGGGCAAGTTATTTAATGCTCCACCATCTACCAGTGTCATGCCATTCCATTCTACAGGAGCAAACACTCCGGGTATGGACATACTGGCACGCATCGCCATTGGCAACGAACCTGATGAAAGTATCACTTCCTGCCCTTCCACCAAATCTACTGCCACACAACGAAATGGAATAGGCAAAGTAGAAAAATCATCCACGTGATGATAACCTACCGTCAATTTGGAGAAAAGATTTATAATGTTTTGTCCTGTCACATATCCTGTTGGTAACGAAATTTTCCTTTCTTTGGAAAGTGGTACATGAATCAAATACTTTTCCTTTTCTTCTTTGGAAAGGAAAGTCTCGGATTCCCGTTTCACCTGGTCGCTTAGCAGGAACAGCCAATCTTGATTACGATAGAGGCTGTCAAGGTCGGCTGCATCATATCCTATGGCATATAGTCCGCCTACAATGGCACCTATACTGGTTCCTGCAATATAATCTATCGGAATGCCTACTTCTTCCAACACTTTAAGCACGCCAACTTCGGCTGCACCTTTGGCACCACCTCCACCCAATACAAGCCCAACTTTCTTACGGGATTGCTGTGCCTGCAAACTGGTATTGACAGATAGACAACACAGCATGAGAAAAAAATAAAGTATTTTTATTTTACGCATTTTACTATTCATTGAATTTGAAAACAAAAGTACACGATTCAGGAAATGAAAAATGGAAAATAGTAAGGAGATATTGGTCAATTTAACGGATTATTTTAGAGGATGATAACTCTTCCTGATATAGACGGAGAAATGATGGAATAGAATTGCAAACAATTCTTACGGCGTAGTAATCAGTAAATCCTTTAAAATAGGTATTTTCGTTATATAAAATAGAGTATCACATTGTTTTCCAAACAACTCCGACCCACGCCTCACGGCGGAAGTCGGAGTTGCAACATATATAAAGGAACTTATGCGGATGCCCTCTTCGCCTCCAAGAAGCGGTGGGCATTTTCATTCACTAAACGGATAATCCTATCGTGATACTCAGTATTGCTGTTACATACCCCACGACTCTGTACTACTTTCCCTTGGCTCAAACTGAACTCCACGGTCTCGATGCGGTTTCCTTGATGGTCGTGAGCTGACAGAATAACGGAATCCGTCTTGGCATAGTATTCACATTGGAATACACAATGCTTCATCTTACTACCCTCCTCTCTATAAGCCTCCAATGAGTCCAACACGGAAATTTCTATATCTTCATCGCTGATGACAATACCGAAGAAGCAGGACTTGTTCTTGTAAAATTCAGCTTCATATGTCTTGGCTTTTGTCATCCGCTCCATATCCCTGCGTCTCTGTTCTATGACATTGGCTTTCTTCAACCAATGGTCGTGCTCGGTTTTCAAGTTTATCGGACAGATATACTTGGCATTGCGAATGTCCTTACCGCACTTGTCAATCAAGCGTATGGTATCGCACCAAGTACCGAAATCCTCAATCCGATAATGATGCCGTGAAGCCACCTTGTACGACTGCCAACAGTTATTAAGGTCGAAAGCGTGATAGACAAAATACTCAACCGCCTTGTAGTCTTTTGCTTTCATCATTGTTTCCATTCGGTGGTCGGACAAAAGAGCCTGCATTAGTTTGGAAGGATGGCAGTCGGGCAATTTGCCTTTCATCCCGTTCCGTCTCAATTCGGGAAGGGTTGAATAATAGGGATAGGTGTAGGCATCGGATATGACTAAATGCACATCGGACATATTTCTCAATTCTATCGGACTGGCAAAACAAAAGCAGTCTTGATAATAACCTTGTGCTCTCATTCTTGAAGTAACCGCCATTTGTCCTTTGGTATTGAGCCACAGACGGCACACTTCATCATAATAGAAATTCATCGGTTTCCCTTTACTGTAAATGACAGTCAGCAAGAATATCCTTTGCACTTGCAAGTTCCCGACAACTTCAAGGGTAGAAAAATAGCTTCTCTCTTGGTGCTTGCGTTTCAACGTATCAGTCACTTGCAAGCGGTGTCCGCAATGAGGGCAACGGACAGACTTGCCTTTTCCCTCATAGTCAAATTTCTCTCCGCAATCGCCACACGTACATTTATGCTTTGAAGTACGGAACGCGATATGCTTCACTACGTTTCTTATTGCCCACTCCACGGCTTTAGAGGCGATGGCGGTCAGCTTCTCGTTGGAAGCTGCCACCTGTTTCTCAAATTTGTTTCTCGGTTTCATAATCTCAAAAGTCAAAAAGTGAAAACTCGGTTTGTTGGGGAACTTTGGGTTTGCTTGGTTTGGGTCGGGAGTTCCGTACTTGTATCTTGCGAAGTTCCTCCTCTTGATAGCGTTTGAGGGCGATGCTTCTCTGCTCCGCCTTTTCCTCCTCGGTCAAGTCTATATGGTGGTTCACTACCACATTACAAGATACCGGCTTGCCGATTTCCAAAGTAGGTTCATCCACTACGTGAACAGCCATTGAGTATATTTCCTCGTCAGCGAAACCGCAACATCCCGACTTCTGTACCTCTGAAAATATGTAGGTTACAATATCGTCAATGGTGCGTGTGGTGGTTTCATACTTGGCACGGAAAAGTTCATCCTCCTTTGCCCTGTTGTCAAGATAGTTCTTGATAATCTCCTTGAATTGTTCTGTTCCTTTCATATATGTTCGTATTTATAAGTTTCTATATTCTGATTGTTACCATATCGGCAACCTCTCCAAAAGTTCCTTCAACGGAATGGTATTGATGTCCTCTCTACGGAACAGCACTTTCCACTCTGGCTTAACCAATAAGCGATGGAAGCTCTCTACTGAAAACCCTATGTCATTGGAGTAGCAGGTAATCAAAGCGAAGTTCCTGCCGTCCTTGCGGATATGGGCATAATCGGGTGCCATACCGAAAGTACATCTGCGGATGTCCTCTCTGTTCCACAATAAGGTCAGTTCGTAAACATTCCCTCTGAGGTTTACCGTTTCTTTTCTGTCTTTAAGTATGATAGCCATACGTTTAATTTTTTCCCTTTTGTTTGAAGCCTTTTGGCTTCTCGCTACCGGGTGATTTTTACGATGCCACCTACACGGAGGGAACAAGGGGCGTAAAGCAAATGTGGCAAGCGGAAAGAAGACGGAATACCCAATTTGGCACAAATTGCGGAAGGCTGCCGTCCGCTTTCCGTGCAGCCAAGAGAAACGGCATTTGCTGTCGGCACCGCCCTCCGTTACTTTGTATCGGAAAATAGAACCGGGAGCGCGGATGACCGAATAAAGATAACAAGCACAAAAATCCCCGACACCCTTGAACCTTACGGTTCCCGGATGCCGGGGCAACATTTATGAAAAGTGGAAAGAAATAGATTACATCAACGGAATTTCAAACGACTTGATGACAAATTGCGCATCTTTGTCTAATATGAACCAGTATTCGGAACGGTAAGGCTTGCCTCCCATATCCTTACCCTCATATTCAATCTTGACTTTCCAGCCGGTAAATGATTTAGTAACATTATCATCTACCTGCGGAGTCATGGAACGGAGAACAGACATCGCCTCCATTTGACGCTCCATCAGTCCGGCAATCTCCTTGTCATCAGGATTGAAGTTCTTCAACCCGTCAGTAAGCTTCATCACCTTCTCGTTGATTTTCATCATCGCCATAGAGATAGACATCTTCTCGTCCATCGTGATATACTCTTTATCAAACACAGAGTCCGGCTGGCTGATACCGATAATCTTGACAGACTTCGGATCATCAACCGAAGCCTTCAATGCCAGTTCCGCCACCTTGACAGCACGCATCTTCGGATTATCGCCACGGAAAACGAGATAACCCACAACGCCCCAAAACAGAATAATCGAAGCCAATATAATGGCTAATCTTGTACCCGGTCTCATATCTTCACGATTTGGAGTTTGTCAGGAGAGACACCCAGACGCTTGCGGTACACCGAACCGTCCTCACGATACATCTCCAGTTCTGCAGAAGTGATGCCTTTCTCACAAAGTTCCTTGGCTTCAGCCAACGTCAGTTGGTGCCCGCCGATGTTGCGCCAAATGGCAAACGAACAGGAAGCTTCCTGATTGCCATAGTTGGAACAGTTGAAGGCACGGTTACCCACACGGATTTCACCGCCACAATGGGGACATCTGCCGATAACCGGCTGCATCTTGATGTTTCCGTCATCAGCCAGTTCTAGTACGGTAGGGAAAGTTTTGCCCTCCTTACTGGCGAAGCCGTCCAGTAGAATAGAGCGATTAGCAAGCAGTTCCGCTATCTCATTATCTGCCATCTTGCGATTGCCAAGGATGGCATTGATGTTCAGCACACACGAGGGATGTTCTCCCATATTGTTCTCACAACGAAACCCCTTGCAGGTCTTCACTACGTTACCGCCACAAAAGGGGCAACTACCGATGATTTTCTTTTCTGTTGTCATTGTCATACTATTTGAATGTTGATTATACGTTATTCGATTATTGTTCTGATTGTATTCTAATTCTATTCGATTTACCATTTAAGCAAGTACCCCTGATTCCATTCCGACACGATGCCGTCAATGATATTCTTGCCCGACATCACACTTGCCCAACCCTCCGGGTCAAGAGAGAACCAGAGGTCATTCCAGGATAAGGTACGAACCTGCCATGCCAAAATGAATAAGTCCGTATTGATGGCTTCCAGTCGTGTCACTACCTCGTTGGCGATGTAGTACCGCTCAGACGAGTTGAGCAAATTCACCTTGTGCTTATCATTTTTCCCATCCCCACCGGGCACGTTGTAACTGCCCGAAGTCACCAACTGCTTCATAAAGGGATAGAGTGCTGCCATCTGTGTTGCCGCATCCGTCAATTCATCCGACACGATGGCGGCTATAGCCGTACCTTTCAGATTACGCCCGACCGATTTGGTCAGCAGGCTACAGTTCTTCGGTATCTCTGTTGTAACCAATTCCCCTGCACGTTTAATCTGATAGAGGTTCTGCATCGCACCCTGAGCATTGGAGAGGTATTCCAACATCTTGTTCTCCACAGAGTGAACACGGCCAAGCGCCAAGGTCACGGCTGTTTCGGCAGCGATAATCTGTTCCTGTCTTTTCTTACGTTGCTTGTGGATATTCTTCAATTCCACAGTCTGGGCAATCACCGCACCTGTCAAAGCCGGATCCGTCTGCTGGGCGAAGATAGGCAAGCCGTTCATCAGAAACACTGATAGAATGGCCAATGCCGCTACTTTAAAGTTTATTCTTATCATATACTTCACATTTTAAGACCTGCATTTCTGCGTTCAGTCAAGTTATGTTCACGTTCCTCCTTATGAGGAGAGATTATCGGTGCCATCGGTTTGTTCATCAGACAATCGTTCCAATCCTTGAAAGCCTTTGGCGGCAGCCATTGCCCCATCTTGTAACGGATGGATAGCTTTTCACTAACCTGTGCAGTCAGTGAACGTTCTGTATTCAGTTCAAAGGATTTACCTTTGGCTTCCACTTGGAGCTTATTGTCTATGCGACTGATTTTCATCGAAATGTCCTCTAAAATTGCCATCATACGCAATCCATAAATACGTCCGGCTAAGTCATTGTCGAAACAGTCAAACGCCCTCGCATTGGGAAAACGAGCCATTGTTCCGGTTATCTGCTTGTCAGAGAATGTACCACCCAATGAAACCAAAGCCACCTCCGTACCTAACTGTATCTTGTTCATCTGATAGAAAGCCATCGCATCAAAAGCTGACTCACAGAAGAACACGCTTCGTACAGCCTCACGATTGCCACCCGTTAAGTCAGCCACCCAAGCGGAAGAGGAAGAATCCGTACCAGCCGCCTTGGATTTGTAACCGCCATAGCCACGAATCTCGTAGCCGTTGGCTTCGTCATTATGTTCGTTGGTATAAGGAAAACCGATATTATATCCTTCAAACTTTCCATTTTGCTTGTCCCTGACAAGCAAAATGAAAGATGAAAGCTCTTTTACAGTATCATCTGAAATACCTCTTTGGGAGAATAATCCCGGTATCTTGTTGGTATCAATCGGTTTGACCTCATAGCGCGATTCATCAAAGACTGCATCGTGCTTGATGGATTTGATGTATTCTCTATCTTCCCGGTATTCGGGTTCGGGCATATTGGCGAAACGTGCCATTACCTTAGCAATCTTTTGCCAATCGTCCTTGCCCGATACCAGGAATGAATTCAGATTCTCACGAATGAGAGTGACCACATCACCTTTGGAACCGTCCCTGCGGAAGAAAGTCTGAGCCGCTTTGTTATGCGGATGGCTGACGATGATGGTGTCACGTCTGTCATTACCCTCACCAAGTACCAGCTCGATATATCGACCCACACCCGCTTTCCGGTCCAGACGATACCCCAACGCATAAGCGATGTCATCCACACCCACACGGGATTTCATGTCCTTGAAGTTTACTTTGTAATCACTCATCATTTGTCTGTATTAGTGATAAACTCCAATCAAAGAGAAACGCCCGTGCTTACCTTTTGATTTCTCCGCATAACTGTCAACTCCGGCTCGTATGTCTTACGTGCCGTCATATTCAGAAATGCCGTCTTATCCTTTTGGTCGGTAAGCTGGAAGAAGGTCTTTGCCGTATCTTTGGTAACTTTCTTCAATCCCAGTTCCACACCGTCGTAAGAGGCACGGATGGCATAATCACCGGAACGGGTTTTGATGATAGCGGCGTTCTTGAAAGGAACCTCTTCATCAGGACCTAAAGGAGCCAAAGGGTCGTTCTTGGCAAGGTAAGGCTGTTCGCCCAATGCCAACCGTTGCTTGTCCACGTGGTCAAGTATGAGGTCGGATGCCTTGTTCACATCAGCCATGATGGAAACGATGAATTTCGGTTCCTTCTTCAGGACACCAATCCACGAGTCCAAATAGGCGGCTGAGTTGTCCGTTATCTTGGAATCAAATCCCATCGAATGGCTGATCATGGCAGCCGTCAGTTCCGCTACCAGTTCCTCCTTCGCATATTTAGGGTCTCCGAACTTACCGCCCATTTCTCGGTTGAGTCGTTCAGGGGTCATGGTCGAGTGCGTCATTTCATGGAGCATGGTGGAATAATACTCCATACCGCCACGATAAACTTCCTCCAGTGTATTGCCAATATTGAACTGCTCCTTCAAGGGAACAACAATCCGGTCTGCTAAAGGAGAATAGAAAGCCCCATCCACACGCTTGTCCGCCTGTATTGGACAGAGCCACCCCTGGGTCTGTACCATACGGTCAAGAGCGGCATGGGCATACATACCCTCGGTATCTCTAAGTTCAGGAACTTTGAATTTCTCCAACAGCTTTTGCATACGCTCCGGCTGTATCTCTGCCAGATTGGTCTGTAGGCTCGGTACAGAGTGCCTTTTTGCCTTTCGGCAGTAGGTTTCTCCGTACCTGCCCCCGAACCGTACATACATGTCTCCATGTATACGGCTCTCCATTAGTAAACTCACATTATTTTCCATTAAGCTGTATTTTAGCATAACAGGATTCACACACTACAAGCGTCTTACGATGTCTCGACAACATTAACTTGCCCCATGGAGTATCTCCCTTTAGCCCAACAAGAGTGCGTATATGGTGCATCACGACGTTAGTATCAGTTGCACCACACATTTCACAGATTTGCTGTTTCAACCTTTCTGCGAGGCTTGGTTTGGGAACATACATAGTGCAAGGGGTACGGTCGAGAAAATCGTCCGTTAATGCGCTTTTACGTTTGAATCCCTCTTTATAGAGTATTCTGAACCGTTCTTTGCCTTTTGCATCCTTATATGGGATGACAAAATTCTTGCCCTTACGGTACTTGTCTTTGATTTGCCCTACATGTCTTCTTAATTTTTGACCAAGAGTCATATAAAGACTATACTCCATAATGTAGCCGAAATCGGCACATGTTGACGAAACATTGTTGGCTATGCAGTAATAGTTGTAGAAGCCTTTGATTTCCAAGTTGAATTGTGCGAGGATGTCTTCAGGCTTCATACCGACCATTTTCTCCCGTGATTTTGGCTTCCATACATCTTTGCCGTTTTCGTTCGTAAACTTTACAGCATCGTAGCTAAGAAGCTTCTGTTTCACTGTTTCAGAAGAGAGCATAAGCATGACCTTGCCAACAAATTCTCGTTTTTTGATTCCTTTGCTGTTCCTTTTAAACACATCCAATGTTCTGACAGTGATGTCAAAACCGAGGAATTTTGCGTTCTCTTTCGCATGGGTTATGAGTGTCTTTTCGGCAGAAAGTTCAAGTTTAAGGTTGCTCATCATATACTCTGTGATGTTCGCCTTTATTTGTTCACAATCTGCTTTGGACCCTATAACTCCAATCAGAAAATCATCTGCGTACCTCACGTATTTCAATCTCCGATAATTTTCATCCATTGGAAGTCTGCATGTCATCTTGTTTTTCTCTTCCTGCATAGCTTTTATTTTCGTCAATAATTCAGCTTTTACAGTTTCATCTGTTTCCGCTTTCCATTTCTTTCTTAGGTTTACTGTTTTCGTGTTGAGACAACAGTATTCTTTGTTATAAGCCCTTTCTTTCCCTTTGTCAAATCGTGAAATATACTTTTTCATGTACTTGTCGAATTTGTCAAGATAGATATTTGCCAAAATTGGGCTGATTATTCCACCTTGAGGAGTTCCCGAATACGTGTTGTTGTACTTCCAGTCTTCGATGTACCCTGCTTTGAGAAACTTTCTGATAAGGCGAAGGAACCTTTCATCTGCAATACGCTCTTGCATAATGCCGACAAGCACATCGTGGTCTATGTTATCGAAGAAGCCTTTTATGTCTCCCTCAATAAACCACTTTGCACCTGTAAAAGTCCTTTGAATGCTTGTCAGAGCGGTGTGGCAGCTCTTATGAGGTCTGAAACCATGAGAGGTGCTTTCAAAGTGCCCCTCATAGATGGCTTCAAGAATCATCCGAACTACCTCCTGCACAAGCTTGTCCTCTACGGATGGTATACCAAGAGGGCGTTTCTTGCCATTCTTCTTTGGTATATACACCCTTTTTGCAGGATTCGGTCTGTAGGATTCATTCCTAAGTGTTTCGATGATACGTTCGATTCTTCCAATGCTCATTTGGTCTATGATCTGACCATCCGAGCCTGGAGTCATATTGCCTGGCTTTGCATAAATGCGCTGATAGGCAATGAAAAACATCTCTTTGTTGAACAGAATGCGGTACAGTCGCTCAAACTTATAGTCCGAGACCTTACTGTGCTGGCATAATGTGTTTAATACAATCTCTGGATTTCTCATAACGAATCTCTCGTTTTCTTTTGTTTGTATTAAAGTTACTAACTACTCCCCTTCGCCATGTACAAGGTTTTCCCTTGCTCGGACTACTACGGGAGTTCCGTTACCTTGTCGGATATTCAGAGGCAAATCCTCATAGCTTTTCGGCGTTCCGATTTAGGTAATCTCCGTTTAACCACGTAATAACGTCTATCTTTCGATAGGCAACAGATTGTCGGATGCGACTTTTGTTCTTTTCTCCGCTTATTGCGGCCGTGTCATGGTTTGTTCTTGCTACTCGCCTTGGCTCAATAGGCGGTAGTACCACGATATGACGTATGTAACTGCCTTCCGCCACAACTACAACTCGTGTCACTGAACTATCGTTTAACCAATCAGGCTTCATCCTCATATCTGTCTTTCCCCTTGCAATTCAGTCGTAGCTTGGCAATTAGCTAACTTATCGCTTTGCTGACGTGCTGTGTTTCTCTTTGAGTTTCCTCTCCAAGTAAGTCAGTCGGGGATAGGTCTATTGTTTATCTCTAAACTTTGAACACTAACCTAATCTCTTATTATCGAGATATTTATTACGCGACCATTACGGACGCACGCGCCACATTGTAAACCGGGAAAGCCTTGATAAATGGTATCGCTTCCAAATCTTTCCGCTCCTCCCGGCTCATGGCACGGTATTCATCTGAACTGATTTTCTGTCCGTTCTTGTTCTTTATCAGCATATCCCAATAGACTACCGGAAATGCCTTTTCACCTTTCAGCACGTGGGCTTTAAGGTTATGTGCCTGTTTGAAGGTCAGATAAACAGGGAGGTCATAACCATTCGCTGCCGTATGGAGTTGGAGGAACAACGAATTGGAGCCGGAATAGTTCCTGCCGCCCACGTTCTGCGGCAAGCCGGCATAACCCGATGCACCGCCAATCCAGCCTTTCTTCCAGTCGGAGGCTTTCATCTGCTCCATACGGTCAATCATCATCGCCGCGAACTTATCCAAAGCGACCTGACCGGCATTGCCCGAAGCTGACGGATTGTAACTAGTTCCAGATGCCATAGTCCTCGTCGTCCATTACCTGACGGTCCATCTGTTCGATGTCCGTCTGCTCGATATAAAACTCTGCGGATTCATCCGAGGGGTCTGTACCGTGGGTACGGCACCACTCTAAATAATCCTGTTCGTTCTCACTCTCCATGACAAAACGGAGATAACCGATTTTGCCCTCCTGAAGGAGCTCCACCAACTCCTCGTGATTCATTTTTTCACTCATATCTTGTTTTTCTTTTATCGTTAAACTGTTGTTTGATTACGTTACCTTTTCATAGATGCGGATTTCTCTACCTTGACACTCTTTGCCGCCAGCATACCTGTGATTTCCGTATTGAGATACTTTGCCGCAATCTGCTCCCGTGTGGCGGTCTTTGCCTTGAAAAGGGAATAGCCGTCATCAAAGGAGATTTCATGCTTGGTGGTGCGACCTTTGTCGCCCATATCCACAGACACCTTCCACTTATTGTCGTTACGGTCTTTCGCCACACGCACACCTTTCGGGTCAATGCCTTCGGGAAGCTGGTACTTCTCATAGGCTGATTTCAAGTGCAGTCGCTCACCGAAGTTCTTCTCCACTAACTGGGCGGGTGTTATCACCCGGTCGAAGTAAGCGTTCAAGTCCTGACGGGAAGCCACTGCCGACATCTTGGAGTCGCCGATTTGCGCGTAGAACTTATACTTGCCATAGTCGGCACGCTGCTCGTCCTTCTCCTTATAGACATTGAACTTCTCCACGGAGATATTGCCTTCCGGCCCGGCGATGGATTTGGGCATTTTGAAGGCTTCCTCCGACACCTTGGGCATCAGTTTGGTGGGATAATAGCGTTCCATCAACTGAGGTACCGTCATTTCATTTTTCTGATAAGCTGCAAGGTCGGCAGCATCCATTCGCTGGGGCTTCAACTGCACACCGTCCATCTTGGCGGTGAAGTACCACTCTTCAGGGTTGACTTTGCTCTGGTAAGCATGACCGTGGGTCACTTTCTCACCGGCGGCAGTTACCATCTGAGGCTCACGTGGTTTCCTTTCCTGTTTCGCCTCGGCTTTCTGTTCACTCTTGGCTTCCACTTGCGTTTCCGCCTTCTTCTTGGCAGGTTTCTCCCCGGCTGTGTTCTTCACAGTCTTGGCAGGCTCTTCCTGCACAGCCTTCTCCTTTTTCTCTTTACTTTTCTTTGTCATATCGGTATTGTTTGATAGGGTTGGTTCTTCATTCTTTCTTATTTTCTCAATTACTTCAAGCCTGTCACAAATGGCGACACGTGCTCCGGCACGGATAAGTTTGGGCAGATAAGTGTCCAAAACTATTCTTGGAAACTCGGTGGTCTTTATCTTCTTGTCAATGCCCGAAGTCAGTTTGTCTGCCGTAGCGATGCCGAGAATCAAGGCGGCTTTTACGGCATCCTCCTTGTAGAGTTTATAGAAGTCACCCTCCCGAAAGAGAAGCATCGCATCAGGATGCTTTTCCTTCAGATTGCTGAACTCTTTGGGCAGGACGGCTTCCGGTGCTTTGTCTGATTTCGTTGCCATAACCATCAGCGTTTAAGCGTATTGCTTGTTTTCTCTTCACGGGAGGATTTAAGATGGATGGCACGTTCCTTGGACTGGGCATCCACGACTTGCTGATATTCCCAACGGTTCTTGTCCGTCATCACCAGCCCCAGATATTCGGGATGCTGTTCGTCATAACGGAGCTTCTGCTGGCGTTCCCACTCCTTCATATCGCCTTGGATAACCTTGAAGCCTTGCGGCTCTTTCAAGTCCACCCCCACGGAAACCTTCTCACCGCCTACATTGAGTTCAATGGGTTTCCCCTCACGCACCTGTTGCTTCTGTTGGGTGCCCAACTCGATGTCATTGACCTTCTCCATGTCTTTGAGCTTCTGCTCTAATTGGATGTCAGTTACTCTTCGGTGGATGACCGATTTGGTCTCGGGGTCAAGCTGGAGATACTGCTGCGTTTTCTCACCGTTTACTTCCACGGCTTTTTGAAGCACCTCGCCATTCCGTAACCGTGCGGCTTCCTGCTCGGTCAAGCGTAGAACCTTGTTACGTTCCACCTCTAACTCGGCTCTGACCGGATAGGCGATAAGAGCCGGATTGCCGTTCTTGTCTGCGGTAAGCTGTAACTTCACAGGCAAGGAAATGACCTCACCATTTTGGACTGTGATAGAGACTCGCATCAACGGAGTAACCTCACCGGACACCAGTCTCTCCTTTACCTCTTTGGGCAACAAATCCGCTTTCTCCTTGTCAATGCCCAATACTGCCAACTTCTCATAGGGCAGCATTTCGGATAAATTTCTGTTGTGTAATTCCATTTGAATGATGTTGAACTGTTAATTTTGCGGTGTCGTTACCGCTTGGATGTCATAAAATTATCCACATCAAATCCCAGAGAAGAAATGCGCAACACTATTCTGACTGCAATGATTCTGATGCTGGTGCCGGGAATGGCATTGGCACAGTTCTATACGATAACGAAAGAATCGGGAACAATAAAGGTTCAAGCAAGTAACAAGGAAAATAGTATTGATAATAAGGAAGATATAGATAAAACGAAAAGCGTGGAGATAGCTAAAGACACAACATTAGATCTATCAACCGATAGCACATACTTGAAGCTATATACCCAAAAGGTGGACGGTAAAACGTCCCAAAAATCTGAGCGAGTTAAATCAAACGGTCATCTTCCTGAATTGACGATACCCAACCTCTATACGGAAATCAAACGGAATGGCATCCTATATCCGAAAGTGGTATTGGCACAAGCCATTTTGGAAACGGGCTGGTTCACCTCTCCGCTGTGCAGGAACAGGCACAACCTCTTCGGGCTGACCAATCCACGCACTGGGAAGTATTACGAGTTTGACCATTGGTCGGAAAGTGTTCGTGCCTATTATACCAAGGTGCAGTACAAGTACAAACGAGAAGATGGTAACTATCTGCTTTGGCTCAAAAAGATTGGGTATGCGGAAGCTCCCGATTATGTTCCGGCTATTATCAGTGTGCTAAAAATGTTATAACACACCATATTAGTAGCAAGTGTACCGGATAGAAAGCATAAAATCCATACTTTGCGACATTGCCTTTGATAAATCCTCTTGTGCCATCGTATAAAAATATGGTCATACAAGCCAACAAAGCCCCGATGCAACCATAGTACATCATCAATGGAAAAGCACAAAAAAGCTGCATCATCCGACCATAGGGAAAAGGAAGGTTATCGTTTTGATTTCGTAACAGATTGAAAACGACAATCATCAATATCCCTCGCCACTCATAATCCACATCCAGCCAAGTGGCGAAGCAAGCAATAGAGAGAATAGCAATCCCACAAAGGATGCTATTCTCTTTCACTTTCTCCAGTATCGCCAAAGCTACCACACCCAAAGCCAACGTGAACATCACATTGTGCGTACCGTCCGTTCCGTTCAGCAGAAACCAAGGAACTTCGCTGATAACGGCAAATACCAATAGCTGGGCAAAGTATCTTTTCCTGTTATGCGTATAAGCGAAGCCTTCCGCAACCAAGAAGGCAAACACAGGGAAAGCGATACGACCCACACAGCGCATGGCTTCGTAAAGTAGTGTACCGTTATCCATCAGGAAATAGGTACAATGGTCTATCACCATTGAGACAATGGCGATAATCTTCAACGTGCTACCGCTAAAGGTGGGTATCTTCGCAACTCGTTCCATATTAAATTTATACTTAGCTCATCCCAAGCAGTTCCTTGACCATATCCTCGACCTCCTGATTGACACGTTTGAAGTTACGGTTCAGCATAATCTCTTTCTCACGGTCATTCTTGAACTCATAGATTTTGGGCAGAGCCACATAGTGGTCTTCCTCCGTCTTAATCTTCTTCATATCGAAATGGGTCTTGCAGAAATACTTTGTGGTCTTGAACTCTTCCGACTGCTCGATGTCGAAGCTGTCCAGCATCTTGTCATCGGTGGCGGTAAAGTCACGTGCCGCCTGACCTGCCAGCCACCCGGTAGCCATGTCCGCTATCTTGGCTGCCGGAACAAGGTAGTCCATCTTCTCGGAAATGGTGGTAGATACCTTTTGGTCGTTGATGGAGATAGAACGTGAGGTCTGCTTCGCCTTACCGAATACATCATTCTGTGCCCATTCCAAAGTTTCCTTGTTGCGTGCCGCACCCATGAAAATGTTACCGCAGGTCGTGATAATCTTCTGCATACCCACCTTGCCATAGTCAGCTTCCAACTGAGGAAGTTCCTGAAAGCCGAGGGTAACGGCTACTTTGTTGGAGCGTGCCGTGCCAATCAACCGGTCTATCTTGTGGAAGTACAGAGTGGGAAGCTCATCCACAATAATGCTTACCGGGATGTTTCCCTTGGAGTTCACACGTGTAATCAGTCTGTTCAGAACCAAAGCGTTCAGCGAACCGATTACCTGTTCCTTCTCCGGGTCGTTGGCTATGACCAAATAACTCGGATGTTCCTTATCAGAAATCTTCAAATCGAAGTCATCACCCGTAAACACCCAATAGGCTTCAGGGGATACCAACCGGGCGGCATTGACACGAAGCGTACCCACCATACCTTCCAACTGGTCATTCGCCTTGTTCTCGAAAGCACTCTTGAAGGGAGCCATCAAAGAAGCAATCTTATCATCCTGCATCAGGATATTGAACACCTGGTCGTATGACCTGCCAAGGAACGATAGCACGTGGGGCATATCAGAATACTCACCCGTGATGGTGTCCGGCTCAACTTCATTGCCGTGCTCGTCCTCATACCAACAACGGTCTATCTTAATCAGCCTTTTGGTTCTATCCTTGTAAGAAAAGCCGTTCAAATCCACAAACATCCTATCTTCGTCCGTAGAAACATCGTTGCCATTCTCGTCCACGAAGTCCAGCACCACATTTCCCTTCTCGTCTATGGCATTGAAGTCATCCCAGTTCCGAATGACAATCTCCAGTTTCTTTCCCTCCAGTAGAATATAGCGTTTCAGTTTCTTTCCGTTTTTGAACCCGACAGGATGGAAGTTTACGAAAAAGTAAATGATAGCTGCCAAGAAATTCTCCGCTGAGTTGGTGAAGAACGCTTCCGAACCGCCTTTCTTCTCGCCACCTCCCTTGTTCAAAGATGCCAGCAGGGTAGCTGCCGTTTCCGAAGCCGCCGCCAAGTCCGGGATATACTTACGTTGGATAGGATTGATGCGGTCAGAGTATTCCACATCCGTAAAGTTGATGGTACGGAAACCACAATTCGCGGGAAGTCTTCCGGCTTTCCGATTTTTGCAGAACTGATAGAACAATGTCTTAGCCAATGTGGGATATTTGAAATCATACACCATCATGGCAAAACCCTTTCCTGCGTGCTGACGGATAAACGGGTCAATGATACCGAAAGACTTTCCCGAACCAGGAGTACCGAGAACGATAGTACCACGGAAAGGGTTGATGATATTGATCCAACCCTTGTGCATCTTGCGCTTCCAATAGTATATCATTGGTATGTTCACCGAGTAGTCATTATTGGCAAGCACCTCCGACTGTTGGAAGGACTCATTTTCGAAATTGAAACGGTCATCACCAACCTTATAGTTATAATACTTGGCGATGCCGTCCAATCCCTGATGCACCAACATGGTACCAACCACAGAACATACGGCATAGAGAATACGATTGGCCGGGAATCCCATCCAACTCATTCCGAAATCCATCTTGTGGAAGAGAAAACAGAGACCGACAAGGGTCAGCCCAGCTAATACGGGATAGATGACCATTGTCTTAACGTTGAACTTCAATGCCTTTTTCGCCTTCGTACCGATACACACTACACAGATGCAGACCAGTTCCACCATCTTACAGCCCGAAACGGACGTGAACACGGGAAATCTGCCCAACAGGTCAAGAATGAACTGCGTAATACGGTTGTCTGCCGCAATAGGCAGGTTCATAATAATCTCAATGATGAGAAAGATGTAGATGCAGCTACGGAAGTAGTTATACATCTGTTGCTGTTCCCTTGTTTCTTCAAATGCCATAGTCCAAATTCAATTAGATGATTAAAACGGTATCTTCATACCCAATAGCAATCCGTTACGGAAAGTGTCCCCATGCAAAAAGTTCACGTTGTTCTTTTGGGTTATCACAAACTCACAGCCGTTTCTAAAAACGTAACTGTATTCAAAGCCCGCTTCCAGACCGAGAAAGAACTTCCTTTCCACCGCACCGAATTGAGGACCGAAATGGAAGCGAAGCATACCGTTCTTGTATCTTGCCAGCTTTTGTTTATACACGATACCTCCATCCCAGAAGTAACCTTTCCAAAAGTCATGCTTCCTCCAATGGTTGCCCACCTCGCCATACAGTTCCACAGCATTGCCGTAGGATAACGGATGCTCATAACCAACCGTAGCGTTCAACGTAGAGGGAAATTGAAAGCCTGCATTTATCGTGAGCTTGGCATCTTGCGCTTGTGCAGATATACCTATGGTCATAACCGCACAAAGTAGAGTGAATAATAGCTTTTTCATTGTTCGACAGAGTATTTAATGTAATGGTAAGGATAATAATCACAGTTCTTCAAGATGTCCGAGTCAAAACCGTCGGCATTGAGGATGTCCTCATATTCGATGGTCAGCACGATGACACGTCCGCTGATTTGGTTCTCTGAAATCTCCAGTCTAAGCACTTTCTCGTCCGGGAAGGTCAGTTTGGGAAGCACCAGCACATTGCGGTAGTTCTTTTGGAACTTCTTGGCATAGTTGAGCGAGAATACTGGAGTCAGTTCGATAGTCTGGGAATTAGTAGCCTTGCTCTGTTTCTTGTCGGTCAGCTTCACACGCAGTTCTTCTATGTCGTAAGGAATCTTTGTCTTGTTCTGCAACGAGTAATCAATGAAGAAGTAATCCCCGATGGCATAGATGTTATTGACCACCGCCTTCATACCGTGCGCCTTTGACACCACCTGATTGAACTTGCGGTCGCAGCCATAAACCGCCCACGCATAGCGGGCCATTTCCGACATGGGCATAGACACCTCCGGGTTGATATAAGATTGCGTATCGCTGTATGGCACTTGGAAGATGGATGCTGCCAATGTGGGGGATTGCGTATAGATTATGTCATATTGAGCGATATGCCGTTCTCCAATCAAGGTAAGTGTTCCCAACAGTTCATCTTCTTGATAACCACATACCGAGGTGGAATCGTTCTCTTGGAACGGCTTGATGCGCACAATGTTGTCGGCACACTGGTTGCCGATAATCTTGGGAGTGGAAATATCCACTAATTTGATATTCTCCGGCATGACAATGTGGGTGGTCACTCCGCTATTGACGTAGATTCTTTCGTTGGCTGAAACGGTGGTAGTTAAGCCAATAACACTGAGAATGAATAGAAAAATCTTGGATTTCATAGATATAAATGCTTATGTTTTACTGAAAATTATCTGGTTATTTCTGAATAAGTTTACCTTGCTTCATCCGAATTTATCAAATAGACAATGGTATTGTACTTGATTTTCGCCTTGTTCTTTCGGATATTGGAGGATATGGCTGACGAAGCCGAGTTATACATATTCTGCAAGGTCTGCAAGGCGATGGCTTCTGCCGATATGCCGGTTTCATAGCCGCTTCCCGATTCAAAGCTGATGTTCTGTTGCGCCGCATTGGAGCCGGCATCCTTCACAAAGTCACGGAACTGGGATTCGGGGACATAGAAGCCTTCCATGCCGTCATTGTCAAAGACGGACAGATTGACCTTTACGAACTTGTCGCCAATCAGGATGCTGGTGATGGCCGCACGTACACGCTGCTGTCCGAAACCTGTTACCGTCCCATAGAGGTAAGTGCCTTTCTTTAAGTTGATGTCACTAACGGTTACATCGTCCAATAGTTTGAAGCGAAGCCGGGTGCCTTCACGCGCTTTCGTTGTCTGGTCAATCATGGCACGGATCAGTTTGGCATCCACGGCATCGTCCGAAGAAGATACCGTATGGAACTTGTCCGCATTGGTATCAGAGGATTTGATAACCAGCTTGGGGCGGTTACGTTCTTTCTCTTCCTGCCGTACTTTGGCAATGGAATCGGCACGTTGCCTTTGAAGGGCTTCCTCTTGCTCCGGGTTAGTTATGCCCAGTCCGCTCTCGATTGCTTTCTGCCGTTCATAGCTCCTGCGTTGGATTTCCTCCAAATCTTGGGCAAACTCGTCTTTTGAGGTATAACCATCCGTAGGATTGTTTCCATAGGCATATTCATTGATATGCTTTCGGGATTCCGCAAGGGAACGCTCCAGCTCTTCCAGTTCCTTCTGCTGACGGATACGTTCCGCCTCGGCAGCATCGAGCATATTCAGTTCTTCCTCGGTATAACCATGCTCCAGTTCCTCAGTGTCATCTTTTTCTTCTCCGATGGCACCGACGGCGGTAAAGGCATCCTCGTCACCAAAACGTCTTGACATTTCATACATCTTATCTCCGGCTTCCTCCGCACGAGCTTCGGGAAGCTCCATGTTGATGCGGTCGGTGGCTACCGACTGTCCGGTATCACCCGAACCCTTGAAGGTCTGCATCACGAAGTATATCAATGCGCACAGCGGTACGAACACCACCAGCGGGAAGATATACTTGGGTTGTTTGAAATTGATCTTAATCATTTGTTCTCATTATTATTAAGGGATTTGACAATGTTTTCAAGCTGACGGTATCGCTGGATGATACGGGTAGAGTCTGACCTTGACTTATTTGGGACGGCAATCATGGAATCCAATTCTTCACGGAGTTCCTGACCTTGGGTTACCAAATCCATCAGCGTGTTGCGCTGGATGTCCTTGTTCACCTGTATGGTATGGAAGCCTGCAAAAAGCGGTTCCATGTTGGAAACCATGCTGATATTGGACTCGTTTAGTTCACCTAATCCATCTGACAGATCTGCTTTTGCACCACTTATCCAAATGTTGCCCATCAGAACAAAAGCCAATGTCCCGGTTACATAAACGAATGTACGCTTCGGATGTTTGGTCGCCCATGCGTTAGCCAAACGGATTCTTGCCGCCAACCGATACTTCGTACCGATTGCCCCCATCTTGGGTTGCAGCCATAACCGAACCTGTTGGTGGGTCTTCAGGCGGCTTTCATGCAATGTTTTTCTGAGTGATTTCATTGTTGTCTAATTGCAGTGTCATTCGTTAATAATCCAAATCCTTGTTCTCGATGGTGCGCCAGTTTGTAATCATCAGCCCGTGGGGATTGTTCCTCGTCCTCGGCACATTCTCCACATACCCGGTCGTTACCATCGTCCGTTTCAAGTCACGGGTGCGCCGCTTGATAAGCTGCGTTCCGTAGTAGGTGAATTTCCGTTCATGCTCGTCAAATTGGATGGAGTCGCACATAATCGTGCAGACCACTGATGACGATATGATGTCGGAATAAAATCCGTTCTCGTCCATCGCCTGTTTTTGTTTCAAGGCGGTGCCGTCTGCCATATACATTGCCTTGCTGACCGTCCACTTGATATAGTCGTTATCGGGTGGCAGGTTGAAGAAGTACTGATGAAAGAGCTGGATGTGAGCTTTCGCCTCCATAGTGAAGTTCGCTTCCAACTTGGCCCGTTCCGCCAAGAAAGGAATGTCACCATCCAATACATATATCTGTTGCCGCTCCTTGGTGACTAAAGAGATACAGCACCAGACGGTGAAGCCGCAGATGACGGCGCAACCTCCGATGGTTGCAAGTACCGTCATCATGGCAAGTTTGGTTTTCTGTGCTAAAGATTCTATAAGCATATCGTTTCGTTTTATGATTACATTCACTTGGATTTAATTACCGCACCTGCCGTAGCTCCTACAGCACCTCCAGCGATAGAACCTGCCGTTGCCGCCATACCCGTAACAGTAGAACCTGCAGCGGAAGCCGCACTCGAACTTACACCGCCCGGTATCAGCCAAGAAGCCACTTCGGGAACGAAGCGGATGATGTAGGCACCCACCAGCATACCCATCGCATACATGCAGTTGGAGCCTATCCCTTGCAATCCCAATGCGCCAATCTGTTCCCACGAATTGACTGAGCCGTGCAGGAGGTGGTTGTAGGCTACCATGTCCTGCTGAAGGTTATAAAGCAAGATGAAGTCTATGTAGTAAAGGCACATATAGGTGACGAAGCCCCATAACGAGAGGGAAAGGAACTTTGACATCCATTGGCTCCATGCCGAACTCCAAGGTGGAGCCAGTGATAATGCGAACATTATCGGGCAGAATATCATCATAATGGCGATGAATATCCGTTGCGCCACCAGTATGCCATAATAGGACATCTGGAATATCAGTTCACCGATGAAGCGTATGACATCGTTGATCCACTCGCTGACTTTTGTTTCGGCAGCCACAGCCGCACGTTGCGCATAGTTGTTGATGGTGCTGCCCAAGTTCTCCACGTTGTAAATGAGTTTGTCCCACCAAGCGGCATCTTCACCAATGGCAGCCACCTGTTTGGCAGTCGCAATGGAATCCTGAACGGCTCTCAGCCGGTCCAAGTATTCGCTCTGCTTTTGTGCTACCTTCAGCTCGAAAGCAGCCACCTCCTTGTTTTTGGAGTGTGCCATCGCTTTGGTGGCTGACTCCAATCCCTTGCCCGGCACTTGCAATGCGGAGCAGATCCATGACGAGGAAGAGATACAGATGGAGATACCGACAATGCGCAGGAGCTTCATCACATCCATTCCTCGCCGTCCGAGTATCATCATCCAACATTCGTAAGAACCTACACAAAGGGCAAGCAACAATCCGATGATACGTGCCAGTCCGACCGCATCACCCAACACCGCCACATTCGGGAAGATCTCCATAGCGACCAACAGCTTGTCCAGACTCTCGTCAATGGCGGGCAATCCGATGGTCAGGAAAATTGATAATACATTCATTGTTATTTTTATTTTACAGTTTAATAATGCGTTGCAGCCACCGCACATAGATGGGCGGTCTGATTGACCAGTTCCTGCATCTTTGTCTTGGCTTCCTCGTAGGCTTGCTGCCGTTTGGCGTTCTCCAGTCCGTAACCCACACCTGTCTTATGGATGTAGGCGATGCCGGAACAAAGAATCTCGTTCTGCCGGCTCAGCTCGTCCACCTGGTATTTGAGTTTGCCGTCACTTTTCTTCATGCAGTAGAGCAGCCCGTCCGTAATGCACTTCTGCATACGCTCAAACTCGTCCTTGTAGGTGGCGTATGTCAAATCAACAGACCTGTCAGCCTCGCGAACCAGCTCTTCCTTATACAGTTCTTCAATGTACTTGCGTTCCGTTTCCACCTTTTTCACTTTCTGCCGTTGGGTCTCTTCTGCCGTCACACGGGTAGGCATGATACGCTTGACATCGGAGTCCTTTTCCTTGAAACGAACACGGAAGCCCGAATTGAAGCCTGCCCACTTCCAATACATTTCCGCACCGGAATACTTGTTGTGTAGGAAGTAATAATACCAGTCGGGAGTAAAGTCCCAAGGCCCGTTTTCCATGGACTTCCATTGTTTTTCTTTCTCCTTGTCACGTGCCGGGCGTTGTGCTGATGAACTTAGCGGTACTGCGAGCATCATCATGCAGAGCAGCGCCCATGTTATTTTTCTAACCTGCATATCCTTGATTCCATTTATTGATTATTTTATTCGCTATCTCATCCTTGACGTTGGAGTTCAAGATTTCCCAAATGTAATCCGGCTTCCAACCGCAATCCGTTATCAGAAAGCAGTACAGATTGGCATTGTCAATGATATACCGTGCCCTGTCGATGGAGGTTTTAAGGGTCATCACCAGATTCAGTTTCTCGTCCATGCTCGCCTTCATCAGGTTGATGCCCGAAGCGGCCACGGAAGCATAGAGTTTGTAACAATGGCTAATTTCCCTCGATATGGCTACATTGGCATCCGCATAGTACCAGCCAACGAAAGGCTTCTTCGAGACATGCTTGAAGGTATTGCTTGTAAAGTCCTTATACTCTTTGACTAACTGATAGAGCGAGTTAGAGGTGCTTGATATGGCACCTGCCAGTACAAGGTACGAATGGGCGTTATTCAACTTGGTATCGAGCGTTGTCCGCACGTCGTTGAACTTGTTGGCTCCCTTGGTTACAAGCGACTGCTCACCGAAGCTGGTAGCCACCCGTTTTAATGCCTGGTCTTCATCTTTCTTCACGGCTTTATGAAGGGCGATTAAGGCTTCAATAGTTGGCAGGTCTTTCGGGACAATAAAGGCAAAGGACTTTGCCGGAAGTAGCATTGCAAGCATTATACCTATTATTATATTGTGTCTCATATTTCTTGAACTTATAGGTTACATACTCCTCAATCGTTAATCGCCACCAGTCTGTTCCAATCATTGATAAGCCCGCTGACATTGTTCTTCATCGTCACCACATTAGCCCAACCCTCCGGGTCTATGGCAAAGAACAAGTCATTGGCGGTGGCATATTGGGCCATTAGTATCATGCCTTCCACTTTGTAGCGGATTTCCAAAAGACCGGAATAGATAGAGTTGGCAAGAGACAATCGCTCGTACCGGTCAAGCATATTGTAGCCGTCATTTTTCTTCTCAGCCGTACCTTGTCCTTTCAGGGGATTCTGTATCGTGGCATTGTTCACGATGTTCACGAAGTTTCCCACCAACTGTTGGGTTTCCACGACAAGGTTGCCCAGTTCATTCAGACAAAGCAGTTTGTTGGAGAACTTGGCCTTGTTCACTGTCTTGATAAGCTCCGGCACATCTTTGAGGATGTCGTATGCGCATAGTCCTATCTCTTTGTAGTATTTGCTCTCCGTACCGAAACCCGATACGTTCTGCATCGTCACCTTGTAGAGTTCCTTGATGGTAGCCATGCTCACGGTATAGAGTTCCACCTTCTTCTTTTTCTCGGCAATGGAGTCCAACCTTTGGTTATGCTGCCCCTCAATCAACTTCTGAGAAGCCAAATTGCTACTTACCACCTTGATGCAATTCTTGTCTATGACTACTCTCCAGGCAGCGAATACATTGGGAGTGGCCACCATTGTGATGAGTGCCACAAGTATCATTCTGATTCTTACCATAACGACATCACTTTTTGTTGTTGATTGACTTTTCTTGCGAATACCAGGTATTTGTCATCACCGGCTTGCTTCCTGTCCGCCTCGATTCTCGTGATAGCCTCCTGCATATTGCCATAATGGGCAAGGTAAATCTTCAGGGCTTCCTTCTCTGTCCGCTCGGTGGTGTATGCCCAATAACATTCGGGCGGTTCCTCCACGCCATAGACATCGGAGTTCTGTCCCCGGCATATCCATACCTCCTTGAAGTAGTTGCGCCCCTCGTGATTATTCAGGGCATTGACGGTAAAAATCTGCTGCCGCTGAATTTGGGTCAATCCCAGTATGGCGGCGATCTCATCGTATCTGTCCTTGAACTTAGTCTGGTCTAACAGAATCTTCACATCGGAGTTGTTGATGATGGCTTCCTTTACAATGGGAGAATCTATCACGTCATTTAACTCTTGCGTTACCACTCCGGCAATTCCGTGGAACTTCCTCACCGTTTTATAGAGGTACTTGATGTACTCTGCCATCGTAGGCGAAGCGATAGCCTTCCACGCTTCCTCAATTATCAAAGCCTTGCGACCTTTCTTGATACGCATTTTCTGAAGGAATACGTCCATGATAATCAGCACCACGATAGGGAAAAGCACGGGATCATCTTTTATTTTATCAATTTCAAAGACGATGAACCTTTCATCAAAGAGGTTTACGTCCAAATCGGAGTTCAGCGTGGTTTCCAACTCACCGCCCCGGTAAAACTGCTTCAAGATAGCGGCGAAGTCCCGGATGCCGAAACTGATTTTCTCCTGCGAGGTTATTTGCGGGATGCGCTCCAGGGCAAACTCATAGTAGGAATTGAAAGACAACTCTTTTACCCTTAACCTGCGCTTCTGTTCCTCAATATGGTCTATCTGCCGCTCTATCTTTATCAAGAAGGAGTTCTCATAGAGTTCCTTCTTGAAGTTCTCCATGATACGCAAGGCACGCTCCCTTTCGGAAGGGGTAGCCCCTTGGTCATGGGCAAGGGCATTTAGTGACCGACACTGGCGCACTAATTTCTGTCTGCGCACTTCAGTAGGCAGCAACAGCATACGGTTCTCCTCAATCTTAGAAGGAGGTTCTTCCGTGTTTATCAGTTCGTCTATGTCCTCCATCCTGGTGGAATAATTATCATAGTCTTCTTCCATCTTTGCGTCCACAAGCAACTTCTGACGTAAACCTTCACGTTCCTTCTCCGTGAACTTGTCGAATGGATGGAAATAGGCATCGTAATACTCCACGATGGTCTGGTTCACCAACATATTTTCAATCTTGGAAGGTAACTCGTTGCCTTTGTATATCAGGAATATGAGTGATTTCAAAAAGTTCTTCTTCTCGCCAAAGTTCAGTTCATACTCCTCTTTCGTCACCTTAAAGGGGTTCATGGAGATAGGCTTCTCCTTGGTATAGGAGATATACGTGCCACCGAAGTAGCCGCAAATTCCCTCGTAGGAATCGCCCGTATCTACCATCACCACATCCGTGTTTTGTTCCAACAACTGACGCACGACACTATTTGTGTGGAAAGATTTTCCACTACCGCTTGGCCCGATGCAAAAGAAATTGGCATTGTCGGTCATCTTGACTCTGCCTTCCTTGCCAGTAAAGTCTATGCAGACTGGCAACCCTTGTCGGTCTGTGTAGTATGTGGTCAAGGGTGTTACTTCTGATTCTTTCAAATGTTCCTTGAAAAAGAAACAGAGGGCTGCATCCGAAAGTGTAAGGAAGAGATCATAGTCCGGGTTAAAAGCGTAGGCATTGCCGGGAAAGCTGTCCGTGAATAGCTCCAACTGGTTGTAGGCTGTTCTTGACGGCATAATGCCGCACTCATATAACTTGGTCTCTATGTATGATGTAACCGGGGTTACTTTATCCACGGGACAACTGACCAGGATGTTGAAGTTCGTATATACCAGCATGGAACTGTCCACGGCAAGCCGGTTCAAGACTTCCTCGATGTCTGCCTTCGCAATCTTATTGCTTGGGTCAGGCATGGAACCGTGACGCTTTGCCTTGGCTTGCAGTTTACGGAGCAACTTGCGTTGGTTCGGTATTTGGACCACTTGGTTGAATACCACACAATCCGAAAAAGGAATGTTGGTCAGGAACGAGAACAGGTCTGTGGCGATGGTATAACCGTTGATGTTCGTCTGCGTATAGGGCTTGATAACCGAAGGCAGGTTGATTTCGTCTATATCCACCAACAGATAGGAACGGATGATGCGTTCTCCTGTTCTCAGGTATTCGTCCGATGACTTGAAGTTGGTCATGGAGAAGGCACCGTGCCGGAACTGGAATGCCATGAAGCGGTGGCAATACTCGTCAGCTTCCGCTTTGGAGAGCTTACGGTGCCGGATGCCCCGCTCGGTCAGGATGTCATCCACCTTGGAAACCTTCGTATGGAAGTCCAGCCATGTCTTCGGGTCGTACTGCACGAACTGGCTGCGCTGCGCCTCCTGCGTCACTATCAGGTACGTGCGTATCTCCGTGAACTCCCTTCCCTCGAAATAATTGAAATAACTCCGGGTCAGGAACTCCGCATCTTCCGGCACGTCATGGTGGTAGGCTTGCTTGCAGAGGATGTCCTGCTTCTGCAGGGCATAACCCTCGCCGAGGGTCTGTACCACATTGGAGAGCACATCCTGAAAGCGTATGTACTGCCCGGCATCGGTGCAGAGCTGCTGCACCGGGTTGGTCATCTCGAAGATGACGGACGGCTCGCCCTTGGCTGAAAAAAGGACGACATTGCCGTCCGTTTCCTCCAGCCCGGCATAGAGACCGTCAAAGACTTTTTTCTTGGTTTGTGCCATAATTATGAGCTTTTTCTCAGTTTGTTGTAAATGAAAATGCCTTTGTCTCTCCGCTTATTGTGCAATCCTCCGCGCTGTTTGATGAAGATGGTCACCAGCCCGATGAGTGCCATGACAAGCATGGCGACGAATCCGGCGAGCTTTCCCAATACGATGGAGAACAGTATGAAGCCGACAAACGACACGCCGATGGCCAATGCCGCCAGCGTAAGAAAGCGTCCACGGATGCCCATGAACTCCAGCGGCTTTTGCAGTCCCTTGAATACGGGAAATCCCTCCTGATTCATCGTCAATATCTTGTTATGTTTCTACTACTTGAAGAACAGCGGAAGAGCCTCGGACAGAGCGATGAAGGCGATACAGCCACCGATGGTAAGCATGATGGTCTTCTTCACGTCCTGGTCGCCGTTTGACATCTTGAAATACACGTTGAAAGCTCCGACTAAAGCGATTACAGCAGCAATCGCTTTCATCAGGTTGGAAACCGGGGTCTGGTAGGAACTGATTTCAGTGGTGGCTTTTGTAAAGCCGGCCGCACCCTTGCTTGCCGCCATCATGTCACCCACGGAGATTGTCAGCGCGGCTACCGCCAACACGCTTTTCTGTGCGAAAGAGCTTGCCATGAAGCGGTCATACGCACGTTTGAGTTTTTTCTTGAATTGCATTTTTTTGAAATTGTTTATCTGATTTCATCACCCAAGGAACAGAGGTCGCTAAAGAAACGGGGGGCTTCTTTTGGGAAGCTATATATAAGTTTGTCGGGTAAGTTTCTATGCTCACCTTGCTTTCTCACACTCATGGATGACCTTACTTAAATCCGATTCTCCATTCTCAGCCATCTTATTTGCTTCTACAACTAAGTCTTCAACCAAGATGCCATCTGTCATAATAGGTTCACGGAAACCGGGACGGTGGAAGGGTTGTTCGGATTTAGGAACTGAATGTTGTTCTTCTTCTTTTGATTTTGTTACAGAATCAGAGTTTGATTGCTGCTCGGATTCATTATCTTTCTTCGGTTCATCCCGGCTGATTCTGAATGGTTTGAAGGTCTTTGCTTCATCCGATATGTCTATGTCTTCTTCCGATTGCGACTCCAGTTCTGCCGCCTGTGCAGCCTTGGCTTTCATAATGTCAAGGACTATCAACGCGGCATAGTAGAACAAGAGGGCGATGAAGAGCAGGAATACTATTTGTCCGTATTGCATGGTGCTATGTTATTATAAGGTGAATACTACTTGTTGATTATTTCCTGTAATTGGCAGGAAGCTCAATCCCAACTTGGCGGCTTTGCTTTCCAGCTTGGTCTTGCGCTCGAAGTTGTCTGTGGCATATAGCAGGACACGCTCGCCGCATACGACATATCCCAGGCTTTTGAGCCGTGAACGGAGCCTTACCCTTGCCCGGTTGGAAACCACCTTGAGCTGTGTCAGCGGTTCAAGCCCGAATATCACGTGCCGCCTTTCCCGTTTGATCAGTTCAATCCGTGTTTGGGATATGATATAGGAAGTTTCCGTCCGGCTGCGTTTCAGTCCTAACTTGGCGGCGATATTGCATACATTCGACCTGCTTATCCCCAAATCACGGGCCATTTGCGTGAATGACTTGTAATGGAAATGCCTGCGGATATAATCGGCACGCTCCATCCATTTCGTCTTGGCAACTTTGACCAACCCAAGTTTACGTGCCTTCTGCTTGACAAGGGTCTCGCTTACTCCCAATGCCATAGCGGTATAGGAAGTTGTTTCCACCGGGTACAGTTCCGTCAAGAGGGTTGTCATCCGGTCAGTCCATTGGATTGTCCTCATGCTTTTGCCTCCTTATAGTTGGTAAAAAGCGACTTGTTATCACGGCGGTACTGCGCAAGCTGTGGCAGGTAGGCATTGAAGAACGTGCGGACAATGGCGTTCACGATGTCGGAACGGCTGCGGTTATGGATGTTGCACTCGTCCAATGAGTCAGCAAGGTCACGGTCTAACTTACAGATCATCCGTTCTCCTTTATCTTCTTGAATGTCATTTTCAAGACAGGACAGGAAATCTTGCCAATAGTCGGAGTTACCTGACACCGGGGTGAGTTGTTCTTGCACACTTTCCTCTTGTGGCTGGGCTACAGACGATTGATTCTCAACAGTCGTTTCCGTATGTTCATCCGTAAGAGCCATTTCGGGGTCATTGATGCCTTTAAGCAGGTCATCTATTTCGGGTATGTCTTTTGTCATTACTATATATGTTGATGGTTATTGATTCTCGTTTTCTTCCGGCTGGTTCTCTTTCGCCTTGCCTTTTAGTTCCGCTTCCAGATTCCCGGTCAGTTGTATTCCCGTCAATTTAGGCTCACGGATGGGTACTGTCGTATCGAAGATGTAAGAATAGATACGTTCAAAAACGGGGGTAACGATACCGGCCTGCTTATCTAAAGCCGCCATCGTACTGAAACGCTCCATATCGGCACGCTTGGGAATCCTGCCCGTTACCACTCCGTAGTTGCAGAAGGTCTCTCTGGTATTCTCCCAAATGACCAGTTCGGAGCGTTTGCCCACTCTGCCGTCATGCAGGTTGGGGACAATGAAAAGCTGTGCCTTCATGTTCTCGCCAACGGCTTTGCGCAGGCGGTCTATGAACATGAGGAAGCTGGCGGTGGAGGGGACGGTCATCAGGTCGTAATGGAAAGGGACAACGATAAGGTCTGAGTTCACGAACATCGGTACCAGTCCGTCCGCTTGCAGGCTGCCGGGGGAATCCATCAGCACGACATCCAGACTTTGGTCATTGTGCATCTTCTCTATAAGTGCGATGATTGCATTTTTGTCGTTGGCTTCGTATGACAGCACATCATAGGGCACATACTGCACATTGTATTTCTTGATGTCTGACTTGCGGCACTTGATGATGGAGTGCTGGAAGTCGCAATCCACTATTGCGACACGAACTCCCTTCGTCACCAGATAGTTGGCGAAGGTCACGCAGAGGGTGGTTTTGCCCACGCCTCCTTTTTGATTGGCGAATGTGATTATGACCGGTGTCTGTATCATTTTTCCGTGCGATGAATTATTTTAAGGCAAAATTATCGCACGTGTAACCGGGAAAACGAAATGCGCAACACTTATATGCCCTCGGTTAAAATAACCGGGATGCAAGGGTTCGTGTTATCGGGGCATCACGGTTTGATGCGCCCAAAAAGTGAACGGCAACACGTCCCTGTTTTATCGCTTCAAGATACGTCCGTCATCCATATCGTCATAGTTGCCTTTCAGTCCGACTTCCCATTCCCGTTTTTCATCGTGGCTACCCTCGCCGTTGTCTCGCATCTTGTTGTGACGGGAGAGTGGTTTGTGAGAAGAGTGCTTCGGTTGTTGCTGTTTAATTAGTTCCCTTTTCAGCTGTTCCAGATTGAAGCCTTCTTCTGATAGATTGACGATGATATGGCTCTTGAAGTTGATGGCGTATGTGGCATCTTCCTCTTGACGGATGATGAAGCCTTCCTCACGAAGGGCACTTCTGACAGAGGTAACGGTTTCATCATCGAAGATTCCCTTCAAGCGGTTGATGGCATCTGTGTGGGATTGTAGTTTTTCCGAGGACAATGTTACAAGGTCAGGGCGGTTCACCTTATAGATTTTGCAGAGCAAATCACGTTCTGCCTCTGCGGTGGGGTGGAACTTCTCTACCAGTTCGATGCGGTTGTTGCGGTCTATGGCTTCCGACATAAACGGTTTCAAGGGTCTGGACTTTCCGTTGAAGTAGATGACACCTTTCTTTATATAGGCGTGATGTTTCTTTAGCTTTTGGAATATCTCACTCTGAGTAATCTTGGGATTGAGGGTAAGCAGTTGGTCAATGAAATCCTCTATACGGTCAAAGCGTTGTTCGGGTGTGGCGAAATCCAACAATTCATCTACAGCCAACACTCTTGCCCCGTGGACGACGGTCTTGTTGGTGTGGTCAACGAGTATGTAGCCGTATGCCGCATCTTTCTTGCCGAAGAACACGATGTCAATGCCGAACTTGGTTTTCAGTTCCTTTTGGAGTTCTTCCTTGTTGGAACTTACATCCCGATACTTTATGAGAATGCTCCGAAGCTGGCGGTTACGTGCTCTGTTGTAATAGCCTTTCTTATACAGTGCCTCAATGTCGGTAAGAGGTAGTTTCTCCTGTACCTTTCCACCATGCTTGACAAATACCGTTCCGTCTTTCTGATAGACTTCGTAACCCATAGATGTCATCACTGCTTTGAACTGGGCAAAAGAAGAGAAGGTGTATTGTTTGGCAATTTCTATGTCTTGTTCCACCTTCTGCTTCCGGTCATTACCCAATATGCGGTCAATCACTTCCTGTGAACGTCTGCGCTCATGGTCGTGCTGTATCTTCCTGCCATCCGGTGCAATGCGTGAAGTCACGATGTGCAGGTGGGTATTGTCGGTATCATAGTGGGAATAGACGAGCAAGGGCTGTCCTTCCTCGCCATATCCCATTTCAGAGAGATAGCGGTGGGCAAAGTCCAGTAATTTGGATTCCGTCATTTCGTGTCCCTTGCAGGAAAAGGCAACGTGGAACTGTGCCTTTTGGATTCGGGTATTTCTGGAAGTATATTCCTGAAGGTATGTGACCAGTTCCTCCGGGGTGGGCTTACCGAATGTGCCGAGTGTGCCGAAGTTTTGCATTTCGAGCATACGGGCGACACCTTTCGCTACTTTGCGCTCATTGTAACCGACTGCGTGGAAGTTCGAGCTTCCGGGTAATATGGTAGCTATCATACTTGGGTGTGTTTATCTGTGGATGGTTTGACTAAGATATTCTGATACGATGTAACCGTGGTTACTTGGTATCTCGGTTCTTTGATTCCTGTATATCAGGGTATATATAATAAGGTATTGAGAAACTAAAGTTTGACAGCCTTACGTGTTACGGTTTCAAGGTCTCTCTTTATCTCGTTCAGTGTTTTCTGGGTTTCAAGGATAGCCGGCATCAAGACCTCTCGGATATAGCTGGGTGGAAGCAACCCGGCTACCGCAAGCTCATTGGCTCTCTTAACCGACTGATTCAGGTTACTGCCTGCCCAAGATAGTTCATCCCGGAACTTTCGGTAAAACGAACCGAGGTTATTGATTAGTTCTAACCGTTGTCTGGCATCGGTGTTTGAATACTCTGCCATTGCTGAACGAACATAGGTGGCAATGGTCATCTCTTTTTCCCTCAACTTCTCTTTGAGCGCAAATTGCTCCTCCGGGGTCATTCGCACCTTGATGTACTTGGTCTTTTGATTTCTCATACTATAATCTTTGATGAAATTGGCTTTCAGAACCTTCTTTTGCAGGGCGAAACAGCGAGAAATCGCTCCGATGCGGTAGCAGTCGGCAAGTCACCTTTGTTGATACTAAACGGAGTTTTGTGGTCACAAAGGTACAACTTGCTTGACAAATCCTGCAACGCAGTTCGATGTCCTCCAAGGTTCTTTTTACGACAAAATTACCGCTGAAATTCCTCTCGGAACGAAATGCGCAACAGATTTTTGGGAAAGCGGTATTATCTAACCAAAATTACTTTGACCCGATAGCCAAGGATTTAGGATAACTTGTTTTCCATAGTGCAAAGTACCTTGATGCGGTGTACTCCAAAATACCGTGGTTACTGTAACCAAAAGGATGACCTATGCCGGTAGTTCGGGGTCTTGAACAGGAGATTATCAATAACTATGGTTCTATGGTATCGTGTAACCACGGTTACTCGAAATCTGCATAACCGAGCAACACAACCCGAAGGTGGTATTACCATCAAACCAAGAAGCCTGTGTCTTACGACATCTGATGATGTAATGCTCGATGTGTTTGTTCCCAAGTTTCCGTGGATAGTTGATATGATGAACCCAATATTCATCATTCAGGAATAACGTGGTAAGAAAACATCGCTTACCAAAACAAAAGGGAAAAAGAATATTCCGAACTATATATTCAGAGCAACCGACACCTACGTTTCCGGTGCTTCATATCACTTAGATGGAAAGATGCTTTATCCCCAATATCAAGATAGAGGAAACTATAGTTCCACATAATATATGTGTTTGAAACCGAAGGTAAAAAGTATCTTGAAATGCTATAAAAAGCAATGATATTCTTTTGTTATATCGCTGATTTTCACTATATTTACATACAGAAATAGCTCTGATTAGCTACATTATTTACCCTAAAAGTTGAAAATTATGTTGTTTGAATTACTATTCCTAATATACTTGCTCCCGGTGGTGTTCTTGTTCATCCTGCTGCTTAGGTTCGCACGTTTTATTATTGTCAATGTGTTCCAGCTGGCTATTTGGATTATCAAGAAATTGTTCGTCCTTTTGTGGAAGGGAGTGGTTTTACTTACTGCACTGATAGTTGGTAACACTGTAGCCAACCACAATCAAACTGATAGGGACAGATACAATTAAAGCCGCACCAATCAAAAAATGACTGATACGGCTCATAGGGGAGTGAGCTAAATTCTTCCCTTTAGTTAAGGTTAGCTTCCTCAATTCATCGGTTAAAAGCCTTTGCCCTTGCTTCTTTCGTAAACAACTTCCTTTTGAGAATCGCAATTCAACAGACGGAACTGAACATTACAACCAGTGGGAATGTCCTTTGGCAGTTGCTTTACAAGCTCAGCTATGACTTCATCCACATTACTGAAACCTATATCCGTTAGTTCGCCTACAACCTTTCCCTTGAAATAAGCTCGACCATAAATCATCATTTTCTTTGAGATACGGAAGAGTTTGTCCTCTGACTCTTCCAAGTTTCGTGCCTTGCCCTGCTTACTCTTCTCGTCACTGAAAAAGATAAAGTCAATGACCTTTGCATTCAGATTCCATGCAGGAGTGAAATCTAATTTGACATAACCTCTTGTTACATTCATTCCATGACTATGGTTCAAGCCGAAAGCCACTTCATACAGATTGGCATCGCAATCGTTTTGGGCAATGGTTGCCCAAGTATGACGAAAGGTGTAGTAACAATAGTAGTCATCTTTCTTCATTCCCATATCCATACAAATCTTTCGGATGCCGATATTCACGTTGGCATTGAAGCTGTCGGAATTGCTGTAACGCTGATGAAAATTGAAAAGGTATTCATCCCTGCCATCTGAAAGGTACTTGTCAAATGTAGATTGGATGAATGGCTCAACTCTCATTTCAATGTAGGCTTCATCCCGACGATTATGCTTGGTCTTGGCTCTTTTGTAGCCAATGATTCCATTCTTATAATCATCCTTTTTAAGTTCATAGATGTCAACGGTATTGATGCCACCCAAACAGAGGGAGAGGAGTGCAACGTCTCTACCAAGTTCAGGCAAAGAAGAGATCATCTTGCTTTGAGGAAGTGGACGATTGAAGAACTCACGACACGCCTCGGCACTGATGGCACGTTGAACAGTTCCATCTGATTTCGGAATTGTGATTTTGAGCCATGGATTAAACTTGATGCGTACAACACCTCTTTCTTCATCGTTATATTCAAGAATAGCTTTTTTGAATATTTGACGAATACAAGTAGGATACATTTCCTTCGCTCTATTTGTCAGTCCCAAACTATCAATCCATCTTTTCAAGACGGCAGATGTGAGGTGATTGAACATTACATTGGTAGTTCCCAAATAACGCTCCAAATGATTTACTGCCAAACGATAGTTCTTTGCATTTCGTTCATGACCTTCTTTAATCATACGATTGATATGCAAAGTGGCATATTCACTGAAACACACGTTATCTTCGACACGAGTAAGGTATTCTATCAGTTCAGAGACAGAATAGTCAGAAATATCCTTCCGATTCACCATGTCGGTATATCTTAGGATTTCTCTGGAACAAAAATCATTCACTACCGCATCTTTGATTTCTCCAGACTTCTGGATTTGCTTATCCGACACGAGCTTGTCGGTCTTAATGTAGCCCATTCTGGAACGGTGAACGATGCGAATGTACACCGGGTAAAAGCCATCGGCTCTTTTCTTTCTTACAACTGCTTTAAATGTAGCCATTTATCTTTATTTTTTAGGTGTATGCTTTGGTGTATGCGCCAATGTTCACAAGTGTATGCCCAGGTGTATGCGAATACCGTTTATTTGGCTCGATTTCTGTTGCCAAGTGTACGAACCGCTTAAAAATAACTTAGGCTGTAATGCCTGTTTAACAATGCATTACAGCCTAATTCAACAACTAAGTCAGAATAGTGCTTATTCCTCTATTGCAGCCTGCGCCGCAGCCAGTCTGGCAATAGGCACGCGGAACGGAGAACAAGACACATAGTTCAAACCAACTTTGTGACAGAATTTCACTGATGAAGGCTCACCACCATGCTCACCGCAGATACCGCATTTCAAATCAGGACGAACTGAACGGCCTTTATCTACAGCCATTTCAATCAGCTGGCCCACACCATTTTGGTCGAGTACTTGGAATGGGTCTACTTTCAGAATCTTCTTTTCCAGATATACCGGCAAGAAAGAAGCAATATCGTCACGGGAATAACCGAATGTCATCTGGGTCAAGTCATTGGTACCGAATGAGAAGTATTCTGCACGGCTGGCAATGCGGTTGGCTGTCAGCGCAGCACGCGGAATTTCAATCATGGTACCTACCTTGAACGGAATTTCCATACCTTCTTTTTCAAATAATGCTGCTGCTGCATCACGGATCACCTTTTCCTGAGCTTCGAATTCATACAGGATACCGGTCAAGGGAACCATAATTTCGGGATGCGGATCATATCCTTCTTTCTTCAGTTCAATTGCAGCACCTAGAATCGCTTGAGTCTGCATCTCTGTGATTTCGGGATAGGTGTTACCCAAACGACAGCCGCGGTGACCTAACATCGGATTGTGTTCACACAGGCTTTCCACACGTTTTTTGATTTCCTGTACGGTTACGCCCATTGCCTTAGCCATTTCTTCCTGACCTTTTGCATCATGGGGAACGAACTCATGCAAAGGAGGATCGAGCAGACGAACATTTACCGGACATCCGTCCATAGCCTTGAAGATACCTTTGAAGTCGGCTTTTTGGAAGGGGAGCAATTTAGCCAATGCTTTTCTACGTCCTTCTACATCCGGTGACAGGATCATCTCACGCATAGCGACAATCTTTTCAGCATCAAAGAACATGTGTTCCGTACGGCAAAGACCGATACCTGAAGCACCAAAAGCGCGGGCCACTTCCGCATCATGCGGAGTATCAGCGTTAGTGCGGACATTCAGCTTGGTGTATTTGTTGCAAAGATCCATCAATGCAGCGAAATCGCCTGAAACTTCGGCTGCTTTGGTTTCCACTTTACCTTTATATACTTCACCGGTAGTACCGTTCAGAGAGATGAAGTCACCTTCTTTTAAAGTAATACCTTCAATTTCTACGGTACGTGTCTTATAATCTACATTGATAGCACCAGCACCCGATACGCAGCACTTACCCATACCACGGGCCACAACCGCAGCGTGAGATGTCATGCCGCCACGTGCAGTCAGGATACCTTCGGCAACGGCCATACCTGCCAGGTCTTCCGGCGAAGTTTCGATACGTACCATGACCACCTTTTTGCCATCGGCAGCCCATTTAGCAGCATCATCGGCGAAGAACACAATCTGACCGGTAGCGGCACCCGGGGAAGCGGGCAAACCACGAGTCAAAACTTTCGCTTCTTTCAACGCTTTCTTGTCGAACACAGGGTGAAGCAGTTCGTCTAATTTATTAGGTTCGCAACGCTCCAATGCTGTTTTTTCATCAATCATTCCCTGGCGCAACAAGTCCATGGCGATTTTTACCATGGCAGCTCCGGTACGTTTACCGTTACGGGTCTGCAAGAACCATAATTTACCTTCCTGTACGGTAAATTCCATATCCTGCATGTCGCGATAGTGGTTTTCCAGTTTGGTCTGCAGGGCATCCAGTTCTTTGTAGATTTCCGGCATAGCTTCTTCCATAGAGGGATATTTGGCTACGCGTTCTTCTTCAGAAATACCTGCACGTTCTGCCCAACGCTGAGAACCGATTTTTGTGATTTGTTGCGGGGTACGGATACCGGCTACAACATCTTCACCTTGTGCGTTGATCAAATATTCGCCATTAAACAAATCCTCACCGTTACCTGCGTCACGAGAGAAGCAAACACCGGTAGCCGAAGTATCACCCATGTTACCGAATACCATGGCTTGTACGCTTACAGCAGTACCCCATTCGGCAGGAATACCTTCCATTTTGCGGTAAAGAATGGCGCGTTCGTTCATCCAGCTGCGGAATACAGCACAAATGGCACCCCAAAGTTGTTCGTATGCACAGGTCGGAAAATCTTGTCCGGTCTGTTCTTTTACAGCAACTTTAAAGCGTTTAACCAGTTCTTTAAGGTCTTCCACTTCCAATTCGTTGTCGAGCTTCACACCTTTTTCTTCCTTTACTTTTTCGATAATTTCCTCGAAAGGATCGATGTCTTCCTTGTTCACCGGTTTCATACCCAATACCACGTCACCATACATTTGTACGAAACGACGGTAAGAATCCCATGCGAAACGGGGGCGTCCGGTCTTGCGGCTCAAGCCTTCCACCACTTCGTCATTTAAACCTAAATTAAGGATGGTATCCATCATACCCGGCATAGAAGCGCGGGCACCCGAACGTACAGAAACCAGTAACGGGTTCTCTACATCTCCAAACTTGGAATTCATCAGATTTTCGATGTTGGCGATAGCTTTCTCAACATCCGCTTTCAGCAGTTCTACTACTTTATCTTTACCTAACTCATAATATTCGCTACAAACTTCTGTGGTGATTGTAAATCCCGGAGGTACGGGAACACCGATTAGATTCATTTCAGCCAGGTTAGCGCCTTTTCCACCAAGCAGATTTCTCATGTCTGCTTTTCCTTCAGCTTGTCCATTACCAAAGGTGTAAACTCTTTTTTTATCCATAATAAATGTATTTAAAGTTAACTCGCTCAAAAAATGTAATCGCAAAACTATACATATTTTAGTTATCTCCAAACCTTTTACTGAAAAAAAATAGTGGAAATTGCAATTTCTACTTTGCAATTTTAATATCTTACGATTTATGAGGCAATATTCAGGGAAAATGCTTAAATTTGTCCCCAAATTAACTTATTCAGAAAAGTGGCTAGAAAGAAGAAAGAACTTCCATTATTAGAGAAGATAACCATAACAGATGTAGCTGCCGAAGGAAAAGCTTTGGCGAAAGTGAATGACCTGGTAGTATTTGTGCCTTATGTAGTGCCCGGTGATGTGGTGGATTTACAAGTGAAGCGTAAGAAAAATCATTATGCAGAAGCTGTGGCTGTGAAATTCCATGAGTATTCTCCTGTGCGTGCAGTACCCTTCTGCCAGCATTATGGTATATGTGGTGGTTGTAAGTGGCAGTGTCTGCCATATACAGAACAAATAAAGTATAAGCAAAAGCAGGTGACGGATAATCTGACCCGTATCGGCAAGATCGAATTGCCGGAAATTTCACCTATCATAGGGTCGGAAAAAACGGAGTTTTACCGTAATAAGTTGGAATTTACGTTTTCTAACAAACGTTGGCTGACAGAGGAAGAGGTAAAGGAAGATGTGAAGTACGATCAGATGAACGCCGTAGGTTTCCACATTCCCGGTGCATTTGACAAGGTACTGGCTATAGAAAAGTGCTGGTTACAGGATGATATCAGCAACCAGATACGCAATGCGATTCGTGACTATGCATACGAACACAATTATTCTTTCTTTAATCTGCGTTCTCAAGAAGGAATGCTTCGCAACTTGATGATCCGTACTTCGAGTACGGGTGAGCTTATGGTGTTGCTGCAATGCAAGATTGTGGAAGAGAGCGAAATGGATCTGATGAAGCAACTGCTGGCTTTCGTGGCAGAACGTTTTCCGCAGATTACTTCCTTATTATATGTAGTCAATAACAAATGCAATGATACCATTAACGATCTGGAGGTAATGGTGTTCAAAGGCAACGATCATATTTTCGAGGAAATGGAGGGGTTGCGCTTCAAGATAGGAGCAAAATCATTTTATCAGACTAATTCCGGACAGGCGTATAATCTTTATAAGGTGGCCCGTAATTTTGCCGGATTGACCGGTAAAGAATTGGTGTATGATCTTTATACAGGGACTGGAACCATAGCCAACTTTGTTTCACGCCAGGCAAAGAAAGTGATTGGTATCGAATATGTGCCTGAAGCAATAGAAGATGCTAAAGTGAATTCGGCAATTAATGGCATTGACAATACCTTATTTTATGCCGGTGACATGAAGGATATCCTCACTCAGGAGTTTATCAACCAACATGGTCGTCCTGATGTTATTATCACTGATCCTCCGCGTGCCGGAATGCACGATGATGTGATTAATACAATTCTTTTTGCTGAACCTCAGCGGATTGTGTATGTTAGCTGTAATCCTGCCACCCAGGCACGTGATTTGTCTTTGTTAGATGCCAAATACAAGGTGATGGCCGTGCAACCCGTAGATATGTTCCCTCATACGCATCATGTGGAAAATGTGGTGTTGCTGGAAAAAAGAGGATAATCCGGATAGTTCAATTATAAATTGTTTAAACAGTAAATAGAATTATGTCAAGAGGTAAGAATAGTGATTCCGGCAGGCCAAAGGCGAGAAGTGTTGCCCGATATACTATATATAATGTGACGGAGCCCGCTGAGCTGATGGATTTTCTGATGCGGAAAATGGCGGGAATCAGTCGTAGCAAGGTAAAGGCGTTGCTTGCCAACCGCGTGATTTTGGTAGATAATGTGATTACTACCCAATATAATTTCGCATTGAAACCAGGTATGAAAGTGCAGATATCCAAGGTGAAGAATAATCGTGAGTTTAAACATCCGATGCTGAAACTGGTATACGAGGATGCTTATATCTTGGTGGTGGAAAAGAAGGAGGGACTGCTTTCTGTCAGCACAGAACATCAGAAGGAGCGTACTGCACAACATATTTTGAATGAGTATGTAAAACGTTCACATCGTTTCAACCGCGTATTTGTAGTACATCGTCTGGACCGTGAAACTTCGGGGTTGATGATGTATGCCAAAGATGAAAAAACCCAGAATACTTTACGTGATAATTGGCATGATATTGTGACGGACCGCCGTTATGTGTCTATCGTTTCTGGTGATATGGAGAAAGATTACGGTACTGTAGAGTCTTGGTTGACCGACCGGAAATTGTATGTCTATTCCAGTCCTGTAGATAATGGGGAAGGTAAGTTTGCGGTCACTCATTATAAAACAATAAAGCGGGCCAATGGATATTCATTGGTGGAGTTGGATTTGGAAACAGGACGTAAGAATCAGATTCGTGTGCATATGTTGGATTTAGGTCACCCTGTTGTTGGTGACCGGCGCTATGGCAGTGAGTGTGATCCTTTAGGACGATTGGCGTTACATGCCTTCAAGTTATGTTTCTATCATCCGGTAACAAAAGAGTTGATGGAGTTTGAAACTCCTTATCCTACGGCATTTAAAGGATTAATGCAGAAAAAATAGAAAGTTTCTTCTGTTAAAATTAAATATAAGGCTTCTTTGCATTTATTTTGGGCAGAGGTTAAGAATAAAAAAGCAATATCCATCCATTTACCAAACTGTAGACGGATGGATATTGTTGTTTTTAGAGATTTGGCAGTTTCATTATTAAATTGCCTTTCTTAATGCAAGAATGGTCATGTAGTCCGTAAGCATTCGGCCTCGTGCGTGTTTCTCTCCAAGTTATAATAAAGTCAAAAGCC
>OJNU01000207.1_pt1 | contig 52945 bp, 61 predicted proteins | sample 1597941 | NCBI WGS metagenome assembly OJNU01 (sample SAMN01915228, study PRJEB22387) | human gut metagenome | isolation source: stool | host: Homo sapiens | place: USA | reverse complement strand
GCTATTGAGTGTGTTTCTTGATTATGAGTGTTCAAATTCAACTTGCAATTTACCATGCAAAAAAGTTGTGCATTTCACAATAATTTTGCAAATTGCCATCCCAGGGGCCGTCAGTCGGCCTTTGCGCCCTTTCCCTTTTCCTTCTCCTGCGCCTCTTTTTCCTTTTCGTCGAGATAGAGGCGGCGGATGATGGCCAGGTTGTTGAAGACGCGCATGCCCAGAACCAGGATGACGATGAGGTAGAAGTTGATGTTCAGCAGGTTGCCGGCGTAACAGAAGAACACGGCGACCAGCATGTTGATGAAGAAGCCCGACAGGAAGACCGTGTTATCATACTTGTTCTCCATGGCGGCACGCAATCCGCCGAAGACCGTGTCCAGGCCGGACATGAGGGCCACGGAAAAGTACGACGCGTACATCTTCGGGATATAGCCGGGCGCAAGGAAGCCCAGCAGGGCGCCGATGGTCAGGCCTAAAACCGCATAGATCATTTCGCGGCGCCTCCCTTCCCGGCTGTCTCTGTGGTACCTTCCGTCTCTTTCTTGGCATCCCACGGGACGATTTTCGCATATTCGAAGGACTGCCGCAGCGCCGCGGGCGGTACCTTCACCGTATCCGACTTGGCCAGTTCCGCCTTGATGCCCCAGAACTTGAAGTTGTCCAGCACGCCGCCGCGCAGCTTGAGGGACGACTCCAGCGTCTGCGGATTGCCGATGGCCTTGATGACGAAGGGGGCGGCCAGCCGTATTTCGTTGACCAGCACCGTCGGCCCGACGCAGCGGATTTCACTGGTGCCCGTCACGCGCTGGTCGTTGATGGCGATGGCTTCCGCGCCGGCGGCCCGGAGTTCATTGACCACGCGGAGCAGGTCTTCGTCGTGGATGATGTAGAGGTTCTTGTTCTCCCCGGCCTTGATGGTCTGCTGGCTGTCGTCGATGGTCAGGATGATGCCCTTGCCCTGCAGTGCCGTCCGGCCTGCATAGGCGTTCAGGTTGTCCATTTCCTGCTTCAGCGTGGACGAGACCCTGCCGGTCCGGTATTCTTCCAGCTCCCGGGCCAGGTTGTCACGGTCGTTCTCCACCTGCTGCAGGCGGACCGACAGTTCTTCCGCGCGCTGCACGGAAACCGTCTGGGACCGCCGCGTCGATTTCAGCTGCATCGAGATCATGAAACCCAGGATGATGCACACTACAAAAATCAGCACCTTGGTGTAGTGCTTCTTGATTTTAACCATTTCCTTCTTCTTTCCCTGTCACTGTTTCTTCGTTTCCTGTTCCTGTTGCTGCACAGCCTGCTGTCTCCGTTTCTCCTGCTGTATCCGCTGCTCCTGCTGCTGCTTCTGCTGCGCCTCTATCTTCTGCTGCTCGACGGCGTCGGATTTCAGCCGCACGTAAGGCTTGCTGTATTCCAGGTCCATGTACAGCGCCTGGATGTTCTTTCCCTTCATTTCGTTGTAGACCGTCATGAACAGGTCCGCCTTGCCGGCCAGCTCGTTCACCGGCCCCAGCATGACGGGGAAGCCGTAGTCCATGCGGAGCACCAGCTTGTGGTTTCCGTCAATGGTCAGTTCCGCCACCTGCTGCCGCGCCTCCGGCGAAAGCTTCAGCAGGAACTTCATGACTTCTTTCACATCGTCCGTCTCCATCGTGTCGCCGATGAAGATGTTCGGCAGCCGCACACCCGTCAGGCGCGGTACGGAAGCATCTTTGATGCCGTCCGTAATGTCCAGCACCAGGCCGGACGCGTCCAGCTTGGCGTAGTCGCCGTATCCGGTCTGCACGTACAGCACGGGCACCCGCTCATCCACATAAATGTTGAGGACCGGCGGGAAGCCGGCATTGTAGTACGCTTCGGCCCTGGCCACGCGCACGTCGCCGCGCAGGGCACTCAGGATGCGGGTCTTCGACAGGCGGAACAGGTTGACCGGCGGTTCGGCGCCGCCCATGTGCAGAACCTGTTCCTGGGTGAACAGGTCCGTGCCGTGGATCCGCAGCGAGCCGAAGGCGAACCCGGGGCGATGGACATAGTGATAAGCCCCCGCAACGGCAAGGAGGACCACCAGCAGGAAAACGAGCCGGCGCAGCCGGCGGGCGCGTTTGTGCCGCCGGTGTTCCCTGAGGCGTTCTTCCATAGTGACCATGATGGGACTCCTTATCCATGCCCTGTCTTTCCGTCGTTGCTCCGCTGCCTTCCGCCCGCCTTACAGGTGGGCCGTCGCCAGAATCTTTTCGCACAGGTCGGCGTAGCCGATGCCTGCCGCCCTGGCGGCATCGGGTACGAGGCTCGTGGGCGTCATGCCGGGAACCGTGTTCATTTCCAGCACGTAGCAGCTGCCGTCTCCGGCGACCATGCAGTCCGTGCGGGCCACCCCTTCGCAGCCCAGCACATCGAACGCGTGGACGGAGATCCCGGCCAGCTTCTGCAGCGTTTCCTGCGGCAGCGGGGCCGGGACGACGTGGACGACGCCGCCGACGGAATATTTGGACGTGAAATCGTAGAATTCCGCACGCGGTTTGATGAGGACGACGGGCCACACCGTGACGGACCCGTCCTGTTCACGCATCATGCAGACCGACGTCTCGCGGCCTGCGATATAGCGTTCCACCAGGACCTCCTTGTCGAAGGAGAAGGCCGTCTGCAAAGCCTTCTTCACTTCGGCTTCCGTTTTGGCGATGGTGACACCGATGCTCGAACCCTGCGAGGCCGGTTTGATGACCACGGGCAGGGCATATTTTTTGACGACCTTTTCCGCCAGGTCCGGATCGTCCTTGTCTTTATCGTAATAGAAATCAGCTTCGGGCGTCGGGATGCCGCTGCCCAGGAAGACGCGCTTCGTGGCGATCTTGTTCATGCACAGGGCACTGGACAGGACGCCGGACCCCGTGTAGGGCACCCCCATCATCTCCAGGGCGCTCTGCAGCCGCCCGTCTTCGCCGTACAGGCCGTGGACGGCCACGAATACCGCTTCGGCACCGCTGGCCTTCAGCTGTTCCGAAAAATCACGGGGATTGAGGCGGATTTCCGCCACTTCGTACCCCTTTTCGCGCAGTGCGCCGGCAATGCCTTTGCCTGTCGACAGGGAAATTTCCGCTTCGGACGACGGGCCGCCCATGACGACGGCTACGGTACCGGATTTCTTCAACATCATTTCTCTACCTCTCGCAATTCCTTTAACAGGGTTTCGCCGATGCGGAACACGTCGCCGGCTCCCATGGTGATGATCAGGTCGCCGGCAGCGGCCGTTTTGAACAGATAGTTTTCCACTTCGTCGAACCCGTCGATGTAGAGGACTTTCTGCCCCGTGGCCTTTTCGATGTCGCTGGCCAGGGCCTGGCTGGAAACGCCTTCGATGGGCGCTTCGCCGGCAGCATAGATATGGGTCAGGATGAGTTTGTCGCAGGAGCGGAAGCACTCGCAAAACTCGTCGTGCAGCAGCTTCGTACGCGTATAGCGGTGCGGCTGGAACACGCAGACGACTTCCTTCGCCCCTGTTTCCCGCGCAGCCTTCAGGGTCGCGTTGATTTCGGTCGGATGGTGGGCGTAATCGTCGACCACCCAGATGCCGTCGATGCGGCCTTTCGTCTCGAAGCGGCGCCGCGCCCCGGCGAAGTCCGCCAGGGAGGCCTGGATGGACTCTAGGGGCACGCCCATGAGCCGGGCCGCGCTGATGGCGCCCAGGGAATCGAGCACGTTGTGGCGGCCGGGGATGATCAGCTTGACGGGACCCAGCTTCTCCCCTTTGTGGTACAGGTCGTAGAAGTTGCCGTCCGCCGTATGGCGGATGTCCTTCGCATAGTAGTCGCAGTCCTCCGTCAGCCCGTACGTAATGAAGCGGCGGTCCGTTTCCCGTGCCAGGCGGCGCACCTTGGGATTGTCCAGGCAGAGCACGCCCGTACCGCCTTCCTTCATGTCGGACAGGAACTGCTTGAAGGCCTGGTAGATGTTCTCCTCTGTGCCGTAATGGTCCAGATGGTCATCTTCGATGTTCGTGATGACGGGAATGCAGGGACGGAACTTCAGGAAGGAGCCGTCGCTTTCGTCGGACTCCGCCACGACCCAGGGGCTGGCGCCATCCCGCGCGTTGCCGCCCAGGGAACGCACGTCGCCGCCGATGACGACGGTCGGGTCCAGCCCGGCTTCCGTCGCGATGACGGAAATCATGGCGCTCGTCGTCGTTTTGCCGTGTGCGCCGGCGACGGCCACACCCTTCGCCTTGTCATCGTTCAGCAGTTCCGCCAGGACATCGCTGCGGTGCAGGACCGGAATGCCTTTGGCCCGTGCGGCCTCCAGTTCCGGATTGTCCGCATGGATGGCGCTGGAAATGACGACGGCGTCGGCGCAGTCGACCTGCGACGCGTCGTGCCCCATGAAGACCATGGCCCCCGCTGCTGCGAGCTGGGCCGCCATATGGCCTGCGTGGAGGTCCGAACCGGTCACCTCGAACCCGCGCTTCACCAGGACATAAGCCAGAGCACTCATGCCGGCACCACCGATACCTATAAAGTGGATGTGCTTATACTGTTCCAACATCTGAAAATCCCCCTGCCTGTCTAAGCTATTGGTTTTGACGGTCCTGCCGGCGCGTGCAGCCGCGCCTCAATGTTGCCGCGGCGCCATATGCGCCAGCGTCAGGGCCTGTTTGGCGATTTCCTGCGCCGCGCCGGGACGGCCGGCTTTGCGGGCCGCCATCTTCATGGCAAGGAGCCGGTCCTTGTGCAGGAGCAGGTCTTCGATCTTTTCCTGCAGTGCCTCCCCGGTCAATTCCTTGTCAAGGATCACTTCGGCGGCCCCGGCGCCTTCGAGGGCGCGGGCATTGAATTCCTGGTGGTTGGCCGTCGCGTACGGATATGGAATCAGGATGGACGGAATCCCCCTGGCGGTCAGTTCCGCCAGTCCGATGGCACCGGCGCGGAACACGGCCAGGTCCGCCGCTGCCAGGGCCAGCGGCATGTCGTACAGGTACGGTGTCACGTGGATGTTGTCCCCGAACCCGCCTGTTTTTTCCGCTGCCGCCATGTAGGCACCGTAGTTGTTCTTGCCCGTGGCGTGCAGGATCTGTACATCGCCGCGGCCGGAAAGGCTCCGCTCCACCGGGAGCGCCGCCTTGTTCATGGACGCCGCGCCCAGGCTGCCGCCGGCGATGAGCACGGTCATCTTGCCCGGATCCAGGCCGAAGGCCTTGAGGCCCTCTCCCCGGGTATGTTGCAGGATTTCCGCGCGGACGGGGTTGCCCGTAAAGACTTTGCGGGCCTTGCCCTGAAAATATTTGTCCGCTTCGCTGTAGCCCAGGAAGATGCGCTTCACGAAGTGGGATAGGATCTTGTTCGTCACGCCGGGCAGGGCGTTCTGTTCCTGGACGCAGACGGGAATCCCCTTCAGCGCCGCCAGGAAGCAGACAGGTCCGCAAACGTACCCGCCCGTGCCGATGACGAGGTTCGGCTTGTAGTCGTCCAGCAGTTTCCGCGCCCCGTTCAGCCCTGTGAACAATTTATAGAAGGAACGGACCGTGTCAAGGCTCAGGCTCCGTTTGAATCCCTGGACATTGATGAAGTTGATGGAATACCCGGCCCGCGGCACCAGGTCCTTTTCCAGCCCGTGCTGCGTTCCGACGAAGAGGATTTCCGCAGCGGGCTCCAGTTCCCGTATCGTATCGGCTATGGTCAGGGCCGGATAGATATGGCCGCCCGTACCGCCGCCGGATAAGATGATTCGCATGCTTGTGTTTCCTCCCTGCTGCCGTGCAGCTCAGTGCCGGTCTTCCGTTTCGAAGGAACGGACCAGCTGCTTGAAATAGCGGCCCCGTTCGCCCATGTCATGGAACATGTCGAAGGAAGAGCACGCCGGGGACAGCAGCACCACTTGGAAGGGCTGCGCGATGGCGTGGGCCTTTTCCACGGCCTCCTTGAAACTGTCCGCGCGGATGATGTTCTGCACGCCTGCCTGCACGGCCGCTTCGTAAAAGCGGTCCCGTGCCGCCCCCAGCAGGATCAGGGCATCCGTCTTTTTCGCCACGAGCTCCATCATGGGCCCCAGCGGTGTCATTTTGTCATGCCCGCCGGCCAGAAGGATGATGTGCCCTTTGGGGAAGGCTTCCAAAGCCTTGATGGTCGAATCGGTGTTGGTGGCCTTGGAATCGTTGTAGTAAGGCACGCCGTCGATGGTCGCCACATATTCGATGCGGTGTTCCACCCCTTGGAAGGACAACAGCACGCGGCGGATGTCCTCGGGCTTCACGCCCGCAAAAAAGGCGCAGCAGATGGCTGCCAGCACATTTTCCTCGTTGTGGGCGCCGAAGATCTTCAGTTCCTTTTTATGGCAGATTTCATGCGTTTTGCCGTCCCACTTCATAAAGAAGCTTCCGTCCTGCATGAAGGCCCCTTCGGGGAGCACGACGGCCCGGCTGAAATAGCACAGGCGGGACTTGGCATAGCGTCCCCACGTGCGCACTTCCTCGTCGTCGTAATTCAGAATCGTGATTTCCGAAGCCGTCTGTTTGCGGAAGATGTTCCGTTTGCAGCGGGCATACTCCTCCATGGTGCCGTGCCGTTCCATATGGTCCGGCGTCAGGTTCAGGACCGCCGCGATGGCGGGATGGAAGTCCTTGACGGATTCGAGCTGGAAACTCGACAGTTCCGCCGCCACCCAGCTGTCCTTGTCCAGCCCCGCGACCTGGACGCTCAGGGCCAGACCGATGTTGCCGCCGATGGCGGACCGCACGGGCAGGGTCTTGAGCATTTCCCCCACCAGGATCGTCGTCGTCGTTTTACCGTTCGTGCCCGTGATGGCGATCATGTGCCCGGGATAATTCCGCCAGGCCAGTTCCACTTCGCCGATGACTTCGATGCCCTGGGACTGTGCCTTCTGCAGGATCGGCAGATTCAGGGGGACGGCCGGCGACAGGACGATCTGCTGCACCCGGGGCAGCAGTTCTTCCGGATGGCCCGACACGAAACCGCCGCCGTTTCTGGCCAGCATGGCCGCCAGGGCCGGCTCCGGTCCGCGGGGCGCATCGTCGTACAAAAAGACCTGCCGGCCTGCCTTCGCCAGTTCGCCCGCCACGCCGCGGCCGCTGATGCCGGCCCCGAATACCATGACGGAAGCGGCCTTGCGGGCCGCCGTATCCCCTTCCCTGTTTTTACCGAATAACATAGCTTACAGCCCCCATTGTAAGAATAACAACATGCCCAGCGCGCAGAACACGACGCTGGCCAGCGTGAACACGGCCACGACTTTCGTCTCTTTCCAGCCGCCCAGTTCGAAATGGTGATGAACCGGCGTCATGCGGAAAATCCGTTTCCCGCCCGTATGGCGGAAGTAGGTCACCTGGATGATGACCGACAACGCTTCGCACACGTAGACGCCGCCTACAATGACCAGCAGCAGTTCCGTATGCGTCAGCAGCGCCATGGACGCCACGGCGCCGCCCAGTGCCAGGGAGCCTGTGTCGCCCATGAAGACCTTGGCCGGGTGATGGTTCCAGACCAGGAACCCGAGCAGGCTGCCGAAGACGGCGATGGCGAAAAGGCTCAGGTCCGCCTCGCCCGCGAACAGGGCGATGACGGCGTACGTGGCCATGACCGGCAGGGTGACGCACGACACCAGCCCGTCCAGGCCGTCCGTCAGGTTGACGGCGTTCGTCGAACCGACAAGCAGGAAGAAGGCGAGCACGTAGTACAGCCAGCCCGCGGGCACGACGAGGTGCGTGCCCGGAATCCACAGCAGCGTGGCCAGGGGGCCGGCGTGGATTTCCACGTAATAGATGTAGCACAGTGCCAGGGCCGTCTGCATGGCGAACTTCTGCTTCGCCGTCAGGCCCAGGTTGCGTTTCTTGACGACCTTGATGTAGTCATCGGTGAAGCCGATAAGGGCATGGCCCAGGGTCAGCACCAGGGCGATGACGACGACCGGCGTCAGCCTGTCCCAGAGCAGCACGGACACGGTCAGGGCAATCAGGATCATGATGCCGCCCATGGTCGGCGTACCGCTCTTCTTCCTATGGCTGGCAGGGCCCACCTCGCGGATGCTCTGCCCGAATTTCAGCTTGTGCAGTAAGGGGATCAGGACCGGTCCCAGCGCCGCGCACACGATAAAGGAAGTCAGCAGCGCCCCGAGAGCCTGCATATCTGAAAATACCCGCATGAAAAATTATCCCCTGTCTTTGAAATTTCTATACTTTTATTACAGCTTTTTGAACAACGTGTCAAGCAGTCCGTCGACCTGCATGGAGTGGGACCCCTTGAGAAGCACGATGTCGCCAGGCCGCAACAGTTCCTTCAGTTTGGCCTCGGCGCCGCCGCGGTCCGCAAAGTGCCACGCCGGAACCCCGGCCCGGCCGGCCGCCTCCTGCGTGTGGCCGGTTTCCGTGCCGTAGGACACGAGCAGGTCTGTCCGCGTCTTTGCCGCCAGGCGGGCCACATCGGCATGGGCCTCGGCCGAAAGGCTGCCCAGCTCGAGCATGTCCGCCACCACGGCGATAGTGCGGCACGGGGCCTTGCTGCTGGCCTTGAGCCGTTCCAGCGTCGCGAACGCCGCTTCCATGGAGGCCGGGCTGGCGTTGTAGGCGTCGTTGATGACCGTGTAAGGACCGAAATGGAGCACTTCCTGCCGGCTGCCCGTCAAAGCAAGTCCGGCCAGTGCCTCTGCCATATTATTTAATTTTACACCGAAATGGCGTCCGACCGCAATAGCCGCCAGGGCATTCATGACATTGTGTTCCCCGATCTGGGGCAGGGATACGGCGGCCTCTTCCCCGCCGGCCAGGCAACGGAAGGAACTGCCGTCCGCCGTGATTTCCACTGCTTCGGCCCGGACATCGTCCCCGTCCTGGAGACCGAACCAGGCACAGGGTACGTGCAGTTTCGGCACCATGGCGCGCACGCGGGGCAGATCGCCGTTCAGGACGGCGAATCCATCCGCCGGCAGGTCTTCGAGGATTTCACTCTTCGCCTTTGCGATGTTGTCCAGGCTGCCCAGTTCGCCCACATGCGTCGAGCCGACATTCGTAATGACGGCCACGTCGGGCCGGGCGATGGCGCACATGGCCCGGATCTGGCCCAGGGCGCGCATCCCCATCTCGACGACGGCTATCTGCGTGCCGGGATGGATGCTGAGCAGGGTCTTCGGCAGGCCCACTTCGTTGTTGAAGTTGGCCTGGGTCTTGACCACGTTGTATTTTGCGGAAAGGACGGCCGCCACCATGTCCTTCGTCGATGTTTTGCCGTTGGATCCCGTGATGGCGACGACCTTCAGCTCCGGAAAGCCCATGCGCCAGGCGTGGGCGATGTCCTGGTACGCCTTCAGCGTGTCCGCCACATACACGACGGGCGTTCCGGCCGGAACGGAGACAGGGCCCGAGGCCACGATGCCCGCGGCGCCGGCTTCCACGGCTTTGCCCGCATAGGCGTGGCCGTCGAACTTCCCACCCTTGAGGGCGAGGAAGAGTTCCCCTTTCCCGATGGTCCGCGTGTCCGTGTTGACCCCCGTGAATTCCAGATTGCGCGCGCCGGCACCGCTCACCCCGCAGCGGCCGCCCGTCGCCTTCACCACTTCCGCCAGGCTGATCATGCGTTCTTTCCTTTCCAATACTCTTCCACGACTTCTTTATCGCTGAAATGGATGGTCTTATCCTTCAAAATCTGGTAATCCTCGTGGCCTTTCCCGGCGATGAGGATGACATCGTCGTCCGCCGCGTGGGACAGGGCGTAATGGATGGCCTCCCTGCGGTCCGCGAGGCGGGTCACCGTTTTGCCTGCCGGCACGTGCTGCAGGGCCGCGAAGATCATGTCGATGATGCGTTCCGGGTCTTCGGAACGGGGATTGTCGCTCGTCACGACCAGGTCGTCGGCCAGGCGCAGGCAGACTTCGCCCATGATGGGACGCTTTTTATTGTCCCGGTCGCCGCCGCAGCCGAACACGACCCACAGGCGCCCCCTCGTGATGAGGCGCGCCGTGGACAGGACGTTTTCCAGGCCGTCCGGCGTGTGGGCGTAATCGACGATGACCGTGCAGGGCTGACCTGCTTCGACGAGCTGGAACCGGCCCGGTACACCGGCAAACCCGTCCAGCACGCTGACGATGTCTGCGCGGGAGACCTTTTCCGCCAGCAGGACGCCGATGGACCCCATGACGTTGTAGACGTTGAATCTGCCCGTGATCTTCAGGTGCAGGTCCATGTCTCCGGCCGGCGTATGGAGCTTCAGGTGCATGGCTTTGGCGCCGATTTCGTAGTCCAGCGGGTAGATGTCGTTGTCCTTGCCCATGCCGTAGGTCAGGCACGGCACCTTCGTGCGGCCTGCGATGACGGCCGACGACGGGTCGTCGGCGTTGAAGACGGCGTTCTTGTCCGGTTTCGTGCCGTCCGCCAGGTGTTCGAACAAGAGGCTCTTGGCATCGCGGTAGGCCTCCATGGTCTTGTGGAAGTCCAGGTGGTCCTCCGTGATGTTCGTCAGCATGGCCGTGTCGTATTCGATGCCCGCCACGCGGTTCAGGGCCAGGGCATGGGAGGACACCTCCATGACCACGTACTGGCAGCCGGCCTCCTTCATGCGGTAGAGGAACTTCTGCAGGTCCGCCACATCGGGCGTCGTGTTGTGCGACGTAAGGGCCTCGTCGCCGATGAGGACGTTGATGGTGCCGATGAGGCCGCACTTGTAGCCCGCCTGCATGAGGACGCGGCGGATGATGTTCGTGCTCGTCGTTTTGCCGTTCGTGCCAGTCACGCCGATCATGCGCATGGTTTTGCCGGGGTAGTCGTAAAAGAACGGCGTCACCGTTTCCATTGCCTTGCGGACATCGGGTACGCGGATGAACGTCAGGTCCGCCGGGGCATCGGCGGGGACATTTTCCACAAGGGCTGCCGCCGCACCGGCCCGGGCTGCCTTGCCGAGGAATCTTTGCCCGTCCGTGTGGACGCCCTTGAGCGCGACGAACAGGCTGCCGGGCTGGACGGTCCGCGAGTCGATGGTGATATCCGTAATGACTTTGTCGGGATTGCCGCTGACCACCTTTTCGGGCAGCAAATCCAAGAGAGCCTGCAACTTCTTTTCCATAAAGATCCTCCTGACCCGGACCGCCGCGGCGGTCCGTAAAGTGAAAGGGCAGCCCTCTGCTAAGGCTGCCGTCCATAGTCTGAATCATTATATCACACTGCGGCACAAATGGCTATGGAAACCGCAAAGTCAACGGCGGCGGGGTCCCGTAAAAGGGAACATGCAGCTCCTGTCACGCCGGAACCGGCACAACAGCGGGCTGCATGTCTGGATGATTGCTTTCCTGCTATTTAACTTTCACATAGATGTTGTTGCGCGCCACACTCATACCCAGCTGTTTTTCCGCGAAGGATGTAATCCGTTCCGGCCCTTTCAGGCCGTCCACCTCGATTTTCAGTTCGGCATTCTTCGCAAGCAGCTGTGTTTCCCTGGCCTGCAGGGCCTCCAGCTGGAAGCCGGAGCTGGTCAGGACGCCGTTGCGGATGACGAGGAGGGTGTAGATGCCGAAGACGAGGATTGCGGCAACGAGGATGCGGCGCACCAGAAGCCTGTCGTGCCGGCGTACCGCCCGCCGTGTCCGTTCGATGCGATCCCCGGGGACCACATACGGCCGTTCCCGGTGCCGCGGCTCCGGCGCTGTCTGCGGCGCTGTCTGCGGCGCTGCCGCCCAGGGCGCTGCGGTAGCTGTGTAATCGTATTTACGTGCTAACATATCTGTCTCTCCATCCGTTTAACTGCCTGCATGGCCAGATGCCGGTCATTTGCCGATTTTTTCCGCGAACCGGAGCCGTGCGCTCCGGGCCCGGGGATTGCGTTCCACTTCGTCCCGTCCGGGATCCAGTCTGCCCGGTTTGCCGATGACGGGTCTGCGTCCGCACACACAGGGCATGTGCGGCGGGCAGATGCAGCCGCGGTGCAGCTGCGCCAATTTCTGTTTGATGATGCGGTCTTCCAGGGACTGGAAGGTGATGACGCCGATGCGGCCCCCCGGTTTCAGGATGGAGACGGCATCCTCCACCACCTGGTCCAGAATGTTCAGTTCGTCGTTGACTTCAATACGGAGAGCCTGGAAAGTACGCTTCGCGGGATGGGGACCGTCTTCCCGGGCTCCCTTCGGAATGGCCTTCTTGATGACCGAAACCAGTTCCCCCGTGGTCCTGATCGGGTGCTGTTTCCGCTCCGCCACGATGAACTGGGCGATCCGTTTCGCCCACCGTTCCTCGCCGTAGCGCCAGATGACGCCGGCCAGGTCGGCTTCGGGATAGGTATTGACGATTTCGGCGGCCGTTCTGGGGTTTTCCTGGTCCATGCGCATGTCCAGCGGACCGTCGTGCATATAGGAAAACCCCCTCTCCGGCGTATCCAACTGGTGGGACGAGACCCCCAGGTCGAAAAACACGCCGTCGGCTGTATCGATGTGCAGATTCCACAGGACCTGCAGCAGGTTCTTGAAGTTGGATTTTACGAGGGAGACGCGGCAGGGTACGCCGGCCAGCCTTTCTTTTGCCGCCGCCAGGGCTTCGTCGTCCTGGTCGATGCCGATGAGCCAGCCCTGCGGGGTCAGCCGCGAAGCGATGGCATGGGAATGGCCGGCACCGCCAAGGGTGCAGTCCACATAGATGCCGGCAGGATCCGTGACGATCCAGTCCACGCTTTCCTGCAGCAATACGCTGACATGGGAGAATTCCATACGCTGCCCCTTCCTCAGATATCCAGGTCCAGGTCTTCCATTTCCTCAGCCATTTCCTGGTCGGCCATACGGTCCTTTTCCTGCCACTTGGCGGCGGCCCAGATTTCCGCCTTGTCGCCGACGCCGATGATGACGACATCCTTGTCGATGCCCGCGTAACGCCGCAGGCTCGCGGCCAGCAGGACCCTGCCCTGCTTGTCGCAGCTCACATCGGAAGCTCCGGAAAAGAAGAAACGTTTCAGGTCGCGGTTTTTCTTCAACCCCATGGAGAGGTTGTTCAGCTTTTCCGTAAACCGCTGCCACGACGCTTCGTCGTAGACCATGAGGCAGCCGTCGAAGCCTTTGCAGAGGTAGAAATGCTTGCCGAGCGCATCGCGCAGTCTGGCAGGGATGAACAGGCGTCCCTTGTCATCCAGGGAATGCTCGAATTCGCCTAACAACATTTCGCTCCACCTCTTTTCCCCACTTTTCACCACTTTTTTACAATTATACCTTTGAAAAAGGGATTTTGCAATAGCCCCGCACCCCTTGCAACCTCCCTTGACAGGCGGAAATTGCCCGTTTCGGCCTGTCTGTTCCCCAATAATCCGCAACATCTAGAATACAGTGTATTTTTCATATCTATATATAGTGTACCTACAAAATATAAATTTTTTCGATGCAAAAATTTTTTTCTCCCGAACAAAAAATGAATTTAATTTGAAATCCGCCGGAACAAGGTCCCCCTCCCTTTCCCTTTTCGGCGACCGGTGATATAATGAGGGCACTGATTCTGTGCAGAAGGCTGCAGAGAAACTCACAGCATATGAATAGACGAGGTGAACGATATGGAAATGAACAACGTGAAGGACACGGTGGAAAAGGTACAGAAGATTACGGCGGACACGAACATCATCGAAGCCGTACAGGCCCATCCGGAAATCATGCAGGTCTTTGCCGAATACGGCCTGGGCTGCATCGGCTGCATGGCCTCCAGCTTCGAGACGATTGGCGAAGGCGCCGGCGCGCACGGTCTCGACGTTCCGGCCCTGATCGAGGACCTGAATGCCTGCATCGCGGAATACGAAGACGAAAAGAAGTAATTTGTCACTACAACAAAAAAGGGACATGACAAAAGGGTGTTCCCGCTTTACAGCGGGAACACCCTTTTTATTGCGTATCCGGATCTTCCGTTGTGCGCTGCCGCCTCAGGCCTTCAGCAGCTCCACGAGCATGCGGGCCTGGAGGACCAGCGATTCCAGGGGGATATATTCATACGGTCCGTGGAAATTATGGCCGCCCGTAAACAAATTCGGACACGGCAGGCCCCGGGCCGAGAGCAGCGCCCCGTCCGTACCGCCCCGCACGGGGACGATGTCCGGTTCGACGCCGGCCGCCCGGAAGGCTTTTTCCGCCCGTTCCACAATTTCGTACACCGGCAGTATGTATTCCTTCATGTTGCTGTACACGTCGTCCAGTTCCAGCTCCACCGAACCGGCGCCGTACTCTTTGTTGAAACTTTCCGCAAGGGCGAGCAGGACTTCTTTCCGGTGGGCCAGCACAGCCTTGTCGTGGTCGCGGACGATCATGTCGAGGCGCACCTCGTCAACGCCGCCCTGGACGCGCATGCAATGGTAGAACCCTTCGCGGCCGTCCGTGTATTCCGGTGCTTCCCCCCGCGGCAGGGCCAGCTGGAACTGGGCGCACAGGGTCACGGCGTTCTTCATCTTGTGTTTGGCCGAACCGGGATGGACGCTGACGCCGTGGAAGCGGACCGTCACGTTGCAGGCGTTGAACGTTTCGTAATTGAGCTCCCCGGCCCCGCCGCCGTCGACGGTATAGGCGAAATCGGCGGGGAATCCGTCCAGGGGGAAGTGTTCCGTGCCGCGCCCCGTCTCCTCGTCGGGCGTAAAGGCCAGCAGCACGCGGCCATGGGACACGTCCGGATGCTGCAGGAACCATTCGCAGGCCGTGACGATGCCGCAGAGGCCCGCCTTGTCATCGGCGCCGATGAGGGTCGTGCCGTCCGACGTGAGGAGCGTCTGCCCCACATAGCGTTTCAGTTCCGGGAAAACGGCCGGATCGAGGACCCGCCCGCCGCCCAGGGGCAGGACACCGCCGTCGTAGTTCCGGTGCACCTGCAGGTCGATGTCCGTGTCCGAAGCTTCGCTGCTCGTATCCATGTGGGCGATGAGGCCGATGACCGGCACCTCGTCGTCCGTGTTGGCCGGCAGTTCGGCCAGTACGTAGCCGTACTCCGTCAGGCGCACGCCGGACAGGCCCAGCTCCTGCAGTTCCTGCCGCAGGGCCCTGGCCAGCACCAGTTGCTTTTCCGTGCTGGGGAATGCGGTGGAATCAGGATCCGAAGCCGTCGGAACCTGCACGTACCGGCGGAAGCGCTCCAGCATCCGTTCTGCCAGCTGGCGCTGCTGCAGTTCCGCCCACAGGGTCCCCGCGGTCTTCCCCAGCACGGGATGGACGGCATCCGGCGCGATGCAGGCCAGGGGTTCCAGCACGAAGGCGCGGTTCTGCATGTCCGGGTGGGGCAGCTTCAAATCGGGCAGGTCCAGGACCCGGTCGTCATAGAGCAGCAGATCCAGGTCGATATTGCGCTCGCCCCAGTGGCGCCGGCGCACCCGGCCCATTTCCTGTTCCACGGCCAGGAGGGCCTGGAGCAGTTCTTCCGGGGCCAGTTCCGTCTCCACGCGGGCCACGGTGTTCAAAAAGTCCGGCTGGTCCGTAACCCCGTAGGGGGCCGTCGTCAGAAAAGGCGCCACCTGGACAGGGTGCACGCCTTTGCCTGGCAGCAGGGCCAGGGCCTTCTTCAAGTTCTCTTCTTTATTGCCCAGGTTCGAGCCCAGGGCGATGTAGACAGCCATAGTTTCTCCATTGTGTCGCAATGACATCAGTCAGACGTTGTATTACCACCACGACGTTATTTGTCGCTCAGGCCCGGCGGATGGCTTCCAGCATCCGGATGAGCCGCACATTCTCCTTGACGTCGTGGACGCGCACCATATCGGCGCCGGCGTACACCGAGGCCGCCGATATGGCCAGGGTCCCTTCCAGCCGCTCTTCCGCCGGCAGCCCGCCCAGCACCTGGCCGACGACGGTCTTGCGCGAAGCCGCCATGAGTACGGGATACGCCGTGCCGGTCAGAGCTTCCAGGCCCTGGATGAGCTGCAGGTTCTGGTCCTTGTCCTTGGCGAAGCCGATGCCCGGATCGAGGAGGACCTTGTCGGGGCCGACGCCGTGTTCCTGCAGCAGCCGCGCGCGTTCCAGCAGGTACGCTGCCACTTCCTGCACCACGTTGTCGTAACGGCATCGGGACTGCATGTTCTTCGGCACGCCGCGCATGTGCATCAGGATGACCGGCGCCTGGGTGTCCACCACAGCGGACAGCATGCCTTCATCGGCCTGCATGGCGCTGATGTCGTTGATGATGTCCCCGCCGCAGGCCATGGCTTCCCGGGCCAGGGCTGCGCGGTACGTGTCGACGGAGACGACCGCTTCGGGGAAATGCCGTTTGACGGCTTCCACGGCAGGCAGTACGCGGCTCCGCTCCTCTTCGGCCGTAACAGGGTCGGAGCCGGGCCGGGTCGATTCGCCGCCGATATCCAGGACGGCCGCCCCGCCGGCCAGCATCTTTTCCGCCTGGGCGAGGACGGCATCCGTCCCCTGGCGGCGCGAACCGGCATAGAAGGAATCGGGCGTCACGTTGATGATGCCCATGACGGCCATCTGCCCGTACGTCAGCCGGCGTCCGTCGGCCAGGACCGTGCACTTGGGCTGCCGGCCCAGGTACGCTTCCAGTTCCCCGACGATGTCCGGAATGCCGAAATACGGCATCTGTTTCAACTTATAGAGCAGGATGGCGTACTGCTTGCGCCCGCCCAGCAGGATGATGTCCACCCGGGGTACGGCGCAGGTGATGGCCGTGCCCGGCGTGGCACAGTCGCCGCCGGCGGCCAGCATTTCCTGTTTGATGATGTTGGCTGCCGGGGTCCGCACGCCCGTCACTTTGAGGGGGGTCACGCGGCCCTTGGCAGCCAGGATGGCGATACTTGGTTTATAGACGCCCAGCTGCGCGATTTCGCGTTCCAGGGCGTCCTGGCAGATGGTATACAGCATGATGTCCCTCACTCGTTCATCCAGCCTTTTTCCACGGTCGCAAAGGCGTTGTGGTTGTGGATGCTTTCCATGCTTTCCACGGTCACGCGGTACCACGTGACGCGTCTGTCCTTTTCCAGCCGCAGGGCGATTTCCCGTACGGCATCCTCCACGAAGCGGGGATTCTCGTAGGCGTGTTCTGTCACGAATTTTTCATCGGGGCGCTTCAGCAGCCCGTAGACGGGAGAGCTGGCGCCGGCATCCGCCATTTCGGCCAGTTCCTCGATCCAGATGAATTCAGCCATCTCGATTTCCAGGGAAGCGGTGGCCCGCTGGTTGTGGGCCCCGTAGTCGCTGATCTCCTTCGAACAGGGGCACAGGGTCTGGACCGGTACTTCGACCTTCACGCGCTGGCGGAACTTTTCCCCCTTCTCCATAGTGAAGGTGCATTGGAGGTCCATGAGCGACGTCAGTCCGCTGACAGGGGCCTTCTTCTCAATGAAGTACGGAAAAGTGAGGCGCATGTAGGCACTGTCCGCCTCCAGACTTTGCTTCAGGTCGTCCAGGACCTCTTCCAGGGCGGAGAGGTTCACGACGTCGAGTTTCTTGAGGCATTGCACGAACCGGCTCATATGCGTGCCGCGCAGGTCCCGGGGCAGGTTGACGGCCAGGGAGACCCGGGCCACGATGTGCTGCTTCCCGTTCTGGCGGTCCCGCACGGTCAGGGGCCAGCGCAGGTCCTTGATGCCTGCCCGTTGGAGCGGAATGTTCCGCGTGTCCTGTTCGGACTGTACATCTTTCAGCATAGTTCCCCCTCGTAAAATTCCCCATTGTAGATGCAGCCGCTCGTCCGGGTTTCCCAGACCTGCACTTCGCAGAGGCGGCGATCCGGCCCGGACAACGGGCCGGCCAGCTTGTTCCAGACCCAGATGGCGATGTTTTCGGCACTCGGGTTGGGCAGCAGGTCGTTCAGCAGATGATGGTCCAGGCGGGACAGGACCAGGTCCTGCACCGTATGTTTCAATTTCGTGAAGTCCATGACCATGCCTTCGGCGTCGGGGCGGCCTTCCACCAGGACCACCAGCCGGTACGTGTGGCCGTGCAGGTGCTCGCATTTGCCGTTGTAGCTCGGCAGGTAGTGGGCCGCGTCAAATTCAAACTCCTTCAAAACTTTCATGCTCCATCCTCCCGGAAGCAGGCCCCGCCGGGCCATGCGTCCTTATCGGTATTGCGAATTCAGGGTGCCGTGGTGTTCCGTCGGCACAAGCGACAGGCCGCCGAAATCAGGCTGCTGCCGGAAAGCCTCGTACACCACGATGGCCACGGAGCTAGACAGGTTCAGGCAGCGCGCCTTGCGGTCGGGCAGCATGGGGATGCGCAGGCACTGGCCGGCGTATTGTTCGTGGACCCAGTCCGGCAGCCCCGATGTCTCCCGCCCGAACACGAGCAGGCTCCCGGCGTCGTAATGGACCTGGGTGTACCCCTTCGTCGCTTTGCTCGTCAGAAAGTACTGGCTGTGGTCCTTGTACTTTTCCAGGCATTCCTGCAGGCTGTCGTAATAGTCGATGTCCAGCAGGTGCCAGTAATCGAGGCCGGCCCGCTTCAGGGACTTGTCGTCCGTGTTGAAGCCCAGGGGCCGGATCAGGTGCAGGTGGCACCCCGTGACGGCGCACAGGCGCGAAATGTTCCCCGTGTTGCCGGGGATTTCCGGCTCATATAACACTACATGCATGACCTTGCTCCTATCTGCGGAAGCCGTACGCCACCGGCGCCGTGCTCACGACATATGGGGAACGGCCCGGCCGGACGGTCCGGCGTTCCTTCCCCTTCGGATTCTTCTTTTTATCCTTGCGGTGCTTCTCCGTCTTCCGGTCCGATGTCACGGGCTGTTTGGACGGCGAAGCCCAGCCGTGCTTTTTGCGTTCTTCGTAGATGCGCTCGTACTCCGCTTCCATTTTGCTGTAATCGTGCCAGGCATCTCTCGGTTCCTTATCTTCGCAGAGCAGCATGCGCTGCTGGATGGTGAAGATCTTTTCGGCATATTCCCCGCCCATGGCCCAGGTCCAGTTGAGGCCGGACCACTTCGTCACGAGGCCGTTCTGCAGGCGGATGGAACGGGCCGACTGAAAGCGCGGATCGATGATGGCCGTCTTCGGCTTGTCCGTCCGGGAATAGGCCACCAGGTGCTGGATGTGGGCCCGTACGCCTTCCTGGGGCGTCTTGAAGGCAGCCCCGCGGACCCCGCCGCCTGTCGTGCCGAGGCCGCAGAAATTGTGCTGCCAGGGCTTCACATCGCCGCCGAACTTGAAGAAGCCCGTTTCCACGAGCGCCTGGGCCAGGGCCAGATCGGGACGGATGCCTTCCTTTTCGGCTTCTTCCCAGTAGTACTTGACGATTTCCCCGACGCCGCAGCCGATGTTCAGGACCGGCGTCTGCTGCATGATCAGCTGGGCCGCCTGGTTCTTCGTCGCCTCGGCCTTGCCCTGGATCGTGACGTTCTGGTACCCCGCCGGCAGCAGGTAGTTCTTGTTGCGGATGACCCTGCCGGCCCGGGCGATGATGTTGCCCTTCCCGACGGGGGGGACATCGGGCGGGATCCTGGTATCGCCCGCCTGGTAGGGCCCCGGTTCCGCCGGTTTGGTGGCGGTCGGTTGCGCCTTGTCCGTCTGGACCGCCGGTTTCACCGCGGCGCCTGCCTGCTTCTGTTCCGGCACAGTGGCATGTACGCTTACGGGCAGCAGGATGCAAAATACGGCAGCCAGCACGCCGCCCGTCCGTTTCCAATGCAGCATATGTCGATTCCTCCTCCGGTGTTGTCGCCATTCTGATGGGGATGTCATAATAATCAATTGTATAACATTTTTCCGATTCCTGCAAAACTTTACGCTGGAAAACTGCAACAGATGCGTAGAATACGGGACCGTATGGTATAATGGAGACGAACGAAACGGGCATTCCGCCCGTCAAACGGTTCCACGGACAAAAAGGAGGTTTATCATGACCGCAACATTCAAGTACATCCATCATGCCTGCTTCACCGTCACGGCCGGCGGCGAGACGCTGATCTGCGACCCCTTCCTGGACGGCAATCCCGAAGGCATCACCATGAAGGACCTCAAGGTCGACTACATCTTCATCACCCACGCCCACGGCGACCACCTGGGCTGCGCCTATGAACTGGCCAAACAGTGCCACGCCCTCATCATCACGACGGCGGAAATTGCGGCACAGGCCCAGGAAAAGGGCTGTGAAGCCCATGCCATGCACCTGGGCGGCACGTTCCGCTTCCCCTTCGGCAAAGTGCGCGTGACCCCCGCCTTCCACGGCAGCGGCATCGCCGGCGGCCACGCCTGCGGATTCATCATCAATTTCCACGGCACGGCCTTCTACTTCGCCGGTGACACGGCCCTGTACAGCGACATGCAGCTGCTCAGGAGCCTGGATCCCTTCCGCTATGCCCTTCTCCCCATCGGCGGCAACTTCACCATGGATCCCCATGACGCGGCCAAGGCGGCCTGCTTCCTGAAGGCCCCCGTCGTCATCCCCATCCACTACAACACGTGGCCCGTCATCACCCAGGACCCCGCCGCATTCAAAAAAGAAGTCGAGGCCAAGATGCCGGAAACCAAGGTCGTCATCGTCCAACCGGGCGGGACCATGGAATGGGATTGACGCCTGATTCCCCTTACCCCGTAACCTGAACCAAGAAAGAAGCTGTCTGTTCATGCAAAGCAATCCGGTGGAACGCGAAGGGTACCTGCAGGTCTTTATCGGCGCCGCCATCTGGGGCACCATCGGCTTTTTCGTCATGGTCATGTCCCGCTACGGCTCTTCCGCCGTCCTGACCAGCTTTTTGCGGCTCCTCTTCGCCGCACTCATCATGGTCGCACTGACAGGCGCCCGGTACGGGCTGCGCAGCCTGGTTGTGGACCGCAAGACGCTGGGCATCTGCGCCCTTTTGGGGCTCATCTGCCAGGGCATCAATAACATCTTCTACTGCGAGGCCATCGTCCAGGCAGGTGTCACGCCCAGTGCCGTCCTGATCAATACGGCGCCGGTCTTTGCCGCCGTGGAAGCGCACCTGCTCTTTCACGAGGAAATCAGCCGGCACAAAGTGCTGCCCCTCGCCGCGGACGTCGCCGGATGCATCCTGGCCGTCACGGGCGGTCATTTCGATACCGGAACCCTGTCCGTGACGGGTATCCTGTACGGCATCGGATCGGGGTTCTGCTACTCCCTCACCTCGGTAATCGGCAAAATTGCCGGTTCGCGGACGAACGCCTTCGTCATGAGCACCTACAGCTACGTGTTCTCCGCCCTCTTCCTGCTCTTCTTCCTGAAGCCGCAGGATTATGCCACGGCAGCCCAGGCACCCTTGCTGGGTGTTGCCTTCCTGTACGCCCTGGTGCCTACGGCGCTGGCCTACGCCATCTATTTCCTCGGTGTCCAGAAGATCCGGGACAACAGCATCGTCCCCGTCATCGCCTCCGTGGAAACCGTCGTGGCCGCCCTGCTGGGCGTCCTCCTGTTCCGGGAGATTCCGGACCTCGTCAGCATCCTCGGCATCCTGCTGGTCCTGAGTTCCATTTACCTGTTGTCGAGGCGGTAAGAAAGGATAAAGCAAACAGGGACTTCCGATTCGCAAGAACCGGAGGTCCCTCTTCGTTTTTTAAAGCTCTTTTTGGATGTTTCGCGAATCAGTGCTTATCGTCCGCTGACCAATCCCTGATTTTATGCTCAGGCACCAATTCAATCCTCCCGGGGAACCGTTCCTGCCAGGCCTGCAGGTTCCCGTTGTGCCGGCCGCGCAGTTTCGATTCTTCCCGGGGCGGGAAATGGATGCACACCCCCTGCCCCGTCCGCTCCAGATGGAGGAAGGGTACGACGGCATCGGAAAATTCCACCGTGCTGCCCGGCGGCAGCGGCCCGGTTTCCGCCAGGAGCCGTGCCACTTTCTGCCGGTAGAGCCGGCTTTTGACCAGCTCCCCCATTGCCGGGTGGAAAGGGCCGGCCAGGAGCTGGCCGGGCCGGACGAGTTCCGCATCGGGCTGCAGCCCCGTCCGGATGACGCGGATGCCGGCGTTTTCCAGCCGGTCGTACACCCAGGCGGCCTGTTCCACGGCTTCGTCCAGCGTCAGCGGCTCATAGAGGCCGTGGCGATACTGGTCCGCCAGGGCCGTGCCTTCGAGCACCAGGACGGGATAGATGCGGGCCACATCGGGGTGAAGGCCGCAGACGGTTTCCGCTGTCTCCCGCACGGACGCAAAAGTCTGGCCCGGCAGCCCCACCATGAGCTGGATGCCTGTCCGGAAGCCGTAGGCCTTCAGCAGATCCACGGCCTGCCGGACCTGCGCCGCCGTGTGTCCCCGTTCCGCCCGGCAGAGCACGGCGTCATCCAGGGACTGGACACCCAGTTCCACAAGCCGCACGTGGTGGCGCTGCAAAAATTCCAGACGCGGTGCGTCGATGTAGTCAGGCCGCGTGGACAGGCGTATGCTGCCGACGACCCCCTGTTCCAACAGGGCCTCGGCCGGCGCCAGGAGGCGCTCCTGCAGAGGCAGGGGCAGCCCCGTGAAAGACCCGCCGTAAAAGGCCGCCTCGTTGTCCCGGGATGGACGGATCCGGGGCAGCCACGTATCAATCTGGCGTTGTACTTCGTCCAGCGACGTTTCCGCCTCCCCGCTGATGGTACGCTGGTTACAGAAGACGCAGCGGTGCAGGCACGCGGCATGCGGCACGAAGAGAGGGATGATGGCCATTTCCTTTTCCTTTCTTCCGGGTTGTACATCGCACCGGACAGACGGCATAAACAAAAAGGACAGCCGCAGCTGTCCCTTGGGTTGTTCAATTTTCCTGGGTCTTTTCGCGGCGGAGCGTTTCCAGCGCCTCGCGGGCTGCGTGCTGTTCCGACTCCTTCTTCGTATGGCCCGTGCCTTTGCCGAGCATCCTGCCGTCGACGCTGACGCCGGACTCAAAGATGCGGTTGTGCTGCGGACCTTCGAAGCCGAGCAATTCGTACTGGATGGTGTCTTCGCCGGTTTTCTGCACGAATTCCTGGAGCATGGTCTTGTAATCGCCAAGCATGAGCTTTCCGTTGCAGACTTCGTTGATTTCCTTTTCCATGAGGCCCAGCAGGTAACGCTGCGCCGCCTCGAAACCCTGGTCCAGGTAGTAGGCACCCAGGACGGCTTCGAACGCATCAGCCAGGATGGAAGGCCTGCGTTTGCCGCCCAGATGCTCTTCCCCGCGTCCCATCCGCAGGTACTTTCCGAGGTTCATCTTTTTCGCCAGCTGGTACAGCGAAGCTTCGCAGACGACCTGCGCGCGGAGCTTCGTCAGCCGTCCTTCGTTGAAGTTCCGGTATTTGTCGAAAATGTAGGTGCTGACGATGACGCTCAGCACGGAATCGCCGAGGAATTCCAGGCGCTCGTTATGCGTCATGTGGGAATGCCGCCGTTCGTGGGCGAAGGAAGAATGGGTCAGGGCGATGTCCAGCAGGCGGTGGTTGTTCATCGTGATGCCCAGGCTCCGGCACAGTTCTTCCAGCTCGGTTTTGCGCCAGTCCGGGACAGTGTCCTGGTAGACATCCCTCGCCGCCGTCCTGCCTTTTGTCGTGGTTTCCTCCATGCGGATCACTCTTCGTACTTGCTAATGACGATGGCCGCGTTGTGGCCGCCGAAGCCGAAGTTGCAGGACAATGCCGCTTTTACATCCTTGTTACGGGCCACATTCGGCACGTAGTCCAGATCCAGTCCCTCTTCCTTGTCGACCACTTTGTAGTTGATGGTCGGAGGCAGGATGCCATGAACCACGGTCAGCGTAGTGGCAACGGCTTCCATGCCGCCTGCGCCGCCCAGCAGATGGCCCGTCATGGACTTGTTGGAGCTCATGGGGACTTCGTAGGCGCGCTGGCCGAAGATCTTCTTGGCCGCAATGGTCTCGTTCAGGTCGTTGCGGTGGGTCGATGTGCCGTGGGCATTGATGTAGTCGATGTCGTCCGGCGTCAGGCCTGCGTCGGAGATGGCGCCCAGCAGGCAGGCGGCCGGCATTTCACCGGACGGATCCGGTGCGGTGATATGGTAAGCGTCGGTGTTCATGGCGAAGCCTTTCAATTCCGCGTAGATACGGGCGCCGCGCTTTTTCGCATGTTCCAGTTCTTCCAGCAGCACGACGCCGCCGCCTTCGCCCATGACGAAGCCGCTGCGCCGTTTGTCGAACGGGCAGGAGGCACCCTGCGGATCTTCATTGTTCACGCAGAGGGCCTTTTCGTTTTCAAAGCCTGCAATCGCCATTTCGTTGATGGCGGCTTCCACGCCGCCGGCGATCATGACATCCGCATCCCCGTACTGGATGGTGCGGAGTGCGTCACCGATACAGTTGGTGCCTGTGGCGCAAGCCGTCACAATGCAGGTGTTCGGACCTTTGAAGCCCAGCTTGATGCCGATATGGGCTGCCGGCATGTTCGGAATCTCCATGGGGATGAAGAAGGGGCTGATGCGGGACGGCCCCTTGGCGGCGAACTTCATGGACTGTTCCAGGAAGGTGTTGATGCCGCCGATGCCTGTGCCTACGCAGACCCCGCAACGAAGCGGGTCTTCGTGGCTGATATCGAATTCAGCGTCAGCTACGGCCTGCTTGGCTACCGCTACGGCAAAATGTGCCACCCGGTCCATGCGGCGGCCTTCCTTCGGGTCGATATAATCGGTATACTTGAAATCCTTGACTTCGCCGGCGATCTTAACGCCCAGCGCGCTGGTATCGAACGATTTGATCAGGTCGACACCGGATTTTCCGGCCACCAGATTCTCCCAGAAGGTCGGTACGTCGTTGCCGATAGGGGTAACGGCACCCAAACCTGTAATAACTACGCGTCTCTTCAAATTAATCACCTCGTATAAATTTTGTTTCCTTACTCAGTTACTGCCGCGATTTCCGCCTTAAGGCGGCGGAAGATCTCCTTGACGGGCAGGATTTCGTGGATCTTCCACATGTTGGCCCCCGTAAAGATCAGGCCCGTTTCCACATCCCCCTGCTGCGCGCGGCTCAGGGCGCGGATGATGCAGAAAGAATGCGTGCAGTGTTTCAGGCACGCGTCACAAACGACCGGCTTCGGGGCCCGCCCCTCCAGCGACAGGATGGAGAAAGGACTGCGGATGGCCCGTCCTTTGTAACCGACGGGACTGTCGATCTGGACGACGTCATCCTTGGTCATTTTGAGATACATCTCTTTTAAGAATCTGGCGCCGTTGGATTCCAGGCTTGCGGCAAAACGGCTGCCCATCTGCACGCCGCTGGCACCCATCTTCAGCAGTTCCGCCACGTCGCCTCCCGTGATGGCGCCGCCCGCCGCTACGACGGGAATGTGCACGGCCTTCACGATTTCCGGCAGAATCTCCTTGATGGACTGCTGCGTGCCCAGATGGCCGCCTGCTTCCGTACCTTCGACGACAATGGCGGAAGCACCCAGCTTTTCGGAAATTTTAGCCAGCTTGACAGAGGAAACGATCGGCACCACCGCTACGTTGTACTCTCTGCCAACGGCGAAGATATCTCTTGAAAAACCAGCGCCGGCCACAATCAGATCCACGCCTTCCTGGGCCGCCGTCACTATTAAGTTTTTGAAAGCCCGCGCCGCCACCATACAGTTGATGCCGATGATGCCTTTGCCGCCCGTCAGTTTGCGGGCCAGACGGATTTCCGTCCTTAATTCCTTCTCTTCCATACCGGAAGCAGCAATCAGGCCGATACCACCTTCACTGGCCACCGCGGCTGCAAGCCGTGCTGTCGATAACCTGATCGCCATGCCGCCCTGAATAATCGGCACCTTGGCCACCAGATTTCCAATTTTAAGCACTGGTAATTTCAACAGATATCCCCCATTTCAGGAAAAAGACAGCAACGGGAAGGTTCCGCCGGAACCCTCCCGGCTGCCCATGAGTTACGAAAAGATCATTTCTTTTCTTCATCCAACATTTTAACTGCGTCGGCAACAGTGCGGATCTTTTCAGCCTTTTCGTCGGGGATTTCAACACCGAATTCCTCTTCGAAAGCCATGATCAGCTCAACGATGTCCAGGGAGTCAGCACCCAGGTCGTCGATGAATGCAGATTCCATCTTGACTTCGTCTGCATCTACGCTCAACTGTTCAACAGTAATATCTCTTACTTTTTCGAACGTGCTGTTTTCGCTCATCACGATTCACCTCCTCTCGCTGTAGTAAGGCAATATCAATACATAAACATACCGCCGTTGACATGTAATGTCTGGCCGGTAATATAGGCAGCGTCCTCAGAAACGAGGAACGCCACTGCCTTCGCAATATCCTCCGGAGCGCCGAGGCGTCCCATGGGGATAGCTGCTTTGAGGTTGTCGACCACCTTTTCCGGAAGGACGGCGGTCATATCGGTTTCAATGAAGCCCGGTGCAATGGCGTTCACCGTGATGCCGCGGGAAGCGGCTTCCTTCGCGACAGCCTTGGTGAAGCCCATGATGCCGGCCTTGGCGGCGGCATAATTGGACTGGCCTGCATTGCCCATGGCCCCTACGACGGAACTGATGCTGACAATGCGGCCGCTGCGGGCCTTCATCATGTATTTGATAACTGCTTTGGTGCAGTTATACACACTCTTGAGGTTCGTGGTCAGCACGGCGTCCCAGTCGGCTTCCTTCATACGCATGAGGAGTCCGTCCCGGGTGATGCCGGCATTGTTGACGAGGATGTCGATCTTCCCCATCTCCTTGACGGCTTCGGCCATCATCGCTTCGCAGGCAGCCGTATCGCCGACATCGGCCTTGATGACCATGGCCTTGCGGCCCAGTGCTTCCACTTCAGCCTTCGTCTTTTCCGCGGCTTCCGTATTGCCGGCATAGTTGATGACGATGTCCGCTCCGCGGGCGGCGAGCATCAGGGCGATGCTTCGGCCGATGCCGCGGGAGGCGCCGGTAACAAGCGCCACTTTCCCATCTAACTGCATTTTATCTGACCTCCTTGAAATGTGCAAGGGTTTTTTCCAGACTGTCCATATCCTCTACGTTGAGGGCTGTCACGGACCGGTCGATTTTGCGGGTGAACCCGGTCAGGACGCGGCCCGGGCCGACTTCGACAAAGGTATCGTACCCGGCGTCGATCATGGTGTGCATGGACATTTCCCACTTGACCGGGCTGGCGGCCTGGCGGACCAGGAGGGCCCGGATTTCTTCGGCGTCCGTTTCCGGTTCCGCCGTCACGTTGGCAACCACCGGAAAGGCAGCATCGTGGAACTCAATCTGGTCCAGCACTTCCTTGAGGCGGTCGGCGGCAGGTTTCATGAGCGTGCTGTGGAAGGGGGCGCTGACCGGAAGCATGACGGCGCGGCGCGCACCGGCTTCCTTCAGGGCTTCCACGGCCTTGTTCACCGCGGCGGTGGCGCCGGCAATGACGACCTGGCCGGGGCAGTTGAAGTTGACGGCCTGGACGGCTTCGCCACCTTCTTTTTCCACCTTCCGGCAGATTGCAACGATCTGTTCCGGTGTCAGGCCCATGACGGCAGCCATGGCGCCTTCCCCGACGGGAACGGCTTCCTGCATGAACTGGCCGCGTTTGCGTACGGCCCGGACGGCATCGGCCAGGCTCAGCACGCCGGCCGCTACGAGGGCGGAATATTCACCCAGGCTGTGGCCGCCGGCGATGGTGCAGTCCAGCCCGTTTTCACGGAGCACGGCCAGGGCGGCGATGCTGCAGGTCAGGATGGCCGGCTGCGTGTTCATGGTGAGGCGCAGCTGGTCTTCCGGGCCTTCGAAGCACAGTTTCGAAATGGGGAAGCCCAGCGCGTCGTCGGCTTCCTCGAAGACCTGTTTCGCACAGGCGGAATTATCGTAGAAATCCTTGCTCATACCTACTTTCTGGGACCCCTGGCCGGGGAACAGAAATGCGACTTTTGACATTGGAATGACCTCCTTGCAGGTTTACAGACTGTTGCAGGTTCGTTTATTTGGCCCACTTCAGGAGCATGGAGCCCCACGTGAGACCTGTACCAAAGGCGACAACCAGGACGTTGTCCCCTTTATGCAGGCGCCCTTCCCGCTGGGCTTCCGTCAGACAGATGGGGATGCAGGCAGCGGAAGTGTTGCCGTATTTATCGATATTGACCCAGACCTTGGCCGGGTCGATCTTCAAGTGCTTCACCGCGTTGTCGATGATGCGCTGGTTGGCCTGGTGCGGGAACAGCATGTCCACGTCGCCGATGGTCAGGCCCGCTTTCGCAAGCACGCGTTTGCACGTGGCCGGCATGATGCGGGCGGCAAACTTGAAGACCTCTTTCCCGTTCATATGGATGAAGTGGCCGTGCCCGTCCACCGTTTCATGCGTTGCGGGCCGGCGGCTGCCGCCGGCAGGCTGGTACAGTTCCATGGCCCCGCTGCCTTTGGACCCCAGCTCCAGGGCCAGGACGCCGTACCCGTCCTCCACGCGGCCCACGACCGCGGCGCCGGCACCGTCGCCGAAAAGGACGCAGGTGTTGCGGTCCGTCCAGTCCATGATGCGGGACAAGGTTTCGGCCCCGATGACCAGGACCTTCTGGTACAGGCCGCTGGCAATCATCTGCGATGCCACGCTGAAGCCGTACACGAAGCCCGAGCAGCCTGCCGCCAGGTCGAAGGCGCCGGCATGCGCCGCACCAAGCTTGTCCTGGACGATGCAGGCCGTGGACGGAAACATGTAGTCCGGCGTGGCCGTGGCCACGATGATCAGATCCAGCTCCTCCGCCTTGACGCCGGCATCCTTCAGGGCCGCCCTGGCAGCTTTCAGGCACATGTCCGACGTGGCCGTCTCCGGGTCGGCGATGCGCCGTTCCCGAATCCCCGTCCGTTCGACAATCCATTCGTTCGATGTATCGACAAGCTTCTCCAGGTCGAAGTTGGTCATCACTTTTTCAGGCAGGCAGGCACCTGTCCCGAGAATTCCTGCGGAAAATCCCATGTATCTTTTCCCTCCGTCTGTCACAGGTCCGGGAACCAGACCCGCGCAAGATTATTTCATGTGGCCGACGACTTCGTCGATCCTCGTCTGATTGGCAATGGCGTCCGTGATATGGGCCACGATATCGCTCTCCACGCCGTGGACCGCCACGCCGATGGCGCTCTTGATGGCCCGGGCCTTGGAGCTGCCATGGCAGATGAAGAAGGGGGCCCGCACGCCCAGCAGCAGCGCGCCGCCGTAGGCTTCGGGATCCAGCGTCTTCCTCAGTTTGCGCAGGGCCGGCGTAATCAGCAGGCCGCCGAGTTTGGCAAAGAAACCGCCGTTCATGATGGCGGCCTTCACCATGGTCAGGATGGCCTTGGCCAGACCTTCCGCGAATTTGAGGACCACGTTGCCGACGAAGCCGTCGCAGACAACGACGTCCACCGTGCCCTTATTGATGTCACGGCCTTCCACGTTGCCGATGAAGTTGATCAGTTTTTCCCGCTGCAGCAGCGGATACGTGGCAAGGGCCAGTTCATTGCCCTTCGTCTCTTCCTCGCCGATGTTCAGGAGCCCTACACGGGGGTTCTTCACGCCGATCATCAGTTCCGAATAAATGGAACCCATAATGGCGCTCTGAACCATGTTGTCCGGCTTGGCATCGACTTTGGCACCGCTGTCCAGCAGCACCGTGGTGCCCGTCAGGCTCGGAATCGGCGTCGCGATGGCCGGACGGCCGACACCTTTGATGCGGCCCAGATGGAACAGGGCCGAGGCAACCGCCGCGCCGGTGCTGCCCGAAGAGACCAGGGCGTCGCACTCCTTGTTGCGCAGCAGCTCCGTGGCTACGACGATGGACGCATCCTTCTTCGTCTTGACGGCGATGGCGGGATGCTCGTGCATATCGATGACCTGGGACGCATGTTTGATGGAAAGGTGCGGATTGTTTTCCACGCCGTATTTTTTCAGCAAATCCTGGATGGTGGATTCGTCACCCACCAACACGACATCGCAACCGTATTCCTGCACGGCCATGACGGCGCCCAAAACCAGTTCGGAAGGGCCGTAGTCCGTTCCCATTACGTCTAATGCGATCTTCATGCTTCTCGCTGCTCCTTCTCCTGCCCTACGGCTACGATGATGAATTTGGCCCGGAACACTTCCACACTCCCGTTCCGGATGATGACCTTGATATAGTAACGGTCGCCCTTGATATGCATGACCTCGGCTTTGGCAACGAGCCGGTCACCGGGATGCACGGGCACCTTGTACTTCACATTGCTGACGGCCGTCAGCGCAAAATCCGTGTCCACCAGAGCCAAGGCCAGCGTATCGGCCATGGCGAACATGAAGTACCCGCGGCCTACGCCGGTCTTTTCCAGCACCATGTCGTTGGAGATGGTCAGCGTGGAAATGCCGACCCGGTTCAACTCCAGGTCCACGAGCTCCCCGACGATATCCTTCTTGTCGATGGCACGCAGGCGGGTCTGCGCCGTACTCGCCATTTGGCGGGTACGCACGCGCAATTCGGGAATGTTGAGGCAGATGCGGTCCAGCCGGACCGTCGGTACGCTGACATGCAGCGAATCCGCCAGCTGCGCGTCCGTCAAAAATGGATTCTTGCGGATCAGCATCTGCAGCTGCTTCTGCCGTATTAACTTTTTGGAAGAATTCATTTTATCACCCGGACTTTATCACCTTAATTTTATTACCTAGTCATAATATCTGTTGACATTATACAGGGTATGGTACCGTAATGCAAGCCCCGGCAGGCAAATTTTTCCTGATTTTCTTTGAAAATATCACTATATTTTGTGATTTGCAATATGACTTAACACAAAAAGTGAGTCATTCCGGCCCTGTGTAACCTGCCGTACCTGTCCCGGTAGACATGTCCGGCACCGGCCGGCCGCAAGGCCGGCAAAAGTGCCGGAAAAAAGAAAAAACCCCGAAACCCGTAAGGGTCCAGGGTAGATTCTCCGAACTCAGTCTTCCGTCTTAACGACTTCCTTGCCATCATAGTAGCCGCAGCTGGGGCAAACACGATGGGGCATCTTCATTTCGTGGCACTGAGGACATTCAACCAGGTTGGGAGCGGTCAGTTTCCAGTTGGCACGACGGGCGTCGCGACGGGCTTTCGTCATTTTTCTCTTCGGTACTGCCATTGCAAATACACCTCCTCACACGATAATGGTGAATTTAATATTTGATGAATTGCTTTAATGCCGACAGTCTCGGGTCGATTGTCCGGGTATCGCAGCCACAGGGATGGATATTGCGGTCCGCCCCGCAGACCGGACAGATACCCTTACAGTCTTCCTTGCACAAGACTCTCAGAGGTTCCGCTAACAGCAGGCTCTCACGAAGCAGCTCCGTCACATCGACGAAATCGCCCTCGTAGACATAAGCATCACTCTCAACGCTCTGACTGCCTTCCGGATAAAACTTCTCCAACGCCTTCGCGGTACTTTCCGCCGTGAATTCCTTCAGGCAGCGGGCGCAGGTCCGCCGGACGACCGCCTTTTCCGAGACGTTCACCAACAGGACGTCGCCGGCATTGGTGATCTTTCCTTCGATATGTACCTGGCCGTCCACCGGCAGGTCCTGTTCGGACAAACCCAGTTCGTCCGGGCCGACATCGAAACGGAAGTCTTTTTCTCCGGTCAGCTGTTTTTTGATTTCTACGACATTGATTTTAATCATATTTCACCAATCGTTACAATTATAGCTATCGGGAAAATCTTTGTCAAGGAGAATTACGGGACAATCCTTTCCCCCGGACGGGAATCCATTGCCGGGCCTTGCACGGAATCTCAGGGCTTTATTATAATATGGTTGGAATGATTTGGCAACCACCCCGTTCCAGGCAATCCCATCATATTATAAAGAAGGAAACCACCATGACGATTCATTGTGCAGGCCTCACGGCCGAATACAATCCTTTCCATAACGGACACGCGCGCCAGCTGGCGATGCTGCGGGAACAGTACGGCGATGTCCCGGTGACGGCCGTCCTGAGCGGCAGTTTCATCCAGCACGGCGAACCGGCGCTGCTGGACAAATGGACCCGCGCGGCGGCGGCCGTCGATTGCGGCGTCGACCTCGTCCTGGAACTGCCGGTCCTCCATTCGCTGCGCAGCGCCGACTTTTTCGCTGCCGGCGGCATGGCCGCCCTGGCGGCAACGGGCATCACGGACTACGCCTTCTGCGGTGTCGAAGGGCTGGGCAGAGGGGATACGGACATGGAGCGCGCCGGGCGCCTGATCAAGGACACGGCGCTCTTCCTGCGTTCGCCCGAAGGCAACGAGGCCCTGCGCCGGTTCCTGCGGGAAGGCGAATCCTACGGCACGGCATGGGAAAAGGCAGTCCGTGCGTACCGGCCGGAAGCAGCGCCCCTGCTCAAGGGATCCAACAACATCCTCGCCCTGGCCTATGAAAAGGCCATCGGGCAGTACGGCCTGCCTCTGACCCTGCATTTCCTACCCCGCCTCGGCGAAGGGTACACAAGTACGGAACTGGTTCCGCCCTGCGCTTCCGCTTCGGCCATCCGGCGCTTTCTGGAAAGCGGCGGTGCCACTGGAAGCACCGCTACGGAACAAGCACTCGCCGGTGTCCTGCCTGCGCCCAGTGCGGCCCGGCTCACGGCCGCCCTGCACGGTGACGCGCCCCGCCGCCGCTCCGATGCACCGGAGCTGATGGACACGCGTCCCTTCGGCGACCGCCTGGCCGTCCTGCTGGCCTATTTCTTCGCCCTCCACGGCGCCACGGACCTGTACGGTCTGTGCAACGCCGACGCCGGTCTGTGCGCCCGTCTCTACAACGCCCGGGGCGCCCTGCAGGATGGCTGGCAGGCCTATCTGCGGGCCGTTGTCACAAAACGCTACGCCGCGCCCGTCATCCACCGCGTCTGCCTCATGCTGCTCTTCGGCCTGCCCCGCTCCTTCTGGACCCGGGAACCCCGTCCCGGCTGTCTCCGCGTGCTGGCCTTCAACGAACGGGGCCGCGCCCTCCTCAAAGCAATGAAGCAGAAGGCCTCCGCACCTGTCCTCACCAAAGCGGCCGACGCCGCGCAGTACCGGGACGCAGACTGGTACCCGGAGCTTCTGGCCGACTTCCGCGCTACGGACCTGTGGTGCCAGCTGCGCGGATTCACCGGCGTGTCCGGGCTGGACTACACCGTATCCCCCTATTATGGCGGCTGAATGACAAGACTGCCCCGCGTCTCCCTGTCTCTGCATACAAAAAGCGGCTCGTCCTTCCGGGCAAGCCGCTTTTCCCTGTTTCTTCACTCCTCTTCCGGTGCAGCAGGGTCCGCCCCCTGCATTTCCGGCTGAGCCGGTCCCGTTTCTTCTTCATCGTCTGCAACATGCTGCACCCGGCCGTTGACCACTTCGGCCAGTTTCTGCCGTTCCGACTCGATGGTCTCGTGGTTGTCTTGCAGCGACTTGAGGGCGGAGCCCAGATTGGTATCCAGGTTCTGTGCCAGGAAGCTCAGCATTTCATCGGCGTATTTCAGGGAATCGTTCTTCATGTTGTCAGAATAAGTGTCGGCGTCGCGCTTCACCTGGTCGGCATAGCGCAGGGCGTTGTTCTTGATGTCCCTGGAGAGGGCTTCCGCCTGCTTCACGATGTCTTCCTGGCGCAGGATGCGTTCCGCTTCCTCCTTGGCGGCCGTAATGATGTGTTCCGCCTCGGTGTTCGCCTTTTCCACAATGGCGGATGCTTCCGCCTGGGCGTTTTCCACGATGTTCTTCTGGTCCTCGAGGACCTTGCCGGCGTTCTGGACTTCTTTGGGAATCGCGTCGCGCAGCTCGTCAATGATGGCGGAGAGATCCTGCTCATCAATGATGATCTTTTCCGTCAGCGGCAGACGGTTCGCTTCGCTGATCAAATTGAACAGTTCATCGAAAATCGATTTCAGGGTTTCATTGGTTCCAAGCTTTTCTCTCTCAATCATAGTGCCTTCCTCTTTCTTCTTATTTTGACAACGCTTCGTGTGGATATCCCATCCGGAAAAAGATGTATCAGTCGCACGGTTCCCAATCCTTGTGTTTCAGGAAGTCGTGGATCTGTTTGCCGACCTCGTTCGGGACCAGCATGTTGATGTCGCCGTCAAACGTCAGGATTTCCCGCACGCCGGACGAACTGATGTAGGAATATTCGGCCTTCGTCATGATGAAGACCGTCTCCAGGGTTTCGTTCATCTTCTTCAGGAGCAGGGCCCGCTGGAATTCGTACTCGAAATCCGTGAACGCCCGCAGGCCGCGCACGATGAACGGGGCTTCCCGGGTCACGCAGAAATCGTTCAGGAGTCCGCTGTAACTCGTCACCTTGACATTCGGAAGATGGGACGTGGCCGTCTTCAGCATGGCCACCCTCTCTTCCGGTGTGAACAACGCCTTATCCTTGGTCGGATTGAAAAACACACATACAATGATTTCATCAAACATGCGGCTGGCTCGTTCGATGATATCGAGATGACCCTTGGTCACAGGATCGAAGCTGCCGGAGCACACCGCTCTACGCATGGCCATTCCTCCTAAATCCTCCCGATCCACTCCCGTGGTTTGTCGTTCCGGATTGATTTTTCCCGGTTGAAACCTGCCGGGCCAGTCAGTCAACATGGTTCTTCCACCATTTTCCCGCGCCGGATGAAGGTAAGCACGGTTTCCCCGTAATGCTGGCTGCGGAACACGGTGTATCCCGCCGGTACGCTGCCGGCCACGTCGTCGTGCTGCGAATGCTCGGCGACCAGCCAGCCGTCCTCCGTCAGCAAGGGGGATTGTTCCAGCTTCCGAAGCACTTTCTGCACCCAGCCTTTGTTGTAAGGCGGGTCGACGAAGATCAGGTCAAACCGTTGTCTTTGCCGGTACAGGAGATCCACCGCCGCTTCGGCATCGTATTTAAGGACCTTGCAATCCGCTTCGGCCCGGCACTTGGCGATATTGCTATGCACCAGTTTCAGCGAATTGCGGTTGTTGTCGACGAATTGGATGAGGCCGGCCCCGCGGCTCCAGCTTTCCAGGCCCAGGTTGCCCGTGCCCGCAAACAGGTCCAGCACCGCCGCGCCCTGCACTTTCGCCCCGAGGATGTTGAACAGGGATTCCTTCACCCGGTCCGCCGTCGGACGGACATCGTAGTTTTTCGGCACCGTCAGGTGAAGCCCCCGGGCTTTTCCCGTAATGATCCGCATAGGTTGCAGTCCAGCCTTTCTCCGGCAGCCCCGGTTCCGCCCCTTCCGCCACTACCCGTAGCCATGGCACAGGGAACCTTTCCTATATATAGGCCGCCATATTCCTTTTTATCATACATCAATTGGGCCGTTTTGTCACTTTCTTTCCCTTTTTTCATGACATCAAACTTTTAGTTGACAAAGCCCCGCGAATCCTGTATACTGTCTTTGTTGTCGGGGCGTAGCGCAGTTTGGTAGCGCGCTTGTTTCGGGTACAAGAGGCCGTGAGTTCGAATCTCGCCGCCCCGACCATCTCAAAAGACAGGGACCGCGCAGCGGTCTTTTTTTATGCCCCGCAGGCTCCGCCTGCCAGGCCGCACGAACCAAAAAATCTCCGGGACCGCCGCAGCGGCCACCGGAGATTTTTACGTTTCCGTCCCCCCTCCCTGTCACAGGAAGTTCGGCATGGAGAATCCTTGCGGCACTTCCCCGCCCCGGGGCACGCTGACGAAGTCTTCGTCGATCCGGTTGGCGGCCACCTTCTTCAGGATGCCGCAGGTGCCCCGGATGACCGTCAGGGTACCGTCGATGGCGTCCAAGGTCGGTTTCAGGTAAGTCCTGACCGGCTCCAGGTCGTAGCAGCCCGTGTCAATCAGGTAAAAATGGTTGAATTTGCCGTAAACCTTGCGCAAAAAGGCTTTGGCCCCTTCCGTGCCGTGTTTCCTGGCCAGTTTGTCGAAATCCAGGTCCGACCGTTTCTGGAACCCGGCCCAGTCCTTCGTCATGAAGACGCCGGCCATGTCCCGCTTCTGCCGCACGTCGGCCAGTTTTTCGCCCGAAAGCAGGATATCGATGCAGTCCCGGGACCGGGGCACCACCAGTTCCGCCGTCGTCGCCCTGAGGCCGGCCGTGCTGCCGCCACAGCCCGAAGGCAGCACGATGATGCGGTCCACATTGGCTGTCCGGTCGATGCAGTCCTGCAGATAGGTGTGCAGTTCCTGCGGAACGCTGTGCAGCCGCTGCGGCAGCACGATGACTGTGTCGCCGCAGCCCGTTTCCTGCAAAGCCTGCAACAATTCCCCCTTTAACGTGGGGCACGTGAAAATGACGCGTTTCATATCGTACACCTTTCTTCCTGTTTCCGGCAGGGCCTCAAAACGTGAGCCGCATCTGATACCAGGTCACGCCTCCGTGGGTGGACCCGGACACGCCTTCGGACACAAAGCCGAACCTGGCATAATAAGGCACCAGCTTGTCCTTGCAGGTCAGGACAATCCCCTTCCGCCCCTCCTTGCGGGCTTCCGTCTTCAACGCCTCGATGAGGCGGCCCGCGCAGCCGCGGCGCCGGTACGGGGGAACCGTATTGAGGCCGAATATCATCTGCCACGCCCCCTGCTCGTCATGGAGCGAGGCATCGGCATACATTTCGTCCCGCAGGTCTTTCTCGTCCGTCACGAAACCGTCGATGAAACCCACAAGCCGGTCCTCATCGAACAGGAGCAGGAAATGGTTCCCATACACGACCAGCCGGTCGCGGAACTCGGCCTCCGTAGCCGCCTCCGCCGCAGGAAAACAGGCCGCTTCGACGGCCGCTACGGCTTCTACATCGGCGCTTGTCGCTTTGCGTATCTCCATCTGTCATAACACCTTTCCGAATCGTAGTCCTCCGCTGGTTCCCGGAACGGAAAAGGCCCCGGAACCCGTCAAAGTTCCGGAGCCTGTCGTTGCGGAAACATCCAGATTGCCATCATACCGCATGCCGGCGTTCCCTTAACGGCGGGAGCCGAAAAAGGTATAGGCCCGCAGCAGGATGTAGATCACGATGCAGCCCCAGATCAGGTTCGTAATCCCTGTGCGCGGCATGGTGACGTTCATGATGATGAGCACCAGGATGAGGATGTCGTAAATCTTCATGGCTTCCCTCAGCCCTGCGTCACGACGCGGATGTTCGTCACGTTGAAGGCCTTGGCGATGGCCGGAATGGCATCGCGTTCAATGAAGGTGCGGTGCAGTTCGCTTTCCGCCACGATAAGGCAGCGTTCGTCCGCCACGTTGATATTGTGGATGCGGGTGATGAGGCGCTCGAATTCGGCATCACCCAGTTCTTCACGCAGTTTCTTCAGTCCCGGCATCAGTTGGGGTTTTTCTTTCGCCATGCGTTTTTCCAGCGGGGAAAACGGCACAGTCACAACGCGGGCGTCACGCGCCACGACGAAATCTTCTTCATGTTCGCCCGGTACAATCAGGTCAGGTCTCATTTTCATTCCTCCTCATACTGATTATATTTTATTGCCGGGCATACGTCAAGCCGGAACGCCCCCCTGCAAAGCGCTCCCGCCCTCCCGGAACAGCGCCGGATTTGCCTTAGGAAGGGGAAAGTAGTACAATGAGGGGAATGAACGAATCACCATCGGTTAGGAGGATGTCACAATGTCTGTTTTTGATGTTTTAAAGGAACGCGGCTTCATCGCCCAGTTATCCCACGAAGAGGAAATCCGGGAACTGCTGGAAAAAGAGAAGATCACGTTCTATATCGGCTTTGACCCGACCGCGGACAGCCTGCATGTCGGCCATTTCATCGCCCTCATGGCCATGGCCCATATGCAGCGCGCCGGCCATCGCCCCATCGCCCTGCTCGGCGGCGGCACCGGTATGATCGGCGATCCGTCCGGCAAGGATTCCATGCGCAAAATGCTGACGCCGGAGTTCATCCAGCACAACATCGATTGCTTCAAGAAACAGATGAGCAAGTTCATCGACTTTTCCGACGGCAAGGCCCTCATGGTCAATAACGGGGACTGGCTGCTCGGCCTGAACTACGTCCAGCTGCTGCGCGAAGTGGGCGTCCATTTCAGCGTCAACCGCATGCTGACCGCCGAATGCTACAAGAAACGCTGGGAAAAGGGCCTAACCTTCTTCGAATTCAACTACATGATCATGCAGGCCTATGACTTCTACACGCTGCATAACAAATACAACTGCATCATGGAGCTGGGCGGTGACGACCAGTGGTCCAACATGATTGCCGGCGTCGAACTGATCCGCCGCAAGGACCAGAAACCGGCTTACTGCATGACCTTCAACCTGCTCACCACGGCGGACGGCCGCAAGATGGGAAAAACGGAAAAGGGCGCCCTGTGGCTCGACCCGGAAAAGACGTCGCCCTATGAATTCTACCAGTACTGGCGCAACATCGACGACGCCGACGTGGAGAAATGCCTGTGCCTGCTGACCTTCCTCCCCATGGACGAAGTCCGCAGGCTCGCGGCGTACAAGGATGAAAAAATCAACGAGGCCAAGAAGGTCCTGGCCTACGAAGTGACGAAACTGGTCCATGGCCAGGAAGAGGCCGACAAGGCCGTCAAGGCCACGGAAGCCCTCTTCGGCGGCGGCGCGGACCTGGAAAACGTGCCGACGTTGGAAATCACGGCAGCGGACAAGACGGCCAGACTGATCGACGTCCTGACAGCCCGGAAGGTCTTCTCCAGCAAGCGCGAAGCGCGCCAGATGATCGCCCAGCACGGCCTCTACCTGAACAACGAGGCGGTGGACGACGCCGATGCCTCCCTGGCTCCGGAAATGTTCGAAAAGGACGGCGGCATCCTGATCCGCAAGGGCAAGAAGAAGTACTACCGCCTCGTCGTAAAATGATTTCCGCTTCCCTGGAACGGACCGTCGGAACGGCGGTCCGTTTCTTCGGACCGAAAAATGACAGAAAATAAAAACAGTTCCTGGAAAAGGAAGGGATCATCATGAACAACAATCTGACCTGGGGAAAACTGGTCGCCATCAGCTTCGTCCTCTTCTCGAGCTTTTTCGGTGCCGGCAACCTGCTCTTTCCGCCGCTTTTCGGCTATCTGTCGGGCAGCAGCCTGAACATGGCGGCCCTGGGATTCTGCATCACCGGTGTCGGCCTGCCCATCCTGGCCGTACTGGCCGTCGCCTGCACGGGCACGGATGACCTGACGGAAGTCGCCCGCCCCGTGAACGTGGCCTATGCCAAGATCCTCCTCTTCACGACGAGCCTCGTCATCGGCCCCCTGTTCGCCATCCCGCGCACGGCGGCCTTCAGTTACGAAATCGGTATCGCGCCCCATTTGGGTGGTTCGAGGCCGTTACATCTTTTCCTGTATTCGGTCATCTACTTCGTCTTCTGTTATTACGTGGCCAACAACGGCAGCAAGGTCCTCAACTGGCTGGGCAAGGTGCTTACGCCGGCCCTTCTGGTCTGCCTGGCCGCCCTGTTCGTATGCGTCCTGACCGGGCCGTCCTTCACGCCCCAGGCGCCGCAGGGCATCTATCTGACGAACCCCTTCCTGAAAGGCTTCCAGGAGGGCTATAACACCATGGACCTGCTGGCCGGGCTGCTCTTTGCGGGCGGCACGCTGGCCTCCATCCGCTCCTTCGGCGTCACCGGAAAAAAGGAAACCATCAGGGCCTGCTCCCTGGCCGGAATCCTCGCCATGATCCTCCTGGCTGCCATCTACTACCTGCTCGCCTACTCCGGTGCCGAAGCGCACCGCTACCTGGAAGGCTCCTTCGCAAACGGGGCACCTGTCCTGATTGCGATTTCCTATGAATATCTGGGACCTTACGGTTCCTGGATGTTGTCGCTCATCATCATCCTGGCCTGCCTGACCACGAGCATCGGCCTCATCTCGTCCATTTCCCATTATTTCGTCATCCTCTTCAACCACCGCATTTCGCAGAAGCGGATGGCATTCTGGATCGCCCTGGCCAGCCTGGGAATTTCGAACTTCGGGCTCACGAGCATCATCCTGGGCGCCATCCCGGTGCTGTGCTTCCTCTACCCCATCGTCATCGCCCTGTCGCTTCTGAACGTATGCGGCTTCACGGGCAACAAACGGGTGTTCCGCTGCACCATGTGGATCGTCACCGTGGCCTCCGTCTTTGAAGGCCTCAAGGCAGCGGACGTCCGGATCCCTGCCACGGTGCAGGACACGCTGTCCATCATTCCGCTCTACAGCGACGGGTTCGGCTGGCTCACCATCGCCATTGCCGGAGCCGTTGCCGGTGTCCTCTTCGACCGCTACAAGAAGTCCCAGGAGAAAAAATCGGCGTAAGATAGAAAAAAACTCGAAAATTCTGCCGCAAAACGATATAATAGTCATTAGGCCATAAGCCTTTCAACACTTTGTAAGGACACTGCCTCACGGCAGTGCAGGAGGAATCTACATGAAACTGAACCACATCGCCGCAGCGGCGGCCCTGGCCTGCACGCTGCTCGTCCCCATGGCTGCCAGCGCGCAGTACCTGCCGTATTTTACGGAATCCGAAACAAACTACCAGACCTACACGAACTCCCTGGACAAGGAAATCAGCCGGCCCCAGAACAGGTACTCGCCCCAGGGGCACATGGTGAAGGCGGAACAGCTGATCCGCGAAGGCAACGGCGAAGAAGCCCTGAAGGAAGCGAACTTCGCCCTCCAGCAGGACACATCGAACCAGCGTGCCAACTTCGACCAGGGTCTCGCCTATTTCCTGCTCAAGGATTACGACAAAGCCATCAAGGCCTACAGCAAATGCCTCGGCTCCCAGAACTATTTCCCGCCGGCTTTCAACAACCGGGCCGAATGCTACGGTCTGAAGGGTGACTTCAAGAACGCCCTGAGCGATTACCGTCTCGCCCTGAACATGGAAAAGGGCAATAAGGACTACATCTACACGGATCTGGGCAAGACCTACGCTGCGTTCAAGGACAGCAAAAAGGCCGACCAGGAAAAACTCAAGGCTGAATTTGAGGAACTCCTGAAACGCTGACCCATAGGAAACCAAAAATCACGATGCGGAAAGGATCCGTATCGTGATTTTTTTGTCTGCGTCCGCCATTGTCAGCGTGTTCCCTCAAAAGGCTTCCTGGAATATCTGATAGATTTCGTCCGGGTCCATCCGGCGGTAGCTGCCGGGCGACGCCGTACAGCCGGCGGCAACCGGCTTCAGCAGGCTTTTGTCCTGTATGCCCAGCTCCCGCAGGGTGGTCGGCATGCCAATTTCCCTGATGAAGGCCGCCAGTGCCTCCACCCCGGCTTTGGCCAGTTCTTCCCGGCTCTTCCCCTCTGCCGGAATCTCCCAGACCCGGGTTGCAAAGCGGGCGAATTTAGCTGCCCCGTCCTTATAGATGTGGCGGTAGTAGACCGGATGCAGCACGGACAGGCCGCAGCCGTGGTTGCAGTCCGTATAGGCACCCAGGGAGTGTTCCAGGATATGGCACTGGAAATCGGTCTTCTTGCCCAGTTTCAGGATGCGGTTTTCCGCCATGGTGGACAACCAGACCAGGTTGCTCCGCGCGTTGTAGTCTGCAGGATTCCTGAGGGCGGCGCGCAGGTTGCGGATGACGCTCTGCATGAGGGCCTCGTTCATGCTGTCGGACACGTTGTCCGTGTCGGGTGCGCTGAAATAGATCTCCATCATGTGGGACAGGCTGTCGAAGACCCCGGATACGAACTGCTTGCGCGGTACCGACAGGGTGTAGAGCGGATCCAGAAGGGCAAACCGCGCATTCAGGGCCGGATAATCGCGGCCGGTCTTCACCTTCAGGTCTTCGTTGGTGATGACGGCGCCGCCGTTCATTTCGCTGCCTGTGCCGGACACAGTCAGGATGATGCCCAGGGGCACGGTCGGGAAATCAATGGTGCCGGCCTTGGCCCAGAAACCGGCCCAGACATCGCCGTCGTACACAGCGGCCAGGGAAACGGCCTTGCAACAGTCAAACACGGAGCCCCCGCCGACGGCCAGAATCAGGTCCGCACGGCACTTGCGTGCAACCGCGGCGCCTTCCAGCACTTTGGCGTACGTGGGGTTCGACAGGATGCCTGCAAATTCCGTCACGTTCTTGCCGGCGGCCTTCAGGATCGCCATCACTTCGTCGTAAATACCGTTGCGCTTGATGGATCCGCCGCCATAGGCCAGCATCACGTTCGGGCCATACTGTTCCAGCAGGCCCGGCAGATACCGGGACACGGCTTTTTTCCCAAAATAAGCCTTCGTACTGTTTTCAAAGACAAAATCTTCCATTTATTATCCTCCCTGTCGTAAATTCGTTTGAGCGGCCTTATTCCGCCAGGCCCTTTTCCTTCATCCAGTCTTCGATCAGGTCGGCGATCTGCCCGTTGTTGCGGTCGCTCATCAGGAAATGGGTGTTGCCCTTGATGCCCCGTTTCGGCAGCAGGATCAGGCGGGCATCGCCGCCGTGCCTGTTGATGGTGTCGACCCAGATGCGGGCCATGTCGACACGGACACGCCAGTTGTCCAGGTTCCATTGTTCTGTCCGTTCAGACGGGATGTTGTCGCCGTAGATGACCACGATGGGCAGTTTCGTCAGTTTCTCGAACGAGTCTTTCGGGACGATGGCGGGCTTGAGGGCGCCGAAGGGGCTCGAAGTCTCCATCGGGGCCGGTGCCTCCTCTTTCGTGAACACGTAGCCGCTGCCCGGTTCCAAGGCCACGATGCCTTTTACCTTGTCGCTCTTCATGGCTGTCAGCCAGCCCGGGCCGCCGCCCTGGGAATGGGTCATGAGCACCGCCTTGCCCGATTTTTCGAGGACGGCCGCCATGGCGTCGCTGATTACGTTGGCGTCAAAGGCCCCCGTGTCCGGCGTCATAGAGCGGAAGAACTCCTCGCGGGCCCCTTCGTCCCATTTGACCTGCACCCCGGGATAATAATCCGGATAGAGGCCGATGCGGAAGTTGTCGTACCAGAGCTGTTCCATGGGTTTGTTCGAAATGATGCCGCCCGTCAGGGACTGGCCGGCGCGGCCGCGCCGCGGCTGGTCTGCCACATAGGTGCTGTAGCCCTTTTCCAGGAAGATGTTCTGGAACCCGTCGCGTCCGTCCGGCGTCGTTTCCCAAGTCTTGCCGGACTGGCCGGCGCCGTGCAGGAAGACGATGGCGTTCTTTTTCGGATGGACCGGTTTCTGGTAGAACACATAGGCGTGGTCTCCGTGCAGGGTCTGCCCTGCCGGATCCAGCGGTTTCGCATTATCGAAGGTCCCTTCCGCCTGTGCGACGGACCCGCCGGCGGTGAAACTACCCTGTGAAGCGATTGTCACAGGTTTGCTGAATGCCCCGGCCGTAGCGGTGAGGGCCATCAGGGATGCTGCTGCGGCTGCTGCCAAAATCTTTTTCATTCTGTTTGTCTCCCTTTCGTCAGCCATGCTTTATGATTACAAATTCTTCTGGTAAAACGGAACCAGTTTTCCCAGGACGGCATCCACGTATTCCGGAACCCAGTAGGTCTGGATGTGGCTGGCACCAGGGATCAGGAACAGTTCCTTGTTTTCCGTGCCGGTGGCCTTTTTGAAAGCGTCTTCCGTCATGTAGAGGGTGTCCGCCTTGCTGCCGGCCATCATGAGCAGCGGCTGGTTCAGAAGCGCCATGTTGTCAGCGGCATCGAAGGTGAACAGGTCCAGGTTGCTGCGGACGGTGTACTTGAAGGTGGAGTTCGGATGACGATGTGTCTTGCCGCAGTACAGGTAGCCTTCGCTGTACAGAGTCGGCATCTTGGCCAGTTCCGCTTCCGGAACGTCCATCTCCTCCATGCCGGGCGTGCGGGCGGTTTCGCCACCGGCCGCCTCTTTGGCGCGCTGGGCGGATGCTTCGGCCAGACGCTGCTGCGTCGTGGCCTTGGCAGCGTTCAGGAAGCCGTCGCGGCGGACGATGCCGGAATTGAACATGGACAGGGTGGCAACCGCCTTGATGCGCTTATCGGTCTGGGATGCCTTCAAAGTGTATCCGCCGCCGCCACAGATGCCGAGTGCGCCGATTCGCTCCGGATCCACGCCTGGGAACGAGGCAATGATGTCGACCATGCCATGGATATCTTCCGTACGGAAAGCCGGGTTATCGAGATTGCCGTTCAAGTTGTACGTGACAGGATGAATATTCACCTTGCCGGCTTCGTTCTTCGTGATGGCGCCCCGATAGACCAGCCCGAAAGGATTGGAGTTCGGACTCTTGACCTTGTTCAGGGGGATTTCCTTCAAATCCCTGGCACCGAAGAAGGCGATGCCCTGGGTCGTCGGGGCCTCCTTTGCCGCCGCTTCCGCCGGCATGGCGGAAATGGCTCCGGTGACGCCGGCCGTCATGAGACCGGTTACGATGAGACCTGCTAATACTGTTTTGGAAAACTTCATGATCATTACCTCCTTTTCGCTGCGCCACTTGTCCGGACCGACTTCCGTGGTCGGGGCGGCGGCGATGTTATCCCCATAGTAGAGTACGAGGGGGATCTTCGTCAGTTTCTCGAAATCCGCCAGGGGTACGGCCCTCGCCTGGGCGGAAACCGGTGCGTAGACAGCTTTCGAAATCGCCGGAACCTCGCCTTCCGGAAAGAGGAAGGGCGAGCCGCCCGGTTCAAAGGCGACAATGGCCTTCACGTTGTCCGTCAGGAAGGGGGTCCGCCAGCCCACGGTACCACCCATGGAATGGGTGACCAGAACGGCCAGGCCTTACGGGGAATCTGGTAGAACACATGTACCTGCCGTCAGCACGAGGCCCAGGGCCAGCTGCATCAGGCTGCGTCTCCATTTGCTTTGCTTCACCGTAATCTCTCCTTCTCTATAGCTGTCAGGCATATTGTTTTTTAACTTTCATAACTATCATACAGTACTATTCATATTTGTACAATATCATTCGTACATGTCAGTATTCACTTCATGTATATAGCCATCCTTCATAGAAACGGTGCCGCCCTCATCGGGCCGGTGTGAATACGGAGTTGGACTCCCGCAGCATATTCAACGTCCGCGGAAACCCGACATACGGATTCAGCACGGTGAGGACGCCGACCACCTCGTTCTGTGTGGCCCCTGCCGCCAGATAGCCGCGCACGTGGCTGATGAACTGGGGCGAATCATTCCCCAGCGCCCCGATGGCGGCCACGGTGATCATTTCCCGCGTCTTCAGATCCAGTGTGCCGCGCGTATAGATGTCCCCGAAGCAGAACGCCGACAGGTCGTCCTGCAGGTGCTTTTGGAAGTCCGGCGTACCGGCGCGCATCCTGGTGATGCGTTCACCGTACGTATCCACCTGGAACTTCAGGCCCTTGGCAAAGCGGTCCGCATCCGTCGTCGTCCCCTGCGCATCCAGGGGCAGCCGGATACCGTTTTTGCGGAACACACCGTTCATGACCTCCACGGCCTCTATGACGCGCGGGAACCCGATATAGGGCGCCATATGGTACAGCGTCTCGCGGATTTCCAGCGGCGTCACGCCGTACTGCAGAGCCCCTTGCACATTCTTGCGCAGCAGCCCGTAATCCTGGTTGACCGTCAGCACCGCCAGCGTGACCATATCCTGTTCTTGGGGCGTCAGGGCCGCCTGGCAGGCAATATCACCATAGATGTAGCCCTTCATCAGGGCCGCCAATTCCGGATCCGTCTTCTCAATGCCCAGGGTCTGGGTTCCCATGCGCTTCGTCCAGGTCTGTTCCGCCCGGGCCGCGCGCCCCGTCCCGTCGGCCACGGACACGCCGCCAGCCGTCACAGCCGTATCCCCCGCAGATACTGTGGATGCGGCAGATACGGAAGGCATGGCAACGCCCGCCGTACCCAGGCAGTATAATCCGGCACTTACTACCGCTATTTTCAAAAACCGATTCCGTTTTTCCATGATGATGCCTCCTTCCAACTCCGTCTTAAATACCTTTTACAAGCCTATACAGGCCTGTATTCCATAAAACCGGATGTTGTTTCCTCCCCCCTGATTTCACCGTATCATACGGTAGTTGCTACCGGTCAAGGACTTTTTAAAAAATATTTTTCCAGGCGGAATTTCCTTGCCAATCTCCCGTTTCCTGCCTATAATGAAGCCAAAAACGAAGTCTTTCCGGGAAGGAGTGATTACTTATGTCCAAAATCACCGGCGCCATCCTGAACGTCGTAGAGACGGGCCGCCTGTATAGCATGAAGGAAACCTGCGCCCAGACAGGACTGGCCTATGAAACACTGAAATTCTACTGCAACAGCGGGCTCGTCCCGAACGTCAAACGGGATGCCAACAACCGCCGCGTCTTCAACGACCGCGACATCGCCTGGATCCGGAGTCTCGTGTGCCTCAAGAACTGCGACATGACCATTGCGGAAATGAAGACCTATCTGGCCTTCTGCCTGCACGGCCAGACCAGTATCCCGGAACGCAAAGTCATGCTCCGGAAGAAGCGGGACCTGCTGCTGAAGAAGCAGGCCGAAATCCAGGCTGCCATCGAGTATATCGACCTGAAAGAGGAATTTTACGACGACGTGCTCTCCGGGAAAACACCCTACCGCAGCAACCTGCTACCCACTGATGACCACTGAAGGCAAAAACGACCCCGGAACCGCCTGTTACTGCGGTTTCGGGGTTTTCCGCCTTTTCGGAGGCTGCATCTTAACTATCTTTTGGCCGCACAGCTTTTGTATTCGCCGCTTTCAGTAATCTTCCGGAGGATTCGGATTATATCGCCCGCGCTTCCTGCATGCCTTGCCTGTTTGATGGTGTACTTCCGCACGATGGCCAGGAGGCGTCGCCGGAAGGCCGCCTCGATACGGTACTTTGGCTCCCATAAGGGTCTTTGCTTTTTCATTTGCGGCTCCTGTTTCGGGCATGAAAAAACCGCCCGGGTTTGCGGGCGGTCCTTCGTTCTTTTAAATTCCAGGCACACAATCCTTGATGCCTTTGGCCATCTTCATGGCCCGCTGCATCAGGCTGCTTTCGTTCAGATACTCCAATCCTTTCAAGGTAATCTGCGGACGTCCTTTGCTGACCAGGAAGTTCCCGGTAGCATCCGTATCCACAGCGATTCCCTCTATTAGTCCGGCCTGGAGTAGTATTCTCAGCAGGGAAAGAAGTCTGGCCCTGGTAATCCCCAATGTTTCCGGAGAGATGCTGCGATCATCAAACGCTTCCGTATCCATGCTTGCTTCCAGGGTCTTTAGGATACGGTAAATAATCTGGATGCTATCCATGGTTGTTTTCCTTTTTTCTATCTTCGGAAATCTGCAAAATATACAGAGCTAAATCTTCGGTCGTTTTAATAATTCCGTCTTTTATCGCACCAATTACTTCTCTCCGCTCATCATCTGTTTTCACCAAATATCGACTGCAATTCACGAAGTTGTCATTATTCCAAAATGTGCGGATTCGTTTTACCATTTCCTTCTCGATTTCCGTCGGTTCGCTCAGATAGGCGCCTACATCCGTCATTTAAGTTCTTCCCTCCCAATTATCTGATAATCGTTGAATCCTTTGTTTATAATAACATACACGTAGTTACCAATACCTTTGAACAGAATTTTTTCTTTTCTTTCCTCTTTACTCAGGTTCGTATTAAGCTCGCTTACAATCCTCGCGTACTCTTGCTTTGACAGCCTTATGGTGCGAGGATTGCGATTGATCTTTCTTCTCACATTACCATCATTTTTCCCCTTTATCAAGCTGTTTTCCCCGCCGTCAGCCTTGGAGAACCTGCCCCGGTTTACCGGATCACCTCCACGCGGATGTTTAGCCTCGTTGAATGAATCGGTCGTTCCTTTCGGCTCCGGTTCCTTTTCCCTCATCGCCCGGAAAGGGTTTGACGGCTGTTTTCCTTCTTGCATGGGCAGTTTATCCTGTTCGGTTTTTTCTCCGTTCCTAGGGCCATTCTTTTCTTCACGACCACCGCCTCCGAACATGTCGTCAAGGTCACCCATGCCTTCGTTGGGATCCTGGATGGTGTCGTCAGCCTTCTCGATGTCCTCATCCGTGATGTTGGTCCAATCCCGGTGATTTCGCTCTGGCTGCGCAGCTCTTTGAGAGCCGTCCGCTGAGAGATCAGCCCGGCCTGAAAGGCTTTTGTCACGGAGTCCGTGTTCTTGCTGGCCAGGTCGCTCATCTCGTCCTCGTCCGGCCGCCGGACCGCGTTGAATTCGAAGTCTAAATCGTCCGGGACAGCCCCCAGGGCTGACATTGCCATGATGGGCAGCAGCTTGTCATAGATCGGCCGCAGGATGCTCTCCTGCTTTTCCTCGATGGTGTCGTAGTAGTTCTACATGTCCGATTCACCGGTGGCGTTCATACCGGCGGGGCTGCGTCCGAAAAGTTTAGTAACCGGGGTCTCTGCTGCCCCGGCCACGTCCATCATAAAACGATCATAGGTGTCGGCGATGCCGCCGAAGGTGTACTGGTGGGTCTCGAAGCTGTCATTCTCTCCCAGAATCTGGATGCTGTTGTTGTTCATCATGGCATTCATTCCCTGGATGGTGTTGTGCAGGCCCGTGGTGCCGTAGGCGCTCTGGCCCTTATAGGTGTTGATGTCCATATACTTGTCATAATCCAGGCGGATACCGGTGTTGTACATGTCCTCGATGGACCGGCTCGTTACGGCGCCCCGCAGCTGATCCTGGATCTTGATGCTCATGGACACTTCAGCGGATAGGTCGTGTTGGTCAGGGGGTTCCCGCAGCGAGGAATCTACTTTTTCCAGTTCGCTCTCCAAAAATGCCAGCCCGCTGGATACGGCGGAAGCATCCATGGTGATCATGCCGCCGCGCACGGGCGGGACAGCCAGGTTATACTGTTTCCTCATGTTATTCCTCCTTACAGGCCCTGACGGGTCAGCATAGTCAGTTCGGCCACTCCCCGTCCGTCGGCAGTGGAGGACCATTTTACACCGGTGAGCTTCACGCAGTTGCCGGTTTCGTCAGCAGCTCCAAGGTCGCCCAGGGCCGCACCAGCAGGGCTGGTGCCGTCAGCTACTTTGGTCCGCACGTACACGTCTGCGCCTACATGAGGCGTGCCCCATGCGCAGATGACGGAAATTCCGCCACGCTGCAGGATGTCGCAGGGTTCCTGGGCCTTGTAAGGCCCAAAATTCTGAGACGGCCACACAGTGGCGCCCTTTACTTTACGCATGGCGATGCCTGCGAATTTTTCGGTCGTGGTGGATGCCGTCCATGCAGCCACGCTGCCATCATCGTTCTGGGCCACAGGGGCCCCGAATTTGATTTCTTCAGAGTCGGCTGCTACCGGGCGGGTTCTGGACACTTCATCTCCGTGTCTGGAAGCCTGGCCAGGGTAGCCTGGGATCGCCCATCTTGTTGTAAGCCGTGTCTTTTACGGAGCGTTTGGTCAGAGTGCCATATCCTCCGGCCAGAGGCTGGGTTCCTCTAACCCGCAGGACCTTTTTAATGGCCCGGCTCATGGCGTCTGATGCCTTACGACGCTGTTCCGCAGGCATGGATGCCACAATAGGCTTTAGGCTGCGGATGATACGCAGAGCCACCGCTTTTTCGACTGCCTGGTTATCAGTAGGAGTCGGGTCTTCATCATCCTGGATCTTTTCCGGATCAACAGTCACAGATTCTTCTCCGTCATCGCTGTCCTGGGTGTCGTCTCCCTCTTCCTCATCGTCAGGGGAGAGCTGATCTTCCAGGGCGTCCAGGGATTCAGTCGCGTTGTCAGGTCCTTCCTCATCCGGATCCGCATCTTCGGTGTCGTCCGGAGCTTCATTCCGCGAGGCCGCGATATTGGAAATCCGTTCGTTCAGGGCATCGATGGTGTCCATGACTTCCTGCAGGTCATCGTCTTTTCCCGTGTCGGGTGCATCCGGTGCTTTGTCCGGTCCGTTCTCGGCATCGCTCACGGCTTTGGCCGCTTCCTGGATTTCTTCCGGCTCGGCATCTTTTACGAAGGACGCGAACATGCGCTGCAAAATGCTTTTCTTTGCCATTCTTTTTCCTCCTTTAGGTTTGGCGTCTTTAATGGCCACATCGTGCCCGGCCCGGCCGCTGTCAACGATCGCGACGTGATTGCCGATGATGTCAGCCTGGTGATAGGTCCCGTCACCATTCGGGATATATTTGCAATCATAGCCACAGCTGATTTCCCGCTTCCCAGCCTCGACCTTGCTGATCAGCGTGGAATCATAGATGACTATGTCGCAAACGAGTTTATCATCGTCCTCACCGGTTCCCCGACGGACGTTCTGTACAGCGCCTTTGGTGTAGGCGCTGTAATTGCTGGAATCAAGTGCAACGGGCGGGTGTTCGTCCGTCACGGGCTTCCCCTCAAAGGAAGCAATGGCCGCCGGTTTGAATACTTCCGCCGGGGTCCGAAGCGCCGTAATGATTGGTTTGTCTTCTTCTACTCCAATCTCCTGGGGCAGGTACTCCTGCGTTCCGGTCCGACAGATCGGGACGCTGTGGCAGATTAAAAATCCTTCAGGGGTCCGGGTCATGTGAGGCGAGAACCGGGACCCGTAAAACGCGCGCATGGGCACCACCTCCTAAAAATGGGTATTAAAAAACCGGTGCTTTCGCTCCGGTTGCCATGGTCCGCTGCAGCCGGCTCAGCTTGATACCGATGGCCAATTCATCACTTGTTCTCATGGAAGAACTCCTGTTTTTTCTTGACTTTTGCCTTAGATGATGGTAATTATTAAACGAGGGCATTCAACCGACAGCAGAAAATCGCCACTGCTGCAAACTAATGACGGGAGCCGGCTTTGTCCGGATGGCGTCCGTCCGGTTGGATGTCATTTTCTTTTCTTGGTTCTGTAGGCTGTTAACATAAACTTGAAATTCGCTCCATTAAGGGTAGGACTGATTATCGCTACGTTTCCGTCCTTGTAGATTTCAAAAGTTGATCGCCCTTTTGTAGAGCGGCTTACTTTTCCGCTAGAAATTACATCATCTAAGTTATAAAGCAGGGATTTAATCATTTCGTCATTAAATCCCTGCTTTTTTCGTCGTTCAATTATGTGTTTCAACCCTAATTTTTCATTTCCGTAAACAAGCGCAATATCTCCTAGTTGCTTGTTATGATAAGCATTCCGGACATACCCGTTGCGCTCTGACAATAATTTTTTTATTGCCTCTTTCCCTTTAAGATGCTTGTACTCAACTCCCAACAATTCCTTTACGCGTCCATTGCTCCTTCCCTGTTCCCCAGGCTTGCTCTTATTCCACGTTTTTCCTGTGAATTTTCCGCCCGCGCCACCGTCAATTTCCCCGTTAGACAGATGGACATGAGCCCCTTTGATTGTCCGCCAGTTCTTAGGATCCGGGTCTTTGGGATACGCGTCCGTCGTCAGCATGGCTTCCGTGAGACGCAGCTTTGTAACGAGGAGCTTTGTAAGAATCCTATTCCTTACGTCTTTCTGCATCACATTATCCTTTCAAACTCGGTCTTGTTCATCTTTTGAATCCGGCCTCCGTAGTAAACCTTTGCCGGCCAGGAGTCCACCTGGTCCAGGTCCACGATGGGTTCCGGGTAACATCTGCAATTCGGGCAGCAGCCTGCATGATAATGTCCGAGGGTGTTCTTCCGTGGCCGCCCGTCCGCGTTTAGGGTCGGGAACAGTGTTTCCGGGGCCGGTGGATCATTCCAATTGACCAGGACGCCGGCCATCATCCGATGGCTGTCACGGGTCCGGCCGTCACCGGCAGCGCCTCCCACCGGTCGCCAGATGTACCAGTTCATTCCGTAGCGTTCCGCCCTCTGTCTCGTCATGTTGGTCGACGTCATGGATACCTGAGTCCGGGCGATCAGCTCTGCCCTGGCCTGGGTCTTGTCCGGGAACATCCGCCGGATTTCATCTTCCAGGTCGGATGCCCTTCGTCCTTTCAGGGATTCTCTGGACACATAGTCGGCCACCTGGTGACCGATGTCGGAAGGAAGGGTCACGATCCGGTAGGTGGTGTCGTCCACCAGTTCCCGCAGCCGCCGGCCGGCTTCTCCCTGGAGCTCTTTCCGCAGGGCCTCGTACATGGCCCGGCTTTTCATATTCGCTGCTGCCTGCCGCCAGGTGTGCCCTTGATCCGAAAAAAGGCCGGTGACCATCTTCATGGCCGCGGCCTGACACAGCTTTTTATATTCTTCGCTTTCCGATACCTTCTGGAGGATCTGGATCATATCGTCCAGGGTCCCGGCTCTGCGTACCTGCTTCAGGATGCAGTTCCGCACGATGGCCAAGAGACGCCTCCGGAATGCCGCCTCGATACGGTACTTTGGCTCCCATAAGGGTCTTTGCTTTTTCATTTGCGGCTCCTGTTTCGGGCATGAAAAAACCGCCCAGATCCATGGGCGGTCCTTCCAGCTCTATTAAATTCCAGGCACACAACCCTTGATGCCCTTGTCCATCTTCATGGCCCGCTGCATCAGGCTGTTTTCGTTTAGGTATTCCAGCCCTTTTTAACGTAATCCATGATGGATTCCTTCTTCGTCCAATTGGAGAGCATAATAGATGGCGTCCTCTTCGGTTCGAACATCTCCATCAGCAATTGCATCAGCCATCTCCTGACGTAATTCATCTGTTTCTAGTGTTGCTCTAATTCCAAAAACAAATTTTTCGTCATTGGCGATGCCCTTGAGAGACTTAATCATCTTTTTTTCAATGGCAGTCGGTTCAGGCAGTTGATATTCATTCATTGCAGCTTTTTCCTTCCTATAATGCCATAATTCCCAAACTCGTAATTCTGAATTGTGTACAAGTAATTGCCGATAGCTCTTTGGATAATCGGTTTTTCCCTTTCTTCTTCAGTCAGATTTGTATTCAGCTCACTAACCACCTTTGCATATTCCCTTTTCGACAGTTTGATTTGCCGTCGGCTGTGATTAATATTTCTTTTAGCTTCCACATTACCATTACTTTTTGGAACTTGCAAGCTGTTTTTATTCCCGCCAGTTTTAGAAAACCATCCCCTATTTTCAGAATATCCTCCCCTTGGATGTTTGCTGCCGTCCCATTCATCCGTTGTCCTCTTAGGCTCTGGTTCCTTTCCCTTCATCGCCTGGAAAGGGTTTGACGGCTGTTTTTCTTCCTGCATGGGCAAGTTTATCCTGTTCGGGTTTTTCTCCGTTCCTAGGGCCATTTCCCGTGGCGACAGGGCCATCCTTTTCTTCATGGCCACCGCCTCCGAACATGTCGCCCATGTCACCCATGCCCTCGTTGGAATCCTGGATGGTGTCGTCGGCCTTCTCGATGTCCTCGTCCGTGATATTGGTCCACTTGGTCGAGGTCCACGATGGACTCCGGGTAGCACCGGCAGCGCCTCCCACCGGTCGCCAGATGTACCAGTTCATTCCGTAGCGTTC
>OJNU01000176.1_pt1 | contig 58061 bp, 42 predicted proteins | sample 1597941 | NCBI WGS metagenome assembly OJNU01 (sample SAMN01915228, study PRJEB22387) | human gut metagenome | isolation source: stool | host: Homo sapiens | place: USA | reverse complement strand
GACACGCTGACTATGTGAAGAACATGGTTACCGGTGCTGCTCAGATGGACGGTGCTATCATCGTGGTTGCCGCTACTGACGGTCCCATGCCCCAGACCCGTGAGCACATCCTGCTCGCTCGTCAGGTGAACGTTCCCCGTATCGTAGTGTTCCTGAACAAGTGCGACATGGTGGATGACGAAGAGATGTTTGAGCTCGTTGAAATGGAGATGCGCGATCTTCTCTCTTCCTACGAGTACGATGGTGACAACACCCCCATCATCCGTGGTTCTGCTCTCGGTGCTCTTAACGGTGAACCCGAATGGGAAGCTAAGGTTATGGAGCTCATGGAAGCCGTTGACAACTGGATTCCCCTGCCTCCCCGTGATGTTGATAAACCCTTCCTTATGCCTGTTGAGGATGTATTCTCGATCACAGGTCGTGGTACCGTTGCTACCGGCCGTATCGAAACCGGCGTAGTTAAGGTTGGTGACGAAGTACAGATCATGGGTCTTGGCGCTGACATGAAGTCGGTTGTTACCGGTGTTGAAATGTTCCGCAAGCTTCTTGACGAAGGTGAAGCCGGTGATAACGTAGGTCTTCTTCTCCGTGGTATCGACAAGAAGGATATCCGTCGTGGTATGGTAATCTGCCATCCGGGTGTTGTTAAGCCCCACAGCAAGTTCAAAGCTTCTGTATATATCCTGAAGAAGGAAGAAGGTGGCCGTCACACTCCGTTCCACAACCACTACCGTCCTCAGTTCTACATCCGCACCCTTGATGTGACCGGTGAGATCACTCTTCCCGAAGGCGTTGAAATGGTTATGCCCGGTGACCACGTTGAGATCATCGTTGACCTGATCAACCCCGTAGCTTGCGACCAGGGTCTTCGCTTCGCTATCCGTGAAGGCGGCCGCACTGTAGGTTCCGGTCAGATCACCGAAATCCTCGACTAAGGATTAATCAACCTCCGGTTTGTTCCGGAGATTAGATAAACCCAACAATCAGGCAGCGGAGTGATTGTCCGCATGATGAGCAGTTCGCTGCCTGATTAATACACAGGACTAGCTCAGTTGGTAGAGCACTGGTCTCCAAAACCAGGTGTCGGGAGTTCGAGCCTCTCGTCCTGTGCCAAAAGAAATATAAATGAAAAAATTGAAACTACTTACGGACATCGAGGAGTCATATAACGAACTCCGATATAAGACTTCTTGGCCCACCGGCTCTCAGCTCATCAAGAGTGCCCTGATAGTACTGATTGCTTCCATCATATTGTCAGTACTTATATGGTGCATGGATGAGATTGTGGACAGTTTGATGCATTTTATTTACAATCTTCCCAATCTGTTTGGTGGTAAGTGATTATCTTAAGTAAGTAACCTCTTTTTTTGTGGATAAGTAATGGAAGCTAATAACGTATCTACCAAGTCATGGTATGTGCTCCGTGCCATTTCCGGCAAGGAAGCAAAAGTTAAGGAACTGCTCGAGGGTGCTATGCGTAACACCGACTTGGGCAATTACTTGTTTCAGGTGCTTATCCCTACTGAAAAGGTGCTTACAGTGCGTGGCGGTAAAAAGACCATCAAGGAGAAGAATCTCTACAGTGGTTATGTGTTCATCGAATGTATTCTTACAGGCGAGGTGGAACACCAGTTGCGCAACACTACCAATGTGATTGACTTCCTGCGCGGGCGCGGCAAGGATGCCAAGCCTGAGGCTTTGCGTCAGAGCGAAGTGCAGCGTATGCTCGGTATGGCCGATGAGATGGCCAACATCACTGAGGACTCTGTCAACGATTATCTTGTTGGCGAAGTGGTGAAGGTGATATCCGGGCCTTTCAGCGGATTTACCGGTGAAATCGAGGAGGTTGACCGCGAGAGAAAGAAGTTGAAGATAAGTGTGAAGATTTTTGACCGCAAGACACCGCTTGAGTTGGAAAATTCGCAAGTAGAGCGCGTATGATATATGTCGGCGCTGTCATCGGCCTGTTGTTACGGACAAGGCTGTGACGGTTGACGGCAGATATTGTGCGGCTAATTCATAACACCAATATCTAAAATTAAGATTCAAAATGGCTAAAGAAATTGCTGGACAAATCAAATTGCAGATTAAGGGTGGAGCAGCAAATCCATCACCGCCAGTAGGTCCCGCACTGGGTTCTAAGGGCATCAACATCATGGAATTCTGCAAGCAATTCAATGCCCGTACTCAGGATAAGGCAGGTAAGGTGCTCCCTGTAGTGATCAGCTACTACACCGACAAGAGCTTTGACTTCATTGTCAAGACTCCTCCCGTTGCCATCCAGCTGCTTGAGGCTACCAAGCTCAAGAGCGGCTCGGCTCAGCCCAACCGTAACAAGGTGGGTGAGGTTACCTGGGATCAGGTGAAGGCTATAGCAGAAGACAAGATGCCGGATTTGAACTGCTTTACCGTGGAATCAGCTATGCGCATGGTTGCCGGTACTGCCAGAAGCATGGGTATAACCGTCAAAGGCACATTCCCCGCCAATAACTAATAAAACTTCAATTGACAATGGCTAAACTGACAAAAAACCAAAAGCAGGCTACCGAGAAGATTGAAGCTGGGAAAGCCTATACTCTTGCCGAGGCCGCAGCTCTGGTAAAGGATATCACCTTCACCAAGTTTGACGCTTCGCTTGACATTGACGTTCGCCTCGGTGTTGACCCCCGTAAAGCTAACCAGATGGTTCGCGGCGTGGTGACACTTCCTCATGGCACCGGCAAGCAGGTGAAAGTGCTTGTGCTCTGTAACCCCGATGCTGAAGCTGCCGCTAAGGCTGCTGGCGCTGACTATGTTGGTCTTGACGAGTATATCGAAAAGATCAAGGGTGGCTGGACCGATGTTGACATCATCATCACTCAGCCTGCCATCATGGGTAAAATCGGTGCTCTGGGTCGTATCCTCGGTCCCCGTGGCTTGATGCCTAACCCCAAAAGCGGTACAGTGACCAACGATGTTGCCAAGGCTGTCGAGGAGGTTAAGAAGGGTAAGATTGACTTCAAGGTTGACAAAAACGGTATTGTTCACAGCTCGATCGGTAAGGTGAGCTTCACCCCCGAGCAGATGCGTGACAATGCACGTGAGTTCATCAACACTTTGATCAAGCTCAAACCTGCTACTGCAAAAGGCACTTATATCAAGAGCATTTATCTTTCAAGCACCATGAGTCCGGGTGTGAAAGTCGACTCTAAATCCATCGATGAGTAATCCATTTAACAGACTACAACAATGAGAAAGGAAGATAAAGCACTCGTAATAGAATCTCTCGTCGCCACTCTCAAGGAGTACCCCAATTTCTACCTTGTGGAAACTGCCGGTCTCAACGCTGAGAAGACAAGCGCTCTCCGTGCTGCCTGCTTCAAGGCCGACATCAAGCTCGTGGTGGTGAAGAACACTCTTCTTCACAAAGCTTTGGAGCAGATTGATGGCGACTACACTGAATTGTACTCCGCACTTGAAGGTCCCACTTCACTGATGTGCACACCGGTGCCCAACGCTCCGGCTAAGCTCCTGAAGGATTTCGTGAAGAAGGACGACACCCTTCCCCGCCTTAAGGCTGCGTATGTAGAAGAAACCACCTACCTTGGCGCTGACCAGCTTGACACCCTTGCCAATATCAAGAGCAAGAACGAGCTTATCGCCGATGTTGTGGCTCTCCTTCAGTCGCCCGCCAAGAATGTTGTTTCCGCCCTTACTTCCGGTGGCAGCAAGCTCCATGGCATCCTTGAGACACTTTCAAAAAAAGAAGCATAATTTCCAGTTAATCAAGTAAACAAAACAATAAAATAAATACTAAAATGGCAGATTTAAAAGCTTTTGCAGAACAATTAGTTAACCTTTCCGTTAAGGAAGTGAACGAACTTGCTCAGATCCTCAAGGACGAGTACGGTATCGAACCCGCCGCTGCTGCTGTAGCAGTTGCTGCCGGTCCCGCCGCAGCCGCTCCCGCTGCTGAAGAAAAAACTTCTTTCGACGTTGTCCTCAAATCCGCCGGTGCCAAGAAGCTCGACGTGGTTAAGGTAGTTAAGGCTCAGACCGGTCTTGGCCTGAAGGAAGCCAAAGAAATGGTTGACAACGCTCCCAGCGTGCTGAAGGAAGGTCTTCCCAAGGCTGACGCTGAAGGCCTCAAGAAAGAACTCGAAGCAGCAGGCGCTGAAGTCGAACTTAAATAATAACGCCTGTTAATCAGGTATCTAGGTTAAGTGTCACCGAAAGGTAGATACTTAACCTTTTTGTGTTAATATTTAATTTGAGTTCTTTTTAACCTAATATCTTAGATGTCAGCAACATTAGCCAAACCCCGTGTAAATTTTGCGTCGGTTAAGAATCCGCTTCCTTATCCCGACTTTTTGGAGGTTCAGCTCAAGTCGTTCCAGGATTTCCTGCAACTGGACACTCCGCCGGAGAAACGTAACAACGAGGGGCTTTACAAAGTATTTGCCGAGAACTTCCCCATTGCGGACACCCGCAATAATTTCGTGCTCGAGTTTCTCGACTATTATATTGACCCACCCAAATACACCATCGAGGAGTGTTTGGAGCGCGGACTCACCTATAGTGTGCCTTTGAAGGCCAAACTGAAGCTGTATTGCACAGATCCTGACCATGAGGATTTTGCAACTGTGATCCAGGATGTGTATCTTGGTCCTATCCCTTACATGACCGACAAGGGCACCTTTATTATCAACGGTGCCGAGCGTGTTGTTGTGTCGCAGCTTCACCGTTCTCCGGGTGTGTTCTTCGGACAGAGCACACACGCCAACGGCACCAAGCTCTACAGCGCCCGTATCATTCCGTTCAGAGGGTCTTGGATTGAGTTTGCCACCGACATCAACAATGTGATGTATGCCTACATCGACCGCAAGAAGAAACTTCCTGTGACCGCTCTGTTGCGTGCCATCGGTTTGGAAACCGACAAGGATATTCTTGATGTGTTTGGCATTGCCGAAGAACTCAAGGTCAACAAAACCAACCTTAAGAAAGCCAAGGGCCGTGTGCTTGCCGCAAGCATCTCGCGCACCTGGATTGAAGATTTCGTGGACTCCGACACCGGCGAGGTTACTTCTACCGAACGCAGCCAGGTGGTGGTGGAGCGTGAAACCGAAATCACCGATGAAAACATCGACCTTATACTTGAGTCGGGTGTGCAGACCATCATGCTCCACAAGGAGGATGGCTCCGCCAACGATTACAAGATTATTTTTGAAACTCTGTCGAAGGACACCACCAACTCGGAGTCGGAGGCTATCAATTATATCTATCGACAGCTCCGCAACGCCGAGCCACCGGATGATGCAAGTGCCCGCGAGGTGATCACCAACCTTTTCTTCTCCGAAAAGCGCTACGACCTCGGTGAAGTGGGCCGCTTCCGTATCAACAAGAAGCTCAACCTCGACACCCCGATGGATGTGAAGGTTCTCACCAAGGAGGATATCATCGCCATCATCAAATATCTCATTGAGCTGATCAACTCCAAGACTGATGTGGACGATATCGACCACCTCAGCAACCGCCGTGTGCGCACAGTGGGCGAGCAGCTCTACAATCAGTTCAACATCGGATTGGCGCGTATGTCGCGTACCATCCGTGAACGCATGAATGTGCGCGACAATGAAGTGTTCACACCCATCGATCTTATCAATGCCAAGACTATTTCGTCGGTGATCAACACTTTCTTCGGCACCAATGCCTTGTCGCAGTTTATGGACCAGACCAACCCTCTGGCTGAAATCACACACAAGCGTCGTATGAGTGCCCTTGGCCCCGGCGGTCTCACCCGTGAGCGTGCCGGCTTTGAGGTGCGCGACGTTCACTATACCCATTATGGCCGTCTGTGTCCTATCGAAACTCCTGAAGGTCCTAATATCGGTTTGATATCATCGCTTTGCGTCTATGCCAAGATCAACAATCTCGGCTTTATTGAAACCCCCTATCGTGAGGTGAAGGATGCGAAGGTCAACCTCAACAATGACGAAGTGGTGTATCTCACCGCCGAAATAGAGGAGGGCAAGGTGATTGCGCAGGGCAACGCTCCGCTCAACGAGGACGGTTCGTTCAAGCGCGACAAGGTGAAGGCCCGTCTGGATGCCGACTTCCCCATTGTGGCTCCCGAGCAAGTGGAGCTTATGGATGTGTCGCCCACACAGATTGCCTCCATCGCTGCATCGCTTATCCCGTTCCTGGAGCACGATGACGCCAACCGTGCGCTGATGGGCTCCAACATGATGCGTCAGGCTGTGCCTCTGCTGCGCAGCGAAAGCCCGATTGTGGGCACCGGTATCGAGGGTCAGCTGATTCGCGACTCACGCACCCAGATTGCTGCTGAAGGCGAGGGTGTGGTAGAGTTCGTCGATGCCCGTGTGATCCGCATCCGCTACGACCGCACCGAGGATGAAGAGTTTGTGGCATTTGAGCCTGCTGTCAAAGAATATGACATTCCCAAATTCCGTCGCACCAACCAGAACACCACCATTGACCTGCGTCCTATCTGTGTCAAGGGTCAGCGTGTGTCCAAAGGCACCATCCTCACCGAGGGTTATTCCACCGAGAAAGGCGAGCTTGCTCTGGGCCGCAACCTCAAGGTGGCGTTCATGCCTTGGAAGGGTTACAACTATGAGGACGCCATCGTGCTCAACGAGCGCATGGTGCGCGAGGATATCCTCACCTCAGTGCATGTGGATGAATATTCGCTCGAAGTGCGCGAAACCAAGCGCGGTATGGAGGAACTCACCTCCGACATCCCCAATGTGAGCGAAGATGCCACCAAGGATCTTGACGAGCGCGGTATTATCCGCGTTGGTGCACATGTGGTGCCCGGCGACATTATGATTGGTAAAATCACTCCTAAGGGTGAGAGCGATCCCACTCCTGAGGAGAAGCTGCTCCGCGCCATCTTCGGCGACAAGGCCGGTGATGTGAAGGATGCTTCGCTCAAGGCCACTCCGTCGCTCAAGGGTGTGGTGATTGCCACCAACCTGTTCAGCCGCGCCAACAAGAGCGTGAAGAAAAGCAAGAGTCTCGCAGCCCAGCTCGCCAAGCTCGACGAGGAGTATGAGGAGCGTCTCAATGCCCTCAAGGATGTGCTCGTGAGCAAGCTGATGACTCTCACCAACGGCAAGACATCGCAAGGTGTCAAGGATTTCCTCGGCACCGACATAGTGCCCAAGGGAGCGAAATTCTCCGCTTCTGTGCTCCGCGACATCAACTACGACACAATCAATCTGAGCAAATGGACCACAGATGCTCACAAGAATGATATGATCCGCGCCACCATCGTCAACTACCTCCGCAAATACAAGGAGATTGACGCTGAGCTGCGCCGCAAGAAATTTGACCTGTCCATCGGTGACGACCTGCCTTCGGGCATCATGCATCTCGCCAAGGTGTATGTGGCCAAGAAGCGTAAGATCTCCGTCGGTGACAAGATGGCCGGCCGCCACGGTAACAAAGGTATCGTGAGCCGCATCGTGCGCCAGGAGGATATGCCGTTCCTTGCCGACGGAACTCCCGTTGACATCGTGCTCAATCCTCTGGGTGTGCCTTCGCGTATGAACCTGGGTCAGATTTTTGAAACCGTGCTTGGATGGGCCGGCCGTGAGCTGGGCGAGAAATTCGCCACCCCCATCTTTGACGGTGCCACACTTGACGACCTCAATGCCTGGACCGACAAGGCCGGCCTTCCCCGCTATGGTAAGACCTACCTGTATGACGGAGGCACCGGTGAGCGTTTCGACCAGCCTGCCACTGTGGGTGTGATCTACATGCTTAAGCTCGGCCACATGGTGGAAGACAAGATGCACGCACGCTCCATCGGCCCGTACTCACTCATCACCCAGCAGCCTCTCGGCGGTAAAGCCCAGTTCGGTGGTCAGCGTTTTGGTGAGATGGAGGTTTGGGCGCTCGAAGCATTCGGCGCCGCCCACGTGCTCCAGGAGATTCTCACCATCAAGAGTGATGATGTCACCGGCCGTAGCAAAGCCTACGAGGCTATCGTCAAGGGCGATGCCATGCCTCAGGCCGGCATCCCCGAGTCGCTCAACGTGCTTCTGCACGAGCTCCGCGGCCTTGGATTGAGCATTTCGCTTGAGCAGTAAATCAATATCATTCAACAAGTCTATTACACAACGTAATTCACAATATGGCTTTAAGAAAAGACAATAAAATAAAAACCGGGTTTTCAAAAATCACCATCGGACTCGCTTCGCCCGAAGAGATTCTTGAAAAGTCGAGCGGTGAGGTGCTGAAGCCTGAAACCATCAACTACCGCACCTACAAGCCCGAGCGCGACGGCCTGTTCTGCGAGCGCATTTTCGGTCCCGTCAAGGACTACGAATGTCATTGCGGAAAGTACAAACGCATCCGCTACAAAGGGATCGTGTGCGACCGTTGCGGTGTGGAAGTGACCGAGAAGAAAGTGCGCCGCGAGCGTATGGGTCACATCAAGCTTGTGGTGCCTGTGGCTCACATCTGGTACTTCCGTTCGCTCCCCAACAAAATCGGTTATCTGCTCGGCCTTCCCTCCAAGAAGCTTGATGCCGTGATATACTACGAGCGCTACGTGGTGATTCAGCCCGGAGCCGCCGAAGAGGTGGAAAAACTCGATCTCCTCAGCGAAGAAGAGTATTTCAATATCCTCGACTCTCTGCCCGCTGACAACCAGCTCCTTGACGACAGCGACCCCAACAAGTTCATCGCCAAGATGGGTGCCGAGGCTATCTACGACCTCCTCAAGGACCTCGACCTCGACGCTCTGGCCGACGGCCTCCGTGCGCAGGCTGACAAGGATGGCTCGCAGCAGCGCAAAACCGAAGCCCTCAAGCGCCTCCAGGTGGTTGAGTCGTTCCGCGCGAGCCGTGGCCGCAACAAACCCGAATGGATGGTGCTCCAGGCAGTGCCTGTGATTCCGCCGGAACTGCGTCCTCTCGTGCCGCTGGATGGTGGCCGTTTCGCCACATCCGACCTCAACGACTTGTACCGTCGCGTGATCATCCGCAACAACCGTCTCAAACGACTCATCGAAATCAAGGCTCCCGAAGTGATTCTGCGCAACGAAAAGCGTATGCTTCAGGAAGCTGTGGACTCGCTGCTTGACAACTCCCGCAAATCGAGCGCGGTGAAAACCGAGGCCAACCGTCCTCTCAAGTCACTCTCCGATTCGCTCAAAGGTAAGCAGGGTCGTTTCCGTCAGAACCTCCTCGGTAAACGTGTGGACTACTCCGCCCGTTCCGTAATTGTGGTAGGCCCCGAGCTGAAAATGCACGAATGCGGTCTGCCCAAAGATATGGCCGCTGAACTTTACAAGCCGTTTGTAATCCGCAAGCTCATCGAGCGCGGTATTGTCAAGACTGTGAAGAGCGCCAAAAAGATTGTGGACCGCAAGGAACCCGTGGTATGGGACATCCTTGAGCATGTGATGAAAGGTCATCCGGTGCTTCTCAACCGTGCTCCGACACTTCACCGTCTCGGTATCCAGGCATTCCAGCCCAAGATGATCGAGGGCAAGGCTATCCAGCTCCACCCTCTGGCATGTACTGCGTTCAACGCTGACTTCGACGGTGACCAGATGGCTGTGCACTTGCCCCTCGGCAACGAGGCTGTGCTTGAAGCCCAGATGCTGATGCTCGGTGCCCACAATATCCTTAACCCCGCCAACGGTGCTCCTATCACCGTGCCTTCGCAGGACATGGTGCTCGGTCTGTACTACATCACCAAGCTGCGCCCCGGCGACAAGGGTGAGGGATTGAAATTCTACGGTCCCGAGGAAGCCGAGATTGCCTATAACGAAGGCCGTGTCACCCTCCATGCTCCCGTGAGTGTGGTGGTGGAAGATGTGGATGCCGACGGCAACCCCATCACCCACCTTGTGGAGAACACCTCCGTTGGCCGTGTGCTCGTGAACCGCTACGTGCCGAAAGAGATAGGGTATGTCAACGAGATTCTGTCCAAGAAATCGCTCCGTACCATCATCTCCAAGGTGATTAAGAAATGCGGTATCCCCCGCTCGGCACAGTTCCTTGACGACATCAAGAACCTGGGTTACTACATGGCGTTCAAGGGCGGTCTGTCGTTCAACCTCGGTGATGTGCTCATCCCTGCCGAAAAGGCTGAGTATGTGCGCGAAGGCGAGGAGCAGGTGCAGGAAGTGATGAACAACTATGCAATGGGCTTCATCACCAACACCGAGCGCTACAATCAGATTATCGATATCTGGACACATGTCAACGCTCGTCTTGCCGACACTTTGATGAAGCAGATTTCTGCTGACCAGAAAGGTTTCAACCCTGTATATATGATGCTTGACTCCGGTGCCCGTGGTAGTAAGGACCAGATCCGTCAGCTCTCCGGTATGCGTGGTCTTATGGCCAAGCCGCAGAAGAGCGGTGCCGAGGGCGGTCAGATCATTGAGAACCCTATCTTGGCCAACTTCAAGGAGGGTTTGTCAGTGCTGGAGTACTTCATCTCCACCCACGGTGCCCGTAAGGGTCTTGCCGACACCGCGCTCAAAACCGCCGACGCCGGTTATCTCACACGCCGTCTGGTTGACGTGGCCCACGATGTGATCATCCACGAGGAGGATTGCGGCACCCTGCGCGGTCTTGTGTGCAAGGAGATCAAGAAAAACGATGAAGTGGTTGTGTCGCTCGGCGAGCGAATCCTCGGCCGTGTGTCGGTTCACGATATCATTGACCCCGTGAGCGGTGATGTGATTGTTGCCGCCGGTGAGGAAATCAACGATGCAGCAGCCGACCGTATCGACAATTCGCCTATTGAATCTGTGGAAATCCGCTCCGTGCTCACTTGTGAGTCGAAGAAAGGTGTGTGCGCCAAGTGCTATGGCCGCAACCTTGCCAACAACCGCCTTGTGCAGAAAGGTGAGGCTGTGGGTGTGATTGCCGCTCAGTCAATTGGTGAGCCGGGTACACAGCTCACACTGCGTACCTTCCACGTGGGTGGTGTTGCGAGCAACATCGCTGCTGTCAACTCCGTGACCTCCCGCTACGACGGTGACCTCGAAATCGAGGAGCTCCGCACTGTGGCTACCGATGAAATCGGTGCCAACGGTCGTCCGGTGGAAGTGGTGATCGGTCGTATGGCCGAGCTCCGCATCATCGACCCCCACACCAAGATGATGCTCACCAACGCTCCTATACCTTACGGTTCGAAACTTTACTTCAATAATGGCGACAGTGTGAAGAAAGGCGACCTCATTTGCGAATGGGACCCCTTCAATGCTGTAATCGTCAGCGAGGTGAAAGGTACCGTGAAGTACAACAATCTTGTGGAGGGCGTGACATTCCGTGTGGATGCCGACGAGCAGACAGGCTTGCGCGAGATGGTGGTAATCGAGTCGCGTGACCGTGCCCTCGTGCCTGAAGCCGCTATTTATGATGCCAACGGCCAGCTGCTGAAAACCTACTCTCTGCCTATGGGTGCACACCTTATGGTGGAGGAAGGCGCTTCTGTGAAGGCCGGCGAAATATTCGTGAAGATACCGCGAGCATCCTCGGGTGGTGCCGGTGACATCACCGGTGGTCTTCCCCGCGTCACCGAGCTGTTTGAAGCCCGCAATCCGTCCAACCCCGCCATCGTGGCTGAAATTGACGGAGAGGTGAAGTTCGGCAAAATCAAGCGTGGTAACCGCGAGATCACCGTCACTTCACGCACCGGCGAGGTCAAGAAATATCTTGTGCCTCTGGCCAAGCAGCTCATGGTGCAGGAGAACGACTATGTGCGTGCCGGCACACCGCTGTCGGACGGCGCCATCACTCCTGCCGACATCCTCAACATCATGGGTCCCACCGCTGTGCAGGAATACATTGTCAATGAGGTGCAGGATGTGTATCGCATGCAGGGTGTGAAAATCAACGATAAGCATTTCGAGGTGATTGTGCGTCAGATGATGCGCAAGGTCAACATCCTTGACCCGGGTGACACTCGCTTCCTCGAGCAGCAGATTGTTGACAAACGCGCCTTCATGGAAGAGAACGACCGCATCTGGGGCAAGAAAGTGGTGCTCGATGCCGGCGACTCTGAGAATGTGCGTGAGGGGCAGATTATCACTGCACGCCGTCTCCGCGATGAGAACTCCGCTCTCAAGCGCCGCGACCTCCGCACCATCACTGTGCGCGATGCTCTTCCCGCCACATCGGAGCAGATTCTGCAGGGTATCACCCGCGCAGCTCTGCAAACCACCAGCTTCATTTCGGCTGCATCATTCCAGGAAACCACCAAAGTGCTCAACGAAGCTGCCATCAACGGCAAGACCGACACCTTGGAGGGCATGAAGGAGAATGTGATCTGCGGCCATCTTATCCCCGCCGGCACCGGACTGCGCGAATACGAGCGTCTGGTGGTTGGCAGCAAGGACGACATTGACGGTATATTCAATGAAGTTAAGGAGATAGAAGCTGAAGAGGTGAACTAACCATCAACAAATATATCCATTCCCAAAACTCCCTGTCGGGCGGATCGTCGCGAGATGAGCCGCCCGGCCTTTTTTTAAATAAATGTTAAGGCGATGATTTTTCGTGTCATTATGACACATTAATTGATAATTATTCGTTATCTTTACATCGTGAATCAATGATTTGTGCCCATATATGGGCCATTGGATTGCTAATATACTGAATATTAAGATTTTTGACCATTGCTAACAGAATTTGAAATATTATCCGCGAACATACTTGCCTCTATTAGGGGTGAGAATGGAGGGGTTTGTGCAATCCAAAGGGTCAAAAATACCCCCCCCGATTCCGTAAGTGTCTGTATGTCAACTAATTATGTGTTGCCTTGCCAAATGAAAGAATTTGGCGGCAGTCGGTGTGCCGTATATGCACGCTGAATGATTTATTGCGTGACACATAGCATAGATAAGTTTTTCATCCGTACTTTATTTTAATCCCTATTATTTATAAATGTGATTTGTGGTGGACGCGTCGTGATGACGGGTCCATTTTTTTGTGGTGGGTGGTTATAGTTAATTGATGTTAAAATTGGGGGGGGGGGGATATGCAATCTTGCTAAAAATTAAAAATATTTATTTTAATTTGCATTGATGTATCGCGTAAGATTTTGACATCACCGGAAATCTGTATCATGAACAAGCGCTGCAAGTGATTGGCTCCCCGGCTACGGCCGTCGGTGCACGTTGAAGTGACGAAGATGTACTGAATTGAGAATTAGAGAATTATATCATATATTTTAACCAAAATTGAATTATTTGCATGAAGAACATTTGTTTTCAAATGAGTCGGAAGGCTTGGCTTGTGCTGATAGCAGTGCTGTGTCTGAGCATGCCGGCTTTGGCGCAAAAAATCACTGTCACCGGTACGGTGCTTGACCCGGAAGGGGAGCCTCTGATCGGCGCCAGTGTAGTGGCCCAAGGTGCCGAAGGTGTGGGTGCTTCCACCAACATTGACGGTCAGTTCTCGCTCAATGTGGATGCAAACGCCACATTGGTGTTTTCTTATGTGGGCTACAACACTCTCACAGTGCCCGTAGAAGGGCGCACCACTATCGATGTGACCATGACCGAGAATTCAGTGATGCTGGGCGAAGTGGTGGCTATCGGTTACGGATCTATCAAAAAGTCAGATGCCACAGGTGCTGTGGCCATGGTGAAGCCCGACGAAGTGTCGGCCGGTCTCGCCACATCGGCCCAGGATCTGCTTGTAGGTAAGAGCCCCGGCGTGGTTGTGACCACCAACGGCGGTCAGCCCCAGGGCGGTGCCGATATCGTGATTCGCGGCGGTGCCTCTCTTTCAGCTTCCAACGCTCCTCTGATTGTGATTGACGGCGTGCCCATGGACACCCACGGCATCAATGGCTCGTCCAACCCGCTGTCGCTCGTCAGCCCTGAAAACATTGAAAGCATGACCATCCTCAAGGATGCTTCCGCCACCGCTATCTTCGGTAGCCGTGCGTCCAACGGTGTGATCATCATAACCACCAAGAAAGGTAAAGCCGGCAAGCCCGAAGTGACCTTCACCGCCAACGTATATTTCGCCACCCCGCGCAAATATATGCCTATGATGCACGCTGATGAATATCGCGATTTCATCGCCAACCAGTATGGCGTGGGCTCCTCGCAGTACGATGCTCTGGGCAATGCCCGCACCGACTGGCAAAAAGGTGTGCTCCAGACAGCTGTCAGCTCCGACTACAATCTGAGCGTCGGCGGTCAGTGGAAGGCTCTTCCCTATCGCGTGTCCGGAAGCTGGACCGGCAACAACGGTATCATCAAGAACTCCTCCATGGACCGCGCCACATTCGGCTTCAACTTGTCGCCGAAATTGTTTGACGACCTGTTGACCATCAACGCCAACGCCCGTGGTGCATATATCAAGAACAAATACAACAGCGACGACGCTCTGGGCAGCGCAATGGGCTTCAACCCCACATTGCCTGTGTATGCCGAAGGTGGCAACGTGTTCAAGAATTACACCACCTACGTGGGCACCGCTCCCGCAGGGGCTGACGCCGCCGGTGACAAAATCAACACCCTCAAGGCCATCAACCCTGTGTCGCTCATCAAGGAGTGGAACAACAGCGCCGAGGTGTGGCAGAGCATCGGCAACCTGCAGCTCGACCTCGCCATCCCGTATTTCCGCGACCTCCACGCCAACCTCAACCTTGGCTATGAAGTGAGCAAATCCGACGGCAGCAGCTACTGGAACAATGACTCGCCCATGGCATGGAAGCTTGGCTCGAACCGCATGATGCCCAACGATCAGGGCGTTGTGGAGCTCAAAACCGGTGTGAAAGACGGTGTGTCGAGCTACGACAAGTACCATCAGCTCAAAGTCAACACTCTTCTTGACTTCTATCTCAACTACCGCAAGGATGTTGATGTTATCCATTCCGGCTTCGATGTGACCGCAGGTTACTCCTGGCAGAAATTCCGCAACCAGGGCTGGAGCATGAGCCGCAACAATGATGCCGAAGGTTTCCAGGCGTTCCCCACCAGCAAATATCGCAGCGACCTGGCACTCGTGTCGTTCTTCGGTCGTTTGAACTACACATTCATGGACCGCTACCTGTTGACAGCTACAGTGCGTCGCGACGGTACCTCGCGCTTCTCCAAGGAGCATCGCTGGGGCACATTCCCCTCGGTGGCCCTCGGATGGAAGATTCTTGACGAATCGTTCATGGAAGGTGCCCGCGGTTGGATGAACACCCTCAAGATCCGTGCCGGCTACGGTGTGACCGGTCAGCAGGACCTCGGTGACGACCTGTTCCCCTACCTGCCTGCCTACACTATCGGTAACAACGGTGACCCGACTCCCAACACCACTGCCTACCCCAACATCATTCCCGACGGTCATGGCGGCTTCATCAATGTGATCCGTCCCAACGGCTACAACCCCGACATCAAGTGGGAGGAAACACACACATGGAATGCCGGTATCGACTTCGGGTTCCTCAACAACCGCATCACCGGTGCCATCGAGTTCTACAAACGTAAAACCAAGGACCTCCTGACATGGACCACCGTCGCTGCAGGCTCCAACCTCACCAACGCCATGAACATGAACATCGGTGACCTTGAGAATATCGGTGTGGAATTCAACATCACCGCCCGTCCGGTAGTTACCAAGGATTTCACCTGGACCACCGAAGTGAGCGCGGGCTGGAACAAGAACAAGATCACCAAGCTCACCCAGGGCAACGACCCCGACTTCTTCATCATGGCCGGTCAGGGCATCAGCGCCGGTACAGGCGGTCAGGTGCAGGCTCACACCGTGGGCAAGCCCGCCTACAGCTTCTATGTATATCAGCAGGTGTATGACCAGGACGGCAACCCTATCCCCGGTCAGTTTGTGGACCGCAACGGCGACGGTCAGATCAACGAGTCCGACAAGTACTACTACCACAGCCGCGACCCGAAAGTGACCCTGACATGGAACAACACCTTCAACTATAAGAACTGGGACTTCGGTTTCTCACTCCGCTCCAACATCGGCAACTATGTGTACAACGACTTCGAGGCCGGCAACGTGGATATCTCCACAGCCACATCATCAGTGCCTTTGAGCAACCTCATGAGCGACCGCTTCCTGTTCACCAACATGGGCGACAAAGGTTATCTCAGCGACTACTTCGTGCGCAATGCCTCGTTCGTGCGCTGCGACAACATCACCCTCGGCTACACATTCCCCAACCTGCTCAACAACGCTTTGCGTCTCCGTCTGTACGGAGCCGTGCAGAACGCTTTTGTCATCACCAAGTACAATGGCTTGGATCCCGAAGTGTTCTCCGGTGTGGACAACAATGTATATCCCCGTCCCATCACAGTGTCGTTTGGCGTAGTAGCCCAGTTCTAATCCACAAAAATGCTAACAATGATATTCAAGAAATTTAAATATACAGCTATTGCCTGTGCGGCTCTTGCCATCGGTGCCACCTCTTGCGTCGATGACCTCAATGTGGAGCCGAAGGACCCCAGCACCATGACCGGACTGGAAACAGGCGAACAGTACTACCAGTTCATGGCCCAGTTGTATGGCGGTCTCGTGCTGTCAGGTGTGAACGGTGGCTCTGACATCACCGTGGACGACCCCGGTGCAGGTGTTTACTCCCGTCAGCTCTGGAATCTTCAGGAGCTTTGCTCCGATGAGGCTTTTATCGGCAAAAACTGGAATGATGCCGGTATTGACCAGCTCGACTACTCCACATGGTCCAGCGACAACCACTGGCTTTACGAGTCAATGAGCCGCTTCATATTCCAGATCACCATCTGCAACGAGTTCCTCCGCCAGATTGACAATGCCGCTTCCTGTGCCAATCCTTTGAGTGCTGACGAGATAGCACATCTCAAAGCCGAGGCCCGAGTGCTCCGCGCTCTCAGCTACTACCATATCATGGACACCTACGGACGCGGTCCCTGGGTCACAGAGAATGATGAGGTGGGCGCTGAACCTCCCACATACACCCGTCAGCAGATGTTCCCTCTGGTGGTTGCCGATCTCCGCAGTGCCATTGATGATATGATTCCCGCTGCCCAGCAGGTGTATGGCCGTGTGTCGCGTGAAGCTGCATGGATGCTTCTTGCCAAGCTCTATCTGAATGCTGAAGTTTACACAGGCACTCCGATGTGGAACGAATGTGCGCAGGCGTGCCAGCAGATCACCGCTACCATCAACCAGCTTGCTCCCGAGTACAAATATCTGTTCTGCGCCAGCAACGACAAATATGTGGGCAACGGTGAAATTATCTGGGGCATACCTCAGGACAAAACCTACACACAGACCTACGGCGGCACCACCTATCTCGGCATGGGTGCATACAACGCCAACCTCGACGACGCCACCAACCAGCGTCTCGGCAATCCCGGTACCGGCTGGGGAGGTCCCCGCGTGCGTCCCGAACTGGCCAACGCTTTCTCCAGCGGCGACTCCCGCTATCTCATCTACGAAGGTAGTTTCACCAACGACCTCACCGACATTGCCGACTGGGCAATCGACGGCAGCGGCTATATGTGCGTGAAATATGTATATACCACCGAGGATGACTACTACAACACCGCCAATATCAGCAACAGCACCTTCAACAGTGCCGACTTCCCCCTGTTCCGCCTCGCCGACACCTACCTAATGCTCGCCGAGTGTCAGCTCCACGGCGTGCAGTGCAACGGTCAGTCGTATCTCGACATGGTGCGTGACCGTGCCCATCAGCCTCACATCGAACTTAATGCCGACAACCTCCTTGCCGAGCGTATGCGTGAGCTCTATTGGGAAGGCCACCGCCGCAGCGACCTTATCCGCTTCGGTAAATTCACCGGCAACAGTTATCTCTGGAGCTGGAAGGGCGGTTCGCAGCAGGGCCAGGCCATAGAGAACTTCCGCAATCTCTACTGCGTGCCCACTCAGTATATCTCCACTCTGGGCCAAAACCCCGGCTATTAATCAGCATCCTAACAAGCATATATTCAATTAGATTATCATCATGAAGAAAAATATATTGTTCACGGCTGCTTTGGCCTTTGTGGGCATGATGTTCTCAAGCTGTGAGAACAACACCGACCCGAAGGTTCAAGTGCCGACACCAGACCAGAACTTCCTCAACACCCCGGCTCTCGCAGCCAACACTTACGTGCTGAACAACACCGACGGTGTGGAATTCACCTGCTCACAGCCCGACTTCGGCGGTGTGGCCACTATCCCCACCTACGCTGTGCAGGTGTCGCTGAGCAAGGATTTCAACAGTGTGCCCGCCGAATGGAAATACAACGACCCGGCTTCCACGCCCCAGGATTTCATCCAGCTCCCGAGCACCTACACCCGCACCTCGTTTACCGTGCCCGCCCGTGAAATAGCCGACGCTATCAACGGTTGCCGCGGTTACAACGACATGGACCAACTGTCGGAACCCGGATACCGCGACTATGAAGGTCCGCTGTATGTGCGTCTCTACGCTTATTTCGCCACCGCCGACGCTGCCACTCAGGAAAAATATGGCGTGTACTCCGCACCCATTGAATTCATGAAGGTTGTGGGCTATCCTACAATCCGTCAGCCGGGCTACATCTATCTCGTGGGTGCTCCCGAGGGATGGACCGGTCCTGATGAGGCCAATGCCGAGCACTTTGAACCCTGGATGCTGTATGAGGCCGATGACCAAATCGGTACCGACATCTATCGCGCTACTTTCGATATCCCCGCTGGCCAGTTCCAGTTCCGCTTCTACAAGGCTCTCACAGGATGGGACGGCGGTGACTCCATGGGCTCGCAATCTGAAGACAACACTGTGGACATCGAATTGAAGAATGGTGTTTACAACGGCTCGCTCTCGGTGCCCGGCAAGGGTAGCTGGCAAGTTCCCGGATGGACCGGCGGCAAGGTGAGCATGGTTGTCAATGTCAAGGCCAAAACTGTAGAGTTCAAAAAAGTTGAAGACTAACTTGAAAAATAAAAAATTCAGATAATGAAAAAATATCTCAATATAGCGCTTGCGGCAGTTCTGAGCATCGGGTTTGCTGCTTGCTCCGACGATGATCCATATCTGGGCATTCCGTCAACCAATCCGCAGGAGCCTGTCATGCCTGCTGACGGCATCGCAGCTGCTGATGTTGTTGCCGCCGGAGGTAGCGTTGACCTCAACGCCGCCGGTGCGCAGGGCGAAGTGAAGATGCTTGATATCACCAAGCTCGAGGATTTTCCCGCCAACAGCACTCTCGCCATAGTTATGAATGTGGCCAAAACCCAGGATATGGCCGGAGCCAAGGCTATTGACCTTGCTGTGAAGCCCGCCACTGATGGTAATGCTATCTACAGTGCCTACGCTTCCGCAGCTGAATGGACAGATGCGTTCATCTCGATTATCAGCCGCGATCCCGCAGCCGAAGAGATGTGGGTCAACTATGTGGCCTACGCTGTCAATGAGAACCAGCGTGTGCTCCTCGGATCTGTCGGTAGCGCTCAGAATGTTATTGTCACCCCCATAGCTCCCGACCATTTGATTGAGAGCGCATACTATGTGCATATTGCCGGTGATGCGTTCACCGCCGCACAGAAAATGCAGCAGGAAGGCAATGTGTATGACAACTCCGAATTTGTGGCCGTGATCAATGTTGAAGCCGACAAAGTGCCATGCAAATTCCAGATTATACCTGAAAGCACCAAGGCTGCCGGTCAGACATGGGAGCAGAACCATGCCCTCAAGTTCTTCGGCCCCGGTGAGGGCGATAAGCTCGCTGAGTCCTCGGCTGCCGCCAATGCACCTGAGTTCACAATTGCCACAGCCGGCCGCTATCAGATTCGTGTGGATATGTACACTCTCACCTACAAGCTGCAGGAAGCTGCCGAGTACCTCTATGTTCCCGGCGGCGGCAACGGCTGGAGCTTCTCCACCATGCTTGGCACCGACAACTATATCAGCTATCAGGGCTTCGCTTACCTGAGCGACCAGTTCAAGTTCACCAACGCTCCCGGTTGGGACGCTCCCGGCAACTATGGTAACGCAGGCGACAACAAGACTCTCGAAAACGGTTCCAACGACAACTTCACTGTTGACGGTGCTGCCGACCTCTACTATCTCAATGTGAACCTCGGCACCATGACCTTCACCAAGACAGCCATCACCAAGATTGCCATCATCGGTGATGTGGCCGGTATCAACTGGGATCACGGCAATTCTATCGCCATGACTGCTGACGATGCCACCAAGCTCGCCTGGAGCGCCACTGTCAACCTTGAGGAAGGTAAGGAGTGGAAGTTTGCCATGAACGGTGGCTGGGACATCAACCTTGGCGCCGGATCTGTTGAAGGAACCCTCACTTTCGGAGGAGGCAACATCAAGGTGACTGCCGACGAAGCCGGCACCCGCACCATCCACCTCGACCTGAGCACTGTGCCTTACCAGTGGTGGATTGAATAATCTGCAATAGCAATACACTCGATAGTCAAGAGCGCGAGGCCCACGGCTTCGCGCTCTTTATATTTGCGGCAACGGCACTGTGATGGAGTGATAACGGTGAAATATTGCTGAAATGGGTTGCAGGTGTGGCGATATATGGCTAATTTTGTGGTGCGTTTCGGAACCTGCGATTCGCACCTTCTCAACCAACGCATAACCATAATAGAAGCATGGATAAAAAAATCATGGATTCCGCCGCTGACAACATTCGCGTGTTGGCAGCATCTATGGTGGAAAAAGCAAAGTCCGGACATCCCGGTGGCGCCATGGGCGGCGCAGATTTCGTAAATGTGCTATATTCACAATTCCTTGTGACCGACCCCGATGATCCCACATGGATAGCGAGGGACAGGTTTTTCCTCGATCCGGGCCACATGTCGCCTATGCTCTATTCGGTGTTGGCTCTCCAGGGGTACTATACCATGGACGAGTTGCAGCAGTTCCGCCAGTGGGGGAGTGTCACTCCGGGCCATCCCGAGCTTGACCCCCACCGTGGTGTGGAGAACACCTCCGGCCCGCTTGGCCAGGGCCATGTGATGGCTGTTGGCGCTGCCATTGCTGAGCGTTTCCTCGTGGCTCGTTTTGGCGAAACACTGGCTCACAAAACCTACGCATTCATCTCCGATGGAGGTATTCAGGAGGAGATTTCCCAAGGCGCGGGCCGTATAGCCGGATACCTTGGCCTGAGCAATCTGATAATGTTCTATGACAGCAACAAGGTGCAGCTCTCCACAAATGTGGACGCTGTGGACACCGAGGATGTGGCTGCCAAGTACCGCGCATGGCACTGGCACGTGATAGAGGTGGACGGCACTGACCCCGAAGCTATGGCCGATGCCCTTGACAAGGCTATCGCCGAAAAGCATAAACCCACTCTCATCATCGGCCACACCATCATGGGCCGCGGTGCTGTGACTGCCGACGGTAAAAATTTTGAAGGCCAGTGCAGCACCCATGGCAATCCGTTGAGCAAATCCAATGGAGCCGACTTCGCTGCCACAATCCGCAATCTCGGCGGTGATCCCGACAACGCTTTTGTGATTCGTCCCGAGGTGGCGAAGTTGTATGCCGACCGTCGCGAGGCTCTCCGCAAGGAGGTGGCCGCGCGTCATGCCGCTGAAAAGGCATGGGCCGAGGCCAATCCCGAGAAAGCCGCTCTGCTGGCCACCTATCTTGCCGGCAAGGAGCCTGCTGTGGACTACAAGGCCATTGTCACCAAGGCCGACTGCGCCACCCGCACCGCTTCGTCGGCTGTGCTGAGCGAGCTCAGCCGCGTGCTCGGCAACATGATTGTGTCGAGTGCCGACCTCGCCAATTCCGATAAAACCGATGGATTCCTGAAATATACCCATGCTTTCACCCACGGTGATTTCACCGGTGCGTTTCTCCACGCAGGCGTGAGCGAGCTTACAATGGCTGTGATCATGAACGGTATTGCAGTGCATGGCGGCCTTGTGGGCGCGTGCGGCACCTTCTTCGTGTTCTCCGACTATATGAAGCCCGCTGTGCGCATGGCCGCACTCATGGAACTGCCTGTGAAATATGTGTGGAGCCACGATGCCTTCCGTGTGGGCGAGGATGGCCCCACCCACGAGCCTATAGAGCAGGAAGCGCAGATTCGCCTAATGGAGCAGTTCAACAATCTTTCAGGCAAAATGTCAATGCTTGTGCTCCGTCCGGCCGACCGGTTTGAAACCGTGGTATGCTGGCAGATGGCGATGGAGAACACTGATACCCCCACCGGTTTGATTTTCACTCGTCAGGATGTGAAGGATCTTCCCGGCAACTCCTATGACAAAGCGCTCGGATGTCGCAAAGGCGGCTATGTGGTGCGCGAATGCAAGGATGCCGCTGTCACCCTTCTCGGCAACGGCTCGGAGGTAACATTGCTGTGCGATGTGGCAGTTCTTCTTGAAGCTGAGGGGATTGGTGCCCGTGTGGTATCAGTTCCGTCGGTAGGCTTGTTTGAGCGTCAGAGCGCGGACTACCGCCGCGATGTGGTGCCTGCTGACATTCCCGTGTATGGCCTCACCGCAGGCCTGCCGAGCACCCTCCGTCCGCTGGTGGGTGTTGACGGAACAGTGCAGGGTATGGAGCGTTTCGGAGCATCGGCTCCGTTCAAGGTGCTTGACGAGAAGTTTGGCTACACACCTCAGGCAGTATATGAGCGGGTAAAAGCATTCTTAGGCCGTTAAGACCCCATAAATACAATTAATGATTCCGGGCATTGCACCTCAAATGCAATGCCCGGAATCATTTTATCGGTATAAGACTTATAGGACTTATAAGACTTATAAGAATTACAATGAGGAGGAGAAAAAGAGAGGCTGCCTGATGGAGTCAGACAGCCTCTCGGATGAGGTATGCGGGGGAGTGGTTAGCGCACAGCCAGCTTGGCTATGGTGTTGCCCACTTTCACGATGTAGATACCTGCGGAAGCCACATTGATTTCAGTGTGGCTGCTGCCCGGAACAGCTGCGATGCAGAGACCGGAGGTGGTGTAAACAGCCACGTTGCAACCTTCGGCACCGTTGATATGGATGGTGCGGTTTTCAACCGAGATGGTGGAGGCAGTGGCCGGTGCGATGTCGGCAATCGAAGAGAAGCCAATCAGAGCCTCGTTGGAGAGCGGCGATTCGCCGAGATCCCAAACTGCGGTCACATGGTAGGAGTAGGTTTGGCCGTCAACCACATCGGTGTCGATGAACGAAGTGCCGGACACGGGTTCGTCAGTGATGCGCTGTTTGTTGCGGTACACATTGTAGCCAAGCAGGTTGAGGTTGAGTCCCTCAGCGTCGGCTCCAATGAAAGTCACATCCTCGATCAGCAATGCGAAGCGGTTGTAGGACTTGTGGACGATGGCGAAATGGCGAGTGCCTTCGGGGAGGCGGTAGCGGTATTCAATCCAGTCGGAAGCGTAGGGCACTTCCACGTTTTCAGCAAGGAGTTTGAAATCCTCGGTGTCGTTGCCTGTTTCCGACACATAGATGTCCATCAGTTCGGCACCGAAAGATGAGATGCCAGCGCGGGCGTAGAACGACAAGGTCTGTTCGCATCCTTTGAGTTCGGGCGAAATAAGCCAGTCGTTGGAGGCGATTTCGCGGTTGCCGTCATTGCAAGCCTGGAAGCCTACAAGGAATTGTGAGCCGGAGCGTGTGTACCATGCACCGCCGAGGAACATAGCCTGGTCGGGATCAATCACTTGCCAAGCCATAGGCTCGCCGATGTGGGGATATGAGAGCGCGCCGAGCGCAGTGGCGGTGATGACGGTGGGAGCACCATCCACATCTTTTACAGTCCAGTTGCCATAGCCTTCGGTGAGGAATGCCTCATATTCGTCGAATCCATCGGTAGTGGCGTTGTACGATGCCTGGGCCATGTCGGGTTCATTCCAGTTAAGTACCACGCCGCCATCGGACTCTGCTGTGAGGTTGGTGGGGACGGGATACTCATTGTTGATAACGAGTATGTTGAGCTCCTCGCTGGTGTTGTTGTCAAGCTTGTTGTCCTTGTCGAATTCAATCACAGCTTTGTAAACAGTCTGCTCAGGGTCGGTGGGGAGGGGATAGTCCTCAAGTATGAAGGTGGCGTTGCCGTAGGCATTAATATCCTCACCGGGTGCGGATGCTACCTCCTGATCGTTCTTGTAGAGCTTGACGGTGTAGTCGTTGCCCTTCACATCAGTAGAGCCGGCATTGCGCACCTGGATGTTGAACAGTCCGTATTCGTTTACCGATAATTTGGTAGGACCGGTGAACGAGTTGACTGCCAAATCGTTGGTGACAAAATCATATAAATTGAAGTTGTCAATGCATACAAATGCGGTTACGGCCTCCTTGGCAAAGCCTGAGAACCCAAACTGCACGTATTTGCTGTTTTTGAACTCGTTGAGAGGAATCTCCACAAGAATCCACTCGTTTTCATTGTCGGGTTCGAGAGAGAGCTCGCGGATAGTCTTCATGGGCTGGTCGTCCACGGCGATTTCCACCTTGAAGCTTTTTGCCGATGAAGTGTAAGCATAGTAGAACGCAAGGGTCGGATTTTCGGCGGTGTTGAGGTCAACTCGCGGAGTGCGCAGGCGGTAGCCGCCGTCGGCAGCAGTGGTGCAGAGAGCCATGAAGTAGCCATCGCCGTCCTGGGGCTCGACGCTTGCATTGAAGCCATCGGTGTAGTCCCACCATGATTCGGCGAGAGCTTCGTCCTCCTTGATTGATTCACCGGCCCAGATGCCGCTGAGAGCGCGGGCACCGGTCCAAGACTCAGTGAGGGGGAGCGATTTAGCCGGTCCGAAGTAGCCTGAATGAGTTTCACTTCCGCCCTGACCGGTAGCGTTGCTGCTCTTGACGCTAAAGGCGATGATGTCCTGAGCGACGCAAGCCTCTTCGGTGAGCTGAAGTGTGAATGAAGTGTTGTTGCCTACATTCGAGGCGCCGGTGCCTGTGACACCGAACGACAGCCAGTCGATACTGTAGGTCACACCTGCAGGGTCGATATAACCGCCATGCGAGCCGATTGTCGGAGCATCCCATGTGACATGCATAAGTCCGGGAGTGTTGATGTCCTCGTACACTCTCATGTTGCGCGGTGCGCCCGGAGTGTCAAGTCCCACGTAGGCGCTGACGGTGCAGGGTGCACCTTCGCCGGCTTGGTTGACAGCAGTCACCACATAGCTCTTCTGGCCTACGGTCAAACCTTCTTCGTCATCAGTGTATGTGATGGTGGCACCGTCATACACATTTTCGGTGATTTCAGCTATTTGTGAACCACCGCGATAGATGCGCACAGCGGTGGCGTTTGCTGCCGCGCTGCCGTCCTTTGTCAGTTCGGGAACAGTGATGTTGAACTTAACGCTTGACAGTCCTGACTCGGAAGTCACCTGTGGTGCTGCGGGCATATCCCCTGCCACACCTGTGATTTTCAAGTCATAGATATAGAGAGCAATGGTGTTGGCATCGCCGCAGGCTTTGACTCCGAAGTAGTATGTGCCTGATGTTTCAGGAGTGAATTTGCCTTCAAGGTTGCTTGTGCCGTTGAGAGCATTGACCACAGTGGGCATTATCAGCTCATGAGTGAAAGTGCCGGCATCTTTGCAATCAGTGCCTACATAAACAGCCACGCGGTCGGAGCCGGAATGGTTGTCGGCCGACATCTGGAATGTGTATTCCGAACCGGCATCGAGTTTGAACGGCCCTACGCAAAGGTAGTCGTTTGCCGCAATGTTGGAGCCGGAATATACGGCAGCCTGACGGTTGCTGTTGACATCCACCCACCAGGTGTTGTTGTCTTTATTGCCATCAATCACCGGATATTGGTTGAAAGTCAGCTCTTCATCAAATGTGTTCTGATGGGGGAGGGTGAAGTATGTGCCGACATATGTTTCGCGGGAGTTGCTGGCATCGCCGGTTTTAGCGCCGGATGTTGGGGTCACAACATAGTAGCAGCGGTATTTGTTGTCGTTGTCAAGGAAATCCTCAGCGGCGGTGTCGGACGTGCTCTCCTCGATTACTTTGCCATCGGGCATACGCACCACCTTGTAAGTCACGGGATCCATGTTGCCACCGTTTTGGCTTAGTGCGGAACGCCAGATTATGATTGCGGAGTTGGTGTCATCCTGGGGATAAACATCCGGACGGGTGGGGAGTGCAGGAGTGTCGCAACCTATGAATTTGCGGACAATAGTCTGTGTGCTTGACACAGAGTTGAGAGTGCAGTAGGCCGCAATGTTGTTGAATCCGTCGTTGGCAAATTCCACATCGGTGGAGATATGGGCACCGGGGGCGCCTTCGCCTGATGCAAGTTCGTTCTCGCCGTCAGTCACAGTCCAGCCGAGAGTGCCCTCGAGGGAATTGCCTTCGGTGTCAAGTGCGGGGAGGTCAAACTCTACATTGGCCTTGAGCTCGGTGCCAGTCGGGGTGACGGTCAGATTGCTCAAGCTTGCAGGAGTGTTGCCGGCGGCGGTTGCCTGCTGCTTGAAAAATATTGCGCTGAATATCTCACAAGTGTAGGTGCCTTCCGACCAATAGCCTAAGTTGGCGAGATCAGTGACTTGGCCGGTAGTGAGGTTGACGGTGGAGATGAACGGGTCGCTGTTGCTGTCATTGCGCGAGAAGTAGAGAGTGTTGGTGTCCCAGTCAAACTCGGCTGACTCATATCCGGTAAAGAAGGAGGTGGTGGGATCCTCGTCCTCGCCTCCATAGGTGGGATATGTCAGCTCAGCCACTTTGGTGAGCGAACCGTTGTTTTTGTTGATGGTGTAAAGTACATTGTCCAAACCGATGCCGTAGATTACGCCGTCCTTTGTGGATGCCATGCCTCTCATGCGCACTTTGGTACCGTCAATGGCCATGTCGCCGATGAGGGTGACCGGGTCGAGAGCATTGTCCAGGTTGATCCATCCCAGATAGCTTTCATCGGTTCTGCCATAGTTGTCGCCTCTGCCAACAAAGCATCCGTAGATACGGTCGGTGGTGGGGTCGTAGGTGAGGTCAAATGGCAGCACTACGGAGCTCATGGTGTAGCTGATTGGCCCTGCGAGCAGATCCCAGGTTTCGGCATCATATACATTGTAGTAAATGTAGCTGTAGCCATACTGGATGCTCAGGAATTTGCCGTTGAAGTAGCAGCCGGTCATTGTCTCGAACTCGTTGGACACCATTTTATGACGGCCGTTGGCATCGATTTCGGCAACTCCGTTGTGGTAAAGCGACTCGGAATCATCCACATAGTATGTGGCGCCGTACAGGGTTTTAGTGCCGTCGGTGCCTCCTGTGATGGCCAACGGCGATGCTGTGGACGCGGTTGCCTTTTTTGCAGTGCGCGGAGCCGCAGCTTTTTTTGCTGCCAACTGCTCTACGGAATGCTTGAATTGGCCGGCCGCAGGCGACTGCGATGAGCTGATGGCAAAGGCCGACAGCCCGACCAATGCCACCATGGTCGCCATGGTCAGCAAGTAGTATAACTTTTTCATTAGCAAAAAATTAAACGATAATGAGTAAATGAATAATTAGTGTCTAAAATCAAACTGGCCATAAAATTACGTAAAAATCTGTTGCGCGATGGGTGAGATATGGTTAATAGATGTTAATTGGGCGAATCGGCGATATTTTGGTTATTAAAATAGTAGCGTATTTTTGCTTTTTGGGCGAAATGTTGTAATTTTGCTTTCCGTTTGAAACCAATCACACACATTATTTTTATATGAACATTTCTATCGTGAGTAAAACATTGCTGTCGGCAATGATTATGGCTCTGTCAGGAAGCGTTGGTGCATCCGGTCAATTCCTGCCCGGTAATAAACCTTTGTCGCCGGAGATAGGCCGTTTGAACCCGGGAGGAGCCGCAGTTTCAGGCTATGTCAAGGGTCAGCCCAAGGGTCCTATATATTATATAGGTGAGAACAACCCGCTCACCCCTCCGTTTACAGAAACATTCGACAACCTCCGCGAGGGTATGGAGCATGATGATTTCGCGCGTTATTTCCAGGTAATTGACCAGAACAACGATGGTCGCAAATGGGGATTGTACAACTATTCCGAGGCTAAGCCCTACGGTCGTTGCGCCTACATGCTGTTTCCTATGGAGCAGGATGCCGATGACTGGCTGATAACCCGCGCCATTAAGCTGGAGCGTGGCAAATACTACTGCATCAGTATGGACGCCGCTCTGTATATGGACGATGAGGGGGGTACTCCGCAGGTGTTTGAGGTGAAAGTCGGCACTTATAATGATGCCGACGGATTGAATACCACAGTTATTGAGCCCGTGAAGGTGAGCTCCAAAACCTTCAAGCATGTGTCGGGATGGTTCAAGCCTGATTTCACTGCAACATATTATGTGGGCGTGCATGGTATATCACCATACTATTCAGGCTACTATAACTATCTGTTTGTGGACAATATCACCGTGGACGCGCCTAAGGAAGGCACCGTGCCCTCGACTGTGACCGATCTGTCCTGGGAGAACGATCCCGACGGCACTCCCGCTGTCACCATCTCGTTCAACGCACCTGCCGTATCGCTCAACGGCAACCCGCTGCCTGATGTGGTGTCGGTACTGGTGCTCCGTGACGATAAGGTGGCTCATACATTTGAGAATGTGCAGCCCGGCGAAAGGTGCACTTTCGTGGATCGCCCTGATGAGGACGGCACCTACACCTACCAGTTCATACCTCTTGATGAAACTGACACCGGTGCCACTTACTCCGAGATCCACACTTGCGGTGTCGAAGCTCCTGTGGCTCCCGTCATAACTTCGTTCAGCGAAGTGGAGGCCGGCAAGGTGCACATGGAGTGGAAAGCTCCCACCAAGGATGTCAATGGCAATGAGCTGAACCCCGACCTGATGACCTATAATCTGTATGATGCGGTGGAATCCAACTCATTCCTTATCGATGCCGGTATCGAAGGCTCGGAATACACTTATACTCTGCCGCTTGAGGAGGGTGAGCAGAAAGCTACCCTTGGACTGCTGACAGCAGTGTTCAACGACAAGGAGTCGGAGCGAACCGCCACACCCTATATTACAGTAGGTACTCCCTATCCGCTCCCGCATCACAACTCGTTCACATTGGATGACTACGACAAGTATGTGATGATCAATGATATTGTGGAAGGTGTCACTTGGCGCATGCTTGACGACTATTCCGAACCTCACGCGCAGGATGGTGACAACGGCTATGTTTGTATGGTGGGTTCGCAGCCCGGCCAGTCCTGTGAGCTTCAGTTCGGTAAAATCGACCTTACCGGTGCCAAGGCTCCTGTGCTGTCGTTCTTCACATACGTTTATTCCGAGGATGAGAACGATATAGAGGTGTCGGTGATTGATGTCGCCACCGGTGAGCGCACTCAGTTGCCCGTGGTGAATCTTATCAAATACACCCGGGTGGGATGGAACCGCGTGGTGCTGTCGCTCGGTGACTGGGCCGGCAAGGTGGTGCGCATCGGCATCAATGGTGTGATTCATACTCATGGCTATATCCCTATTGACAATCTGCTCGTTCAGGACACCCCCGAAGTGGATTTGACTATCGACGAGGTTGAATATCAGCGTCAGGCTGAGGTTGGTGAACTGTTTGTGGTGAAGGCCTCCATATTCAATATGGGCAGCGATACCGCCACCGACTATTCCGTTGCGCTGGTAACTGAGGATGGTCGCGAGGCGTTCCGCACCAAGGCTCAGGCCATTCCCCATCTTGGCTCTGTGATTGTCAATCTGTTTGATGAATTCAATATAGCTTCGCCCGCCACCACCCGATATAAAGTTGTGGTGGATATTGATGGCGACGCCAACCCTGAAAACAATGAATCCAATCTGTTCGATATCACTTTCATCGCCCCCAACTTCCCCGTGGCCACAAGCTTGACAGCCAATGAGGATGGCAATAATGTGCAGCTCGCATGGACAGCTCCCGATCTGTCATCGGCAGCTCCCGAATCAGCCACTGAAGGGTTTGAAAGCTATGAGCCGTTTGCTGAAACATTCGACGGTTGGGTGACCAAGACACTTGATAGTGGCTATGTAGCCGGCTTCAACAATATCACCATGCCTATTGACGGCGATCAGATGGGATTCTGGGTGATGAGTGATGAGGGCGATTACGAGTTCCTTACCACCCACTCCGGCCATCGCATGGCTGTGGCGATGTATGGCCTCAATGCCACCCACACTTCCGGTGTGGCAAGCGACGACTGGCTCATCTCGCCCGAACTTTACGGCGGTGCGCAGACCATCAATTTCTGGGCTTCCTCGCTCACCGATGACTATGGTCTGGAGCAGTTCGAGGTGCTTTACTCCACCAAAACCAACAGCACTGATGATTTCCGCGTGGTGACCTACACCACCGAAGCGCCTGTGGATTGGACCCAATTCTATGTGGCTCTTCCTGAGGGAACAAAATATTTTGCCATAAGATATGTGTCCGACAACAGATATATGTTCCTCGTGGACGACATCACATATATCCCTGCCGGTGATCCCCGCGAGCTCAATCTTTTGGGCTACAATGTTTACAAGAACGGTGAGTGCATCACCGCCCAGCCTGTGAGCGCCACCACATTCTCCACACCCAAGGATGACGACAACGATGTGTACTTCGTGACAGCAGTGTATGCCGAAGGTGAATCCGTTGCTTCCAACCAGGTGTCGCTCGGCCTTGGAGGTATCGATGGCGTGGACGCTGATAGTGTGCAGCAGGGTGAAGTGGAAATCTTCGACCTGCGCGGTATAAAGCTGTCGCCCGCAAATCTTACCCCCGGTGTTTACATCATGCGTCAGGGCAATAAAGTCAGCAAGGTGGTGGTAAAGTAGCTCCACCTTGCTTCATAAACCTGCAAAAAAGCGGGATGGGCAATTGCCCATCCCGCTTTTTGCATTGTAATATTTTTTTGGTCGGTTAGAGACCGTAGCGGCTCCACTCCACGAGGCGCATATCGCCCTGCTCTTTGAAGGCGGTGTGGAATGCGAACGAAGCTTCAAGACGGTGGCATGTCTGACCTCCCTGACCAAACGCCAGATACTCGCGGAGCAGCGGACGGTAGATGGGGTGGGCGCACTTCTCGATGATTTCATGGGCGCGCTGCACGGGGTCAAGGCCGCGGAGGTCGGCAACGCCTTGCTCGGTGATGAGGATATCCACAGAGTGCTCGGTGTGGTCCACGTGCGATACCATAGGCACAATGTTGCTTATCACGCCGCCTTTGGTGATCGAGGGGCATGAGAAGATGGAGATATAGCCGTTGCGGGTGAAGTCGCCCGAGCCGCCGATTCCGTTCATCATTCTTGTGCCGAGCACATGGGTGGAGTTGATGTTGCCGAAGATGTCAGCCTCGAGGGCAGTGTTCATGGCTATGACGCCGAGTCGGCGGATCACTTCGGTGTTATTGGATATTTCAGCCGGACGGAGCACAATCTTGTCGCGGAAGAATTCGAGGTTGCTGAGCACTTCTGCTTCGGTTTTGTCGCTGAGAGTGAGCGAGCAGGAGGAGCCGAATTTGCATTTGCCGAGCTTCATGAGCTCAATCACGGCGTCCTGCATCACCTCGGTGTACATTTCAAACGGCGGAATCTCCTTGGCATCGCCGAGGCCGAACAGCACAGCGTTGGCCACATTGCCAACACCCGACTGGATGGGGAGGAATGTTTTGGGTATTCTGCCGGCGCGGATTTCCGAGAGCAGGAAGTTGCACACATTGGCACCGATCTGGAGAGTGGTGTCGTCAAGTTCGGTGAACCCTTTGATGCCATCGAAGTAGTCGCTGTGAACCACGCCCACAATCTTGGCGGGATCGATTTTCACAGTGGGGCAACCGATGCGGTCGGAGGGTTTGAATATGGGCACCTCGCGACGGTTCGGGGGGTCGAGGGGGAGGTATATGTCGTGCAGACCGTACATGTTGCGCGGCAGCTTGGAATTGAGCTCAAGGATCACATGCTTGGCGTATTTCACCCATGTGGGCACATTGCCTACGCCGGTGCCGAGCACCACTTCGCCGTCATCCATCACTTCGGCCACCTCGAGAATGGCATAGTCGAGCTCTCCGAAAAATCCGTAGCGGAATTTCTGTGCCAGCTCGCTCAGATGCAGGTCAAAGTAGTGGGCATCGTGGCTGTTGATGCGTTTGCGCAGGTCGGGAGTGTTCTGGTAAGGAGTGCGGCGGTTGATGGCGTTGGCACGGGAGAGTGCGCCGTCGGCCCATTGGTTGGTGGAGGCACCGGTGAAGATATTGATTTTAAAGGGGCGACCGGCCTCATGCTCTTTCACAGCTTTGGCTGCAATGGCCTCGGGCACCACTTTTGGGGAGCCGGATGCAGTGAATCCGGAAAAACCGCAGCTGTCATCGTTTTTGATCATTTCGGCGGCTTCGGCGGCCGTAAGGATTGGAAATGCCATATTGCTACAAAATGATTATGGGTGATTAATTGGAGTTTATTTTTCAATGGTTCAGAAATTGCGGGGAGCGAGAATTTCGGTGTCAATCAAAGCCTGACGCCAGCGGGCATAGTGCGCATTTAGCTCCGGGGCTTCGGGGGCTGTGGCATCCGGCACCATCGGAATCACCGGCACTTCAGGAGCGCTAACTTCCTGAGGACGCAGCTGAAGTATGCTTCCGCCTTCGTTCTCGGGGCTCATGAATATGGTGGAGGGTGCCTGTGTGTGCCGCTGCGGAGGCAGGGGAGGGGTTGCTTTCCGAGCAGTCTCGGTATATGACGACAAGCGATGATGGCGAGTCCGTTTCCGGGTCTTCCACCACTTGTCAAGCCATGATGCTGCCATGCTGAGCAGCACTGCGAAAATCAAACCGAGGATTTGCTCCATAGTGCACGTTTTTGTATTTTTGTGCAAAAATAAAAAAATATCCTTTTATAGCAAACGACTCTTTGAGAATTTATGAGCGAAAGCACTAATATGTCCAATAAAAAAGTGTTTATTGAAACTTACGGATGCCAGATGAATGTGGCTGATTCCGAGGTTGTGGCCTCCATTATGGAGATGGCCGGATATTCCACTGCCAGCAATATTGAAGAGGCTGATGCAGTGCTTCTCAACACCTGCTCCATCCGCGATAACGCCGAGCAAAAGGTGGTTGGCAGGTTGCAGGCCCTGAATGCCGTGCGCCGCAAGAGAGGCAAGGCGGGATCTTTGATCATCGGTGTGATAGGGTGCATGGCCGAAAGGGTCAAGGAAACTCTGATCTCTGACCATGGTGTGGATCTTGTGGCCGGCCCTGACAGCTACCTTTCGCTACCCGAGCTGTTTGCTTCCGTTGAAACAGGCCATAAGGCTATTAATGTGGAGCTGAGCACCACTGAAACATATCGCGATGTGCTTCCAGTGCGTATTGCCGGCAATGTGGTGAGCGGCTTCGTGAGCATCATGCGCGGATGCAACAATTTCTGCTCCTACTGCATTGTGCCCTACACCCGTGGCCGTGAGCGCAGCCGCGAGCTTAACAGTATTCTTGCGGAGGTGGCCGACCTTCGCGCCCGTGGCTACAGGGAGGTGACACTCTTGGGTCAGAATGTCAACAGCTATCGCTATGTGGCTCACGACGGCGCGGTCACCGACTTTGCCGCACTGCTGGCGGCTGTGGCCGATGCCGCTCCCGACATGCGTGTGCGTTTCACCACATCCCACCCCAAGGATATGGCCGACAATGTGCTTGAAGTGATGGCTTGCCATCCCAATATCTGCCGCCATATCCATCTGCCGGTGCAGAGTGGCAGCAACAGTGTGCTCAAGGCTATGAACCGCCACTACACCCGCGAATGGTATCTTGACCGCGTGGCTGCCATCCGCCGCATATTGCCTGACTGCGCCATCAGCACCGATATGTTCACCGGATTCCATGGCGAAACGGAGGAGGATTTTCAGCAGACTCTCAGCCTGATGCGCGAAGTGGGGTTTGATGCCGCTTTCATGTTCAAATATTCCGAGCGTCCCGGCACCCTCGCTTCGAAAATGATGCCCGACAATGTGCCGGAGGAAGTGAAGATTGACCGCCTCAACCGTATGATAGCGCTTCAGAATGAGCTTAGCGCCGAGGCCAACAGGCAGCAGATAGGCACGGAGGCGGAAGTGCTGGTGGAAGGTGTGTCGAAAAGGTCGAAAGATGAGATGGTGGGTCGCACCGGCCAAAACCGCAGCGTGGTGTTTGCCCGCGGCAATGCCAAGGTGGGTGACATTGTGAAGGTGCGTATCACCGACGCTTCCAGTGCCACGCTCCACGCCACCTTATTGTAAGATTATTCGGGCTTGGGGGCTATCCTGATGAGCTCGAGGCGGGTGGCGGTGCGTTTTACGATGGTGAACCGCAGCTGCTCGATGTCAATCTCCTCGCCTTGGGTGGGAATGGCTCCGCATGAGTGGAGGATGTAGCCTGCGAGGGTTTGATAGTCATCGCTTTCGGGAATGTCGATATGGTAAGTTTCGCGCAGCGATTCTATCTCTATGCGTCCCGAGCACTCATATACGCCCGGGGTGATTTCACGGGCAAGAATGCCGGCGGTGTCGTGCTCGTCGCGGATGTCGCCGAAAATCTCCTCCACGAGGTCCTCAAGGGTCACAAGTCCGGCGGTGCCACCAAATTCATCCACAATTATAGCCATGGACCTTTTTTCGGAGAGGAGCCTCTGCATCAGCTTTTTGGCCAGCAGCGACTCGGGCGCGTACACCACTTCCTTGAGGTGCTCCTTCCAGTCGCTTTCGGGGTTGAATAGCTCGCTTACATGAATGTAGCCCAGTACATTGTCGATATCGTTGTCATACACCACTATTTTGCTTCGGCCCGATTTGGTGAACAGGCACGAGAGCTCGTCGCGGGTGGTGGTGTTGATGTTGACGGCCACAATCTCGTTGCGCGGCAGCATACAGTCGCGCACATGAGTGCTGGAGAAATCCAGCGCGTTGTGGAATATCTTCACTTCGTTCTCCACCGGTCCTTTTTCAGGATTCACCTCATCGATGGTTTTCTCAAGATAGTGGTTGAGGTCGCCCACCGACAGCATCCCCATGCGCGAGGCGGCGGTTTTGATGCCGCATAGTTTCATGAGCACTTTAGATAGCCATGTGGTGAAGATGGCAATCGGGTAGAGGAGGATGTAGAATATCATTACCGGGAGTGCAAACACCTTGAGCGACAGGTTGGGGTTGATGCGGAAGATGCTCTTGGGAAAAAATTCGCCGGTCAACAGAATCACGCCGGTGGAGATGAGGGTGGAGATTATCAGCAGCAGCGCCTGATTGAGGTGGTACTGCTCAAGCCAGTGCTTTTCAATTAGTTCGGCGGCTCCCATACCGTATATCACAAGCATGATGTTGTTGCCCACCAGAATTGTGGATATGAAAAGGTCGGGATTGGAGAAAAACCGCTGCACAAAATGGTTGAGCATGCCGCCTCGCTTGCTGTCAAGCTCCATGCGCACGCGGTCGGCGGTGATGTAGGCTATTTCGGTGCCGGAGAATAGAGCTGAGAACATCAGCGAAATCACGGCGAGTATTATCCAGGTGGTGAGAGTCATACAGGGAAGTGGTGTTTACTTTGTTTTGTTGGTGATGTTGCGGCGCTTCCTTTTGGCGGTTGGTGCCACGGGTTTCACCGGGGAGTCTATGCTCTTGATGGGCTTCAGCGTCGTTGTGGGCTGGGCCGGGGATGCCTGAGCCGGGGCGGCGGACGGTGCCGTATCGGAGGGATGGGCTGCGGTGCGCTGCCGCTGCGATGCACGCGGCAATGTGGGGCGCAGGCCTGGACGGCCTTGGACTGTGGGTTGTACCGACAGAGGCACGCCGAGCGAGTCGGTAGGGCCTGCGGGCTGAGCGGGTTGGTCCGTCTCCTTATCGTTGTCCACAGGGAAAATACCGGACACATTCACCACATGATATTGGGTCATCTTGTCGTTGGACACAAACCCATACCCCTCGATGATGCGGTCGGCACGCTCGATATGGATAAATGAGTCGGAATATATCTTCTGGTTTCTCTGGTCCCAGAACAGCTGCTGGGTTAGAAATTTTTCGTTGGCCATGTTTGTGATGTCCACATATCCATCGAGCCGCCACAGCTGCCGCTCTTTAAAATAGGTGGCCGAGTCGCAGTCCACGGTGGCATCGATGCGAAACAGGTCGTCATACTTCTCAAGGTGCATCCCTTCGGGGAAAGTCCACCTCGGTTCCGAAGCCTGGTCAAACATCAGCCACAGCGGAGTGTCGATGCGGTAGCGGGTGATGCCGGAGTCGGATATCAGTGTGCTCACCTGTGTGGAAGTCATGGTGGCGAAATTTTCGGGGTCGAAACTTCCGGACACAGTTTCTGTGGGGGAGCTTCCGCAGGAGTGCAGGACAGCCGCCGCCACACAAAGTGCAGTGATGGCGGGCAAAAGCTGCATCCGGTGGCAAGCCATGGGGAGAATGCTACTTAATCTTGTTTTGGAAGAACCACAGTTCATTGAAGTTCACACCTAATTTCACGCTGATATAATTCTCCTTGAGCATGGGGTTGGGAGTGGCCTGACGATGTTTCCACTCCAAGCCGACATTGATCACGGTTTTGGAGCTGAGAGTGGGGAGGCCGAATCCGAGGGTCAGACCGTATTCACGCACCTTGTTGGAGCCCACGAGCATATAATCCCTGCCATAGAATCCACCGATGCGGGTGGTCATGCGGCTGAGATAGTTGCCGCGGGGATTGTGGGTATATTGGGCACCGAAAGCGGCTTTCCAGCGGTCGGTGAACTTGGTGGTTTCAAACGCGGGTAGCTTGAGCATGCTCACCTTGCTCCAAGGCTGGTAGGTGAAGTCGGCTTCTACCATCAGGCGTTTGCTCCAGGAGTAGTTGAGGCCGGCACCCCATGTTTCGGGGAGGTATGCCGCGCCGTTGAGCTTCTCGCGGGCGAGAGTGTCGGGCACCTCATCGGCCTGCATGTCGTATTTCACCACCCACGCGTGGCCGAGGAGTGATTTCTTGGGGGAATATACCACACCGAGCCCCAAGGTGTGGTCCTCGCCGAATGTGCGGTGGTACTGGAGACCGAACTGCAGATGGTAGTCGCGCACCTCTGTCACATGCTCGAAGAGTGATGAAGAGCCGTTGTCGGTGGCCACATACACATCATTGACCACATTGCCGAACAGATAGGAGATATTGGCACCTACAGTGAGGCCGTCGATGATTTTCGCACCGAAGCCGAGGTAGAGCTGGTTAAGTCCGCCGGAACCCTGGCGGGTGTTGATGCCGTTTTTGATTTCAGAGCCAAACGAATATCCCACGGAGGAGTAGGGGAGAAGACCGATACTCGCGCCAAACCGCTTGCCGATAGGCACCTGGAGAGTCAGGTAGTCCAGACCGCCGCCATAGCGCTGCTCCTTCACCTGCGGTTCGATGCCGGTGTCGGTGCTTTTGATTACGGTGAAATCCACACCCATGTCAAACAGGAATGTGAGCGAGTCGATGGAGGCGTAGGAGGCCGGGTTCATCACATTGATCTGTCGTCCCGAGTGCATGGCGTAGCCCACGCCACCCATCTGGCTCTGGGCCGAAGTGGCGTTGTCGTTGAGCAATCCGTAGCCGAACTTGGAGTACGGGGATGACACCTGCGCTGAAGCGGTCAATATGCCGAAAGTGGCGGCAATTATGGCTGAAATCTTATTTATTTTCATTGTACAATAATATTCTGTTGAGTCCTTTGCTCACAAGGTTGGGGTCCACGTGCACATCAAAGTCGCACAGTTTGCTGAGCTCTCCGGCCCATCCGCCGGTCATCACCACTTGGGTGGACGGGTCCATGCGGTGGCGATAGTAGGAGATGGCGCCCACAATGCCGTAAACCGCACCGAGAATCATGGCGCTCGGGGTGTCGTTGCCCATGAAGCGCGAGCATTTCAGTTCACGGGGCACCTCCACCCTCGGCAGGCGGGCAGTGTAGCGGTGCAGGGCCTCGAGCCGCATTCTCATGCCCGGGGCGATATTGCCCCCGAGGAAATGACCGTCGGCGCTCACTGCATCGTAGGTCACGGCAGTTCCGGCATCCACCACCAGCAGCGGCACCCCCGGCAGGGAGGCCCATGCACCAACGGCTGCGGCTATGCGGTCGGCACCGAGGGTGGCCGGAGTGGCATAGTCAATGGCTATGGGCAGCGGGGTGGTGTGGTCGAGGCGATACACCCGCGGCACAAGATGGCTAATCCCTTCAAGCAGCTCTGTGCCTTTGCTCGCCACCGAGCAGTAAATGGCACTCCCGAGTGCTCCGCGTTGACGCACAAAGCGTTCTACCTGGGCCACACCCAGCTGAGGCTCAATGCGCAGCGCAACTGCCCGGTCGCCGTCCCACAGCGCCAGCTTGGCGGCTGTGTTGCCTTGGTCAATGGTTAGGTTCAATGACATTTGGGCGCAAATTTACTAAATACATTGCAATTATCACCCTCCGCACAGAAAAAAGTTCGATGTACGAACAAATCTGCTCGGCTGGTGTTGTAAAGATACATGACGATTGAATATTCTCTTAAATAACTTACTGCTATGACTGCTACATCCAAATCTATTCGCGGCACTCGCACCGAGGCCAACCTCGTGAAGGCTTATATGAGCGAATCCGCCGCATATTCACGTTACACTTACTATTCCCAGCAGGCCACCAAGGAATCATATTTCCCCATTGCCCGCGTGTTTGCTGAAACGGCTGCCAATGAACTCCACCATGGCAAGATTTTCTTCAAGTATCTTGAAGGTGGCAAGGTGGATGTGAACCTGAGTGTTGATGCCGGTGTGATCGGCACCACTATGGAAAACCTCGCCACAGCAGCTGCCGAAGAGCATAGCGAAGGCGTGGAACAGTATGCCGAAGCCGCCAAGGTGGCCGATGAGGAAGGGTTTGCCGACATCGCAGAGCATTTCCGCTCCATAGCCAAGGTGGAGGAGCGCCACGAACGCCGCTTCAATCGCCTCTATGAGCAGGTGAAGAACGGTACGGTATGGAAACGTGACAAACCTATCCGCTGGCAGTGTCTGGTGTGCGGCTACGTATATGTCGGCACCGAACCCCCGTTGGCTTGCCCTGCCTGCAACCATCCGCGTGAGCATTATATGGCTCTTGACGAGGACAACGACTGATACACAATTCATATATCATACTTACCCGGCTCCGGCATTTTTTGTCGGAGCCGGGCTTTTTTTGTTGGCCAACAGACCCGCTGAACCGCGATTTTTCATTACTTTTGCACAATATTGGGGCATTGCCTCCGAATCAATTGTTCATCACATTCCAAAACCAACCGGTTGCTATGCATATGACACGACTGTTGCACATGGATTTCGTCAGAGTGATAATGGCCATGATATGGCTTGCCGCACCCACGTTGATGGTGGGACAATCACAGTTCAACTATATTCCGGGAAGAAGTTCCGACAGCACTCTCCGCATACTCTCCCGACCGTTGTCGATGGATGCGGACACTATCGGCATGGACCGCACTCTCCTTGTGGAGCGCGAGGAGTTTGACTCGCTCCTGACTGTGGCCTCGCATCTGCGCACACCGATTCCCAAGGGGTATTTCGCGCCCCCGGTGTTCAGCTCCATTGCCTATCTCGACACCATTTCGCTCCGTCCTGTGGAGCGTGACCCGGAGTTCGCCCCCTCCTACCGTTGGCTTGATGAGGCGCAGTGGCACAGTAATATAATGCGCCACACCAAGCAGTACTATATGGTGGCCAACCCCGACCTTGTGCAGTTCAATGTGCGCACCCTGCCGGTGCCTCCCAAAAATTTCCGCGCTTTCGTGGATCCCGTCACCACCATGATAGTGCTTGAGGAGGAACCCATGATACCTGATAAAAAGGCTGATGGCCTCAACATCAATATCGCTCCGAAACATTGGATTGCCGATTTCAACGCCTCGCTCCAGTTCTCGCAGGCGTATATCTCGCCCAACTGGTATCAGGGCGGCACGCGCAACCTCAATATGATAGCCCAGGCCATCTACAATGTGAAGCTCAACCAGAAGCTCCACCCCAAGCTGATGTTTGAGGCTACCGTGCAGTACAAGCTCGGCCTCAACAGTGCTCCCGACGACACGGTTCGCTCCTACAATATTAGCGAGGACCTGTTTCAGGCCAACGCCAAATTCGGTCTGAAGGCACATAAACGTTGGTACTATTCGTCCAACCTCACCTTCAAGACGCAGATTTTCAACAGCTATCCCAGCAACTCGCGTAACATGAGAGCCGCTTTCATGTCGCCGGGTGAGCTGAATGTCGGTGTCGGTATGACCTACAACTATGAGAATCCCAAAAAAACTTTGGCCCTGAACGCATCCATCTCACCCCTTTCGTGGAACCTGCGCACATGCATCAATATGCAGCTCGACCCCAAATCGATGAATATCGACAACGGCCACCGGTCAATCAACGATGTCGGTAGCAATGTGGAGGTGACCTTCAACTGGAAAATCACCTATAATATCCGCTACAGCTCCCGCTTGTTTGCGTTTACCGACTACGAATACATACAAGGTGACTGGGAGCATACCCTCGCTTTCGATATCAACCGCTTCCTCTCCACGCAGATTTATTGCCACCTGCGCTACGATTCCAACACTCCCCCTTGTGAGGATTCCAATTGGAAGAATTTCCAGTTCAAGGAGATATTCTCGTTAGGGTTCAACTATAAATTCTCCTCTATATGATGAGGGAGCGCCATATTGTATGCATTCTGGCTCTCATGGTGAGCATTGCGGCTGCTGCCCGCAACCGCCAGCCTGAGTTGCCGCCGGTGGCTGAAACCGACTCCACCTATAGCTACGATGTGGCCCTCGCCAACCTCAAAACCCATCCGCTCCACCCCGTGGAGGGTGTGTGGCAGTTCACTGACAACGGCGCCACCGTGGCCATCGAGCTTTGCGGAGAGGCTTCGTTCCGTGCAGCCACCCCGCAAACAGTGTATCGCATGGTGCTTATTGAGTCGCCCGACCGCTCAGCCATGCCCGGCAGCGTGATAGGGGTGCTACGCCCTACGGCCAAACCTAATATGTTCTCCGCAAGCATTTACACCGTCAACACCGAAGGGGTGCTATGCATGCCGCGGGGATTTTTGCTCGAGGCAGGTGATGTGGATGCCGGCGGCATGGTTGGCCGATTGGTGTTCTATCAGGACAAACCACGGCTACGGGTCAACATTTGGAACCTCATACCGTACCTCTATCGTCGGGTGATTACCCGCAATCCCGAGCCGCCCGCAGTGGACGGATGTGTGCGGGTGTATCCTCTATCCTCTAAGCCGTTAATCCCGATTTATCTCTGATGACCCGACTTGGCATACTCCTTATTATATTAGCGGCTGTCCTCCCGATTCCGGATGTATGGGGCCGGCGCACTACCCGCCGCAAGCTCAACGCCCCGGCCAGGGAGGTGGGGATGGCCGGCGGCATACCGGCCGACACCTCTATGATAGCTGTCGGTAAGTACGACAAGCCGCTTCGGTCGCGCTTCGAGAGTGTGTTTCTCACAAACCTCACCGACTCTGCTGTTACTGCCCTTAGCCTTAGCCTCACCTACATCTCCATGCAGGGTGACACCATCCATCAGGCTTTGCGCACATTCAACTATCCTATTCCGCCGCACTCTACGCGCCGGCTCACATTCTCCTCATGGGACAAGCAGCTCACCCTCTACTATTATCTCACCGACAAACCGTCGCGACTCCGCGGCACCCCCTACAAGGTGTCGGTTCTCCCGGTTGAAATTTCCTTTTAAATATATATTTGAATATATATGTCAACTATTGCATCCCAACATGACAGCGCCCGTCTCCACGAGCTCGGCCACGGCAGCATTCCCAAGCTGCTGTGGAACTACAGTATCCCTGCGGTGGTGGGGATGCTTGTGATGTCGCTCTACAATGTTATTGACCGTATTTTTATCGGTCAGGGCGTTGGCCCCGAGGCTATTGCCGGATTGACCATCACATTTCCGGTGATGAACCTCTCCGCCGCTTTGGGTGTGCTTATTGGTGCCGGAGCGTCGGCAAGGGTATCGATAATGCTTGGAGCCGCCAACCATAAAGGTGCTCTCGCGGTGCTGGGCAACTCTCTGGTGCTCAGCGTGGGAATCGCCGCGGTGTATATATCATGCTTCGGGATATTTCTTGATCACATCCTGATGGCTTTCGGAGCCAATGAAGTGACGCTGCCGTACGCCCGCGACTTCATGACCTTCATCCTTCCGGGCATGTTTATAATGAATATCTCCTTTAGTTTCAATAATATAATGCGAGCTTCCGGCTATCCGAAGCGTGCCATGGTCACAATGTTCATCGGTGCCGGAGCTAATCTGATTCTTGATCCGCTGTTCATCTTCGTATTCGGGTGGGGTATAAAAGGTGCGGCCATAGCCACCGACATAGCCATGACCATCTCCGCTGTGTTTGTCATGGCGCATTTTGTGCGTCCCGGCAGCCTGCTGCATTTCACCCGGGGCACATTCCGGCTGCAATGGTCCATAGTATGGAGCATCATCATTATCGGTGCCGCTCCCTCGCTGGTCAACTTCGCCGCATCGGTGATTAACGCTATCATCAACAATTCCCTTCTCCATTACGCCGGGCCGATTGCCACCGAGGCTATCGCTGCCGCCGGCATCCTCACCACCTTCACATCCCTGCTCGTGATGGTGATAGTGGGAATGTGTCAGGGTATGCAGCCTATTGTGGGCTACAACTACGGCGCAGGGCTCTACCACAGGCTTAAACGTGCGTATTGGCTCACCTGCCTCTGGGCCTCGGTGATATGCTGTGCCGGAGCATTCGTGGCCATGATGTGGCCGCACTATATAGCCAGGATGTTCTCGCCCGACCCGCAGTTGATATCGGTCACATCCAATGCCATCCTCATCTCCACCCACGCTTTCTGGGTGGTGGGATTTCAGGTGGTGTCCACCAACTTCATGCAGTCGATAGGCAAAGCCACCTTGTCGATAGTGCTGAGCCTAAGCCGTCAGGTGATATTCCTGATTCCGCTGCTGTTTCTGTTGCCGCCGTATTTCGGGCTCAACGGAATATGGGGCAGTTTTCCCTGTGCCGATACCCTCGCCACCCTCGTAACGGCCTCAATCATAGTGTGGCAGATGCGGGCTATCTCCAAAGAAGCAAAAAAAATCGCACCAAGATGAAATTATTTGCATATCTTTGCGTCTAAATAAATTGAAACCAAAACCTCTCTTTTCTCCCACTGTTTCGACTTATTACTAACCAATTTTTTACAATATGAAAAAAATCTTCAGAGCCATCACCTCGATGTTCCTCTTTGGGGCGATGCTCATCCCTGCTTTGGCGCAGGCTCAGATGCCGGCCATTGGTGTGGATCAGGATGTGAGAATCGGCAAGCTGCCGAACGGGCTCACATATTATATCCGACACAACGAATACCCTAAAGGGCAGGCTGATTTCTACATTGCCCAGCGCGTGGGCTCCATCAACGAGGAGGACCACCAGCGTGGTCTTGCCCACTTCCTCGAGCACATGTGTTTCAACGGTTCCACCCATTTCCCCGGCAACAGCCTCATCAAATATCTTGAGTCGGTGGGTGTGAAGTTCGGTCAGAACCTCAATGCCTACACCGCTGTTGACCAGACTGTTTACAATATCAATAATGTGCCCGTGGCCCGCGAGGGTGTGCAGGACAGCTGCTTGCTCGTGCTCCATGATTGGGCCAACGACCTGCTCCTTCTCCCCGAGGAGATCGACGCCGAGCGCAAAGTGATCCATGAGGAATGGCGCAGCCGCATGGTGGGTCAGAGCCGCATCGTAGAGAGCCTTCTCCCCACCATCTATCCCGGCGACCGCTACGGCTATCGCTACCCCATCGGCCTGATGGAAGTGGTGGACAACTTCGAGCCGCAGGCTCTCCGCGACTACTACGAAAAATGGTACCGTCCTGATCTGCAGGGTATCATTGTGGTAGGTGACATTGATGTGGACCGCATCGAGAACAAAATCAAAGAGATGTTCTCCGACATCGAGATGCCTGAGAACCCCGCGGAGCGCGTTTACTTCCCCGTGAGCGACACCGGCGGCACTATCTATGCCATCGGCCATGATCCCGAGCAGACCAACACCTTGGCCGAGCTGATGTTCAAAACCGAGGCTTTCCCCGATTCAATGAAAAACAGCTTCCCCTACTACGCTCAGCAGTATGTGGTCAACATGATGTGCGATATGCTCAACAATCGCCTCAACAAAATCTCTTCCAAGCCCGATGCTCCCTTCGGTGGCGCTTCCTGCAGCTACGGCAATTTCTTCCTTGCCAAAACCAAGGACGCTTTCACCATTGCAGCTGTCAGCAAGGATGCCGATGCTGTGGCTCCCATTGCCGCTGCTTACCGCGAGCTGCTCCGCGCCGCCCGTTTCGGCTTCACCAAGAGTGAGTACAACCGTGTGAAGGACGAATATATGTCGCGTGTGGAGCGTATGTACAACAACCGCAAACAGCGCGAGAACACTTCGTTTGTCAACGAATATGTGGAGAACTTCCTCAACAACGAGCCTATCCCCGGCATCGAGCAGGATTATCAGATCGCTAAAATGCTCACATCTGTGCCCCAGATTCTTGACATGATCAACCAGACTCTCCCGCAGCTCATCACCACCGACAACCGTGTGCTGCTCGCTCTCATGCCCGACAATGCTGAAGGCAAGTATCCCACCGAGGACGATTTCGCCAAGGCTTTCGCCGCTATTGATGCTGAAAATATCGAAGCCTATGTGGAGAATGTGAAAACCGACCCCTTCATTCCCGCTCTCGCCCCCGCCGGCAAGATTGTGAAGGAAGAGAAGAATGAAACTTTCGACGCCATAACATGGACCCTCAGCAACGGTGCCACCGTTATCGTTAAACCTACCAAGTTCAAAGACGATGAGATTCTCTTTGGCGCCACAGCCATCAACGGTACTTCCAACTATGGCAACGAATACGCTTCCTCGCTCATCTTCATGCCTATGGCCATGCGTTCCGCCACCGGCTTCGGCACATACAACAGCAATGAGGTTGACGAATATCTCGCCGGCAAGCAGGCAAGCATCAGCGCTTCCTTCCGCGCTTACCAACGCAACCTCAGCGGACACTCCACTCCCAAGGATCTCAAGACCCTCGGCGAGCTGATCTACGCCATGTTCACCGAGTTCAACATCGATGAGGACGAGTACAAAGCCACCCAGGCATCTGTTTCCGGACAGCTCGCCAATCAGGAGGCTGACCCGCAGTACATCTTCTCCACCAAAGTGATGGAAACTCTCTTCTCCTCACCCCGCCAGCGTCAGCTCGACACCAAGATTGTCAACGAGGCCAGCCGCGAGCAGATTCTTGAAATCGCTCACTCCATGCTCGCCAATGCTGCTGACTTCACCTTCACTTTCGTTGGTAATGTTGACCTTGACTCCCTGCGCAGCGTGGTGGAAACCTACATCGCTTCGCTCCCTGCTCAGCAGGCCGACCGCAAGTTTGCCGGTGAGAATCCCGCGCTCAGCATCATCAAAGGTTCGGGTGTCAACACATTCACCACTCCTATGCAAACTCCCCAAACCTGGTGCTACATCGCCCAGTTCGGTAACGAGAAGTACACCAACGCCAACCAGATTCTTGCATCCGTGACCGGTCAGATTCTCTCGAAGCGCCTCAACGACATCATCCGCGAGCGCGAAGGTATGGTTTACTCCATCCATGCCTCCGGTTCAATGGACCGTCTCGGCAGCGACAACACCGAAATATCTTCCGCATTCCCCATGAAGCCGGAGATGAAGGATAAGGCTCTTGAACTTATCGAAAAAGAGTTTGAGCGCATGGGTGCCGATGTACAGCCTGACGAACTCAACGCTGTCAAGGAGTTCATGGTCAAGTCATACACACAGGGTCTTGAGCAGAACGGCAGCTGGCTTAACGCTATCGCCGGTTGGAGCCTTGACGGTGTGGACACCTTCACAAAATCTGTGGATGCTGTCAACGCCATCACTGTGGACGATGTGATGAACTTTGCCAAGCAGCTGCGTGCCCAGGGCAACTATCGAGTGATTGTGCTCGACCCCGCTCAGTAATCCGATCGCAGATATTCCCATAGAGCGGGCGTGCCAATCCGGCACGCCCGCTTTTTTAATCCTATAAATCCTATAAATCCTATAAGTCCTATAAATCCTATAAATCCTATAAGTCCTATAAGATTTATAAGAGTTATAGGATTTATAGGAGTTATCATCTGCCGCCACTACGCAAGCAGGCCACGCCGGATAGGCGTGGCCTGCAATATGATCTGGAGTCAGGATGGTTGATTATTCAGCCTTACCTGCGCTACCGAGCACGTTTTCGATTTTGTGCTTGTAGAGTTTCTCCATTTCGTCACGGGCGGGACCGAGATATTTGCGGGGGTCGAATTCACCGGGCTTCTCAACAAACACTTTGCGGACAGCAGCGGTCATGGCAAGACGGCTGTCGGAGTCGATGTTGATTTTGCAAACGGCGCTCTTGGCAGCTTTGCGGAGCTCTTCTTCGGGGATACCGATAGCATCGGGAAGTTTGCCACCGAATTTGTTGATCATGTCAACGTATTCCTGGGGCACGGAGGAAGAACCGTGGAGCACGATGGGGAAGCCGGGGAGCTCTTTCATCACAGCATCGAGTACATCGAATGCCAAGGGAGGAGGAACGAGACGGCCTTCGGCGTTGCGGGTGCACTGTTCGGGGGTGAACTTGTATGCGCCGTGGGATGTGCCGATGGAGATAGCGAGGCTGTCGCAACCGGTGCGGGTGGCGAAGTCAACCACTTCAGCGGGGTCGGTGTAGGTGTGGTGGTCGGAAGACACTTCGTCTTCTACGCCGGCGAGAACGCCGAGCTCACCTTCTACTGTCACATCAAACTGATGAGCGTAGTCAACCACTTTCTTGGTCAGAGCCACGTTTTCTTCGTAGGGAAGGTGTGAACCGTCGATCATCACTGAGGAGAAGCCGTTGTCAATGCAGGATTTGCAGAGCTCGAAGCTGTCACCATGGTCGAGGTGAAGCACAATCTGGGGATGTTCCCAGCCAAGTTCCTTGGCGTAGGCCACAGCACCCTGGGCCATGTAGCGGAGAAGGGTGGCGTTGGCATAGTTGCGGGCGCCTTTCGACACCTGAAGGATTACGGGAGATTTTTCTTCTGCAGCTGCCTTGATGATGGCCTGAAGCTGCTCCATGTTGTTGAAGTTGAAAGCAGGGATAGCATAGCCGCCCTTGATTGCCTTGGCAAACATCTCGCGGGTGTTCACCAGGCCTAACTCTTTGTAACTTACCATTTGGATTGTATATTAGTGTTAAAAACTGTGCATACTGTTATGCGCTGCAAATATACTAAAATATCTGCACTTCGCTCATATTTGGGTCACTTTTTCTTGGCCGAATGGAGCCATGTGTGGATGCATCCCACCAGCAGTGCGCCGCCGATAATATTGCCTATGGTGGCGGGAATGAGGTTGTTCCATACCATCTGCCACACTGTCACATCAGCTCCGGCCAGCATTCCGGCCGGGATGAAGAACATATTGGCGATGGAGTGTTCATAGCCGAGGGCCACAAACGCCATCACAGGCAGCCAGCATCCGGCCATCTTTTCAAGTAGTGTGTGGCCGCTGAGGGCGAGCCATACGGCCAGGCATACGCACCAGTTGGCTCCTATGCCTTTGAGCATCACGGTGATCCACGGCATGCTCACTTTGGCCTGCGCTATGCCGGTTATGGCTGTGCTCCATGGGTCGGCGCTTATGAGCCCGCAACTCCACACCAGCAGATATGTGAACAGCAGAGCTCCCGCAAAGTTGCCTGCCCACACGAGGGCCCAGTTGAGCCACACAGTGCCCCATGAGCATTGTCCTTGGAGCGTGGGGGGCATCAGCAGGGCGTTGTTGCCGGTGAACAGTTCGGCTCCGAGCACCACCACAAGTATCAGTCCGATGGGGAACACGCATCCCGACAGCAGTTTTTGCAGAGCGGGATTGGCGGCCGTGAGTTCGGGAAATCCGTATCCGATGATTAGTGACAGCACTCCTCCCAACGCTATGTAGCAGCCTGCGAGTACGGACAGCAGTGCGAGTCGGGAGTAGGAGCGGGTGGTGTTGGCTTTGGCCGTCCCGGCGTTGTTGGCTGCCGAGAGAGTTTCAGAAGGGTTTTTTACGTTCATTTCTGTCTTGCTCTGCGGAGAATGTTTTGCATTTCATATACCACTTCAGGATATTTCAAGGCGAGGTTTTCAGCCTCGTTTGCAGAGGCTTCCATGTCGTAGAGTTGCGGTGTGGGGCGGTTGCCGGTTTCTATTTCCGGTCCCCAAGTGATCATTTCGGGCCCGTCGTTAGGTTCTATGTACTTCCACTTCTGGGTGCGCACGCTCAGGGTGCGGTTGGAGGCCATCTCTATCACCCAGGGCGCGGGTTCGCTGTCGTAGCCGAGCAGGTTGCCAAGCCGCGCACGGCTGTCGGGAGCTGCACCTGCGGGAATCTTGGCGTTGACGAGTTCGGCGAGCGAAGCAAGCCAGTCCACCTGAGTGGTGAGCAGATTGGATTTCTGTCCTCCTTTGACGGCAGCGGGCCAGCTCACGATCATCGGCACCATAGTGCCGCCCTCAAATGCGCTGTATTTGTTGCCACGGTATGGTCCCGCGGGTGAATGGCCGTTGAGCAGCTCCTTGGCTTGGTCATCGTATCCATCGTCCACCACCGGGCCGTTGTCGCTGGAGAGAATCACGAGGGTGTTGTCGGCAATGCCGAGGGAGTCGAGGGTGTGCATGATGCGTCCCACGCTCCAGTCAAACTGGGCTATGGCATCGCCGCGCACCCCCATTTTGTTCTTGCCTCTGAATCTGTCGTGGGGGAAGCGGGGCACATGCACATCGTTGGTGCAGAAGTAGAGGAAAAACGGCTCGTCCTTATGCCGTGCTATGAATTGCACTGCATGGTCGGTTATGGAGTCGGCTATATTCTCATCTTTCCACAGCGCTTTGCCTCCGCCTTTCATGTATCCGATGCGGCCTATGCCGTTGACAATCGACATATCATGGCCGTGGGATGAGCGCTGGTTGTACAGGAGCTCAGGATTGTCTTTGCCGGTTGGCTCGCCGGGGAAATTGCGGTGGTAGTTGACTTCAATCGGGTGCTCGGGGTCGTAGTTGGCCACCGCTCCATCCTCAATGAACACGCACGGCACTCTGTCGGCGGTGGCGGCCATGATGTAGTGGTAGTCAAACCCTATGTCGGCCAATGATGTCGGCAGCGGGGAGTTCCAGTCCTGCTCGCCCTCCTTGTCGCCGAGTCCGAGATGCCATTTGCCCACGGCGGCTGTGGCATACCCTTTGGATTTCATCATGTCGGCCATGGTGTAGCGTTCAGGGCGTATTATCATTCCGGCATTGCCAGGAGCCACATCGGTGCCGGGGCGGCGCCAGGCATACTCGCCGGTGAGCAGTGAGTAGCGCGAGGGTGTGGAGGTGCTGGCGGCGGCGTGGGCGTTGGTGAACTGTATGCCGCTCTTGGCGAGACGGTTCACATTGGGTGTGCTCACATTTTTCGCTCCATAACATTCAAGGTCGCCGTAGCCGAGGTCGTCGGCAAGTATCACTATTACGTTGGGCCGTCCGGGAACGGATGGTTGCTGTGTGTAGTTTTGGGCCGTAGCCGCTACTGCCGGCAACATTAAACCGGCTGCAAGAATCGATTGATGCTTCATGGTTGGTTGGATGTTGGTGGGTTGACAGAAATGGGGAGTTTGAGGTCATCGAAGAATGTGGCTCTGTTCAGAGCCTTAGACCTCAATTTGTTGCGATAGGTATATACAGTGGTGAGTGAGAGTCCGAGAAATCGTGCCACCTTGGTGCTGTCCTCCACTCCGAGGCGGGCGAAGGCGGCAATGCGCAGTTCAGTGCTGAGGGTGTTGGATGGCTGGGGTTCTATCTGCTTATCCTCCATCAGCAGGCTGTTCACCTCCTGCACAAAGTTGGGAAAGGTGTGGAGAAATGCCGAGTCGAATGTGGCGTAGAACATACGGTGCTGCTCATCGGCAAGTTCGCTCCCTTTGAGCAGGAGCTTGAGGTCGTTGACTTGTCCGGCGGACAGTTTGCGCCGGGCGGACTTGAGAAACTCCTCGCTGCTGCCCATGAAGCTGTCGCAGAGCCGAATGAATCTGTTGATATATGTTTGTCGTGTGGCTATGTCATCGCGCCGCAGCTTGTCGTTGAGTTGCGCAAGTGCGGTGTTGTCGTAGGTGGCTTTTCTAAGCCGTACACATATGTAAATAAGCATGACAAGGAGCAGGATGGCGATTGCTGTTATTATTGAGCCAATCACTTTCAGGTGGCGGATGGTGGCAGCATCCATGTCGGTGAGCAGGTGCAGATAGGGTGCGCTTTCGGTGGCGGCTATGGAGCTTCCTCCGGCAAGGGCATTGCCGAGCTCGCGTCGGAGTGCATCGGGGTCAATGGGGTTGGACGGGTCGTCAAGCACTATCAGTGCCGCCAGAGCCGGGATGCTGGTGAGGAGGTTGCCGTCGCATATATACTCAGTTCCGGCACGCAGGGTGTAGTAGTTGGCCATCTCCGTGTCGCTGATGTCGGGCTTGGCGTAATGCCGGGCCATCAGCAGGTTGGCCTGGGCTTTGTAGAGGTGTGAAGCCTCGGGATTGTCCAGCAGTTCGTTGACGTTGGCTGCCATCACAGCGTTGTGGCCTTGAACGTAGGCGTTGTGGGCGGCGGCAAGGTTGTGGCGCACATCGTTGGGGTGGGTCATGGCGCAGATGGCGCGGCTATGTTCAGCACCTTTGCGCAGATATAAGTGGCGTATGGTGTCGAGGGCGGTGGTGTGGGCCAGTGTGAACCAGATCTCTTGTCCCGCCATATGGTAGTGGAGCCTTGCTTCGGGCGATGCTCCGACAGTGTCGAGGATCTGGAAATGGTGAAGAGCCTCCCCTTCGGCATCTATATGCGGGAGCATCGAGCAGATGGCGGATCCGGCCTTGATATGGAGTGAGAAATCGTTGATTTCCGTGGCCAGATCGTTGGCAATGCGCATGTGCTTGACAGCAGAGTCGGCCTGGATTCGTGCCCATACACGGGCGAGATTGTACTCGTTGATGGCTGTGCGGGGGAGAGCCCGGATGGAATCAATCTCCTGTTTGTGCTGATCGATGAAATATTCGCGCTGCATGAAGGCATCGACAAAATCGGCAGCAGCCACGCCGGGTGAAATCCCGGGCGGTATGCTCCACACCATGACTGTGCAGGTCAGCGATAATATTATAGCAACGACGAATTTGTACATATTCTCTGCAAATATATACATAAATTGGCAATGAATTGGGATTTTTTGTGTGATAATATGGGTACACCTATTGATTTTATACCCTTGATTCGGTTAGATTTTTAGAATTTAATATCGTTGAAATACAGATGGATAGCATTTGGAAAATTTAGATTTTCGATGAATTGTATTTTGATGCTGTTTCATGAAAGTTGTGAGGGCGTTAATTTTGCAGTACTCTGTGGAAGATGCAGTTCATGGAGTCAAGTATATAAGACTTCTCGGATATGTTTTTATATATAGACATTTATGAATCTTCGTGGAGGAAATTTATAAGTGCATAATAGTAATGTGATTTTATGTTAGGTAAAGTGCGGGATTTTAAATGATAAAATCTTAAGCACAATCATTCCCGGGGTGCGACTAGGCGTCGCGCCCCGGATGAATATTATATATATGCGTAAGTGTAGTTATTTGGATTCCTCTTTGCGGCGTGTGCGCGGAATCATGATGGAGGTGTAGATCTGAATTGCCGCTCCGGCGAGGGTGAACGCTATCCAATCGGTGGGGCCGGCTCCTTTCCAGAACATGAAAAAGGCGGCAGCGCAGAAAAATAATCCGCTCCACACTTCCAGGCGGCATAGTCTTTTGATTCTCAACGAGGGCCCTTTGTAGGGCATGAACAGGCGTCCTACCACCACAAGTATGGCTCCGGCGGAGAATATATAGCGGTAGATTTCTGAGTCAAGGCGTAGCAGGGGGAGAGCGGTGCCGGCCATGACAAGGATCAGGCCGATGATGGTGGCCAGCATGGCGGGGGTGGTGATGGACGAACGGTGGTCAGTGTTCTTGGTCATGTGTATGGTTGGGGTTATTTGTCAATAATGTAAACATCTTCGTTGGGACGGCGCATGTGGAAATGCTCGCGTACAATCTGCTCCATGGTGGCCGGATCGGTGTCAAGCCGCCGGTTGAGGTCGTTGTAGTATTCGAGGGTGTCGCGGTGCTCGCGTATCTCAGCTTTGAGCTGCTCAATCTCACATTCGTAGGCGTATGTGTCAAGTACCGAGTTGTCGGTCATGAACAGGATGAACGACATAACCACGATGATGCCCACAAGGGGGAAGCTGATATACCGGCGGCACCATGGTTTGAATCCGTGCTTGCGGTGTGGTGCGGACGGTTCGTTGGGGGTGGAGTTCATGATTCGGGGTCGTTGTCGGATGGTTTTTGGAAAATAGAAAAGTTGACGCTGCCGTAAGCCCTGTGCTCCTTGAAGTAGGGGAGCTGGCTGAAGTCGTAGGCTTTGGAGTGCTCGAGGATGAAGAGTGTGCCGGGAGCCATGAGAGGGGAGTTGAGTACCAGTTCAGGCACTTCGGCGAAGCGCGGGAGATTGTACGGAGGATCGGCCCAGATGAAATCGGCGGGGGCGTTGACCGACGACAGGTAGCGGAATGCGTCGCCGCGCACCAGGGTGAGCTGGTCGGCGCATCCGAGGAGGTCGGCCACCTTGGCTATAAACCGATATTGTGTGGATGCCTTTTCTACTGCGGTGACATGGGCGGCACCGCGCGACAGCAGTTCGAAAGTGACCGCTCCTGTGCCGGCAAAAAGGTCAACGGCGTTGATCTGTTCAAGGTCAATGAGGTTTTCAATGACATTGAATATGTTTTCACGGGCAAAGTCGGTGGTGGGCCGGGCTGTGATGTTGCCCGGCACATCAAAGCGTCGTCTGCCGTATTTTCCACGTATTATTCGCATAATGGGAGCATTGTTAACAGATAATGGGCCTCAAGGGACTGACGCGACGCTCTGTAGGGGAGCGGCGGAGTGTCAGGGGGCAGAAGCCGGGCGGTGTAGGAGCGTACTATGGGCATCACCGGGTCGGTGGCCTCGGGGTTGCCGCAATAGTACAGTGTGTGCTCCGATTCGTCAATCCCGGAAATGAAGCGTGAGGCAAGGATGTAGTACACAGCGTCAATCGGTTCGGAATAGGTGAACGTGTTGGCGCTGAGTAGTTTCATATTGTTGAGGGAGATCAGGCTCATTCGTTTGCGTTGCATGACGGCGTAGCTCCTCACACCCGAGGCGTTGCGGGCGGCGAGGGCTGTGAGAGTGGCCAGCGGATGGCGCAGGCGGATGTTGAAGAATGTGCGGGTTAGAAACCGGCACAACTCCTCGTCGGCGGCCATGAGGAGGGTGACTCCCGGAGAGGCTTCGGTGGCTATCGGTCGCCACGAATGGTTGGGAATCTGCGCTCCGGCTTCAAGGAGGGGTTCGTGGTCGGCCTCGGGCACACTATCGGGCACTAAAATAAAAGAGTCGGTGTCGATGAATCCGTCAATGGATTTGAAGTCGCTTAGCAGCAAAGGATTGTCGTATATCGTATCCTCCAACGCCTTGAGCGGTGAGGCCGCATCGGGGTCGAGGGTGAAGGAGCGGAATATCGCTTCCTCGCTCTCCACCGGAGGGTAAAGGGCCACCTCGAGATACTGCGGCGAAATCAGCATAGCCATTCGCCACAACTCGGGCTGGGGGATGAGGTCTTTGTCAAGTTTGCCTTGCTGCATGATGATCAGTAGGATAGTCCGTTGTCGTTTTGGTCGCCGAGGTGAAACATCCGCTCCATCGGCACCCATTTGGCGGCGGCGGTGGCATTGGGGTCGGCTTGTTGAAACTCCGCCATGTATGTTTCCCATTCCTGCTGCCTGGGGAGAGTTGCGAGTCGGTTCATGGCCTGTTCCCAATCCAGGTCGGCGGGCATCTCTACTGTCATTACCAGTGTGTTGCCGGCAATGTATATATCCATTTCAAGCACTCCTACCGATTTTATTCCGGCCACAATTTCGGGCCACACATTGCCGGCGGCGTGGCGGTGACGATACTCGTCAATCAGCGCCGAATCGGGCCTGAGAGTGAGAGTGCGGACATAAATCTTTGTGGGGAAACTGTGTTTGGCCACAGGATACGGTATTGGTTGGCTCATGATGGGATGCTTGCTTGATTTCATTGCAAAAATAATCAATCCTCGGCACCGCACCAAAAAATCTGCGAAAAAGCGTGCCGGAGCACAGGGATGGGTGTGTCTGTTTTAAAATCTTATGGGAATTTAAGTGGGGATGGGAAAAAAGTGGTAAATTTGCGGTGTATGTCTAAATTCAGTGTCAATATACTGGGGTGTGGGTCGGCAGTGCCCACAGCCATGCATCAGCCTTCGTGTCAGGTGGTGGATTTCCGCGACCGTCTGCTGATGATTGACTGCGGCGAAGGTGCGCAGTCGATGATGCGCCGGATGAAGCTGAAGTTTTCGCGGTTGAGCGATGTGTTTGTGTCGCACATGCACGGTGACCATTGTTTCGGGCTTCCGGGGCTGCTCTCCACCATGGCTCTCCATGAGAAAGGGGGGCGCATCACGCTTCATCTGCCGGCAGATGGTGTGGAGGTGATGAAAAGCTACATTTCATATTTTTGCCGCGACACACCCTATGACATTGTGTATGAACCAATCTCGCCCAAGGGTGGGGTGGTGTATGAGGATCATGCCCTCGTTGTGGAGGCTTTTCCACTCTACCACAGGCTTCCGTGCACCGGGTTTATATTCCGGGAGAAGCCGAAACAGCCTCATTTGCGGGGCGATGTGCTGGATTTTTACAAGGTGCCGCTCAGTGAGCGGGGATCCATACGCGAAGGTGCTGATTTTGTTACAGACGATGGTGTGTTGGTGCCTAACAGCCGGTTTGTGTTGCCTCCGGAGCCGAGCGTGAGCTATGCCTATTGCTCTGACACAATGATGGATGAGCGTGTTGCCAAGGCTGTGGAAGGGGTGGATGTGCTGTATCATGAAGCCACCTACAGCGACGAGATGGCGGTGCAGGCCCGTGAGTATGGCCACAGTACTGCTGCCCAGGCAGGACGGATAGCGAGGATGGCCGGTGTGAAGAAGCTCGTGATTGGTCACTACTCCAAGCGCATCACTGATGTGCAGGTGCTTGTGGAGCAGGCCAAACGGGAGTTTGATGTAGTGATTCCGGCCAATGAAGGGTTGAAAATAGATTTACTATGATGGACCAACAGCTTGAAGACGAAAAATATATGCGCATGGCGCTCGACGAAGCCCGGAAGGCCGCCGCTGCCGATGAAGTGCCTATCGGGGCAGTTGTGGTGGAAGGCGGCAAGGTGCTTGGCCGGGGCCATAATATGACGGAGGCACTGTGCGATGTGACCGCCCATGCCGAGATGCAGGCTCTCACCGCCGCGGCCGGAACGCTCGGCGGCAAGTATCTGCCCAAGGCCACATTGTATGTCACCGTGGAGCCTTGTCTGATGTGTGCCGGAGCACTCGGCTGGAGTCAGATAGGGCGTATTGTGTATGGCGCGCCGGACGAAAAAAGAGGGTATAGCGTGATGGTGCGCTCGCCCTTCCATCCCAAAACAAAAGTGACAGCCGGAGTGCTCGAACAGGAATGCTCGGAGCTGATGAAGCATTTTTTTGCCTCCAAGAGAGGCGTGAAGTGATGAGCGGACGCAGAGTCAAATACAGGATGTTGCGCCTGGGGCGCATCGTGGTGTCGCTTGTGGTGCTGGCCGTTTTGACCGCCACGGTGAGCTGGGGTGTGCAATGGTGTCCGATGATGTATGAGGCTATTGAGAAAGTGCAGTTTGTGCCGGCTGCGGTGAGGTATTCCATGGTCACATTTGTGGTGTGGCTCGTGGTGACATTGCTGTCCGGCAGGGTTTACTGCTCCACGGTTTGCCCGCTCGGCACGCTGCAGGATATATCATCGCGCCTGGTGCGCAGGAAGAGGGGAGTGCGACCTTACCGTTACACCGCTCCACGGCCCCGTATGCGCTACGCTGCATTAGCGGTGATGATGCTGTGCATGTTCACAGGGTTCTGGCTGGCGGTGAGCCTGCTGGATCCGTATGAACTGTATGTGAGGTTCTGCACCGACACATTCGCGCCGCTGAGCCGTGCGGCGGAGGATGGGGTGGTAGCCGCCGGAATCGTCGGTCATCCCATGGTGCCTGTATTGCTTACCACGCTGGTAGCTACGGCCTTGTCGGCATTGCTTCTGCTCGCGGTGGTGGTGGTGTCAGCCCGGTCGGGACGCTTGATATGCAACACTGTTTGTCCCGTGGGCACCACACTCGGATTTGTGAGCCGCTATTCGGTGTGGCAGATGGATATTGACACCGATCTGTGTACCCAATGCGGCAAATGCGAGGCTGTGTGCAAAGGTTCGTGCATCAATCTCACCGACCATCTGGTGGATGGGTCGCGGTGCGTGATGTGCATGGATTGTGTGGATGCGTGCGACGATGATGCCATCAACTACACATGGCGACGTAAGCAGCTGGCTGACCCGATGATGCAACGGATTGGCAAACCCAAGGCTTCGGCACCTGTGCTGGAGCAATCCTCCAACTGTATTGAAAATAATTTTGACGAAAATGAAACAATATCTTGACCTGCTGAATCATATAATGGAGCATGGGGTGGACCGCGGAGACCGCACCGGTACCGGCACCCGCAGTGTGTTCGGCTACCAGATGCGGTTTGACCTCAGCAATGGGGAGTTTCCGCTGGTGACCACCAAAAAAACTCATCTCAAGTCGATAATCCACGAGCTGCTGTGGTTTCTGAACGGTGACACCAATGTGAAATATCTTCAGGACAATGGTGTGAAGATATGGAACGAATGGGCTGACCCCGATGGCTCGCTGGGTCATATCTACGGCTACCAGTGGCGGTCGTGGCCCGACTACAACGGCGGCTCGATTGACCAGGTCAAGGAAGCGGTGGAGATGATCAAGCATAATCCCGAATCACGCCGCATTATTGTGTCGGCATGGAATGTGGCGGATTTGCCCAACATGAACCTGCCCCCTTGCCACGCGTTTTTCCAGTTCTATGTGGCCGACGGAAAGCTTTCGCTCCAACTCTACCAGCGCTCGGCTGACTGCTTCCTCGGCGTGCCGTTCAACATTGCCTCGTATGCGCTGTTGCTGCTGATGATGGCGCAGGTGACGGGGCTGAAGCCGGGTGAGTTTGTGCACACCCTCGGCGACACACATATCTATCACAACCATTTCGAGCAGGTGAAGGAGCAGCTGAGCCGCGAGCCGCGGAAGTTTCCGAGGATGATTATCAACAAGGATGTGAAATCGATATTTGAGTTCAAGTATGAGGATTTCACCCTTGAGGGGTACGATCCGCATCCGGCCATCAAAGCACCTATAGCGGTATGAGCAAGGATGTTGTGGTGGTAGCCATCGTGGCCCGCAACGGCGCGATAGGGCGTGGCGGCGACCAGCCGTTTCATATATCGGAGGATTTCAGGCATTTCAAGGCGTTGACCCTCGGCAAACCGATAGTGATGGGGCGTCGCACATTCGATGCTCTGCCCGGCGGAGCATTGCCCGGACGGCGCAACATTGTGGTGAGCCGCAACGAGGAGTGGAGTGCCCCCGGGGTGGAGCGCGTCAGCTCTCTGTCGGCGGCTCTGGAGCTTTGCGGCGATGAGGATGTGATGGTGATCGGCGGCGGTCAGGTGTACCGTCAGGCCATGCCTTTGGCCACGCGGCTGGAGATTACGCATGTGGATGCCGATGTGGAGGACGCCGACACCTTCTTTCCCGCTATTGACCCTGCCCGGTGGCGGTGCGTGGCGCAGAGCGAGCAGAAAACCGATCCCCGCAGCGGAGTGACATTCCGATTTGCCACTTATAGTTTGGCCGATTGTTGCCGTACCAGCAAAAATATTTGTGGATGTAACGAAGAATAATTAATTTTGTGTGCCGATAGGCAACTGCTCCGGTAGTTCAACGGATAGAATAGAAGTTTCCTAAACTTTAGATAGCAGTTCGAT